>Ga0316190_10000779_pt1 | contig 22561 bp, 21 predicted proteins | sample Eddworburrow2_MG_FD_204929 | JGI IMG/M metagenome (GOLD analysis project Ga0316190, IMG submission 204929) | Coastal sediment microbial communities from Maine, United States - Eddy worm burrow 2 | ecosystem: Environmental > Aquatic > Marine > Coastal > Sediment | place: USA: Maine | collected... | reverse complement strand
CGTTGTGGTCGCGGCCCTCGACCCTAGATTGCTCGGTCCCGCCAACTCGTAATCGTGTGACAAGCTTTCGAGACCGAGCGAGCGACAGCGAGCCGAACGGAGGCGGCATCGCGCAGAATCTCAGTTCGAAAGTTGACTTTCGAACTGAAGCAGTTAGATCCGCAGGGGGTCGACCTCGATGCGGAGGCGCTCTTTCGGGCGGGTGCCCCCGGCGAGGGTGTCGGCCAGTATCGAATGGTCCGGGGCCTTCATGAGCCATTTATCGTCGAGCGGACCCATCAGGTCGACCTCGTCGGGGGGGTCGAGGGTGTTGACAAAATCCGCAGCACCGGCACCGGAGATGACCGCCATGGCGGATACCGGCGGGAAGCGCAGCAACTGGCGTCGGGCCCGCTCCGCGTCGGTGACCCGGCCTGGGTCGGCCCCCGTGGCGGCGGTGACCACCTCATGGTCGGGCTGGCGGGTTTGGAGGATGAGGCGCCCCTCACCCGAGCGAGGGCCGACCAGTCGGGCCGCTCGACCGACCATCGCGAACGCCTGCTCCGCGGCGCGATAGCGCGGGGCCAAAAGCTCCTGGTCGAAGTCGAGGAAGGCGACGACCCGTGCCCTGCGCACCTGATGGAGGACCGCCTCGGTACCGATGAAGATCCGAGCGTCGTCCCCGAGCTCATCGTCGCTCAGCGGTGAGCTCGCGGTGACCGACACCACCGGTTCACCGGCGAGCGCCTCCAGCTCTTCGCGAGCTCGCCCGACGCCCAGACGGAGGTTGCGATGGCGGGTCGCTCCACAGCCCGGACACACCTGGGGCCGTTCGGCCGCGCAGCGCCCGCACACGAATCGGTCTGCCACATCCTGGCGGACCGCGGATGCACATTCGTCACAGCGGGCCAGCTCCCCGCAGCCGTCACAGGCCAGCAGTCGGGCCCGCCCGGTCCGGTTGAGCACACACACGATCCGTCCACCCGCCGCGATCTGGCGGGCCAACTCCTCGGTGAACAGGCCGCCGCGCCGGCCGGGCTCTTCGGTTCGGCGGTCGATGACCTGCACGATCGGCCACCCATCACGCTCCAGCGCGCGGGGCGGTACGAGCAGGGGGCGAAGCTCCAGCGCCTCCAACGACGGAGTCGGCGAGACCAGCACCGCCGGCACACCGGCGCGGGTGGCTCGTTCCACCGCCACGTCCCGGGCATGCCATGTTGGGTTGCGTTGCTCCTGGTAACCCTCGTCGTGTTCGTCCACCACTACCACCGCCGCCAGGTCTCGGACCGGGGCCCACGCCCCGGCTCGAGCGCCGACGACCACCCCGCCCGCGGCAGCACGATCCCATTGGCGCGGCGCCACCGATGCGGTCACCCCCTCGGCGTTGAGTCGCCGGGTCAGCCGCTCCACCTCATTGAGCGAGGGCAGCAGGATCAGGGCGTCGCCACGGTGTGCCGCCTCCAGAATCACCGGCCAACGATCGGCGGCCGGCGGCAGACGTAGGGTCGAGCCCTCGCCGTCAAACGCCGAGCGGCCCGGGACTTGGGCCACCGCCGGGCTCGGTACTTGGCGCGCCGACCCACTGGGTAGTTGATCGGCTTGCGAGGGTTGTGGCGGTGGCGACCGCGGGCTGATCCGGTCGACGATGCGTGGCGGTGACGCCGTCTTCAGCAACGCCGCACGGCGGCCCGCCCAGCGCCGCGCCGCCCACGATGACAACTCGAGCAGCTCTGGAGCGGGCCCGAGACCTGACCGTTTCGCCAGTGGTTTCAGCTCGATCTCGGGCGGGGAGGTCACGTCGGTGGCCACCACCCACCCCCCCACCCGGCGAGGTCCCAGACGTATGCGGACCCGCGAACCGAGCGGCAGGTCTCCCCACTGCTCGGGCACCAGATAGTCGAACTCACGGTCCAGTCCCGACACGTCGGGCAGGACCCGAACGACCCTTTGGGCCCCAAAGAGCGGTTCAGCGGGTACTGGACCGTCCGTTCGCTATTGGTCGAGAAATCCGCTCAGAGACCCAGTGCGGCTTTCAGATCGTTCGCCCGGTTGGTGGCCTCCCAGGGGAAGTCACCGGAGCGGCCGAAATGACCGTATGCCGCGGTCTTCTTGTAGATCGGGCGGCGGAGGTCAAGGTCGCGCAGGATCGCTGCGGGCCGGAGGTCGAATACGTCGTGGACCGCAGACGCAATCTTGGCCGGGTCCACGGTCTCGGTGCCGAACGTCTCGACCATCACCGAGATGGGGTGGGCCATGCCGATGGCATAGGCCACCTGGACCTCACAGCGCTCGGCGGCGCCCGAAGCGACCACGTTCTTGGCGACCCAGCGGGTGGCGTACGCGGCGGACCGGTCCACCTTGGACGGGTCTTTGCCCGAGAACGCACCGCCGCCGTGGCGAGCCATGCCCCCGTAGGTGTCGACGATGATCTTCCGGCCGGTCAGCCCGGCGTCGCCCACTGGCCCACCGATGACGAACCGTCCGGTCGGGTTGACATGCACCGCGTAGTCATCGTCCGCGAACTGGGCGGGGATCACCGGCTTGATCACATGCTCGATAAGGTCGGGGCGAATCATGGTGTCCCGGTCGATGCCGTCGTTGTGCTGGGTGGAGATGAGCACGGTGGTCAACCGGACAGGCTTGTTGTCCTCGTACTCGAAGGTGACCTGGGTCTTGCCGTCGGGCCGCAGATACGGGACCGTGCCCGCCTTGCGCACCTCGGCGAGCCGTTCGGCCATGCGATGGGCGAGGTGGATGGGCAACGGCATCAGCACGTCGGTCTCGTTCGACGCGTAGCCGAACATCATGCCCTGGTCGCCGGCGCCCTGCTTGTCGAGCGCGTCCTCTTCGCCGGACTCCCCCGAGCGCACCTCTTCGGAGTCATCGACGCCCTGGGCGATGTCGGGCGACTGTTCGTCGATGGTGACCATCACCCCGCAGGTGTTGCCATCGAAACCGAATGACTCGCGGTCATAGCCGATCTCATTGATCGTCTCACGCACGACCGAGGGGATATCCACATAGGCCTCGGTGGTGATCTCGCCGCCGACGATCGCCAACCCGGTGGTCACGAAGGTCTCACATGCCACCCGACTCATCGGGTCCTGGGTGAACATCGCATCCAGGATCGAATCGGAAATCTGGTCCGCCATCTTGTCGGGATGACCTTCGGTCACCGACTCGGAGGTGAAGGTGAAGCTGTTCAACTCTTGCTCCTGTTCTGCTGGCCGTGCACGGCACAGCCCACGATCTCATCGAGGATGGCGTCAGCCACGACGCGCTTGTCCGCCATTGGCACCTCACACATGGTGCCGTCGATATTCAGAATGCTGACCCTATTGGTGTCATGCTCAAATCCGACACCTGCCGCGGAAACATCGTTTGCCACGATCAGGTCAAGATTCTTGCGTTCCAGCTTGGCTCGGGCACCGGCGATCAGGTTTTCGGTCTCGGCCGCGAAGCCGACGAGTACCTGGCCTGGCGGCTTTTGTGCTCCGAGGTCTACCAGAAAGTCATGCGTGCGCTCCAGCACGATGCTGTCCATGCCGTGTTCTTTTTTGATCTTGTGGTCCGCGGTGGCCGCGGGACGAAAATCGGCCACCGCCGCGGCCATGATGATCACGTCCATGTTCTGGGCTCGGGGCATGACCGCGTTCTCCATGTCGGCTGCGCTCGCCACGGGGACAACCTCGATCCCGGGTGCGACAGGTCGATCCACTGTCGAGACCAGCGTGACCTCGCCCCCTCGGGCCCGGGCGGCTTCGGCCAACGCGTACCCCTGTTTGCCCGATGAGCGATTGGTGATGACCCGAACGGGGTCGATCGCCTCGCGGGTTCCGCCCGCGGTGATGAGCAGGCGCATGTTCGTTAGATCGCCCGGTCCGAGCAGCTGTTCGACATGGCTCACGACGACCGCGGGAGCCGCCAGGCGCCCATGGCCGATGTCGCCACCGGCCAAGCGTCCGCTCTCGGGCGGCACGATATGGACGCCGCGTGCGGCCAGGACTCGGAGATTGTCCTCGACCGCGGGGTGTTCCCACATCTCGGTGTGCATCGCCGGGCAGATGAGCACTGGGGCTCGGGTGGCGAGCAGGGAGGCCGTGAGCAGGTCATCGCTGATACCGGCCCGGTAGGAGCCGATGAGCCGCGCGGTGGCCGGGCAGACCACGATGAGGTCGGCTTCCTGACCGAGTCGGGTGTGGGGAATCGGGCTCGCTTCGTCCCAGAGGCTGGTCTGCACCGGTTCGGAGGCCAGCGCCGAGAAGGTGGTGGCGCCGACGAACCGTTGCGCCCCCTCGGTCAACACGGGAACGACATGGGCACCGGCATCGACGAGACGACGCGACACTTCGATGGCCTTGTAGGCCGAAATGCCCCCGGTTACTCCGAGGACGATCTTACGTCCAGCGAGCATGAATTGACCTCGGCCGCGGAACAGGGCCTACTGATCATCCTCGACCGGTTTGGCGGCCGACTCAGCCTCTTCAGCGGCTTTGATCGCTGCTTCACCGGTCGGTACGCCGACGATCATGCCTTCGGCTATCTCCTCGAAAGCAATGGACAGAGGTTTACGGGCCACCGAGGTCACCTGAGGGGGCACCGTGGCCCCGAGCCCATCTCCCAGGCGGCTGAAGTAGCTATTGATCTGCCTCGCTCGCATCGAGCCGAGCGTCACCAGCGTGAACTTGGAAGTTGTACGACTGAGCAGTTCCTCAATCGCGGGGTTCATCATGGTCTCTTTTTGCTCGGCCACGTGCCGATTCTCCCGGAGAGGTGAACGTTACTGGTGGAACACCCCAGCCTACCCGCTATGGGGGTGCAGGTGGTGATGGCGGTCAGCGCTTCGGCCGATGTTTGTTGATCAGTGCTTCGATTTCGGCTGTCGCCCGCTCAAGATCGTCATTGATCACGACCTTGGCTCCGAGGCCGCGGCCGGCATCGGCTTCGCTGTCCGCCTTGGCGAGGCGCTTCTTGATGATGTCTTCATCATCGCCCCGCCCTCGCAGTCGGGCTTCTTGTTCAGTACGAGACGGTGCCTCGACAAAGATCAACAACGCCTCGGGGAACTGGATCCGCACCTGGGAGGCCCCCTGCACGTCGATTTCGAGCACTACGTCGCAGCCGTCGGGCGGATCCGGAGTCGGTGTGCCGTAGAGCTGGTCGAGGAATTCAGCCCACTCAAGAAACCCTCCCTGGTCGATGCGGCCCTCGAATTCCTCCCGGCTGACGAAGCAGTATGCGTCGGCGTCCTCGGAATCCCGTCGGCGGCGAGTGGTCCATGACCGGCTGAGCCACAGAGCCTCGTCGCGTGCCAGCAGGCGGCGGACCAGGGTGCCCTTCCCGGCTCCGCCTGGTCCGGACATGACGATGACGAGGGGGGCGCGACTCACGACACTCGTTCTAGCTGCCCGAGTCGCGCCCAGTGTGAATCGTTCCACGCGCTGGTCATGATTGGCCACCCGCTGGTCATGAGTCGACGATCCACCGAGGCCGCGTTCAGAAACCGGGTGGGAAGGTGGCCAACAGGGCCTTGCGCTGCTGTTCGCCCAGGCCGCGCAGGCGACGGCTCTCGCTGATGCCGATTTCTTCCATCGTACGGCGAGCCTTCACCTTGCCCACACCAGGCAGTGATTCGAGCACCGCTACGACTTTCATCTTGCCTACCATCTCGTCGCCGGCCGCCGTTTGAAACAGCTCGGCGAGATCGAGTGAACCCATCTTCAGCCGTTCCCTCAACTCCGCCCGTACCCGTCTCGCCTGGGCGGCCTTTGCCAGTGCGGCCTGTCGTTGCTCTGGGGAGAGCTCAGGGGGCTTCGGCATTGATTGCTACCACCGTTCAGTCAGATCGTGAATCGTGTCGTGACAACCAGGGAAAACCGGCCCAACCCGCTTGGCGGTCTCGATCGGTTGCACGACCGGAGGAGCTTACCGAGAACTGGCCGCGATGTCGTCACAAGCAACGGCCGTAAGCTTACGAAGAGTGCGAACACTCCCATCACTGTGACGCCAGGTTTTTTCCGGAGTGGAGCCTGGGCCTGTCGCCGGGCGCCCGGGACGCACCATAAGCCCGACGGCTGGTGGGCAGCGAAAAGAGTTCCACACCGCCGGTCGGCGCCGTTGGCGGGAGTATAGCGGGTCGGAGCGGGCTCGCGGCCCCCTGACCAGGGACGACCCGCATCGCTGCGGGTGCCTCGGCTTCAGTCCAGGTCGGCGAAGAGCTCCTCGGCGGCGGCCACCGGGTCCGGCGCCTCGGTGACCGCTCGGCCAATCACCAACAGATCTGCACCGGAGTCCAGAGCCTCGATCGGGGTCACGGCCCGAGGCTGATCGTGGCGCTCCCCGCTGACCCCACGAATGCCCGGCGTGACCCTCAGCAGACGAGGGGCAAACTCCCGGGCGTCCTTGAGATCGCCGGCGGCACACACGAGCCCCTTGCAGCCCGCCTCGACGGCCACCCGGACCCGCTTGGGCATGATGTGGGGTGGGGCGTCGGCGTCGCTGCTGAGGACCGTGATCGCCAGCGCCTTGGGGGTCTCGAGGCCGGCCCGCCCCGCGCCATCGGCCAACCCTTCGACGCCCGCCCGCAACATGTCCACCCCCCCATGGGCGTGCATGGTGAGATAGCTGGCGCCGAGCGCGCCCAATACCCGGCTGGCCCGCCGGACCGTGGTGGGAATGTCGTGGAGTTTGAGGTCGAGAAAGACGTCATAACCCATGGCTTTGAGCGTACCGATTGAGTCCGGTCCGACCGCTGAATACAGCTCAAGACCGACCTTGGCTACCCCAAAATAGGGTCGCAATTGCCGGGCGAGGCGGTTGGCCAACACCAGGTCGTCGACATCGAGAGCCAAAGCCAGATGATCTCTGCTCTTCAACACGGTTTCAGACAACTCACTCACACTCCACTACTGGGATTCGACACACCGTTCTCGTTCCCATACAGGGTTGAACGGCAAGAGGTGTTGCATCTGAGCCCTGGCCGACCTGGTGTCTCGACTCGATCCGGCCCCGCCGGCCGAGTGCCGATGGACCAGACCGCTGAGATCAGCGATGGGCACGACCGATCAGCCAGGCGGTCGTTGTGCGGTGCTGTTCACACCACTGGGTCAGCTCATCAAGCACCATGGCGACTGCTCGAGGGTTGGCAAATGTGGCCGTGCCGACTTGTATTCCTTGTGCACCGGCCAGAAGAAACTCTACGGCATCAGCACCCTTAGTGATGCCACCAACACCAATAATAGGCAAATCGGGGTAGCGCTCACGACATTCGTAGACCGCTCGCACCGCGATGGGGCGCAGTCCAGCTCCGGAGACCCCTCCCCCGCCGTTGCCGAGCAACGCCCGGCCAGTCTCGGGATCGAGGGCCAAACCCATGAGGGTGTTGACGAGCGTTACCGCCTCGGCTCCGGCCTCGTGGGCTGCGCCGGCTATCTCGACCAGATTGGAGACGTTGGGACTCAGCTTGGCCCAACGAGGCCGGTCACATGCCTCGGTGGCTTCGATGACTGCGGCCGTAGCCTCCGGGGAGTGGGCGAACATCGCATGGCGGTCCTCCACATTCGGACAGGACACGTTGACCTCCACCGCGATGACCCCGGACGGGGCATCGGCGAGCAACTCGGCCGCCCGGCGATAGTCCTCGACGGTTCGCCCCCAGATGCTGACCACGACCCGGGCGCCTGTCGCGAGCAGCTCCGGTAGTTCCTCGTCCAACCACGCTTCGACGCCGGGTCCCGCCAGGCCGACACTGTTGATCATTCCCGACTCGATCGGCGCTATCCGGGGCGGTGGATTCCCCGCCCACGGGTAGGCGGCCAGCGACTTGACCACCACGGCACCGAGCCGGCCGAGATCGACATACCCGGCCAACTCGGCCCCATGACCCGCGGTGCCCGACGCTGTCATGACCGGATTGGGCAGCGTCACACTGCCGATGGCCGTGGCCAGGTCGGCCTGTGTGGTGGTCAAGACCCGAACGGGAGCTGGGGGTCATGGCCGGGCAACACGCCGGAGTGATACTCCTGGAGGGTTCGCACCTTGAGCTGGTGCGTTGCCCGGTCGGCGATCCCGTTGGCGGCGGCCAGCCCCGCCGCGGCCGTCGTCAACAAGGGCACGTTGTGCGCGCTGGCAGCCTTGCGAATCTCCTCGCCGTCGGCCCGCGGTCCCCGGCCTCGCGGAGAATTCACGACCAATGACACCGACCCGCCGGCGATCAGCTCGACCCCGTCGCGGCGACCCTTCCGCTCGGCGTCGTTGAGCTTTGCGACCTCGACCGCAACGGGAAGACCCGCCTCGCGAAGCGAGCCAGCCGTTCCCTCGGTCGCGGCCAGGGTGAATCCGAGCTCGGAGAATCGGCGGGCTGCTTGCACCCCCACCACCTTGTCCCTGTCGGCCAGCGACAGGAAGACCATCCCCTCGGCGGGCAAACGGGTGCCGGCTGCCCTCTGACTCTTGGCGAAGGCCAGACCCGTCGTGAGGTCGATGCCCATGACCTCCCCCGTAGAGCGCATCTCCGGGCCGAGCACCGCGTCGGCTTCAGGGAATCGGCTGAACGGCAAGACCGCTTCTTTGACCGCGACATGGTCGCTCTTCGCCGGTTCGGTCAGCAGTCCCTGCTCTCGGAGCTCGGCCAGCGTGGCGCCGACCATCACCCTCGCCGCCACCTTCACCAGCGGTACCCCGGTCGCTTTGGCCACGAAGGGCACCGTGCGCGACGCCCGCGGGTTGGCCTCGATGACAAACACCTGGTTGGCCTTGACCGCGTACTGGACGTTGATCAGGCCCTTGACGTCGAGGGCGTCCGCGATACTCCGGGTGTAGGACTCGATGACCGCAATCGTCTCATCGGACAGGGTCGGGGGCGGGATGACCGATGCACTGTCGCCCGAGTGGACCCCGGCCTCTTCGACGTGTTCCATGATCCCGCCGACGACAAAGTCGCCATCCGCGTCGCGCAGGGCATCGACATCGACCTCGATGGCGTCCTCGAGGAAGCGATCGACGAGCACCGGACGCTCCGCGGACAGACCACCTTCGCGGCCGAGGCTGCCGAAACCGGCCAGCTCCACCATGGCGTCGCGCAGACTGTCGGCGTCATAGACGATCTGCATCGCCCGGCCCCCCAACACGTAGGACGGGCGGACCAGCACCGGGAAACCGACCCGGTCGACCACCGCCATCGCCTCGTCCAGGTTGTTCGCCGTGCCCCCCGGTGGCTGAGGGATCTCGAGCCTGGCGCACAGGGAGTTCCACCGTTCGCGGTCCTCGGCCAGATCGATCGACGCCGCGCTGGTGCCCAACACCAGCGCGGGCGGCAACAGATCGGCCAGCTTCAGGGGGGTCTGGCCTCCGAGCGCGACGATGATGCCCTCAACGGACCCACCACCCGCTTGCGCCGAGGCGGTCTCGGACGCGATCACGTTGAGCACGTCCTCCTCGGTGAGCGGCTCGAAGTACAGCCGATCCGAGGTGTCGTAGTCGGTCGACACGGTCTCGGGATTGCAGTTCACCATGACGGTCTCGTAGCCGGCGTCGCGCAGCGCGAAGCTGGCATGGACACAGCAGTAGTCGAATTCGATCCCTTGACCGATGCGGTTGGGGCCCGACCCGAGGATCAGCACTTTGCGTCGGGTCGAGGGGGCTACCTCATCCTCGTCCTCGAACGTCGAGTAGTGATATGGCGTCTCTGCCTCGAACTCCGCGCCGCAGGTGTCGACGGTCTTGTAGGTCGGGGCGACGCCCGCCGCGAGCCGATCCCTCCGGACCAGGTCGACGTCGAGATCCCAGAGCCACGCGAGCTGGGCGTCGGAGAACCCGAGCTGTTTCGCCCGCCGCCACGAGTGGGTATCCATCCCCGTCAGGCCGCGCTCGGCGAGATCGGCTCGTTCCTCGACGATCATCGACATCTGGTCGAGAAACCAGGGGTCGATCCGCGTCTTCGCGGCCAACTCATCGAAGTCGACGCCCCGCCTCAGAGCCGATTCCACCTCGAACAGCCGGTCCGGGGTTCCGACGGATGCTCGCTGGAGCAGTTCGTCCACGCCCAGCGCATCGAACTCGGCTTCACCGGGGTCACAGTTCAAGCCGAATCGCCCCTGTTCGAGCGATCTGAGGCCCTTTTGTAGCGACTCGGGGAAGGTGCGGCCGATCGCCATGACCTCGCCGACCGATTGCATCTGAGTTCCGAGCACCCCGGAGACCGCAGGGAACTTCTCGAAGGCCCAGCGCGGGATCTTCGTGACGACATAGTCGATCGTCGGCTCGAAGCTCGCCGGGGTCTTCTCGGTGATGTCGTTGCGGATCTCGTCGAGGGTGTACCCGACCGCGAGACGCGCCGCGATCTTGGCGATGGGAAAGCCGGTCGCCTTGGACGCGAGGGCCGAGGATCGACTGACCCTCGGGTTCATCTCGATGACGACCATCCGCCCGTCGGCGGGGTCGACGGCGAACTGCACGTTCGACCCGCCGGTCTCGACGCCCACGCGCCGGATAACCGCGAATGCGGCGTCGCGCATCAGCTGGTATTCAACATCGGAGAGGGTCTGGATCGGCGCGACCGTGATGGAATCGCCGGTGTGGACCCCCATGGGGTCGACGTTCTCGATCGAACAGACGACGACACAGTTGTCCGCCCGATCCCGCATGATCTCGAGCTCGTACTCTTTCCAACCCGCGATCGACTCCTCGATGAGGATCTCGCTGATCGGACTGGCCTCCAGCCCGACGCCGGCGGCGTTGGTGAACTCCTCGGGGGTGGCCGCCATCCCGGTTCCCCGCCCACCGAGGATGTACGCCGGGCGGATGATCACGGGCAGGCCGATGTCCTTGACGAGCCGCTCGGCTTCGGTGAGGTCGTGGGCGACGACCGAACGGGGGGTTTCGAGGCCGATACCCTCCATGGCGACCTTGAAGCGTTCCCGATCCTCGGCGGTGGCGATCGCCTCGGCCTTGGCGCCGATGAGCTCGACCCCGTACTCGGCGAGCACCCCACTTTCGGCCAGTTCCATGGCCAGGTTCAACGCCGTCTGCCCCCCGAGCGTGGGCAACAGGGCGTCGGGGCGTTCGCGTTCGATGATGTGGGTGAGGATCTCTGCGTCGAGCGGTTCGACATAGGTGGCGTCGGCAAAGTCCGGGTCGGTCATGATCGTCGCCGGGTTGGAGTTGGCCAAGATGACCCGATACCCCTCATCGCGCAGGACCCGGCAGGCTTGGGTGCCCGAATAGTCGAACTCGCACGCTTGGCCGATCACGATGGGACCGGAACCAATCAACAGGATCGACTGTATGTCGTCGCGTTTTGGCATCAGTCTGCTGCTCTCCGGCCGGGCATCTCCGCATCGACCAGCTCGGCGAACTGATCGAAGTGATACCGGCTGTCGTGAGGCCCTGGCCCGGCCTCTGGATGGAACTGGATGCCGAAGGCGGGAACGCGAGTTGAACGGATTCCTTCGACGACACCGTCGTTGAGATTGCGGTGTGTGACCTCCGCATCGACCAGCGACGACTCGTCGATGGCGTAATTGTGGTTTTCGCTGGTGATCTGCACCCGGTCGTTGTCCAGGCGTTTCACCGGATGGTTTCCGCCGTGATGTCCGAACGGCAGCTTGAAGGTGCTCGCCCCCAACGCGGTGGCCAGAATCTGGTTCCCCAGACAGATCCCGAAGATCGGAACCTTCCCGAGCAAGGCCGACACCGCCTCATGGGCATAGGTCACCGCCGACGGATCACCGGGCCCGTTGGAGAGAAACACCCCGCCGGGCTCGAGCGACAGCACCTCGTCGGCGGAGGTCCCCGCCGGCACGACATGGACGTCTCCGAGCTCGGTCAAACGGTCCAAGATGGCCCGCTTGACCCCGAAATCGTAGGCGACGATACGCCGATGAGCGGCGGGGTTGGTCGACGGGACTTGATACGCGCTCGTGGTGGTCACCGACGACGCGAGGTCCACCCCATCGGTGGTGGACGTACCTGCGGCGTGTACCGCCAGCCGGTCGGCCGGTGCGGTCCCGAACGCTCCGGGTATGGCTCCCCGATCCCGCACATGGCGCGTGAGCCTCCTGGTGTCGATCCCCGCTATTCCGGCCACACGGTGGCGGCGCAGGAAGGTATCGAGATCCTCATCGGAGCGCCAGTTGCTGCGGCGACGCGCCAGTTCCCTCACGATGATCCCGCGACAGGCCGGCGCGGCGGCCTGATCGTCGGCGCGGGTGGTGCCGTAGTTCCCGATGTGAGGGTACGTGAACATGATGATCTGGCCCGCGTAGGAGGGGTCCGAGACGACCTCCTGATAGCCGGTCATGACGGTGTTGAACACCACCTCACCACACGTCACGCCGTCGGGGGGTTCAAAGCCGATCGCCTCGCCTTCGAACACTGCGCCGTCGGACAGGACCAGTCGGGCCGGTGGCGCGCTGTTGAGTGGATTGCTCATCGTTGTAGCTCCCCGTCGATCACCACTGGCTCGCCCGACACCACGGTGTGGCGGACCCTTCCGCGTAGCTCCCGTCCCTGATAGGGCGTGTTGGCACTCTTGGACGCCATTGCAGCGCCGTCGGCGGTCCAAGTGTGCTCAGGGTCGAAGATACACAGGTTGGCCACCCTTCCCTTTCGGATCGGGCCGCCGTGGACATCGTCGATCCCGGCGATACGGGCCGGACCCCCGGACATGCGCTCCACGAGCTCCGTCAACTCGAGCTCGAGCTCGGTCAACGCCAGCGGAAGAGCGGTCTCCAGCCCGAGCATGCCGGGTGGGGCCTGATCGAACGGGAGCTCTTTGGCGGAGCGGGCGTGAGGGGCATGGTCGGTGGCGATCGCCTCGATCGTCCCCTCCCCCAGCGCTCGACCGATGGCCACCCGGTCGATCTCGGTCCGCAGCGGTGGATGGACCTTGTAGACCGGGTCGTAGCTGGCGACCGCTTCGTCGGTGAGCGTGAAGTGATGGGTGGTGGCCTCAGCGGTGATCGCGAGCCCACCCTGGCGGGCGGCGCGCACCATCTCCACCGAGCCTTTCGTCGAGAGATGCTGGAAATGCATGCGGGCTCCCGTCAGCCGGCTCAGGGCGATGTCCCGCATAACCATCAGCTCTTCCGCCTCGGCGGGTTGGCCGGGAATGCCGAGTCGACTGGACCACTCCCCTTCGTGCATGAAGCCACCTTCGGACAAGGCGCTCACCTCACAGTGCTGCGCGATCATGACGCCGAGCCCGGCGGCGTACTCCAATGCCCGGCGCATCAAACGGTCGTCTTGCACTCCGTCGCCGTCGTCGGTGAAGAACCGAACCCCAAGTCGGGACAGCTCGGCCATGGGGGTGAGCCGGTCACCTTGGCGACCGATCGTGATGGCTGCGGAGGTGTACACGTCGCACAACGCGGGCTTGCCCAACTCGAGCACTTCGCGCACCACCGAAGCACTGTCGATTGTGGGCTCGGTGTTTGGCATGGCCACCACCGCGGTGTAGCCACCCAAGGCCGCTGCACGCGATCCGGTTTCGATCGTCTCGGCTTCCTCACGACCCGGTTGGCGGAGATGGGTATGGAGATCGACGAAGCCGGGAGTCACATAGCAACCGGCCGCTTCGAGAACGCGACCCCCGCTGAGGTTCTCGCCGACCGCGGCGATTGTTCCGTCGGCCCCGACGACCACGTCAGCGCGACGCACCCCGTCCGCGTCGACGACGGTGCCGCCTCGGATGACCAGCTCATGCATCGATTCGTGACCCTTTCGGTCGGCCGGTTTCGTCCGGTTCGCCAGAATGTGCCTCTGCCAGATGACTATTCGATCCGAGTAACAAGAACAGCACCGCCATCCGGACCGGCACGCCGTTGCGTACCTGATCGATGACGACACAGCGAGGATCCTCGACGACGTCGGCGGCGATTTCTACGCCCCGGTTCATCGGACCGGGGTGCATCACCAGGGCGTCGGGGCTGAGCCTCGCCATGCGGCCACGGTCCAGGCCAAAATCGGTGGCGTACTCGCGCAGTGAGGGCACGAGTGCGTCCTCCTGGCGTTCTTGTTGCATGCGCAGCAGATAGACGATGTCGGCATCGCCCAAGCACGCGTCGAGATCGTGGCTGGTCTCCACCGGCCAGCTCTTCGTGTTCGGTGGCAGTAGCGTTCCCGGCGCCACGAGGGTTACCGAAGCGCCCAACATCGTGAATGCCTCCATGTTCGAGCGGGCCACCCGTGAGTGTTTGACATCGCCGACAATGAGCACCCGCAAGCCGCGCAGGGAACCCCGGTGCTGGCGGATCGTGTACGTGTCGAGCAGGGCCTGGGTGGGGTGCTCATGCCAACCATCGCCGGCGTTGATCACCGAGCCCTCGAACCAGGACGTGATCTGTTGGGGTACCCCCGCACATCCGTGGCGCACCACCAGCGCGTCGACCCCCATGGCCTCGATGGTTTCCACCGTGTCGCGCACCGACTCGCCCTTGTTGAGCGACGAGGTCGACACAGAGAAGCTGATGACATCGGCCGAAAGGCGCCGGGCGGCGGTTTCGAAGGACAGCCGAGTACGGGTCGAGTCCTCAAAGAACAGCGAGGCCACGGTCTTACCTCGGAGGACCGGAACCTTGGGGATCGATCGTGAGCTGATCTCTACGAACGAGTCCGTCAAGGTCAACAGATCGGCGATCCCGTCCGCTCCGAGATCGGCGATCGAGAGCAGGTGCTTCAACTGCGGTACATCTCCCCGAGATCGACACCATCCGCGTGGACATCGACGACCTCGTCGCGTCGGGTCGGGAGGTTCTTGCCGACATAGTCCGGCCGGATCGGCAGCTCGCGATGGCCCCGATCGACCATGACACACAGCTGGACGGATCGTGGTCGGCCATAGTCGGTTATGGCGTCGAGTGCAGCCCGGATCGTTCGCCCGGTGAACAACACATCGTCGACCAGCACCACGATCTTGGTGTCGAGGTCGGCCGGTATCGATGTCACGGCTTGAGGCAGGACCGGCCGCAGGCCGATGTCGTCGCGATAGAACGCCACATCGAGTAGGCCGACCGGCGGCTCGAACCCTTCTACACCGGACAGGGTGGTGGCCAGGGCCCGAGCCAGACCGACCCCACCGGTCTGAAGGCCGATGAGGATCACATCGTCGAGGCCATGGTTTCGTTCGACCACTTCATGGGCGATGCGCCACAACGCCCGCTTGAGGTCGTCCGCATTCATTACCCGGGTGCGAGCCCGGAAAACTCCGCCGTATGGCGGCGCCATCTGCCGTTCGCGCTCGGCCAATCCCGATCCTTCCCAATCCGTATGAGCCTCACGGGACTCACTTCACGGTCGGGAGTGCAATTTAGCAGGTATCGGCCAGAGTTTCGGAGCGTTGGGCCCTCTTTTTGGGCCTCTGGTACCCCCGCTGTTCATGCCGGTGGTCACCCGACGGGAAATGTCAACGCCCACGGGAAATGTCAACGGCCAGGTCGCTCCGCTGTGTCGAATGGCTCCGATTCGAGAGATGAAAGGGCCCAACGAGTTCGGTCGTCGCGGCGGAAACCAACCGCCTCGGCGACCTTGATCGACGCCGTGTTGGCCGGGTCGATCTCGGCTTCGATCGTGTCGAGACCGAGCGTGTCCAGAGACCAGCGACAGACCAGCGCGACCGAGTGCCGGGCGATGCCCTCCCCGCGCCGATCGGGGTGCACCCAGTAGCCGACATCCGCATGGGCGATACGACCGGACTCACCGGGCCGGACGGCCGAAGGTCGGAATCGGGCCAGGCCCACCTCCCCGATCACCTCGGTCGGGTGCGCAGGCCGATGCACGACCAGATCGAGGGCGAGAAACCGACGGCGTCGTTCGGCCTCGCCGGCGATCCACCGCCGGGCCGCGCCCTCATCGCGAGGCTCGGGTACCTGCGCCCACGCCTGGATGGCCGGGTCGGACCAGGCTTGGGCCAGGGCCACCGCATCGTCGGGCTCTCCCCACGGTCGCAGCACGACCTTTCCGTCGTCGAGCGCTGGATCCGGCAGTGGTATCAGCGGGTCAGCTCGGCGTCGGGTTGGCCGGTCGCAACTCCTTGCCGATAGCGGCCAGTAGCCCATTGACGAACCGGCTGGACGAGTCGGTGCTGTAGATCCCGGCCAGCTCTACCGCCTCGGAGATGACCACGGCGGCCGGGATGTCGAACTGTTCGCCGAGCTCGTACACCGCCAGGCGCAGGAGTGCTCGGTCCAGGGCCGGCATCCGCTCGAGGGGCCAGTCGATGGATCTGGCGCGAATGCGCTCATCGATCTCAGGCTGTCCGGTCCCGACGCCCATCACCAGATCGATGACGTACGGATCGGGCTTGACCGGGAGCAGCCCTAAAACCTCGCTAGGGGTCACCCCTCGCGACTCGCTCTCATAGAGCAGGCTCATCGCTCGCTCGCGCGCCGCTCGTCGGGAACCGATCGTAGGGGTGGTCGCGCCGTCATCGGTTCCCCGTGTCATTCTCAAACCCGACTGAGGTATTCGCCGGAACGGGTATCGACCTTGACCCGTTCGCCAGGATTGACGAACAGCGGCACCTGGACGACCAGACCGGTTTCGAGGGTGGCCGGCTTGCGGGCCCCCGACACCCGATCGCCCTGCACTCCCGGCTCGGTCTCGGCAATCGACAGCTCTACCGCCGCGGGCAGGTCGACGCCGACGATTTCGGTGGCCTCAAACATCAACAACACCGCGACCGAACCTTCGACCAGGTAGTTCGCGGCGGTACCGAGCGCTTCGGGACCGACCGTGAGCTGCTCGTAGCTCTCATTGTCCATGAAGACATAGTTCTCGGCCTCGCGGAACAAGAACTGCATCTGGCGCTTGTCGATGGTGGCCCGCTCGACCTTTTCCCCGGCCCGAAAGGTCCGGTCGACGACCGCGCCGTTGCGGGCGTTCTTGAGCGTGGTGCGTACGAAGGCACCACCCTTGCCCGGCTTGACGTGTTGGAAGTCCACAACCTGGAACAGCGCGCCGTCCAGGTTCAGGGTTATACCGTTCTTGAGATCGTTCGTGGTGATGGTGGGCATCGGTTCTCGGCGCGTCCTAGGTGGGGGTCGACAGATGATTGTAGGTTTCGGCGGCGAACTCGAGGGCTGGGGGAATGGTCTGGGATGGTGGCGTCAGCTCTGACGCCTCGGTTCGGTCAGACCACCGAGGTGGTCTTCGCCGACTTGGTGAGGGCTCGGCAACCGTCCGAGGTCACCAAGACCGTGTCCTCGATCCTGACGCCACCGTGTTCAGGCAAGTAGATACCCGGCTCGACGGTGACGACATGGCCAGCTTCGAGCGTAGCATCGGACTCCTTTGAGACCCGCGGCGCTTCGTGGATGTCCAGGCCCACGCCGTGTCCGGTGCCGTGGATGAACGCCTCCGCCCAGCCCTCGTCGTCAATATAGGACCGGCACGCGGCATCGATCGCCTTCGCTTCCACCCCCGGTCCAATTGCCTGGACCCCGCGGGCCTGCGCCGCCAAAACGGTGTCGAGCATGCGTGCCTGCACAGAGTCCGGTACGCCGACGATGATCGTGCGGGTCATGTCGGACCGGTAGCCGTCGATCATGGCGCCGAAGTCGATGACGACAAGATCGCCGGCGACGATGGTCTTGGACGTAGGCCGGGCATGGGGTCTCGCCGCGTTCGCGCCGGCGGCGACGATGGTCTCGAACGCCACGCCGGATGCGCCGAGCTCCCGGATCTTGGAGTCGAGCGCCAGACCGAATTGTTCCTCGGTGGGCTCATCGTTCAAGCTGGGTCGCACGGCGGCCAAGGCCGCGTCGGCCACCGCGGCGGCCGCCTCCATCCGGGAAATCTCCCCCTCGTCCTTTACCTGGCGCAAACCCTCGACAAGATCGATCGTGGGCACGAGATCGGTGTCAGGAAACCAGGCGTTGGCGTAGGTGCGCTGTTGGGCCCAGGTGACCGATGAGGCCTCCAAGCCCAGCGCCGCTAGGCCTTCGGCCGATGCCGTCATCAACTCCTGCTGTCCATTGGAGGAGATCTCGACCCGCGCCTCGACGCCCGCGGCGTCAAGCTCCATGGCTAGTTGCTCTCGATACCGGCCATCGGAGACCAGGACCAGCTCGTCGGGGTGGACCAGCAGTAGTGCAGCCGAACCGGTGAACCCGGTCAGATAGCGGATGTTCGTGATGTTGGTCACGAGCAACGCCTGGCACTCGGCCTGGTCCAGGCGCGCCCGAAGCCGGTCGGCCCGACCGGCGACGTCCATCGCCAGCAGCTCGATTTCGGGCATGGTGCCGGGAGTACTCAAGGTCACCGGAGCGCTCCGGCCACGGCCTCGATGGCCAATCGATAGCCGTCTCCGGAGAATCCGGAAATGGTGCCCGTGGCCACCGGCGAAACCACCGACGTATGCCGCCAGGCTTCGCGGCTATTCGGATTGGAGAGGTGGAGCTCGACGACGACACCGTCGAAAGCAGCGAGGGCGTCATGGATGCCCCAGCCGTAGTGGGTGAAGGCTCCGGGGTTGATCACGATGGCGGCACACCGATCCCGGGCACTGTGGATGGCCTCGATCAGCTCGCCCTCGTGGTTGGACTGAAGATGTTCGAGCGCCAGGCCGGCGCTCGCCGCCGTTTGCCGGGCGGTCTCGACATGATCATCGAGGGTGGCTGACCCGTAGATCTCCGGCTCGCGGGTACCTAGCAGGTTGAGATTCGGCCCCGACAACAACAGGACGGTCGGGTTCATCAGCGCACGGCCGCGAGCGCGTCGATGAGCACCGCGGGCCCGATGTCGGTCACCGGTTCCACCCCCGCCGCACCATCGAGCACAAACGTGGTGCCGTGCACCGCCTTCTTGTCGCGCCCGAAGAGCTCGAGGAGCTCCGTGTCGGTAATCGCACCGGGAATCGTGGCGGACAGGTCGTAGTGGGCGACCACCCGACGGTGTTCGATCACCCTCGCCTCATCGATTCGGCCCAAGCGAGCGGCCAACTCGGCGGCAAACACCAAGCCGATCGCCACGGCTTCTCCGTGGCGGAGATCGAATCGGCCGGCGATCTCCAGGGCATGGGCCAAGGTGTGCCCATAGTTCAAGATGGCCCGGCGGCCTCCCTCTCGTTCGTCGCCACTGACGACGTCGGCCTTCAAGCGCACACAGGCCGCCACCCGCTCGTCGATGTCCAGCTCGTCGAGGGAGCCTCCCCCAAGAAAATGGTATTTGGCCAGCTCGCCGAGCCCGTTCCGGTACTCGCGCGGAGGCAAGGTCTCAAGCACTTCGGTGTCACAGATCACCGTCGAAGGCTGCCAGAACGCTCCGACCAGGTTCTTGCCCTCCGGTAGGTTGACCCCCGTCTTGCCTCCGATCGCCGCGTCGATCTGGCCGAGCAGGGTGGTGGAGACATGGACCACGGCGACGCCACGGTGGTAACAGGCGGCCACAAAACCGCCGACATCGGTGACCACCCCTCCCCCGACCGCGACGATCACATCGTTGCGGGTGAGCCCCCACTCGGCGAGCTCTCGGGACAGGCTTTCGACGGTGGTGAGCGACTTGGCCTTTTCGCCCGAGCCGATAAGGAACTGTTTCGACTCGACCCCGGGCTCCACGGTCACATGCGTAGCGATGTCAGCCTGGGTAACCACCGCGGCCCGACCAACCCCTTCGGGCAGCCAGTGGGCCAGCTCGTGTCGGGTGCCGGCGCCGACGACAACCTGATAATCCCGGTCTCCGAGATCGACCGAAACCGTGTGGCGCATGCCGGTCAGTGTACGGGCTGGCCGCACCGGGCACCGATTCGCACCCGGGGGCGGTCGTCGTTCGCCGCGACCCCGGGTCGGCGCCCAGTTCTCGTGGTTCGCTCGAGGCGGTGCGCGGCTACTGCTGGATGTCGCGGACCGTGGCGTCGTTCTGGTCGGAGTCGAGACGATCGGCCTCGGCCAGGGCCTTCGCGGCTCGGGGGCTGAGAATGCCGCGCTGGCGAGCGATCTCCGCCCGTTCGGCATCGCTGGGACCACCAACTTGTTCGAGGGTGGTCTCCGGGTTCGCCGTTGCGTCACCCCAGGGCGTGCGGCCGAGCATGCCGTCCGGGTCCGAGCGAGGGGGCGGGGGCGGTGGTGGCGGGGGCGCCGTCCACTGGGGCTCCGCGGGCGGGGTTAGGTCCGGTGCACTCGGGTAGAGACGCTCCGCGGCCGGCGGCAGTATCGCACCATCTTCGGTCGGGTAGGACTGCCCGTTCTGGTAGCCGTTCGTGTCTAGACCGTTCTGAGGCTGACCGTTACCCAGCCCAATGGTGTGGGTCAGGTTGTCCAGCTCGGCGCGTGCCGCGGAGGACATGACCGGCTCTCCGGGCGGCGGAGGGGGCAGCTCGGTTTCAGGAGGCGGCGGCGGAGCTGAACTGAAAGGTGAGTTGGCGACCGGACGAGCCTCCGTCGGGGGCATCAGGTCGGGAGCCGGCGCGGCCGGCGGAATCGGCGCGGCCGGCGGAATCGGCGCGGCCGGCGGAATCGGCGCGGCCGGCGGAAGCGGTGCGGGATCGACGGACCTGGTCGCGGGCGGCATGCCCGCGGTCGCCGCCGGCGCGGGTACCTGTACCACCGGCGGGGCCGGGGGAAGGTCAGGAGCCGATCGGTTCATTGGCGCCGCGGCCGGAGCGCTCGCGGTGGCCGATACGTCGGTGAGCGGAGGCGGAGCCGGCATTTCCGGCATGGTCAACGGCTCCGCCCGCTGGGCGGGCACCGCGGCCGAGGTGGCTACCGGTTCGGTGGTGCCCGGTTCGGTGGTGCCCGGTTCGGTGGTGCCCGGTTCAGCTCCGGCCGTGGTCGAGGTCTGGAGCGACAGGCTGACCTCGGCGAGACCCAGCTCCACCAGCTGGGTCAGGGCCCGACCGGTCGGCAGTTCGCTCAGCTCGAGCTTGCGCGCGATCTGGCGGGCCGTAGCGCCGGCACCGACCGCGACCACCGACCGCCATTGCTCGGCGGTCATGGCGACATCGGAGCGTCCGACTTCGGACTTCAGGCGGACCCAGGCGTCCTGGGACGGCACGACCGCCTCGATCGAACGCCACTCACGCATCATCTCTTCGGCTTGGGCGAGCGTCGCGTCGATGCTGACCGGTTCACCCGGCACGGGGTGCTTGCGGTCGCCTTCGAAGGTGAACGTCCCCGACGCGAACCGCAAGAGGTGAAACAACACCTCGGCTGGATCGGTCACCGCTGAGTCCGAGACGTCGGCCGCGTAGATATGGCCCGCCTCGACCCAGATCGAGCCAGACTTCTCCGAGCCGGAGACGGTCATCTGACCGGACTTGTTCGTATCAGCGAGGAGCCTGAGCACGTCGGCGACGGCAAAGGTTTCAATGGCACCCTGAAGCGACACGGGCAGACCTCCTTTCGGCCTTCATCAACAAGACCGGTTGATGGCGGCGCTCTACCCCCGAAAGTTCCACCGGACTGAGAAGCTGGTCTCGAATGGTCGATACCAGAGTCCCTGCACCCACTGGTCAGTGGGCCCACCTAGCCCGGCGGCTCTCAAGAGAGGCCCACCGAAACGGAATGAGTTGATTCTACCGTTTCGGACTGGTTTTCTGCCCGCAACAGGCCAGAGGCCCTGTTGCATCGTGGATCATTGGTCAGTTGGTGCAGGCATGTTAGCCCCGGTCGGTCGGGGTGTGGTCACTCCAGGCGGTCGGTGACGGCCGCGAGCATGGCGCTGACCGGGGCGACACATCCGGTCCAGAGCTCGAATTGCACCGCCGCTTGATGGACGAGCATGCCAACCCCGTTGACCGCGAGGACCCCGCGGCGGCGCACGGCCGCGAGGAAAGGCGTTTCGAGCGGCTGGTAGATCAGCTCCGCGTAGATCTGGGGTGCAGAGAGCAGCTCGGGCGCGAAAGGCATGGCGGAGTCGTCTCCCCGCTGGCCCATGCCCACCGGGGTGGCGTTGACCACCAGGTCACACGATGACAGGTCGTTGAACGAACCGACGACAGCCCTACCATCGCCGAGCGTCGCAGCCGCGGCGGCCCGTTCGGGGGAGCGATTGACCACCACGATGTGCGCCGCACCCTGTCGGGCCAGCGCCGCCACCACGGCCCGAGCCGCCCCGCCCGCCCCCACGACCCCACATCGAGAGCCCGCGGGTTCGAAACCGACCTCTCGACGCAACGAGTCGATGAGGCCCTGCCCGTCGGTGTTGTGGCCCACGAGCCGATCGTCGAGGCGGACGACACAGTTGACGGCGCGGAGCCGAGCTGCGTCGGGCGACAGCTCATCCACCGCGGCCGCCACCGCGGTCTTGTGGGGCATCGTGACCGACAGACCCTGCACCCCCAGCGCTCGCATTCCGGTGAGCGCATCGCCGGCGCGGCCCTCGGCCACCTCCAGCGCCACATAGACCCAGTCCAACCCGAGGGCCGCGAACCCAGCGTTGTGGATGACCGGCGAGAGCGAGTGGCCCACCGGCGAACCGATCACGGCCACCAGCTTGGTGCGGCCGCTCGGGGTCAAAAGAGCCCCTTGTCCTGAGACTCCTTCTTCACCGTGAGGAAATCCTCGTACTCGCTGGTGAAGAAGTGACCACCCTCCTCGGTGGCCAGCACGTAGAACAGCCAATCGCCTTCTTCAGGGTTGATGGCTGCGGC
>Ga0316190_10000777_pt1 | contig 22582 bp, 20 predicted proteins | sample Eddworburrow2_MG_FD_204929 | JGI IMG/M metagenome (GOLD analysis project Ga0316190, IMG submission 204929) | Coastal sediment microbial communities from Maine, United States - Eddy worm burrow 2 | ecosystem: Environmental > Aquatic > Marine > Coastal > Sediment | place: USA: Maine | collected... | reverse complement strand
TCGCTCTCCGCTTTTCTATCCCATGCACCGCGGTGACACGGACGCCGGCGGTGCTGCCGACCTGCAGACCGACATCATGCGGTTCATGGCAATCCTCGCACTGTGCCTGGTTGCCATATTCGCGCTCGTGCAAAGCATCCCGCTGGCCCCTGAAGCGCCATCGCAGTCGCCTGCACCGGCAGCACCGCCACCCATGGCGGACGCCGCCGAGCCCGTAACGGAGCCGCCGCCCGAGGTTGTTCGCGAGCCGCGGCCGGCGCCGGCCGCGCCCGACAAGGCAGTGCAGCTCACGCGCCCGGAGTGGTCGCCGGCTGCCGTCCCTGAACAGACCCCGCCCGCGTCCGAGGCAACCCCGGAAAAGGAGGGCTTCACGCTTCAATTCGAGTCCGACCTGGCCCTGACAAGACTCGTCGCAGCCGGCAGAGTGGGGCTGTACGCGATCACCGACGGGCGCGCGCACCGCATGACGGTCAGTGACAGCCGCATCAGCTTCTGGGACGCGTCGGCCCCGAACAGCTACCACGAAATGGAAGCCGGCACCGTGCCGAAACCCGTAATCGATGCGCTCGGGCGTTCCGGCGTGAACACGGCCGGCGTCGGCTGGGGTGTGACGCTGCCAGGAAAACTGCGGGAGCAGCTGGACGACCTCGTGCGTGACAAGTCGGGCGGCGCACTGGTCATCGGCGGCGACGGTGATTTGCGCCTGGAGCCGTCATGATGCGCACAGCCCTCATCGTCCTTTGCCTTGCGCTGCTGGCCGCCCGCGCAGAGGCCGCCGAACGCAACCTCGATCGCTGGTTCGATCGCGAACTCGTGCCCTACGTCACCTCGCAGCTCACCGAGCATCCGCGCTTCAAGGGCGAGTCCGTGATGTTCGTCATGTTCGAAGACAATGTCCCGGCAGCCGTCAGCAACGCGCTCGCCGTCTCGCTGCGCGACCGGCTGCTCGACGCGGCGCTGAACACGCCCGGCGTCATCATCGGCCGGCGCCAAGGGGGCACGACGGCAACGCCCGCAGCCCAGCGCGTCGACTGCAGCACGGACGAGGTCCATTACTACGTCGGCATTTCCCTTTCACGACGGATCGACGGCCTTTTCGGCGTGAACGTGCGCGCACTCGACCTCGAGGACCGTAACTGGGTGTCGGGATTCGGCAAGGCCTGGCAGGGAACGCTCAGCACCATCCAGCAACGGGCGTTCCGGGAGGCAAAGGCCGACGCCACGTTTCGCGGCGCACGCGACGTGCCGTTCACCGCCGACGAATCCGACCTGCTTGCCGCACACCTCGCCCACGAGCTGTCCTGTGCGTTGCTGCGGGAGACGACCGGACGATACGTGGTCGCGACTGAGCAGGAACTCGACGACGACAGCCTTGCGGGGACAGTACAACTCGTCAGCAACAATCTCGCCGGCCACGACGCGCTGGAACTGACGGCCGACGAACAGGGCGTCAATGCGACATTGAGCGGCAAGGCGCACCTAATCGACGGCACCCTGTACCAGTACTGGCTCACCGTGACGCCGACCGTGCCCGGTACCGAACTCTCGACGCTGAGCGCCAGTGCGTACGTGCTATTGCCCGGATACCGGCTTGCCGGGGAAACGCCAGCGCCGGAAGCCGATGCGCCGCCTGCCGCCAGCGTTTACGCGAGCATCGACGTCCCCCACGGCGGCGGGGACGCGCTGCTCGGGCCATTGCGCATCCTGAAGTCTCAGGATCGGCGCATCTGCGCGCGCTCGGGAAGCGCGTCGATGCAAACGACGACGTATGGCGAGTCGCCGCCGCAATGTTCGATCCTGATCGCCGACACGCGCGCCGACGCGATCGTGTTCGTCCTCGAGCACCAGGCCAGTTACGGCCTTGTCCGGCTGGGCGATGCCGCCTGCCGGGCGCGTACGGCGCCGCACGTCGTTACGCGCGGCACGCCAATGCGCTACCCGGTGCCGTTCAAGGCGATCGGCAGCAGCGAGATGCGCGAAACCGGCGAGTGGCGGATTGCACCCGGCGTCGACACTTACTACGCGTTTGCGGTCAACAACGCCCGCGCGGCGCGCGAGTTCGCCAATCATATTGACACGCTGCCCCTGCGCTGTGGCCCATCACTGCGGCAGGGACTGGAAAATAACGCGCTGCACCGCTGGCTCGAAGAGTTTGCCGTGCTCGCCGAGCGCCATGCGCCGCACGTCGGCTGGCGCGCGATACAAATAAAGGACGTGCTGTGAGGAAAGAACGATGATGCGTTTCCTGGGAGTGCTGGTGGGATCCGCGTTCGCCGTCGCCGCGCTCGTCGTGTTCGTGGGCATCCCGGAATTCACGGCCGAGTCGAACGTGGCGGAACCCACGGTCATCACGTTGCCCATGAGGACGGCCACGCCGGCAAAAGCCGCCGCAACCGCTACGCCGCCGGAACCTGTCGCGGAGGAAATACCGGCCGACCCGCCGCCCGACATACCGCCCGAGGCGCCGCCGGAAATACCGCCGCAAACACCCGACGCGGAGCCTTCCGCCACGCCGCAATGGTATGCGTTCTGGAGCCCGTTCCGCAGTGAGGTGGCGGCCAACGGATTCGTCGATCAGCTGCAACGGGTGACCGGACTCGACTACCGTGTCGTCAAGGTCAAAACCGGCGTATACGAGGTCGCCTTCGCCTACGAAGACGATCAGGACATCACGGCCAACCTGTCGCAGATTTCCGCGGCGACGGGCCTGCGGCTTCCGGAGAGCTGACATGCGGGCGCGACGTTTGAAAATTATGCTCGGCCTTCTGCCCTGCCTGCTCGTTTTCGCCGCGGCCCAGACGTGCGCCATGGAAACCGATCTGGACGGCGCATGGCGCGACTACGCGAACACGCAGTCCCATCTCGAGCCCGCGTACCGCTTTCCGTACGCAAGCTGTTTTGGCACCGCGGCTCTGCAATACGACCTTCCCGAGACACTGCTGCTCGCAGTCGCACGCGGCGAAAGCGATTTCGAAGCCACCGCCCGCTCCCGGGCCAATGCCCACGGGGTGATGCAGATTCTCTGGCCCGACACCGCCAGGCACCTGGGCATACATCGCCTCAGCGAGCTTTACGACCCGTGCACGAACATCGACGCTGGCGCGCGCTACCTGAAGGAACTGCTCGCGCGCTACAACGGCAACCTGCACCTGGCCCTTGCCGCCTACAATTACGGACCGCGCCGCATTCCGGTCGACGGCGGCGCCATTCCCTCCGGCGCCAACTGGTATTCCGGCTACATATTCCGGCACCTCAACTACGTGCTCGGCGATGGCAAAGCCGTGCAATCCGTCGCCGATGCGCTGTACTCGGAGCTGGGACAATCGACGCTGGTGACCTTCGGTGAACCCTACCGGGCGGCCGCCTTCATCGAAAGCCTCGAGCAGCTGTCGCCCGCGTTGAACCTCGACTGGTTTCGCCGCGGCACGGGCGAGTTCGAAGTCGTCATGACCTACGCGGACCGGCAGGAATTCGACGCCAGCGCGAGAATGCTGCGAAACGCCGGTTTTCGTATCGACTGAACCGGGTCAGGAACCGCCCGTGCGGCGCATTTCGAGCTGCAGGTAGATCGCCGCCGCTATTCCGCTCGTGCCGAAGAACATCGCCATGACGATGATCTGATACTTGGCGGCGATCAGCGGAGAAACGCCCGAGAGAATCTGTCCCGTCATCATGCCGGGCAGCGATACCACGCCGACGGCGAACAACATGTTGGTGATCGGTATCAGTGCCGTCTTGAACGCGGTGCGGCGTGCTTCCTGAAGTATTTCATCGCGCGCAATTTCCGTCTGGAAGCGTTCGGCCGCGAGACTCACCGCGTTCATCGCGCCGGTGACGACCATGCCGCCCAGCGGCACCACGTAGCGAGGACTGAACCAGGGCTCGACGCCGATGACGGCCTGCGTCACGACGGCGAGTATCAGGATGCTTGCGATGCCGACAGCGACCAGTGAGTTCGGCCACGACAGCCTCTTCGCCGCACCGAGCGGCCGTACCGCAATCCAGCTTGCGACGATAATCATGATCGTCAGCACGCCGGCGATGACCCAGTAATTGTCGCTCTCGAAAATGTAAATCAGCACGTAGCCGATGGCGAACAACTGCACCAGCATGCGCAACATCGCGTAAACCGCGGTGCCGGGGCCGGCGTGCCAGCGCCACATGATGTACAGCACGGCCAGGGCAGGAATGAACGCGTACAGGAGCCCCTGCGGCGAGATCTCCAGTATGCCGCTGTTCATGGCTTCAGGGGTTTGCCGTGACGTTCAGCACGCCGGCTTGCCCATTTCCGGCGGCAACACGGCTTCGATTCGCTCCATGACGTCGAGTCGATGCACCAGGTCGTGGATGTAATCGAGCTGGTCCGTCTCGAGCACCAGCACGTCGCTCATGTCGTAGGACGCTATCCATTGCTCGTACAGCCGATCGAGGCGCTTCAAATAGGCGTGCGGCACGTCGCGCTCCATTGTCCTCCCGCGCAGGCGTATGCGCTGCCGCAACGTCCGCATCGAGCAGCGCAGGTAGATCATGAGATCGGGTGGCCGGATCGCTTCGAGTATGGCGCTGTAGAAACTCTGATAGGTCTGCCAGTCGCGCCTGGATATCTTGCGCATCTGGTGCAGGGCGGTCGCGAATATTTCGGCATCCTCGAATATCGTCCGATCCAGAGCGACGACACCCGGTTGCCGGTCGAGTTCCTGGTGCAGCCGGAACTTGTTGGCGAGAAAGTAGAGCTGTGACTGGAACGCCCAGCCCTTCATGTCTCTGTAGAAATCGGCAAGGTAAGGATTCTCGTCGTTCGGCTCGTAGAACGGCACCACGCCATACGTGCGCGCAAGGAAGTCGACCAGCGTCGACTTGCCGGCGCCCATGTTTCCTGCAATGGCGATCGACCGATTCATGCTGCGGCTACCTTACCGTATTCCCGTCTGGCTTCCACCTGCAAGATACCCTATGCTCCGACGCAACGTGGACCAGGGGACGGAACATTGAACCAGCCTCCCGTACTGATCAGCGAAGCGGATATCCAGGCGCGGGTTACCGAACTCGCGGCACAGATCTCCGACGACTACCGCGACAAGGGCGACCTCGTGCTCATCGGGGTGCTCAAAGGCGCGTTCATCTTCCTCGCCGACTTGTCGAGGAAGTTAACGATACCGCGCACGATCGAGTTTATCGCCGTTTCCAGCTATGACAGCGGCAGCGTGACCTCGGGCGCCGTGCGGCTCGTCATGGACGTGCGCGGCAACATCGAGCACCGCCACGTGCTCATCATCGAGGACATCGTCGATACGGGGCACACGCTCAAGTACCTGATCGGTATCCTCGAATCGCACCGTCCCGCCTCCATCAGGACCGCCGCCCTGCTGCACAAGCCGGAACGCGCCGAGGTGGAGGTGCCCATCGACTACATCGGCTTCGGCATCGGCGATGAATGGGTCGTGGGCTACGGCCTCGATTACGCCGAGCACGAACGCACATTGCCCTATATCGGATTCATCCAGCCGCCCGATCAGTGATCGGCGCAGTCCGCGGTCTCGATCTCGATCGTCGAGTGGCCGATGCCATAGTCGTCTTTCAGCGTCGACTTGACCCGCCGCACGACCGTTGTCGGGTCGGATACGCCCTCACCCAGCCTGACGTGCATCGTCAGCATCAGGTCCTGGGGCGTGAGGCCCCAGATATGGACGTGGTGAATGCCGCTCACCTCGGGAACGCGCTCGATGATCTTCTGCTGCATCTCGTCGCGATCCAGCCATTCGGGCGCGCCCTCCAGCAGCACGTGTCCGCTCTGCTGCACCAGCGCCCAGGCGCTCTTCAGAATCAGGAAGGCCACGGCGATGGACAACAGCGGGTCGATCGCCATCCAGCCCGTGTAGATGATGACGACGGCGGCCACGATCGCAGCGACGGACCCCAGCAGGTCGCCGGCGACATGCAGGGCGGCGCCACGGATATTGAGGTTATCCCGATCGCCGCCGTGCAGAACCGCAAACGCGATCACGTTGACGACCAGGCCGGCGGCGGCGACGACGAGCATCGTCGCGCCCGTGACCTGCACCGGTGAAGCAAAGCGCCGCATCGCCTCGAACAGAATCCAGCCGACGATGACCAGCAGGCTGAGGCCGTTAACGAATGCCGCGAGAATCTGGAAACGCTGGTAACCGAAGGTGCGCCTGGCATCGGCGGGACGTTTGCTGACGTGGAACGCGACGGCCGCGAGCGCCAGCGCCATCGTGTCCGTCAGCATGTGGCCCGCGTCTGCAAGCAGTGCGAGCGAGCCGGCGAGAATGCCGCCGACGACCTCGACGATCATGAAGGTGCCGGTCAGCGCCAGCGCGACGATGACCCGCTTCATGTTGCCGCCGCCGTGGTGGGATCCCATAGGTGAATCTCGTCGAGCGGAATCAAAAAAGGCGGTTCCTCGCGGAACCGCCCTCGCTACCTACGTATCGTACGTTGGTACCTGGCCCCCTGAATCCCCCGCCAAGCCGTACCTGAAGGTGTCTGGCTGTACTCGCGTCGCGCTTATGTTGTTGAAACACGACGAAAGTGCAGCATTAAGTTCGCAGAACTACCGCAGCATGTCAATAATTTAGAGCGCTTCTATATCAAACGCAGTATCATCGTGTCGGTTTGTGGTATTTTTACTACACAATTGACCCGTACCACCGGAGCCCTGTTCGTGATCAAAACCAGCCGCTTCCTGATTGTTCTTGCGTCATTCTGGGCGCTCGCTGCTGCCGCGGATACCGCCATTCATAACGTCACCGGATATACCTCAACGGCCGACGGACTCCGCGAATTCAGCGTGCTCGTCTTCGACGCCGACGGCAAAATCGTTGCCACGGGTGACGAGACCCTGCTCGCCGAAATGCCCGCCGGCGAACGCATCGACGGCGGCGGTTTGTACGTGCTGCCGGGACTGATCGACGCGCACGCACATGTGTACAGCCAGGGATTCCTCAACGTCAGCCTCAACCTGCTCGGCACGCAGAGCGTCGAGGCGGCCGTTCAGCGCATCGCGGAATTTGCCTCCGCGCACCGCACGGGCTGGATACTCGGCCGCGGCTGGAACCAGGTGCTGTGGCCGGTGCAGGAATTCCCGACGGCCGCGAACATTGACGCCGTCGTCTCCGACCGCCCCGTGTGGCTGCGGCGTATCGACGGGCATGCGGCATGGGCAAACAGCAGGGCGCTTGAGATCGCAGGCATCGACGCGGACACGCCCGACCCCGTCGGCGGCAAGATCATCCGTGACGCGAATGGCAACGCGACGGGCGTTCTCGTCGATACCGCGATGGCACTGGTCGAAGAGCATATCCCCGACCCGACGCGCAGCGAGATCCGCGAGACCTACGAGGCCGCGGTCGACAGCCTGCTCGCGCTGGGGATAACCGGCGTGCACGACGCCGGAATCAGCAAGACGGAGGCCGAGGTGTACCTGTCGATGGCAGACGACGGCGCTCTGAAAATGCGCATCTACGCCATGCTGAGCGACACCGGAGCGAACCTGGATGCCTTCGACGAACCCATCCGCGCCTACGGCAACGACCACCTCGACATCGCAGCCGTAAAACTCTACTCGGACGGCGCGCTTGGCAGCCGCGGCGCGGCCATGATCGAGCCCTACGACGACGACCCGGAGAATCGGGGTCTTCCCTTCTACACGCAGGAAGAACTCGACAGCTTCGTGCGCAAGGCGAACGACAAGGGCTTCCAGGTCGGTATCCACGCCATCGGCGACCTCGGCAACCGCATGGCGCTCGACGCCTTCGAGCGTGCGCAGGACGGTGAATCCTCACCGCTGCGCAACCGCGTTGAGCATGCACAAATCATCACCCTGGACGATATTCCCCGCTTCAGTGAGCTCGGGGTAATCGCATCCATGCAGCCCGTGCACGCGACCAGCGACATGAACATGGCGGAAGACCGGGTAGGTCCGGAACGAATCCAGGGCGGCTATGCCTGGCGCCGCCTGCTCGACTCCGGCGCGGTCATCGCGAGCGGCTCGGACTTCCCGGTCGAACTGCCCAATCCGTTTCACGGCCTGTATGCGGCCGTCACGCGGCAGGATCGCGCCGGCATGCCGGAGAACGGCTGGTACCCGGGCCAGTCCCTGAGCCGCGCCGAGGCGCTGCATTCGTTTACGCTCGGTGCGGCGTATGCGGCACATCAGGAAGACCGCCTGGGCAGTCTGGAGCGCGGCAAATGGGCCGACTTCATCGTCGTCGATCGCGACTATTTTGAAATACCCGCCGGTGAAATCGACGACATCCAGGTACTGCAAACATGGGTCGGCGGCAAGCTCGTGTACGAGGCGCCGGCCGGGGAGTAAACGATGATCGTAGAGCAAGTCTGGACCGGAAACGCATACCGTAACTTCAACTACGTCATTGCGTGCCCCGAGACAGGGGATGCGCTGGCCATCGACCCGCTCGACTTCCAGAAGTGCCTCGCCGTCGCACAGGACAGGGGCTGGCAAATCACCCAGATCGTCAATACGCACGAGCACGGCGATCACATCGGCGGCAACAAGGGCATCGTTGCCGCGACCGGCGCGAAAATCATCGCGCACAGGAACGCCGGCAATCGAATTCCCGGCATGGACCGGGGCGTCGGCGCGGGCGACGTTATCAAGGTCGGCTCCACCGTCGAGCTCGAGTGCCTCGACACACCGGGGCACACGATGAGCCATGTCTGCCTGCTGTCGCACACCGACCAGCCGGCGCTGTTCAGCGGCGACACGCTGTTCAACGCCGGCGCCGGTAACTGCCATAACGGCGGGCATCCCGAGGAACTCTACGAGACCTTCGACACGCAGTTATCGAAGCTTCGCGACGATACGCTCGTTTACCCGGGACACGACTACCTGGTCAACAACCTCCGCTTTACGCTCGACCGGGAGCCCGACAACGACGTTGCGCAACGGATGCTGCGCGACTACGCGGACCAGGACCCGGACGACGCATTGGTCACCACCCTGGCGCAGGAACGCGAGATGAACACGTTCTTCCGCCTGGACAGCCCATCGGTGATTACACGGCTGCGAGAGGACTTTCCGGAGATCGGCGATGATCCTGATCCGCGCACGGTGTTTCTCAAGCTCCGCGAATTGCGCAACAACTGGTAGCTCGCAGCGCGGGCAATGCGCCGAAAACCGTCCCTCGAGCGTCTCATTCAGGGAAACCGCGACGGACTTTGCTCAGCCATGAGCGCATCAATCAGGCGGTTTAACAGGCATCGCCTCGTGCATCCCCGCTCTTCCTGCTTGATAGTTGTCGATGAATCAAAAAGGAAAATGGTGACAAGATCACGAAAACCAGGACCGACAGCACAGGCAATCCAAAAACGAACCAGAAACCGTCAAACCGTCCAAATTCGAAAGTAAGATCCATTTCCATCGTCGTCTCTCCAACGAGAAACAGCGAAATGCCGACAATCAGTCCCAGGACGACCGATGATGAGAGAACAAATTTGCAAAGTTGCTTGATGTAGTTGCCGAAAGAAATCGATATTCTCCAAATACCCTGTGCTCGCGCTGTTAATACTGAGCCTTGCTCAGGGCAAAAAAACGCAGATTAACACTGGAATCCAGGTGACGTGTTGCAAGCACGGATTGAATCCGCAAAAGTAAAGCAACCGGTCAAAGATGTTTCCGCGGAAACGTCGAATCTGAGCGGATGTTCGGCCGGCAATTTATGAGACACCCATTTCGCGAGCCGATGCTTCATGTTGGGTAACGTCACTTGAGCCGGCGCCAGTGGAATAATTTCCTTGTCGTGTACCAAAAGACGGTATGCGTATTCTATTTTGAGATTATGGGGATCGGTCGGCTCGAACTCGACAATGCCACGCTTGACCGCGTCGTCTATGACGATGCGCAGCGCCTCTTTCAGCAGCTCGGTTTCGTTCTTGAGATTCTTCGCCATATCGCATTCCGAGGATGATGGCCCCTTTGGACAATTTGCAGCCGGTCACGATTCTAACAGGCGAAGGACCGCTTCCGGCCAAAAGCGACGTTCGGTTCGGCAATATAGCTCGTGGGTAAGTGGCTGATTGTCTATCTGATTAGCGCATCGAGCTGGTGCACATCGAGGCCTGCCTCGCGATAGTAGTTGCGACATACCTCAAGTAGCGAAAATCCGTCTTCGTAGGCGGCAAATCCACCGTTGACGGGATCGTCCAGATAGATAAGCCCGCCTTCGACAATGAACAGGATCAGAGCCGGTTCCGGCGAATCATCTGTTACGACTAATGTGTGCGCTTCACCCGCGGGTTCATAGATAAACGTTCCAGGCTTTGCGACCCAGTCGTGTTCCAAATATCGCCATTGACCCTGCAATGTATAACCACGCACGGTCCCAACGTGATAATGAACACCAAGTTGCGCGCCAGGCAATCCTTTCAGGAGGACACTGAACCCTCCTGTGGTTACATTGAAGCAACACGGTTGCAGCCATACATTGTCCGCATAGGGAACCCAGAGTTTTTCGTCATCGGTGTCGGTATTTGCGATGAAATGCCCGCGATCTCGGGCGCCTGTATCAAGACCATCGGTAACACTGTTGAACGCTTGGATCGGCATCTCATATTCCCTGTATTGTTGGAGTTAGTTGGAGCAGCCGCTTGACGGAGTCTACGACAAGTTCAACTATCGATCTGATTCTGAGTTCATCTCGCACTGCAGTGCCGATGTTCATATATTCGGCCTATGGCTCGTCGGGGCCATTAGTAGAACTCAATACTACCGCGAAAGCGGCCGTTCCAGAGACCGATGTTGAGGGCATAGCGGACCTCGCCATTGCTGGGAGATACCGAGCATCAACTTTTGCTATCTGGATTAGCGAGGGGGTTATTGTCCAGCTTCGGCGACCGAAGTCCGCGCAATCGCCCAGAGCCAGTTGAGTGCGTTGTACAGCCGCATCTGGACGCCGAGCTGCCGGCGCCAGGATTCACCGTTACCGTCGAAGTAGGCATCCAACAGCACCTGTGCCTGGCGCTCGGACAACCCATGGTGTGCAACGAGGACCGCGAGATCGAACAGCGGGTCGTTGTCGCAGGCGTACTCCCAGTCGAGGAAGCGGATGCCCGGCGTGGCAATGATGTTTTCGGCGACCAGGTCGTTGTGACAGCAACACAGGTTCATCGGGCCCGGCGCGGCTTCGACGACAGCGAGGTGACGCTCTGCCGCTCCGGACAGGCTCGCATCCGTTGATCCTGCGTACAGTTGCGCAGCCGCGGTTGCGTCAAATGTCTTCCCCGTCAACGGCAGCGTATGAATCTCGCGCAGCGCTCTCGCGACACGCCCGAGGTTGTCGTCCACGTCGAAGTGAGCTGGCGTCCACACCTCGCCTTCGGCCCATTCGCAGAGCAACACGGTGTCGTCGACGTACAGCACGCCGTTGGCGCGGCCGGCCGCGGCGGCCCGCTCCTGTATTCGGGCTTCGTCCTGGCGAGAATTGTAGGGCGCTTGACGCGGCGACGGGTCGATCTTGAGAACCGCACGGCGGCCGTTTTTCTCGACGAGCAGCGTCCTGTTGGTCAGCCCTCCCGGCAACTCGCTCCAGGATGCGCCGGACCAGCCGGGAATGCCGGCAAGTACCTCGTCCGGACTCGCTCCCTGCGTCATGCGGCCTGCTCCTGCCACGAACGGCGCCAGGCGATGAGCCCGAACGGGATCATTACCACGTAGGCGGCAAACAGCAGCGCCGTCAGGTGCAGGTCCCGCGACCAGTAGATGACGATCGACGCCGAGTCGATGACGAGCCAGTACCACCAGTTTTCGAGGACCTTCCGTGCGACGAGAAACGTCGCCCAGATGGCTCCCCACGTCGTCATCGAATCGATATACGGATACACCGCGTCCGAATACCGCGACAGCAGGTAGCCGCTCAACATGCTCGCAACGACGATCGACGCGATGGCGATCGCGTGCAGATTGCGCGGCCACACCGACACCGGCAGCTCGTGATCACCGGAGCGCCCGGCATACCAGACGAACCAGCCGTAGATCGCCATGGCGAAATAGAACAGGTTGAGCGCCGACTCCATGTAGAGCTTCGCATCGAAGAACAGGTAGACGTAAATCGCGGTGCTGATCCCGGCGCCCAGCCAGCACCAGATGTTCTGCCGGATCGCGAGCACCAGGTACGCGATTGCGGCAACGACGGCGATGACCTCGAGCGGCGCAAGCGCGCGCGCCTGCGCGACAATCGCCATCCAGACGTCGGCCACCCGGCGGTCAGCCTGCCAGGGGGTTGTTCAGTATCCGGATGGCGAATACCGCCTTGGGAACCTGCTCGAAAGTAGCGCCAATCTCGGTGGTCAGGGCCGCCATCACCTCGGCGTACTCCCCGCGGATCTGCGTACTCATGGGATTCGTCACGACCGTAAGCTCCGGGTAACCGTTGAGACGCTCGATGACGTCCTTGATGGGTGGTATGAAATCCGCATCGAGCGGATACAGGCTGATGTCAACGGCAACCTTCATGACGGGTACCTCTTTAGAAGTTCATGTCGAATGTGAGGCCGAGCTGGCGTGGGTCGCCGGCGCGGGTGTAGAGCGTGTTGGGAAAGTCCGGGGGTTCGTTGCCGAAATAGAACCCGCGCACGGCGTAATAGCGATCAAACAGGTTGCGCGCCCACAGCTGGATCGACCAGGTGTCCGCCGCGTAGCCGAGCCGCGCGTTGGCCAGTTCGTAAGGCTGCGATTTCTGGTCGTGACTGACGTCGAAATAGAAGGCGTCGCGGGCGGTAACATCGAGACGCGCAAAAAAACCGCTCGGATGGCGGTAGCTGGCGCCGGCCGCAAACGTATAGTCCGGCGCGTGTGCCTGTGCGCGGCCGCTCAGGTCGACCTGCGGCGTGACGAATGCATCGAATTCCGCATCGAGGAGGCCGACATTGGCGTAAAGGTCGAGCGTCTCCCCAAGCGCCCAGCGGAGTTCGGCCTCGAGCCCAAACGTCCGGCCCTTCGCGGCGTTGTCGGTGAAGAACACAAACGACGCCGGGTCGCCGGGATCCAGTTGAAACGACGTACGTACCTGCTGGTCGTCACGGCGGCTGTAAAACGCGGAAACATTGAGCGTCGCGGCACCATCGAGGAACGAGGACTTTATGCCCGCTTCGAGGTTCCACATGCTCTCGGCATCGAACTCGCGCCGGTCCTCCGGCACGATGCCGAGATTGAAGCCGCCCGCCTTGTAGCCCCTCGATAGACTCACGAAGCTCGTGAGCTCATCGGAATGATCGTGACTCAGGGTAATATCGCCGCCCGACATCGTCTCCGACGGGGCCGCGCGCAATCCCGCCGTATCAGCGTAATCGGTCGTGCGGCGCTCGACTCGCAACCCGACGCTCAGCCGGGTCGCGGCGCCGAGATCGTGGTCCAGCTGCCCGAACAGGGCGACACTGGTCGCCTCGTAGGTGCTGCCGAAAGTATCGTCGAGGCTGTCGGCGAAATCGATGCCGGGGTCGAAGTACTCGCCACGGTTTGTCGTCACGAGGTCATCCTCGAGTTCGAGCAGGTAGACACCCGCGAGCCAGTCGGTCGTGCCACCGAAGATGCGCCCCTCTTCGCTGGAGGCCAGACGAAACTCCTGGCTCACCGTGCTGCGCGACCGATCGCTAAACGAAACGAAGTCGTACGTGATGGGCGCCCAGCTGTCATCGTTGCCCCAATCCGCGTCGAAATTGAAAGCGATGTCCGAATCGGCGGCCGCTGTGATCGACGTCAACGTCGCCCACGAAAGTGCCGACCACTCGATGCGCAGCGAGCCTCCGAGACTCTGTTGCGTATCTCTCCCGGGCTTGTCCGACAACATGGTTAGACTGTTGTCGATCGCGAAAGCGTCGTAACCATCATCGACGTCGGCGTAAAGCGCTGCAAGATCCACCGAGAGCGTGTCTGCCGGCTGCCACCGCAGGCGGCCGCGGATAGTCGTCTCGTCGCGGCCGTTGGTGTCGTCGCGACCGAGATAGCTGTTATCCCGAAAGCCGTTGCTTTCGTGATGATGGGCGCTGACCCGGAACAGCAGCGACTCGTCCGTGTTGAGCGGGCCGCCGAGCGCGACGCCGCCCGCCAGGGTATCGTCGCCGCCCGCTGTCAGCTGCACGCGACCTTCGGACTCCGCGGACGGCAGCGTGCTCTGCACGTAGACGAGTCCCGCCAGCGCATTGGCGCCGTAGCGGGTTCCCTGCGGTCCGCGCAACACCTCGATGCGCTGCACGTCGAACGTCGTCGCTATCGTGCCGATGCCGCTGAAATCGATGTCGTCGATCAGGAAGCCGACCGACGGATTCGGCGCGCCCTGGTATTGCTCCAGTTCACCGACGCCGCGTATCTGCAGGTAACGCGCACGATGGCCGTCTCCCGACCAGTTGAGGTTCGGAACGACGTTGATCAGTTCCTCGAAGTGCTGCACCGCCAGCTGTTCGACTTCTTCGGCATCGAGTGTGGTCACACTCGCGGGAATCTCGCTCGCCGCACGCTCGCGGAAGTCCGCGGTGACGACGATTTCCTCGATGGCCTGGGCCTGCGCCACAGCGGATGCGGCAAGCAGGAGACTTGTGAAAAGGGTGCCGGGAATCGGCACGAGGTGTCTTTGGTTCATCATCCTCTCCCTACGCCGGCATTACCCGGTTCAGGTTCTAAGGGTTCCCGTTACGGATCTCAGGTCCGGAGACCACCCCTGTGAAGGGACGATTATAGCAGCTGTTGCAGCTCGTCTTCGACGAGGCCCCATTCGAGCAACATCCGGCGCGCCGAAGCGGAGGCGTCGGACGGCGCGGCTCTCGCCTCCGCCGACGTCCGCGAAAAGCGCGGGGCGGGCGCGGGTTGCCGAATACCCTCGATATCGACGTAGCTGCCGCGCGCCCTTCCATGCTCGTGCGCGGCAGCCTCGCTGAGCGTCAGCACCGGCGTCGCGCACGCATCCTTGTCGCGAAGGATCTCGCTCCATTCGTCGCGGGTCCTCGTGCGGAATACCTTTGCGAGAATCTCACCATGCGCTTGCCACCTGTCCGTGTCGTATTGCCCGGCGGGATCGATATTGTCGACGCCGAGAGCCTCCAGCAGGTTGGCGAAGAATTCCGTTTCAAGCGCACAGACTGCGATAAAGCGGTTGTCGCGGGTGGCGTAACAACGGGCGAACGGCGCGCCGCCGTCGAGCAGGTTGCTTTCCCGGCGCTCCGTCCACATGCCGCCCGCCGTCAGGCCGTAGAACAGGGTGAGCATGGAGGCGGTGCCGTCGATCATGGCGGCATCCACGACCTGGCCCCTTTTCGAGCGGCCGGCTTCGAGGAGCGCCGCCAGCAGGCCGAGGGCGAGGTATAGCGCCCCGCCGCCGAAATCACCGATGAGGTTGAGGGGCAATGGTGGCGGACGCCCTGCCTCGCCGATACCGTGCAGCGCACCGGCCATCGCGATGTAATTGGTGTCGTGCCCTGCCCTGCCTGCCAGCGGGCCGTCCTGTCCCCAGCCCGTCATTCGCCCGTAGACAAGACGCTCGTTCTGCGCCATGCACTCACCGGGCCCCAGGCCCAGCCGCTCCATGACGCCGGGGCGAAAGCCTTCGAACAACGCATCCGCTTTTTCGCACAGCCGCAGCACGAACTCGCGCCCCCGGTCCGACTTGAGATCCACGTCGATCGTCGGCCTGCTGCGGTTCATCAGGTTGAAGCGGTCGGGAACCTCGATACCGGGATTGGCGCCAGGGGGACGCCGCAGGCGTATGATCTGCGCGCCCATGTCCGCCAGCAGCATGCCGCACAACTGGGTCGGGCCGATGCCCGCGATCTCGACGATCCTGATTCCATTGAGCGGACCCATGACCCGGGCCTGTCCGTTCAGCCGTTCCGGCTGCCGGACGGTTTCTCGAGCCGCGCGATCAGGCTGGACGTGTCCCAGCGGCTTCCGCCCAGCGCCTGCACCTCGGCGTAATAGCGGTCGACGAGCTCGGTAAGCTCGAGCCGCGCGCCGTTGGTTTGCGCCTCATCGAGCGCGATGCCGAGATCCTTGCGCATCCAGTCGACCGCGAAACCGAATTCGAACTGCCCGTTCACCATCGTCTGCCAGCGATGATCCATCTGCCAGGACTGCGCCGCGCCTTTCGAAATCGCGCTGATGACTTTCTCGATGTCGAGACCGGCGCGCCGCGCGAAATGCAGCCCCTCGGAGAGACCCTGCACAAGTCCCGCGATGCAGATCTGGTTGACCATTTTCGCAAGCTGCCCCGACCCGGCCGGCCCGATGAGCGTAATGGCTTTCGCGTACGATTCCATCATGGGCCGGGCACGCTCGAACACCTCGTCGTCGCCGCCGACCATGATCGTCAGCTGGCCGTTCTCGGCACCCGCCTGTCCGCCGGACAACGGCGCATCGAGAAAACCGACCTGCCGTTCGCCGGCGACGGCGTGCAGCTCCCGGGCGAGCGTCGCGGAGGCCGTCGTGTGGTCCACGAGTATGGACCCGGGGGACATCGACTGCAGCGCGCCGCTTTCGCCCAGCGTCACCTCGCGCACGTCGTCGTCGTTGCCGACGCAGCAAAACACGATATCGGCGCCGCGCGCCGCATCCGCGGGCGTCTCGGCCCTGCTGCCACCGTTCTGCTCCAGCCAGCGTTCCGCCTTGTCGGGACTGCGGTTGAAGACGACGACGCCGTAACCGCGCGACGCCAGGTATCCCGCCATCGGGAACCCCATGACGCCAAGCCCGATGAACGCCGTCTTCACGAGCCCGCCTTGCGCGGATCGAGACCGATCGAACGCGCGATGATCTCGCGCATGATCTCGGAACTGCCCGCATAGATGCGCGACACTCTTGCGTCCGCGTAGCGACGACTGATCGCGTATTCGTCCATGTATCCGGCGCCACCGTAAAGCTGCACGCACTCGTCGACGACCATCGCTTCGACCTCGCTGCAGTGCAGCTTGGCCTTGGCCGCGTCCTCCGCGCTCAGCTTGCCCTCGTTGTGCTGCATGACGCACTGGTCCACAAACGCCTGCGCCACATCCAGCTGCGTGCGCATGTCCGCCATCTTGAAACGGGTATTCTGGAAGTTGGCGATCGGCTGGCCGAAAGCATGCCGATCGGTGATGTATTCCATCGTCTCTTCGAACGCCGCCTCCGCGTTTGCGAGGTAGCCGACGCCTCCGATCAGGCGCTCTTCCGCGAGGAAATGCATGAGGCTGTAAAACCCGCGGTGCAGTTCGCCGAGCAGGTTCTCCTTCGGCACTTTCACGTTATTGAAGAAAAGCTCGGCCGTATCCTGGCTCTTCAGGCCCATCTTGCCCAGGTTGCGGCCGCGCTCGAATCCCTCCATGCCCTCTTCGACGACGAACAGGCTCATGCCATGCCGCTTGTCCGGATCGGTGCGCGCAACCACGATCACGAGGTCCGCATTGATGCCGTTCGATATGTAGGTCTTGGAGCCGTTGAGCAGGAAGTGGTCGCCCTTGTCCTCGGCGCGCGTGCGGATGCCGGCCACGTCGCTGCCGGCGCCCGGCTCGGTGATCGCGACGGCGAGGATGCTCTCGCCCGTCACGCATTTCGGCAGCCAGCGTTGTTTCTGCTCGTCGGTCGCGAGCTCGCCGATGTATGGGCCAACCAGGCGGCTGTGCAGCCAGAGAAAGAACCCGTTGTCGCCGTGACGCGCATTCTCCTCCATGAGAATCTGCTCGTAGCGGAAATCGGGCACGCCCGCGCCGCCGTATTGATCGTCCGCCCACATGAGCAGGAGCCCCTGCTCGCCGGCTTTCAGATACGCTTCGCGATCCACGATGCCCTGCTCGCGCCAGCGTTCCCGGTGCGGCTGAATTTCGTTGATGAAAAAGCTCCGCACCGAATCGCGGAACATGTCGTGCTCTTCTTCGAATATCAGACGTTTCATGGCGGGCGGTTCCTTTTATCCCTTGAAATCGGGCTCGCGCTTCTCGAAGAACGCCTTCACCCCCTCGAGATTATCGGGGCACCCGACGAGTGACTGCTGCAAATCGGCTTCCGCGTCGAAGCAGGTCTCCCAGTCATGGTCCAGGGCGAGCCGCATTACCTTTTTCGTCGCGGCCAGCGACAGCGGCGCACGCTTCGCGAGCGCAGCAGCCCACTCGCGTGCCGCCGCCTGCAATTCATCCGCCGGCACCGCTTTGTTGGCGAGGCCGAGCTGGACACAGCGCGTGGCGTCGATGCGCTCCGATTCGACGCTGAGCTGGAACGCGCGCCGGTAGCCGAGCTGCCGCACCAGCAGCCAGTTGAGACCGCCGTCCGGCACCAGCGAAATCGTGGTGAACGGCGACAGCAGGAAGGCGTCATCCGCCATGATGAGCAGGTCACAGGTCAGCGCGAGCGACATGCCTATCCCTGCCGCGGACCCCGGCACTGCGGCAATGACCGGCTTGGGCATGGACGCGACCGCCATCATTACAAGGCGATACTCGTACTGCAGCTTGCCGTGGACCCGGCGCCCTTCGAGGCCGGCTTTCAGATCCGCGCCGGCGCTGAAGCAACGGCCTTCGCCCGTGAGGACGACAGCGCGTACGGACTCGTCATGGTGGGCCTTCTCGAGCGCGTCGAGCAGATCGAAACTCAGCTGCGACGTAAACGAGTTCATCGCGTCGGGCCTGTTGAGGGTAACGACGGCGACGCCGTCTGCCTGTTCGTACCTGACGATATCGCTCATTTCGTTGTTCCTGGTCGTTCCTACATGTTACGGCGGTACTCGCCGCCCACGTCGTAAAGTGCCGAGGAAATCTGCCCGAGCGAGCTGCTTTTGACCGTTTCCATGAGCGCGGCGAAAACATTGCCGCGCTTGCGTGCGACGGCCTGCAGTCTGTCGAGCCCCTTGTCACTCTCTTCGGCGTGCGTCGCCTGGAAAGCGCGCACATTGCGGATCTGGTTGTTCTTTTCGTCCTCGCTGGAGCGAATGAGTTCCGGTTCGTGCACCTCGTCTTCCTGGCCCCCCTTCGGCAGGAACGTGTTCACGCCGATCAGCGGCAGGGAACCGTCATGCTTCCTGCTTTCGTAGTACATGCTCTCTTCCTGGATCTTGCTGCGCTGGTACATCGTGTCCATCGCGCCCAGCACGCCGCCACGCTCGGAGATACGCTCGAACTCCTGGTAGACCGCTTCTTCGACGAGGTCCGTGAGTTCGTCGATGATGAACGAGCCCTGCCAGGGGTTCTCGCAGTAGTTGAGACCGAGTTCGCGGGAGATGATCATCTGGATTGCGACCGCGCGCCGCACGGACTGCTCCGTCGGGGTCGTGATCGCTTCGTCGAACGCGTTCGTGTGCAGGCTGTTGCAGTTGTCAAACAATGCATACAGCGCCTGCAGCGTGGTACGGATGTCGTTGAAGCTGATCTCCTGGGCGTGCAGGCTGCGGCCCGACGTCTGTATGTGGTACTTCAGCATCTGCGAGCGGGCGCCGGCATCGTAGCGCTCCCGCATCGCGCGCGCCCATATGCGCCGCGCAACCCGGCCGATCACCGCGTACTCGGGGTCCATGCCGTTCGAGAAGAAGAAGCTCAGGTTCGGCGCGAACGCGTCGATGTCCATGCCCCTGGCCAGGTAGTACTCGACGATCGTAAAGCCGTTGGCGAGGGTAAACGCCAGCTGGCTGATCGGGTTCGCGCCGGCTTCCGCGATATGGTAGCCGCTGATCGACACGCTGTAGTAGTTGCGCACGTTATTTTCGATGAAGAACTGCTGCACGTCGCCCATCATCTTCATCGCGAATTCCGTCGAGAAGATGCAGGTGTTTTGTGCCTGGTCTTCCTTCAGGATGTCGGCCTGCACGGTGCCGCGCACCGTGGACATCGTCTTCTCGCGGATCCGCTCGTAGGTTTCGGCATCGACGACCTTGTCGCCGGAAATGCCGAGCAGGCCAAGCCCGAGACCGTCGTTGCCCGGCGGCAGTTCGCCTGCATAACGCGGCCGCTCGCGGCCCTCGAAGTACGCGTCGATCGTCCTGCTCGCCGTGTCCCATTCGCCGGTTTCGCGGAGGTGCTTTTCGACCTGCTGGTCGATCGCCGTGTTCATGAAGAAGGCGAGCATCATCGGCGCCGGACCGTTGATGGTCATCGACACCGAGGTCTTGGGCGAGCAGAGGTCGAAGCCCGAATAGAGTTTCTTCATGTCGTCGACGGTTGCGATCGACACGCCCGAATTGCCCACCTTGCCGAAGATATCGGGGCGCTCGTGCGGGTCTTCGCCGTACAACGTGACCGAGTCGAAGGCAGTGGACAGCCGCGCGGCATCCTGCCCGTGCGACAGGTAATGAAAGCGCCGGTTGGTGCGTTCCGGCGTGCCCTCGCCCGCAAACATGCGCGTCGGGTCTTCGCCGAGGCGGCGGTAGGGATAGACGCCACCGGTGTAGGGATAAGCGCCCGGCAGGTTCTCCCGGGACAGGAAATTCAACAGCTCGCCCCAGTCACCGTAGCGCGGCGCCGCAATCTTGGGGATCTTCTGATGACTCAGCGATTCACGGTAATTGTCGCCCTTGATATCGCGGCCGCGAACCTCGTAACTGTGCGTGTCGCTGGTCACGGACTGCCGGCGGGCGGGCCATTCGCGCAGCAGCCTGGCGGACTCGGCCGACAGCTCGTCGAGCGTTTCCTGGTAGCGCTGTCTCAGAACCAGAAGCGTCCGGTCGCCGTCCGCGGTCAGCGCGTCCTGCGGGTAGGGCTCGAATGCGGCGGGCAAGGCGTCGTCGCCGACAGACTTCAGCGATTCGTACAGATGCTGCAGGCGGCTTGCCACCTCGGCCTGGCTGTCGATACTGCGGTTGATCTCCCGCCCCTGCTCGGCAATTTCGGCGAGATAGCGAATCCGGCTGCCGGGAATCATCGCGGTCGAACGCGGCTCGCGCACGGACGTGTCGATGCCGGGCGACCACTCGTCCGGATCGAGGTCGAGCTTCTCCGCAACGCGCCGGCAAAGCTCTGCAAACATCCAGCTGATGCCCGGGTCGTTGAACTGGCTCGCGATCGTCGGGTACACGGGGACGTCGCCGTCAGAGACGTCGAACGCGACGTGATTGCGCTTCCACTGCTTGCGGATGTCGCGCAGGGCGTCCTCCGCTCCGCGCTTGTCGAACTTGTTCAGTACGATGAGTTCCGCAAAATCCAGCATGTCGATCTTCTCGAGCTGGCTGGCGGCGCCGTAATCGCTGGTCATGACATAGACCGAGAAATCCACCAGGTCGACGATCTCGCTGTCGCTCTGGCCGATGCCGGCCGTCTCAACGATGATCAGGTCGTAGCCCAGCGACTTCAGGAACAGGATGTGATCGCCCAGCATTTCGCTGGTCGCAAGATGCTGCCGGCGCGTCGCGATGGAGCGCATGAAGACGCGCTCCGAGCGCAGCGTATTCATGCGGATGCGGTCGCCGAGCAGTGCGCCACCCGTGCGCCGCCGCGTGGGATCGACCGCCAGCACGGCTATGTGCATGTCGGGGAAACAGCCGAGAAAGCGATTGAGAATTTCGTCGGTGACGCTGCTCTTGCCTGCGCCGCCGGTGCCGGTGATGCCGATGACGGGCGTGGCGCCCGCCTGGACCTGCCATTCCTTGCGCAACCTGGACAGCGCAGTGTCGTCGAGGATGCCCTCCTCGATCGCCGAGATCGTGGTGGCAATGTCGACCGTGTCACCGCGATCGACGTCCGAAGGCATCGTGGTCTCGCGCCGCGCGGCCATGGTGCGCTCGATCAGGTCGTGGATCATCGCCTCGAGCCCGAGTTCCATGCCGTCGTGCGGATGGTAGATGCGCTCGACGCCGTACTCCATGAGGTCCCGGATCTCCTCGGGCGTGATCGTCCCGCCGCCGCCGCCGAACACGCGAACGTGGCCCGCGCCCAGTTCTTTCAGGCGGTCGATCATGTAGCGAAAGAATTCGGTGTGGCCGCCCTGGTAGGAACTGACCGCTATGCCGTCGGCGTCTTCCTGCACCGCTGCGCGCACGATGTCCTCGACGCTGCGATTGTGACCGAGATGAATCACCTCGGCGCCCTGCGCCTGGATCAGGCGCCGCATGATGTTGATCGCCGCGTCATGGCCGTCGAACAGGGACGCCGCGGTGACGAAGCGCAGGGGGGCGTCCCTGGCCGTGGGTGATGCGCCGGGGAGATCGCTGGCTGGCGTGCTCATGGATACCTTTCCTCCAACGCAAAAACAGCGTCATGCTCCGCCCTGAAGGCGAAATTGCTTTTTAAATCAAATGCTTTTGCTGTTGAAATAATTTTAATGGTGATTAAAATAATGCACATTCAGCCAGAACTCAAGTGCCTGTTTCATGGAATCAGCCCGGCCCGGGACCGAGAATCCCGTCAATACGCGCTTCCGGCTCAAACAGAACCGCATGCTCAAGGCGGCCGCGCGCTGTTTCAACATCAAGGGCTACAGCGGCACTTCGCTCAAGGACGTCGCAAACCTGCTCGGCCTCACCGACGCGGCGCTGTATTACTACGTTCGCAACAAGCAGGAACTCGTCTACCTCTGCTATGTACGCGCCGCCGACGTCGGGCGCGAAGCGATGCAGCGCGCGATCGGCGAAGGCGAGGACGGGCTGGAGACGGTGCGGCGCTACCT
>Ga0316190_10000776_pt1 | contig 22587 bp, 16 predicted proteins | sample Eddworburrow2_MG_FD_204929 | JGI IMG/M metagenome (GOLD analysis project Ga0316190, IMG submission 204929) | Coastal sediment microbial communities from Maine, United States - Eddy worm burrow 2 | ecosystem: Environmental > Aquatic > Marine > Coastal > Sediment | place: USA: Maine | collected... | reverse complement strand
AAAACATGTCGAGCTCGGGGGCCAGGGTGGCGATGGCGCCATCGATGAAGATGAGATTCTTCACGTACAACATCAGCGGTTTTGGTAGGCGGGCGCCGTAACCCAACAGGGCCTTGACGATGCGCTGTAGCTCACCAATCAGCTCCTCGGGGCTCATGGCCGTGGGATCGGGTGGCCCCTTGTCGAGGCCGATATCGGCGATGACGGCGTCGACATCGGTATCGGGAGGCAGCGCCCCCAGATCGCGCAGGGCCGCCACCTGGCCGCTGAGGTCGTTCATGGTGGCCGTCATCATCATGCGGAGGAAGGCCATGCGCTCGGCCTGGCTGAGGCGTCCGGTGATGCCGAAATCGACCAAGCCGATCTTGGCTGCACCCTTGGCCGGGGGCCGGCCATCGATCCCGTCGTCGTCGATGACAAACAGGTTGCCGCCGTGCAGGTCGCCGTGGAACACTCCGTGCAGGAAGGCCCCTTCCAGGAAGCCGAGCATGGCGGTCTCAATGACCTGGTGGGTGTCGACCCCGGCGGCCTTGATACCGCCGACATCGTCGAAGCTGTAGCCGTGCAGGCGTTCCATCACCAGCACCTTGGCCGTGACGTGCTCGGGGTGGGGGCGGGGCACGACAAACCCCGGCTGGTCGAGTTTGACGAAGACCTCGGCCACATCGAGCATGTTTGCCGCCTCGAGGCGGAAATCAAGCTCCTCGATAATGGTCTCGGCGAACAACTCGACCAGGGCCGGAGGGTTGGCCAGGGCCGAAACCGGGATACGACCAACCAGGAACGGAGCGAGCCAGCTCAGCACCCGGAGGTCGCGTCGAACGAGGGTGTCGATGTCGGGGCGCTGGACCTTGATAACCACCGATTCGCCCGTGACCAGCACCCCGGCGTGAACCTGGGCGATGGAGGCGGCGGCCAAGGGTTGCGGATCGATCGATCGGAAGACGCGGTGCAGGGGCAGACCCAGTTCGGCCTCGATCACGGCCACGATGTCGATGTAGGGCACCGGTGGCACCTGATCACGGCACTTCTTTGTCTCGGCCACCAGTTCGGGAGGGAACACGCCCTCGCCGGCGGAGATGATCTGGGCCAACTTGATGTACGTCGGCCCCAGCTTCTCCGCCCCTTCCCGGAACCGACGCGACAAACCAGCCCGTGATCGGCAACTGCCGCGGTCACGCAGGTGCCAGGCACCGACCGCGGTGCCGAGCACCCGAACCACGGTGAGGGCCCGGCCCACGGGCGGGACCCGAGGGGGCTTGGTCAGCGAGGGGAGTTCACGGCGCTGGGCTCGGCGCAGTCCTTCGACTGCGGGGCGCCATGCCAGTTCGCGTTGGGCAACGCTCCACGGCGGCTTATTGGAGAACGAACCGAGATGCAGATCGTCTGGCGGGTTTGCGGTGGTCACGGGTACCAGTCTGGGGTCTGGTCAACCGTTCAGGATGCTTAGGGAGCGCTCGGCCCATTCCTGGCGGCAGATCAGCAGGTCGGGGAGGTACGGATCGGCGTTGTTGTAGACCATGGGCGACCCGTCCAGGCGAGAGGTGTGCAGGCCTGCGGCGTTGGCCACCGCCACCGGGGCGGCGTTGTCCCACTCGTACTGGCCGCCGGAGTGGGCGTAGATGTCGGCGTGGCCCCGAACCACGGCCATGGCCTTGGCCCCGGCCGAGCCCATCTCGATATATTCCGCCCCCAACTCGAGCGCCAGCTTCTGGGCCGCCGGTGGCCGTCGGGTTCGACTGACGATAACCCGGGGTGCTCCGCCGGTGGGTGCCGGCAGTTCTGGGGCCGGCTCGCTGGAGAGCACCATCTCTTCCGCAGGCAGGGAGACGGCCCCAACCACGGCGGCGCCGTCCATCACCAGGGCAATGTGTACGGCCCAGTCGATCCGGGGTGGCTCGGCGTATTCCCGTGTGCCGTCCAGTGGGTCGACAATCCAGATCCGCTCGGCCGCGAGCCGTTCCTGACGGTCGGCGCCCTCCTCGGACAGCACCGCATCGTCTGGCCGTTCGCGGGCCAGGGTCTCGACGATGAATTGATGGGCGGCGAGATCGCCGGCATCCTTCAAGTCGCCGTGGGCGGCACCCTCGGACAACATCCGTTGGCGCAGTTCCACCAATATCTTGCCGGTTTCAACGGCGAGGCGGGTGGCGAGGGCATGATCGTCGGGAGTTACCGGCACCACTGCACCCTACTGCCTTGACCCTGCCGCAAAGGGCGACGGGGCCGCTCAGTTCGGCTCTCCGTAGGGTGATCCTGCCTGGTCATAGCAGTCGAGGTGGTACTGCTCGACCCGCTGCCACACCCCGTCGACGTAGACGTTGCAAATCACCTGACGGTCACGGTGGCGGGCCCGGAACTTGACCCGCTCCAGACAGTGGGGACAGTCGGCTGCACACCCGGCTTCGATGAGTCGGCTGACGGCCCTACTTCCCCAGGGGGCTCTGGGTTCTTTGGTTGCTGTTGCCGTTGACTGAGACGCCATGCTGTCCTATCGGACAGCCGAGCCGAGAGGTTGAGGCCAGATTTGGCGCCTCAGCCGGTGCGACCGTAGAAGGTCTGCAACGCCGATTGCGACAGCCCGACACCGGGCTGGTCGTTGAAGGCGAACACCACGAGCAGTCGGGTTACCGCTCCCTCGGTAGGGGCTACCCGGTGTAGGGCGTTGCGACCCCGAAACAGCACAAGGTCACCGGGCTCGAACGCCAAGGTCTGCACCGGCTCCTCACCGTCGAGGATGGCGGCGACCTGGTCATAGGCCATGTCGCCGGTGTCGGCGTCTCGCACCGCGGCCACGTACTCGAACGCCCCTCCCGCCTCGGGGGCCTGTAACAGCATGGTCACCGCGAACGATGAGTTGTCGAAGTGCCACCCCAACTCGCGTCCGGCCGAGGCGTAGTGGACGTTGATCGACGACAGATCATCGGTGTAGGGATGGATCTCCTCGATCCCGAGCATCTCGCAGAGGAAGGCCCGGAACCTGGAGTCGTGGTAAATCTGGCGCAACACCGAGTCAGCAGCGATCTGGTCATCCGCGATCAGACCCTTGGAGCTGGCGACTTGACGGTTGAAGGGGTGATCGAGGGGCAGTTCAGGATCGGACGGCGTGAGGTAGACGTTGTGGGTTGAGTCGGCGTAGAAGGCGTCGGCTTCGGCTGGGGCCACCTCGGCCACGATGGATTCGATGGCTTCGGGGGTGAAGAAGCCTTCAAGTACAAGGGCCCCGTCGCTCTGCAATCGGGCGCTACAGGCGGCACCGTAGTCAGCATCGGCGATGGGGTGGCGCACCGTGTCGAGCGGGATCGAGTTCACACGATCAACGTAGCTCGTGGCACCAATCCGAGGTTCAATTCTTGGGACCGAGGCGTGGTCGGTCGAAGAAGGTGGCGAGGAGGCTCCACCTCTCCTCGACCTCAGGGGATGTGAACGATATTCTGCGGCTGACACTGACCATCGGTCTGATTGATCCCTCGACGGAGCGACGTGGACCACAGAACCGGGAGCCTCATGGCTGAGCTCGTTGCTGCTACAACCGAACTGCTTCAACAGATGATCCGAAACGCCTGTGTCAATGACGGGACGAAGTCCTCGGGTGGCGAGCTTCGGACGGTTGATTTGCTTGAGACGTTCCTGGAAGGTGACGGACTCGACTTGCAACGCTATGAACCGGCTGAAGGTCGAGGCTCTCTGGTGGCGCGAATCGAAGGTAGTGACCCTAACGCCCCGTCACTCTGCCTGATGGGTCATACCGACGTTGTACCGGTGAACCCTGATGGCTGGGACAACGACCCGTTTGGGGGTGAGATCATCGACGGCGAAGTCTGGGGCCGGGGCGCAATCGACATGTTGAACCTGACCTCTTCGATGGCCGTGACATTCAAGAATCTCGCTACCACCGGGTTCAGACCCCGTGGCGATCTGATCTACTTTGCCGTTGCCGACGAGGAGGCGGGCGGCCACTGGGGCGCTGAATGGATGCTCCAGAACGAGCACGACGCCGTAATGGCCGACTACGTGCTGACCGAATTGGGTGGTTTCGGCTACAAAAACAGTTCAGGCCGGTCCGTTATTATCAACGTGGCCGAAAAGGGCACACGTGGTGTTCGGTTGACAGTGCGAGGGACCCCAGGGCATGGTTCAATGCCACTTGGGGCCGACAACGCGTTGTTGAAGGCGGCCGAAGTCATCCGGCGAGTTGGGCAACACCGACCCGCGCCCCAGTTCGGCGACTTGTTCGAGGGTCTACTGGACGCACTCGGGATGGAGGGTGAAGTCCGTGACGCTCTCTTGAACCCGGAGAAGGTTTGGGACTCCGCCAGCGCTCTGGGTGGACTGGCTGGGAAACAGCTCCATGCCTGTTCGCATATGTCGATCTCCCCCAACATTGTTCACGGAGGGCAGAAGTTGAACGTGATTCCCGACACGGTCCACATCGATGTTGATATTCGCACCTTGCCAGGCCAAACCACTGAGGATGTACGTTCGGAACTCAATGAGGCGATTGGGGACCTCGTCGATCATGTCGGAATCGAGATGTTGAGTGATCGGGCGGCCTCCAGGTCGCCCCAGGACACGCCGCTGTGGACCGTCATCGAGGATGCCGTGAAAGGCGCCGATCCAACGGCACGGGTTCATCCTGGGCTGATTGTTGGCGGAACCGACGCCCGGTACTATCGACCGCGAGGAGCCGTCGTGTACGGCGCAGGGATTCTTTCTCCCAGTATCGACATGTCCGATTTCATTTCCCGATTTCACGGGAACAACGAACGTATTGATCTGGAGTCGCTACGTCTGGTTACGGACTTCTGGGATCACATCGTCCGCGGCTTTGACGAGGCCGGAGTGTCCAGGGGCCCAGCACCGTGGCGGACGTAGCTAGTCGGTCCGGTCCCTGGTAGCGAGGGATCTAGGCGAATTGGCCGAGGGGTCCGATCGTGGTGCGGATCAGCGGAACCCCGGGGCGGTAGGCCAGGTGGTGATGGGTTGGGGCGTCGAGGATGGTGAGGTGCCCGGCCGAGCCCGGGGTGAGCCGGCCGATATCGGTGCGGCCCAGGGCGGCGGCCCCACCAGTGGTCACGGCCTGGATGGCCTCGTCGATGGTGAGGCCCATCTCCCGAACGGCCAGGGCGATGCAGAACGAGATCGAGGTGGTGTAGCTCGAACCCGGATTGCAGTTGGAGGCCATGGTGATGGTGGCCCCGGCATCGACGACCAGGTGGGCCGGAGGGTAGGACTGGCGGGTCGAGAAGTCCGCCGCTGGCAGGAAGGTGGCCACGGTGTCGCCCCCGGCCAGGGCCTCAACGTCGTCATCGGTGAGGTAGGTGCAGTGATCGACCGAGGCGCAGCCACACTCAACCGCCAACTGCCCCCGGGCCCGGTGCCGAGTTGGTTGGCGTGCAGCCGTAGACCGAGCCCGGCGTCGTGTCCTGCTTCGAGCACCGCTCGGGACTGGTCGGCATCGAAGGCCCCGGTTCCGCAGAAGTCTGGGGCGCTCGGTCCTACGTTGTCAACAGATAGAAGGCAATGTCAGTAGCTGACAATCCCGCCAATGTCCTGGTCCGTAAAGTTCCTCGACCCGTGAAGGCCCCGACCCGTGAAAGAAGCGCCCATGTCGGCCACCACCGCTGCAGGTATCGAATCCGAGTTGGTACCGCGATCGATTGGACGGGTTCTCGATCTGTTCGAGATCGTGCTGGCCGCAGGCTCGTGTACCTTGACCACGGCTGCGGCCGCCTCGGGCCTGACCCTCACCACGGCCCTGCGTCACCTGCGGGCCCTGGAGGCCCGGGGGTACCTCGATCGCGATGCCAACGGACTGTTCTCGCCTGGCCCAACCGTGTTGCGCCTCGCCGCCTCGCGGCATGACGACGGGCCGCTGGAACGTCTGGTGGTCGCGGCCCAACCCCACCTTGATGCCCTGGCCGCCTGGACGGGGGAGTCGGCCTACCTGGCCGTCAGCAACCGGCGGGTCGCCACCTACGTCGCCACCGCCGAGAGCGGGCGGTCCATCCGCCATGTTGGCTGGGTCGGCCAGAACGTGACCCTGAGCGGTACCGCCGTCGGCGCTGCCCTGGCTGCTCCGGGGGTCACCGTGGTGCGCACCGGGGCCGTCGAACCCGACATCACCGCCGTCTCGGTGGCCCTGCCCGGGAGCGGCAAACTGGGCTTGGCCCTGTCGGTCATCGGGCCCCGCCACCGACTTGACGACGACGCCAGCCGTAGCCGAGTCAGGGAAGCCCTCACCCTGGCCGCGGCCGACCTGGCCCGGGACCTGGGTCTCGACGGACGGGCCGTGGCCTCATGACCATCCACTTGGAAGGCCATGGGGTCACGATCGACGACGTGGTGGCCGTGGCCCGCACCGGGGCCCGGGTCGAACTCACCGAGACCGCCGTCGAACGTATGGCCGACTCCCGGGCGGTTGTCGATCGCCTGGCCGAGGGTGAACCCCGCTACGGCATCTCCACCGGATTTGGGGCACTGGCCACCGTGGCCATCGCTCCCGAACGCCGGGCGGCGTTGCAGACGGCCCTGATCCGCTCCCACGCCGCCGGTATGGGGGATCCGGTGGAGGACGAAGTGGTGCGGGCCATGATCCTGCTGCGGGCCAGGACCCTGGCCCTCGGCTTCAGCGGGGCCCGACCCCTGGTGGCCCAGGCCATGGTCGATCTGTTGAACGCCGCCATCTCACCGGTCGTGCCTGAGTACGGGTCGTTGGGGGCCAGCGGCGACCTGGCCCCGCTCGCTCACGGCGCCCTGGCGTTGCTGGGCGAGGGCGAAGTCAACTACCAGGGCCGGCGCCGCCCGGCGGCGGAGGCGCTGGCCGAGGCCGGATTGCAACCGATCACCCTGGCCGAGAAGGAAGGCCTCGCCGTCACCAACGGCACCGACGCCATCCTCGGCATGTTGTGCCTGGCTGTTGACGACGGCCAACGACTTCTGGCCCAGGCCGACATGACCACCGCCCTCACCGTGGAGGGCCTGCTGGCCACCGACCGGCCCTTCGCCGACGATCTGCAACAGCTCCGCCCCCAGCCAGGCCAGGCCGTCAGCGCCGCCAACCTGCGGGCCATGTTGGCCGATTCACCCCTGATGGCCAGCCACCGAAACGGCGATCCCCGGGTGCAGGACGCCTACTCCATCCGCTGCACCCCGTCGGTCAATGGTGCCGCCCGCGACACCCTCGACCACGTGCGCCGGGTGGCGGAGAACGAGTTGGCGGCCGCCATCGACAACCCCATGATCATGCCCGACGGTCGGGTCGAATCCGGTGGCAACTTCCACGGTGCTCCTCTCGGGTTCGCCGCCGACTTTCTGGCCATCGCCCTGGCCGAGGTGGGGGCGATCGCCGAGCGACGCATCGACCGTCTGCTCGACAAGACCCGCAACCACGGCCTGGCCCCGTTCCTGGCCGACGAGGTGGGGGTCGACAGTGGCCTCATGATCGCCCACTACACCGCGGCGGCCATGGCGTCGGAGAACAAGAGACTGGCCACACCGGCGTCGGTTGATTCGTTACCGACCTCGGCCATGCAGGAAGACCACGTCTCCATGGCCTGGGGTGCGGTCCGCAAGCTGCGCAAACTGATCGACAACGTGCGCCGCATCCTGGCCGTCGAGTACGTCACCGCGGCCCGGGCCATCGATCTTCGTCAACCGATCGAACCGGCACGGGCCACCAGGGCCGTGGTTGCGTTGCTCCGCTCCGAGGTCCCCGGCCCCGGCCCCGACCGGTACCTGGCCCCCGAACTGGGCGAGGCCGAGGCGATGCTGGCCGCCGGTCGGCCGGGCCTGGTCCTGCAGGAACTGGGGATCACCCTGTCCTGACCGGCACCCGTGCCGTGGTCAGGTGGGGGTGTTGGCCGGGATGTTGTAGGGGGTGATGATCTGCACCGTCTCCGGCTCGGTGCGGGGTCGGCCGGGAATGCTGTCATGCGCCTGCATGACCAGGTGGCAGGCCCGGCGGGCGTCGGTGCGAAGGTCGTGGTGCAGTACGGCCGAGATATGTCCCGAGGTGAGCAGTTGGCGGTTGTCGCGGTCGAGGTCGTGGGCGAGGTAGACCCTGGGCCGCTGTCCGTGGCGGGTCAGGGTCTCGATGGCCGCCCGGTTGCCGCCGCCGATCGAGTACACGGCGTCGACGTGAATCGAGTCGGCGATGCCGTCGATCTGGTGGGCGATGGTGTCGTCCAAACCCTCGGTCTCGGCCAGATCGATGACCTGCCAGGTTGGGGCGATGGTGCGGGCGGTGCGTCGGAACCCGATCTCGCGCTCCTCCTCACCCCGGAACTGATGGCTGCTCACGGTGACCAGCACGGTCGGCCGGTCGGTGCCGGTGCCGGTGCCGGCGTGGGACGGGAGCCAGCGGTCGATCAGGTAGGCGGCGGTTGAACCGGCAGCGCGGTTGTCGATGCCGACGTAGGCGATGCGGTGGCTGGTCGGCAGATCGGTGACGATGGTGATGACGGGGATACCCCGATCGCCGAGGCGGCCGACGGCGTCGACGATCTCGTCGGTGTCGGGTGCTTTGAGGATGACGGCATGGCTGCCGTCGCCGCCGATGGTGTCCAGGATGTCGGCGATGGCTGTGGGCTCGATGCGCTCGTGGATGTGGGGCCGGAGTTTGAACGCCGCCGGTCGTAGGGCCGGGGCGGCATCCTGGAACGCCGACCACACCGCGGCCGAGAACCGGTGGGGACTGTGCATGACCAGATCGACGGTGAAGGTACGACCCCCCAACTCGAACGCCTCCTGATGGCGCTCAAGCTCGGCGATGGCACGCCGTACCCGGGCCGCGGTGCCGGCCTTGACCCCGCCCCGATCGTGCAGCACGCGGTCGACGGTGGCGTCGCTCACCGCCGCTTGACGGGCGATGTCCCTGATGGCGAACCGCTGAGCGCCCATGGCTCTCAGCATGCCGGGTTGGGTCACCGCGGCGTTGTCTTGATGGTTTTTTGAAGGGTTTCTGTGGTGACCACCCGTCCACCAATGTCGTAGGTTTGAGGTCACAACAGCGGCCTGACACCAAGGGGCACCAACAATGGCGGCAATCGAAACGATGACGGTCGGATGGAACTCGGTGGTTCCGCCCAACGGCTTCCATAACCGGGCGAACGACCCGGCTGATTCCAACGACAACGCGCTCGGGTTGGCGACCCCGGTTGGTGAGGTCGACATCGAGACGACCCCGGAGCACCGCAACCTGGTGTCCGGTGATCCCGGTTGCTCCGACTGGACCCGCTCCTATGACGATCCGAACGTGATCAGGTTGCGCCAACACCTGATTGCCAACAACGGCATCCCCGGATTGGAGCTTGTCGAGGCTGGTGACGTCGAGCGGGCAACGAGGCTTTTCCATCGGGATGGTTTCGTCGCCGTGGCCGATGCCCTGCAGCCCGAGCAGTTGGAACTGCTGCGTCAAGGTGTTGACGAGGTCGCCAGCACCATCTTCGAGGCTGATCCCGACGGTTCGGTCGGCGGCGGCGCCGGTGGTCTTCCCCATCGTTACTCCTTCGGGGGCACCTCGGCCTCACGGCACATGTTCCACCGCCCCGAATGGTTGCAGCTGATTGATCTACCGACCACGACCCCGATCCTGTCGGCGATCTTTGGCAGCCCCGACTACGCCATCTACGGCAGTGGGGGTGAACTGGTGATCCCCGGGGCCATCGAGTACCAGGGCCTGCACTCCGACAACGTCTGGACCGAGCTGCACGACCCCATCGGTGGCGTATCGATGCGCGATCTGCCGACCCCGGTGGTTCACATCAACTTTCCGGTCGTCGACCTGACTCCCGAGAACGGCCCCATCCGGGTCATCCCAGGGTCGCACCGGTCCAGCGCCCCCATCCCCACCATGACCGAAGAACCCGAGTGGATGCGGCTCAGCACCGTCTGCCCACTCCCTGCCGGTTCGGCCATCTTCCGTGACGCCCGCACCTGGCATGCAGGAACCCCGAACGTGTCCCGGGAGGTCCGGGCCATGCCCAACGTCGAGTACATGGCGCCGTGGTTCCGCAGTGAAGCCCTCATCCGTTCGATGTCGTACGAGACGTGGTCGACACTGTCGCCCGCCACCAGGCGACAGACCCGCTACATCGTGTGCGACAAGGGCGAAGCCGTCGTCGGTGAAGGGGTCAGCCACCCCCGCCGAGCCGTCCGGGAGCGGGTCCACTCCGAGCAGCTGGCCGCCCTGTCACCCGAGGACGCCGCCGCCTACGAACTCCGGGGCTGAGCCGCCCCCGCTCAGCGGGCCAGTGGCTTGTACTTGACCCGTTTGGGGCCGGCGTCCTCTCCCAGCTCACGCTGGCGGAAGGCCTCGTACTCGCTGAAGTTGCCCTCGAACCAGCGCACCTGGGAGTCACCCTCGAACGACAGGATGTGGGTGGCGATGCGATCGAGGAACCAACGATCGTGGCTGATGACTACGGCCGCCCCGGGGAAGCGCTCCAGGGCGTCTTCCAGGGCCCGCAGGGTGTCGACGTCGAGGTCGTTGGTCGGCTCGTCGAGGAGCAGCATGTTGCCGCCCCGTTTGAGGACCCGAGCGAGGTGCACCCGGTTGCGTTCCCCGCCGGAGAGCACGCCGACGTTCTTCTGCTGATCCGAGCCCCGGAAGTTGAACGAGGCAACATAGGCCCGTCCGTTGACCTCCCGATCACCGACCTTGACCACGTCGTGGCCCTCGGCGATGGACTCGTAGACGGTCTCATCGGGGTTCAGCTCATCCCGGGACTGGTCGACGAAGGCCAGTTCGACGGTGGAGCCGACGGTGATCGATCCGCTGTCCGGCTGTTCACCGTCGCCGGTGGCGGCGGCGATCAACATGTTGAACAGGGTGGTCTTGCCAACCCCGTTGCCGCCGATGACGCCAACGATGCCCGCCTGGGGCAGGGAGAACGATAGGTCCTCGATCAGTAGCCGGTCGCCGAAACCCTTGGACAAACCCTTGACTTCGATGACCTGGTCGCCGAGACGCTTGCCGGGCGGGATGTGGATCTGTACCTTCTCATCCGCCGGGTCGTAGCGTTCGGCTTCGTCCTGGAGGGTCTCATAGGCCGACAGCCGGGCCCGGCCCTTGGCCTGGCGGGCCTTGGGAGCCATGCGGACCCACTCCAATTCCCGTTCCAGGGTGCGCTTGCGGGCGGCCTGGGCCCGTTCCTCGGAGTTGAGGCGGGCCTGCTTCTGTTCGAGCCAGGAGCTGTAGTTGCCCTCAAAGGGCATGCCCCGACCCCGGTCGAGCTCCAGAATCCACTGGGCCACGTTGTCGAGGAAGTAGCGATCGTGGGTGATGGCCACCACGGTCCCCTCGTACTCCGACAGGTGACGCTCCAACCAGGCCACCGACTCAGCGTCGAGGTGGTTGGTCGGCTCGTCGAGCAGGAGCAGGTCGGGCTTGGACAACAACAGCCGGGCCAGGGCCACCCGGCGGCGCTCACCTCCGGAGAGATGTTCCACCCCCTCGTCGGGGGCCGGGAGGCGCAGGGCCTCCATGGCGATCTCAATGCTGCGCTGCAGGCTCCAGGCCCCGGCCGCTTCGATCTTGTCCTCCAGGTCGGCCTGGCGGGCCCCGAGCTTTTCGTAGTCGGCGTCGGGGTCGGACCAGCCGGCCAGGACCTTGTCGTAGTCGGCCAGGAGTTGCACCGTTTCTCCGGCCCCGTCCATGACGTTGGCCTGAACGTTCTTACCCGGATCGAGCTTGGGCTCCTGTTCCAGGTAGCCCACGGTGAATCCCGAGGTCAGTCGGGCCTCCCCGATGTAGCCGTCGTCGATCCCTCCCATGACCTTCAGCAGCGACGACTTCCCGGCCCCGTTCGCTCCCAGGACGCCGATCTTGGCGCCTGGGAAGAACGAGAGTGAGATGTTGTCGAGTACCTGACGGTCGGGCGGGTGAAACCGGCCGACCTTGTGCATCGTGTAGATGAACTGAGCCATAGCCCCCTCAGGGTACGGCGTCAGGGTCACGGGCCGGTGCCCGATGGGCGACGCCCTACTTGGTTGTGGTGCGGCGCCGGGTCGCTGTCGGTTTGGCCGCTGCCCGGGTTCGTCCGGTGGTGGCCTTGACCGTCTTGGTCTTCCTGACGGCGGTACTCGCAGCGGTGGTCTTTTTGACCGGGGCTTTCTTGACTGCTGTCTTCTTGACCGCCGTGGTGCGCTTGGTGGCCGTGGTGTGCTTGGCGGCCGTGGCCGTGGTGCGCTTGGCGGCGGTGGTGCGCTTGGTGGCCGTCTTGGTAGCCGGAGTGGCCTTTGCGGCCGTGGTGCGCTTGGCCGTGGTCTTCTTCGCCGTGGTCTTCTTCGCCGTGGCTTTCTTCGCCGTGGCTTTCTTCGCCGTGGTCCTGGTGGCCGTAGTCTTCCTGGCCGTTGCGGGCTTGGTGGCGGCGGCCTTCTTCACGGTGGTTTTGCGGGCGGTGGACTTGGTGGCCGTGGTGGCCTTCTTCACCGCCGCCTTCTTGGCCGTGGTGGCCCTGGTGGCGGTGGTTTTCTTGGCCGTGGTCGCTTTCTTCACCGCCGCCTTCTTGGCCGTGGTCGCCTTCTTGGTCACTGCCGGCCTGGTTGCAGCCGTCTTGGCCGTGGTGGCCTTCTTGACCGTTGTGGTCCGCTTGGCCGTGGTGGACCGAGTGGTGGTTGACTTGGCGGTGCTCGTCCCGGTGCTGCTGGCCGGCTTGGCCGGTGCTTTGCGGGTCGTTGCCTTGCGGGCGCGGGCCGAAGCCGTTGCCTTGGCCGGCTTCTTGACACCGGCGCGCTTGGCGGCCGGTTTCTTGGCGGTGCTCTTGCGGGTGACGGCCTTGGCCGACTTGGTGATAGCCACGGTTTCTGTGCTCCTTGTGGGGTTATCCTCTCGGCCTGAGTGGTCGGCTGCTTCCTCGGACTCTTGAGAGTCTTCGGCAGGGTTTTCCCCGGTGGAGCTTGATGGGTTTGCTTCGTTGTCGTTGTCGATCGTATTCACGAGGGTGACGTTGATGCCTCGCCGGTCGGAGTCGATCGACTCCACCTTCACGATGATCGACTGCCCGGTCGACACGATGTCGCGGGCCTTGGTTGGTGGAGGGTCACCCATGGCCCTCGATGGCAGATAGCAGCAGGCGTTGGCGGCCACCAGATAGCAGCCGTGGGACGAGAAGCGGTCGACCACGGCCTCGACATCGTCGCCGATGGAGTACTTGCTCACGAACCCGATGAAGACCCGGGCATCGTTCAGCGCCTCGACCTGGGACTTTCTCGTGTCGCCGTTGGTGGTTTCCTCACTCAGGACCGATGCGGGCATCACCTCAACATCTGGTTCCGGCTGGGGTGAGGCCTCGGCCTCGGTTGTCGAGCGCCTGGCCCGGGAGGCTCGTTTGGCCACCGGTGGTGGATTCGAGCGATCCGGCTTTGGGGCCGGCCCGGTGGGGCTGGCCGAGGTCCTCTTCCTCGACGATGACGATGACGAGGAAGACGACTTCGCTGCCGAGCGGCCGGTGCTTGAGCGGCGAGCGCTTGAGCGGCTCGTGGTCGAACGGCTCGCCGACTTGCGGCCGGTGCTTCGTTCACCGGCCTGGCGGATGGCGCGTCGGCTGGTTGGCCCGCGAACCGGAATGCGCTCCACGAAGATCCAGCCGATGCCCTCGATGGGCTTGCCTCCGACGAGGCGACCCTCGTCGAACAGCCAGTCGTGCTCTCCGTGGAACTCCTGGAAGGAGTCGTTGGAGAACACTACGGCGTCGGCCTTCGATGCCACTTGGAGGATGAAGGCGTCGCCTCGGCCGACCGCACCGGCCGGGGGAGCGACGATCTCACCGGCCAGAACGGCGGCTTCGAACTCTTCCCGCTCGGATTCGTCTATGCGGTGAGCGAACGTGGCATCGACAACGACCGTCATCGAGTCATAGTCGAACTCCTCCGAAATCGCTCGGACGGCTTCATCGAGTTGGACGAGGCTGGGAAGTGAACGGCCCTCGGTCGCGATGTTCGATCCGTCAACCACCAGATGTCGATCAGTTGATGCCATGCCCTATCCAGTAAACCTTGCAACGTGAGTCGGCCCTACAGAGCCGATCGAGTGTCTTAGGTTTTGAGTCGGCAATATCATCTGTTTTGTGATCAAAGCTGTTCTGTTCGATTTCGGTGGTGTCGTAACCACAAGTCCATTCGAAGCCTTCGCTCGCTACGAGCAGGCCAACGAGCTACCTGTGGGGTTGATCCGGTCGATCAACGCAACCAACCCGGACAAAAATGCCTGGGCGCAATTGGAGCGTAGCGATGTTGACGCCAATGGGTTCGCCAAACTCTTTGAGGCCGAGGCAGCCGAGCGTGGTCACCAGCTCAGTGGCCACGTCGTGCTCGACCTTCTGTCGGGCTCGGTGCGACCCCAGATGGTCGCGGCCATCGGCCGGATCAAGGCTGCCGGTTTTGCCGTCGGTTGCCTCACCAACAACTTCAAGCCGCGCTCGGAGACCGACGGTCACCGGTCCGATGCCCAGGCCGCCATGGCCCTGTTCGACCATGTGGTCGAGTCGTCGGTGGTTGGTATCCGCAAGCCGGAACCGGCGTTCTACCGGAAGGCCCTGGACCTGTTCGACATCGAGGCGGCCGAGGCCGTCTTCCTCGACGACCTGGGCGTGAACCTGAAACCGGCCAAGGCCATGGGTATGACCACCATCAAGGTCGTCGACCCCGATCAGGCGCTCCAGGACCTCTCGACCGTGCTCGGGGTTGATCTGCTCAGCCCTTGATGACGCCGAAGGTCCGGTTGAGCAATTCCTCCTGCTCCTGATGGTGGATGGCGTTCGAGCCGGTGGCGGGGCTGCCGGACTCGGGCCTGCTCACCCGGCGGATCTGATGGCTGTGGCCGTGGGCCTCGTAAAGCCTGCCCTTGACCGCATTCCACGCCCCCATATTCTCCGGTTCTTCCTGGAGCCAGACGATCTCGGCGGCGTTGGGATAGCGGGCAACGGCGTCGGCCACGGCTTCGAAGGGCCAGGGGAAGAGCTGCTCGACCCGAACCACCGCCGCCGCCCTGGACCCGATCTCGTCGCGCCGGGCCAGGGCCTCGGTGCTGACCTTGCCCGAGGCCAACACGATGCGGCGCACGCCCTCGGGATCTTCGACGGCCACGTCGTCGAGGACCTCCTCGAACGAACCGGACAGGAACGCCTCAACCGGTGAACGGGTGGATTTGGCCCGCAACCCCGACTTGGGGGTGAACAGGATCAGAGGCTTGCGTACCGTGCGCATCATCTGGCGTCGCAGTAGGTGGAAGTACTGGGCGGCGCTGGTTACGTTGGCCACCTGGATGTTGTCCTCGGCGGCCAGTAGCAGGAACCGCTCCAATCGGCCGGAGGAGTGCTCCGGGCCCTGACCCTCAAAACCGTGGGGCAGGAGCATGACCAGGCCGGTGGTGACGTTCCACTTGTCCTCCGCTGCCACCAGGTACTGGTCGATGATGATCTGGGCGCCGTTGACGAAATCGCCGAACTGGGCCTCCCACATCACCAACACGTCGGGTTTGGCCAGGCTGTAGCCGTAGTCGAACCCCAGAGCCGCGTACTCCGACAGGGTCGAGTCGTAGACCCAGAAGTTGGTGCCTGCCCCGGCCAGATCGGCCAGTGGGGTGTGCTCGTTACCGGTTTGGTAATCGTGCAGGGTGGCGTGGCGGTGGGCGAAGGTGCCGCGGCGGGTGTCCTGACCGGCCAGGCGGACCGAGATCCCCTGATCGAGGAACGAACCAAGGGCAAAGGCCTCGGCCATGGCCCAATCGACCTGACCTTCGGCCCATATCTTGTCGCGGGCAACGAACTGGCGGGCCAGCTTGGGGTGCACGGTGAAGCCGAGCGGCACCGTGCTCAGGGCGGCGTAGACCCGGTCGAGTACCGCCCGGCTCACCCCGGTGGCGATGTGGGGTAGCACGCCGGTTGGTGGGGGTGCCGGTTTGGCTCGGATACCGGCCGGTGGGGCCTTGACCCTGGTCTCGTCCAACGCCTTCTGCAGCACCGACTGGAAGTAGTCGAGGGCCCGTTCGGCCTCCTCTACGGTGATGTCGCCCCGGTCGATCAACGCCTGGGTGTAGATCGTGCGGGTCGACGGCCGTTGGTCGATCTTGCGGTACATCAGGGGCTGGGTGTAGCTGGGATCGTCGCCCTCGTTGTGGCCATGGCGCCGGTAGCCGATCATGTCGATCACGACGTCTTTGTTGAACCGCTGTCGGTAGTCGAAGGCCAGTTGGGCCACCCGAACGCAGGCCTCGGGGTCATCGGCGTTGACGTGGAAGATTGGGGCCTGCACCGCCTTGGCCACATCGGTTGAGTACTCCGATGACCGTGACTGGTGAGGGGCCGTGGTGTAGCCCAGTTGGTTGTTGATGATCAGGTGGATGGTGCCACCGACCTTGTAGCCCTTGATCTGGGAGAGGTTGAGGGTCTCGGTGACCACACCCTGGCCGGCGAAGGCGGCATCGCCGTGGAGCAGCACCGGCAGGATCGGATAGCCGCCCTCGCTGCTGTGGTCCATGTAGGCCCGGGCCATGCCAACGACGATGGGGTCAACGGTCTCCAGGTGCGATGGGTTGGCCGCCAACTGGATGTCGATCACGTTGTCGGCCTGGCTGGTGTGTTTGCCCTCAAAACCGAGGTGGTACTTGACGTCGCCCGAGCCCTGGATGGCGTCCTCCTCGACGGCTCCCTCGAACTCGCTGAACAGGTCGCGGTAGCGCTTGCCCAGGATGTTCACCAACACGTTGAGCCTGCCCCGGTGGGCCATACCGATGATGGCCCGCTCCATGTGGGCATCGGCCGCGGCGGAGAGGATGGCATCGAGGGTGGGGATGGCGCTCTCGGTGCCTTCGAGCCCGAAGCGCTTCTGGCCAACGTAGCGGGTGGCCAGGAATTTCTCGATGGCCTCGGCCGCGCTGAGTCGTTCGAGAATGTGGTGTTGGGTGGCCTGGCCGACTGACGGGGTGCGCCCCTCAAGCTGCTCCTGGATCCAACGTTTCTCGTCGGGGTCGGCGATGTGCATGTACTCGACCCCGACATTGCGGGCGTAGGCGTCACGCAATACCCCCAGGATGTCGCCGAGTTGCAATCGACGGGCCGCCCCGCCAACCGCGGCGTAGATGCCGTCGGCGGTGCCGGTGAGGAACTCGCGGTCGAGGTCCCAGATCGTCAGCCCGTAGGTGGCCGGGTCGAGCTCGGTGTGGCCCTTGGAGGTGTTGTCGGCCAGTGGGTTGGTGGAGGCAATGAGGTGGCCCCGCACCCGGTACTGGTTGATCAGGGTGCTGACCGCCATCTGTTTGGCGATGGCTCCCTCGCCGTCGTCGTCATTGGTGACCGCCCGATCGAGGCGCCACTCGACCGCCTCATAGGGCACACCCATGTCCTCGAAGGCCCTGACGTAGAACTGATCCTCGCCGAGCAGCAGCTCGTGAACCTTCTTGAGAAAAAGCCCTGATTCGGCCCCCTGGATGATGCGGTGGTCATAGGTCGAGCTGATGGCGATGATCTTGGAGATTCCCAGCTGGGCCACCAACTTGGGATCGGCAGCCTGGTATTCCGCCGGGTAGTCGATGGCCCCAACGCCGATGATGGCTCCCTGGCCCGGCATCAGCCGGGGTACCGACTGCACGGTGCCGATCGTGCCCGGGTTGGTGAGGGTGACGGTCGCCCCGCTGAGGTCGTCGACCGACAGCTTCGACGCCCGGACCTTGGCGATCACCTCTTCGTAGGCATTCACGAACTGGGCGAACGACATGTCCTCGACAGCTTTGATGACGGGAACGATCAACGTGCGCGAGCCGTCGGATTTCTCCTGATCGACGGCGATACCAAGATTGATGTGGGTGTTGCGAACCAGACGAGGCTTACCCTCGGCGTCGGTGGCGTAGGTGTTGTTGAGGTTGGGTACCGAGCGGGCGATGGCCCGGACGACGGCAAAGCCGATGACGTGGGTGAAGCTGACCTTGCCTCCCCGGATCCGCCGCAGGTGGTTGTTGAGCACCCGGCGGTTGACCTCCAGCAGCTTGGCCGGGATCTCCCGGAAGCTGGTGGCCGTCGGAACCTGGAGGCTGGCTTCCATGTTGGTGACAATGCGGGCCGCCACCCCCCGGATCGGCTCGCCGATCTCCTCCTCTGGGGCCGCGGCCGCGACTGTTTGGGCCGCCGTTGGGGCTGCTGCGGTCGGGGCGACCGCTGTCGGGTTCGCCGGATTCGGATCGGCGGCCTGAGCGGTTGAGGCGATGGTGGCCACCGGAGGTAGCCCGTTGTGGCTCGGTGCCACGGGGTGGGGGTCGGCAGCGGAGGTGGCGGCAGCGGCGACCCTGGCCTTGAGTTCGGTCTCGGCGGCGCGTTCAGTGTCGAGCTGTTGGAAGATCTGGCGCCACTCCTCGGGGACCGACTGGGGGTCGTGGTGGTACTGGTCGAAGAGTTCGTCGAACAGCCAGGAGTTGGGACCGGCAAGACTCGGATCCTGGTTTGTGTCCACGTTGGTCATCCCTTGTGCCGCTGGTCGGCCCCGAACAGCCAACGCTCCCCAAACACTAGTCGAGGTACCCAACCCCCCTTGTTTCCCCGCTGGTGGGTTGACCAGTGCTGCCCCGGTCGGTGGGCGATGGGCACCGATCTAGGTTCTGTACCGCGTAGGGTCTTGGGGTGTTGGTCGCAACCTGGAACGTGAACTCCCTCAAGGCACGCCTACCCCGGGTGGAACCCTGGCTGGAACAGGTGGCCCCTGATGTGGTCTGTCTGCAGGAAACGAAGTTGGCCGATCCCGCCTTTCCGACGATGGCCTTTACCGCCCTTGGCTACGAATCGGTACACCATGGGCAGGGGCAGTGGAACGGTGTGGCCATCCTCTCCCGGGTCGGTATCGACGACCCGGTGGCCGGTTTCGCCGACGGGATCGAGGCCGACCCCGACGCCCGCCTGGTATCCGCCACCTGTGGCGGTGTTCGCGTTCACAGCGTGTACGTGCCAAACGGCCGTTCCGTTGGTCACGATCACTACCACTACAAGCTGTCCTGGCTGGGCAGGCTTCGGCGTCATCTCGATCAAACCTGTGCCGACACCGACGACGTCATCGTGGCCGGGGATTGGAACATCATTCCCGGCGACCTCGATGTGTGGGACCCAGCCGAATTCGAGGGCTCGACCCACGTCACCCCCGAGGAGCGGGCCCGGCTCGACGAGGTGAAACAATGGGGCCTGGTCGACACCTTCCGTGATCGTTATGGTGACTCACCCGGCCTGTTCAGCTATTACGACTACACCGCTGGCCGTTTCCACAAACGTCAGGGAATCCGGATCGACTATCTGCTGGCCAGCCCGTCGCTGGCCGAGCGCTCCGTGCTCGATGTGATCGATCGCAACGCCCGGAAGGGCACCAAGCCCAGCGACCACGCTCCGGTACTCGCCGGATACGCCGGCTAGGGACGGGGGTTCGGCGTGCTGAGTTCGCTTGATCATCATGAGCTGCTGGTGTTCTGGACCCAGCTGCTGGTGCTCTATGCCACTGCCCGCATCCTCGGGGCGCTGGCCCGGCGTCTGAGCCTGCCTTCGGTGATTGGCGAGTTGTCGGCCGGTTTGCTGCTGGGGCCCAGCATCTTTGGTGTTGTTTGGACCGGAGGTTTCGACTGGTTTCTGCCCGAAAGCGAGGTGCAGTCAGCCCTACTATTGTCGGTCAGCTGGTTCTCTGCTGCCTTCCTGCTCGTTGTTGCCGGTTTCGAGACCGACCTCGACCTGATCCAGCGGCTCGGTCGGGCCGCTGCCCTGGTAACGGCGGGAAGCCTGCTGGTTCCCTTCGCCGGGGGCCTTGTCGTTGGTGGCTTCCTCCCCGAGAGCTTCTACGGCGACTCGGCCTCCAAGCTGGTGTTCACCCTGTTCATCGCCACCAGCGTTGCCGTTTCCGCTCTCGCCGTGGTGGCCAAGATCCTGGGTGATCTCGGTTTGATGCGGCGCGATGTCGGCCAGATCACCATCGCCGCCGGTATGGCCAACGACCTGATTGGCTGGGTCATCCTCGGCGTCATTGCGGGGTTGGCGGCATCGGGCGAGGTATCGATTTTCGATGTCGGAACGACCGTTCTTGGCCTGGGCCTGTTCCTGGCCGCCGCGCTGACCATTGGCCAACGTATGGTCGACACCGGCCTGCGTATCGTCCGCCGCGACGGCAAGAACCTGCAGGGGGCGTTGACGGTGGCGGTGGCGACCATGTTGACGCTCGGGGTCATCACCCAACTGCTCGGGGTTGAGGCAGTACTGGGAACGTTTGTGGCCGGGGTGTTGCTGGCCCGGTCCCGCTACCAGCAGATCGAGGGCGAGCACGTCATTGAGGATCTGACCTCGGTGCTGTTCGCCCCGCTGTTCTTTGCCACCGCCGGGTTGCGCCTCGACCTCGGCCTGTTGCGGGGGGATGCACTGTGGTGGGCCATGGCGCTGTTGACCGTGGCCCTGGTACTGAAGTATGTGGGGTCGTTCATCGGCGCCCGACTGGCCAAACTGACGGTGCGGGAGGGGCTGGTGCTGGGGGCCGGTCTCAACGCCCGGGGGGCACTGGAGATCATCATCGCCTCGGTCGGGCTGTCGCTGGGGGTGCTGAATCCCACATCCTTCACCGTGATCGTGATGATCCCCCTCGTGACCTCGCTGTTCGCCTCGATCGTGGTGCGGATGCTCAGCCGTGACCTGGAAGGCTCGGTGGCCGAGCGGGAACGCCTGGAACAGGAGGAGGCCCTCGATCGCAACCTGCTGGTTCGCAACAGCCGAATCCTGCTGCCGTCGGGCACCGACGACAACAGCATCGTCGCCGCCCAGATCGTGCACTTCGCCTGGCCCGAGTCGCTTGCCGCCACCGTCATCTCGGCCCAGCGGTCCAATGGCTTCGAGCCCGAGGATCTGGCGCCGGTACGCAATGTGCTGTACGGGCGCGAGGTCGAGATCAAGTCGGTTTCGTCGGACAACGCGGCCGAGAGCGTCATTGCCGAATCGCGGCTGGGCTACGGGGTCATCGCGGTGGGAGCGGTGGCCGACCCCGGGCGTGGGGTGTTCGTGTCCCCGCTGGTTGATGAGTTGCTCGGCCGGGTCGACATGCCGGTCGTGATCGTCCGCAAGGCAACAAACCTGCCTGGTCGCCTGCCCGGGGCGTTCGCCCGGGCCCTCGTACCAGTGGTGGCCAGTGCCTCATCGCGTGCGGCCGAGGAGTTAGCGGCCAACTTCGCCTCCCGGCTGGGCACGCAGCTGATGTTGAGCCACGTGGTCTACCGACCCCGCCCGTCGCCGACCCTGGTCGGAGCCGGACTGCTCGGCCGACTGCGCGACGCCGCCTTCCCCGAGGACAGCGAGGTGGCCGAGCGGGTCCTGGCCCGAGCCCATGGCCACGCCGTTGAGGTTCGGGCGTCGGCCGACACCGAGATTCGTTTCGCCTCCTCCCCGGCGGAGGAGATCGTACGCCACGCCGGGGAGATCGAGGCCGACCTGATCGTGCTGGGGGCGCAGCTGCGCAACCTCGACGGTAGGCCGAGTCTTGGCCCCAACACCGAGCACGTACTGGAGCACGCCCCCCAGACGGTGGTGGTGGTCGTCATGCCCGATCAGCGTCCGGGCTGACCGGGGCCGGACCAGACAGGCAGCGGGGAGGCACCGGTGGCGGAGTATCAAATTGTTCCCTACGGGACGCAGACAAGCCAATTCGTTGAGTGGTGGGATCCCGTTGGCGCCGCGGGCGCCGCTGGGGCCGCGGGGAGGAATGCGTCGGCCACGATGGTGCTGCTGCACGGGGGCTACTGGCGGCACCGCTACGGACTCGACCTGATGCACGCCATGGCCACCCACCTGTGTCGTCAGGGCCACCGGGTGATCAATGTCGAGTACCGCCGGGTCGGTGAGGCTGACGACCCCTGGCCCGCCATGGCCGCCGATGTCACCTCGGCCCTCGGCCTGGTTCCCGACGACGCCCCCGTGGTGCTGATCGGCCACTCGGCGGGCGGGCACCTGGCGCTGTGGGCGGCCGCCACTGCTCCCCCTCGGGCCCTGACCGGGGTGGTGGCCCTGGCTCCTTTGGCCGACCTCGACCGGGCCGACCGGCTGGAGTTGTCGAACCACGCCACCCGGGAGTTGTTCGGCTCTGCTGTGGTGCAGCGGGCCGAACGCATCGCTGCCGCTTCACCCCTCAACCTGCTGCCCCTCGGTTGCCGGCAGGTGCTGGTACACGGTGGCTCCGATGACAGCGTGCCCCAGGACATGGCCTTCGCCTATACCGCCGCCGCCCGCCGAGCGGGTGACGAGGTCGAGCTCATCACCCCCGATGAGGTCGACCACTTCGACATCATCGATCCGGACTCAGCAGTGTGGGCCCTGATCGAGCAGGCCTTCGAGCCATGGGCCAGCTAGGTGAACCGACGAATGGGGATCGACCAGACCGATCAGGCTCAGGAGTCACCCTGGTTGGCCACCAGCAGGAGTAGCTCTTCGCTGTAGCGCTGGAGTTTGGCCGGTCGCATGCCGGGCATGGCGGCCAGGCGCGCCGTTGATGCTGGTCGGTCTCCGGCAATGGCCCGGAGTGTCTGGTCGCTGAACACCACGTGTGGTGGCACGTCGGCGGCCCGGGCCCGCCGTTGGCGCCAGGCCAACA
>Ga0316190_10000775_pt1 | contig 22603 bp, 18 predicted proteins | sample Eddworburrow2_MG_FD_204929 | JGI IMG/M metagenome (GOLD analysis project Ga0316190, IMG submission 204929) | Coastal sediment microbial communities from Maine, United States - Eddy worm burrow 2 | ecosystem: Environmental > Aquatic > Marine > Coastal > Sediment | place: USA: Maine | collected... | reverse complement strand
AGCCTTCTGTTGCAGGAAAAATCATCGTCCCCCGCTGAGAGTAGAGAGTTTGTAGTCTCTTCCTTTGAAAAACACACCCATTGTCGTCCCGATGAACTTGGGTTTCCAAGAAGAGCCATACATACTGAAGAGTGGACCTATATCGTTAACTATGAACCGGACCGTTACCCAATGGGAAACTTTGAAATCCGGATCCCAAACTGGGATATCCTTGGTGAAACTGATCCGGGACCTCTGAAAGAGTTTGTGGTTCAGAACAGATTGGATCCTGAATATCACCAGTATTATGATCTGGCATTTGGAAAGGTGGACAGGGAGGAGTTGTTTAATCATGCTGAGGATCCCGATATGATGAATAATCTGGCGCAAAATTCAGATTATCTGGACATTAAAAGGCAGCTTCGGGCTCAGCTAACGGATTACCTGGTTCAAAACCAGGATCCGAGGTCGGAAGGCTTATCTCCCTGGGACGATTACAGGCTTGATAAGTAAAAAAGGTGGATAGTGGATAGTGGATAATAGATAGTGGATAGTGAAGATTAGATTTATACAAAGAGAGGCCATTGACACCGAGAGGTGGGACGAGCTAATTGCACAGTCCCCGTCGGAGACCATTTATCCATATTCCTGGTATCTGGATACGGTGGCTGCAAAGTGGTCGGCCCTGGTGGTCGATGACTACAGGTTTATTATGCCTGTGGTTTGGAAGAAAAAGGCCGGATTGAAATATGTCTACCAACCCTTCTATACCCAGCAGTTGGGTGTATTCAGTAAGGAGTATGTTGATCCTGTGATTATCAAGGAGATGCTTTCAATAATCTACAAAAAGTTCAGATTTGCCGGGATAAATTTCAATGCAAAGAACCTGGTAGGTGAGGAAGATCCCTATACCGTAGATGATAAGTCCAATTACACCCTGACTCTTAACAGAGAATATGATCAACATTTCTCTTCCTTTTCCTCCAATGCAAAACGCAATATCAAGAAGGCCTTTAGCTATGATGAGGGGGTAGAAAGAGATATACCTGTGGAGGAGCTGGTGGCTCTGAAAAGGGCAAATGATGTGATTCAGAGATCACATCAGGATTACCGGTGGCTGAATAATCTTCTTGAAACCATCCGCTCCAGGGGGGCCGGTTCGGTCCTTGGCATCCGGTCGGGGACAGAACTTACTGCAGCAGCATTTTTCGCATTCAGCCGAACCCGTGCCATATACCTGGTTTCTGCCTCGGGCAAACTGGGGAAAGAACATCGGGACATGTTTAAAATTTTAGATGCATTTATCAGGGAGCATGCCAAGTCAGGAATCATTCTCGATTTTGAAGGTTCCAACATCCCCTCCGTAGCCAGATTTTTTGCTGGTTTTGGAGCTCAGGCCGAAATATACCAGGGAGTAAGTTTCAGCCGTTTGCCTGCCTCACTGAATAAATTGCGATAGGATTGTGGATCGAATACGAAAATCCATACTGCCCCTGGCACGTAAATGCAAGCTGAACCGGCTCATTAGATTGTCCGGACAAAATGCTGTCTTCCCTTTTTATCATTCAGTGGCCGAGCAACAAGCTCCTCACCTGGCTCATGCTTACAGGATACGTACCCCGAAAGAATTTGAGCAGGATCTGGACCTCTTATTAAAAGAATTCGAAGCAAGGAGCCTGGGTGATTACCTGTCGGGGACTGGTAAAAACAAAGGCAAAAGGTACATGGTACTTTCCTTTGATGACGGATTAAAAGAGTGCCATACCCACATAGCTCCTCTTTTAAGAAAGAAGGGCATCCCGGCAGTATTCTTTCTCAACAACAGCTTCATTGATAACAAGGGACTCTTTTACCGCTACAAAGTCAGTCTCCTTGTTCAGAAGATGAGAGAAGACAGCAAAGCAATGGAGCAGACATCGGAGTTTCTGAAGATTAAAGCCAAGCAGCTTGAAAAATCCCTTTTGACAATTGGATTTGATCAAAGGACCCTGATCGATACCCTGGCAGAGATGACAGGTCTGGACTTTTCCATCTATCTGAAGCACTCGCCTGTTTATTTGAGCTCCAGCGAGGTGGAGGATATGCTTAATTGGGGATTCGAAATCGGCGGACATTCCTCTGAGCACATGGATTTCACCCTGCTGGAAGCCTCTGAAATGGTGGCACAGATCAAAGAGAGCATCGATGACCTGCAAAAACGATTTGACATCAGGACCCGCTATTTCTCCTTTCCTTTTACCAGCGACGGAGTGCCACACCAGGTGATAGAAAGATTACTTAATGATGGCATTGCTGAGGTACTAATGGGTACCTCTGGTCTGAAGCTTACAGGCAAGAGGGGATTTATCCAGCGGATTCCCATGGAGGACTACAGGAGACCTGCTGGGGATGCCCTGAAGGCAGAATATCTTTACTACCTTTTAAAGAAACCCCTGGGAAGAAACAGGCTGCGCTATTGATCAGCCGGTGAACATCACGTCACCGTCCCCATCATGAATTTTCAAACCATCCGGGATCTGCTCTTCCAGTTTTGAATGAGCAAAGATATGCTGGGGCATGTTTCTTATACAAAGGAAATGTCTTTTAAAATGCAGGAGCTCATTTACCAGTTCAGGGCAGCGTAGGGTGGCATGGGTGGATCCTGAACTGATCATGATCCTTAAGATATAAGCTGCCATGTGGGAGAATATCCCTTCACTCTCCACAAATACATAGGGAACCGACAATACATTATTGTGAATGATTAACCAGAGCATACCCATGCTTCCGGTATCCACATCTTTGAATTTGAGCAGGACGTTCTCAAAGCTGCGTGCCTTGTAGGAAAAATGATATTCCAGAGCCGGGACTTCCTTTTGGGTGATCCATGGATAATCAAGTGCCCACTCAAATTCTGCTGCTTCCCTGCGGAACAATGACTTTTCCCGGGACTTTGCAAGCAAGATCCTTGTCTCATCAGCAAAGCCATCCAGCTTTTCAATGCTGCATCCGACTTGCTCCCCTTGTCCGAAGCGGTAAAGGTTTTGTTCCCTGAATTTGTTAATTACCCTGTCAAAAATCCTGAAAACAGAGCTTCCCCCCATTCTTTTACCCAGCAACTCTTCGCTTGCAGCCCTTAAATAAAAGCGTTTCCCTTTCCTGACGGCCACAGGCCTGAAACTTGCACTCCTGTCATACACAGCCTTTGAAGCAGGGGCGTAGTTTGTATACATCAGCCTGCCATCCCATGCTTTTTCGGCGCTGTGTAGGAGTTGGGTAGAAATCCCTTTTCTTCTGAACTCGGGGTGAACCCAGTTGCCACTTAACCAGGCGAATCTTACTATCTCTTTGTCGCTGGAAATAAAGTAATCGGGAAGCAAGGTCCGGTACGCGATCAGTTCCCCCTGCCGGCGAAGTTCAATAAGTACTATATCTGAGGGTTCTGACCTGGGATTTTTCAGGTAGGATGCAAGGCGTAAGGGGCTCATGGACAGGATCCCTGAGGACCCGGAGAAGGAGGTGATCAGATGTGATTCTAATTCCTCCAGTCTATATGTTTTCACCTCCATAAAAAGGGACTACTCATTCTGAATCAAGCGGTCAAAATCTGCTTCAGAGAGATTGGCTCCCACCAGTTTCCCATTTTCACATTTCAGGGTCCTGGAAGGAAATTTCTTGATCAGGTTGTAGTTGTGGGTAGCCATCATCACTGCCTGCCCCTCCTTGGAAATTTCCATCAGGATATCCATGATGTCTTTGGAGGTAGCGGGATCCAGGTTTCCTGTGGGTTCATCGGCCAGGATGATCTCTGGCTCGTTCAACAGTGCCCTGGCAATCACCACCCGTTGCTGTTCACCCCCCGAAAGCTGGTGAGGCATTTTGTAACCTTTGTAGCCCAGGTCCACTTTTTCCAGTACTTCAGCAATTCGGTCTTTTATTTCCTCTTTGTCTTTCCAGCCGGTGGCTTTCAATGCGAATTCCAGGTTGCTGTCTACTGTTCGGTCGATAAGTAATTTGAAATCCTGGAAAACAATTCCGAGTTTTCTGCGGAGCAGGGGAACCTCCTTTCGTATCAGATCCTCCAGTTGAAATCCGCATACATTTCCGCTGCCCTGTATCAGGGGTAGTTCAGCGTTCAATGTCTTGATCAGACTGGTCTTCCCGCTCCCGACTCTGCCTATTACATAGACGAATTCGCCCTTCTCCACCGCAAGATTTACGTCTTCGAGTATAAGATGATCGTCTACTCCTATGTACGCATTTTCCAGTGAAATGACCTTGTCTTTTGCCATGAATTCTTGAATATCCGGCTAAATTAAGAATTAAAACCGAGTTTGAAGCCATCAAGGATCTTCCGGGAATTGCCGGAAGTTATGTCGGTTTTAGAATTCAATCATCATTTTGATTTTACCATTACAGATCGATCGTTTTCCCGGTTCTGAACGACTCATCAGCGGCCAGTACAATTTTTAAACTATTCACAGCATCTTCCAGGTGATCTGAAAGATCTGCATCTTCGCTTATGGCATTGAGAAAAAACGCCTGTTCCAGATCACAAAGTTCCTGGTGATCCGGCTCATCTTCCAAATTGATGATCTCATCAGGCCTGGTAAATTCATCCTTTTCATCCTTTTCAGAATAGTGAACCTTCAGCCTGTTTGTTTTTGTATGGGAATCGATATCATCCGATCCTTTTCCGGAATCTTGCTCTGCATCCATAATGTTTACACAACCCTTTGGTCCGATCACATCTTTCACAAAAAATGCCACTTCGCTCATCATTGGACCCCAGCCAGCCTCGTACCAACCTACAGAGCCATCTTCAAATCTTACCTGCAGCTGACCATAATTATACATTTCTTTGTCAATTTCATCTGTAAGCCTTGCGCCAATAGCACTTACAGATACAGGTTTTGACTTTGTCATTTGACACATTATATCCACATAATGTACCCCGCAATCCACAATCGGGGACATGCTTTCCATAATTTTTCGAAGTGTATGCCAGGTTTTTCCGCTGCTTTGTTGGTTGAGATTCATGCGCATTACCAAAGGTTTGCCAAGACTGCGGGCAATCTCTATAAATTTTTCCCATGAGGGGTGTACACGTAAAATGTACCCTATAACCAACTTTTTACTATGCTTTTTTGCAGCATCAACCATAGATTGAGCATCCTCAATATTTGGAGCCAATGGTTTTTCACAGAAAACGTGGGCACCTGCTTCAAGTGCCTTCAAGGTCAACCCGGCATGGGTTCCAGGATAGGTGCAAACTGCAACAGCATCGGGTTTTGTCATCATCAAAGCGGAATCGAAATTATCGAACTGGGCTATTCCTCCCAGTTCCTCTGAAAGCTGGTTTCGAATATCAGGATTCATGTCAGCCAGACCAACTAACTCAAACCCGTCCAATTTGTGATATGCCCGTGCATGGGAAGAGCCCATATTACCACAACCTATCACAATTACTCTTACTTTAGCGTCCATTTTTTCAGTGTTTTTCATTTTCAAAAATTATTCATTTTGTTCTGCGTCGAAAATAAGATTCGGGAAGCAGATCAGCCAGTGGATCATAGTCGGAAGCACAGAAGCCAAGCGGATTATGCTGCCTCCAGCCTTCAGCATACTCCCATTGTTCCGATATTTTGCCCAATTCTCGTCCGTGTTCCTTCATGATATCCAAATAGGCATCAAAGCCCTGGCTGCGATCAAGCCACTCTTTTTGACTCTTGTGCTCTGCCAGCATGTTGGTTTTCTCCGCTAATACCTCAGCGGTATTAATAAAGATGTCCGGGTAAACGAAATGGTTCAGAGCATCTCTGTTAGCATGAGGCTGGGCATGGTATACTGCAATGTCATTGTGAACAGGTGCTACTGGAGGATTTACCGGAAAATTTTGCATGCCACGTGTAAAAGCAGCGGTAACTGCCAATCGACAGGCATTGGTATGATCTTCCATATAGTCCTGGGGCGATGGAATTAAAAGGATATCAGGCGCTGCATTTCGCATCACCGAACTTAATTGTGCCAGCTGTTCTTTATTATAAAAAATATCCGCATCGGGAACAAGAGGATTGTAAAATATAGCACCAATGCGTTGCGCAGCGTTTTTCGCTTCTTGCAGGCGGATGGCCGCAATGGTATCTGCATCGTACTCTGCTGTGCCACAAGAACCATTGGCAATGTTCATATAGTGAATTTCACATCCTGCTTTTGCAAGCAGGATCAGGGTTCCGCTCATGCCAAATTCAATGTCATCCGGGTGAGCGGCTAAAGCAAATACTCGAGTCTTCATAACTATTGCATTTTAATTTCGCATGTTCCTATTGCACTTCGCAGATAATTAAACTGCACCTTGGGGTGATCTGCCAGAAGAGACATTGGTACAGATGAATCTGGTATTCTTTTTGAGATCATAAGAGCGGTGAGTCGCATACCGAAAGGATTATCGTGAATGCCCGGATGCCATATGGATACTTTCTCGGCTTTCCATGTCTCCACAGGACCAACGGTTATCGCCTGATTTGGTACATTTTGAACAGCTCCTCCGCCGGAGGTACGTGCATTTTGCATCAGGGTAAGGGGATGCAGATCTACAACCCTTGTTCCAAGTTTTCTGTAGACCTCAGGAGGTGGAGGAGCATCGGTATATTCACCTTCACGTCTTGGAGGATCGTTAAAGGCCCAGTGCTTTACTTCTCCCTGCCCACCCTGCATGCATATGCAACGTGCCCGATCCCAACTCTCAATATATTCCGAAGTATCAAAAGAGGGAAAGTGAAGGTTTTCTTCTGGCATTGCCAACTCAGGTCGGATGCGGTCAAAGCACAATTCCATGTCCGCTCTGGCAAAACCCAGAGGAAAATTCATGGAAGCTTCTTTCCCGTCCACCAGCCATTCATCCATTCCCCAGAAGTGACAGTTTTTCAGAGAGATCCTCAACTCATTGACCAATTGGGCAACCAGTGGAAGTTGTTCAGTTGGACCGATGGGTCCGCAGATTCCCGCCGGTTCGCTTTCCGTTGCCAGCTGCCATGCATTGATATACTCCATTGCTTCGGCAAGAAAGAAAGCTTCACGCGTATCATACATGCGTATTTGAAATCCTTCTCTGGCCAGTCCTTCAATGGCTTTCTCATCCAGAGAGGCTGCGTCATCTAATAATTCTTTATCGAGGGTTGTATAATCCCACCACCCGGGCGCTAACTTGCTAAGTGTTCTCATGATATTTGTTTCTCATTTCAGTTTTTCACAGATACTTTGCAGCATCTCCGATAATTTCGGCAAAAAATCCTTGCGATAAAAATATAATCCAACATATTCATACACTTTTACGGCAACTTTATCCCTGGGATTACAGAAAGACTTTCTATTAGTATTTATATCAATGATACCATACTAAAATGAACATCTGACTGTTAATTAAAAAGAAAGCCTGCGAAAAGAGCCGCTTGGAATATTCGTACTTTTAACAAGCTAATCTAATGCATATGATCCGATCGAAAAAGAGAATCATAATCCTCATATTCCTTTTTGCATCATTTGTTGTATACGCCCAGAAGAGCGCTGTATACGATTATGGTGACAATGATTACCTGAAGGGCCTTGAGTTATATGAAAAGCAGAAATACGGTGCAGCCCGAAAAGTACTGGATAAGTACCTGGCTGAGAATCCGGGTTCCAGGTCAGAAATTCGTTCCGAAGCCTCCTATTACAGGGCCATGTCAGCCGTGGAGCTCAGGAACGACGATTCGGAATTCCTGGTTCACAACTTTGTTTCCGAGTATCCGGGAAGCCCCTATGTGGATGAGGCAGCCTTTCGATTGGCTGATTTCTTCTATGATAAAAACAGCTGGGCCAAGGGTATTTCGTGGTACAATCGGGTGGACCGCTACCTTATAGGAAGTGAAAAACTTCCGGAATACTATTTTAAGAAGGGTTATTGTTACTATGAAAGGAATGATTATGAAAATGCCCGGGTAAATTTCTATGAAATCCTGGAGGTGGAATCATCCTACCAGGGACCGGCTACCTATTACTACTCCCATATTCACTACGTGGACGGCAATTATGAAACTTCATTATGGGGTTTCCAGAGGATTGACGATGATCCTCTTTTCCAGGACATTGCCCCCTATTATATCTCTCAGATCCTCTTTTTACAGAAGAAATATGAGGAAGTCATTACTTATGCACCGTCATTGATGGATTCTGTTTCGGAGCGCAGGCTGGGAGAGATGGCAAAAATCATCGGGGAATCTCATTTTATGCTGCAGCATTACAAGGAGGCTATCCCTTACCTGGAGACCTATCAGACAAATGCCACAGGCTATACCATTCATGATCGCTACCAGCTGGCCTATTCCTACTACCACAATCAGGAATATGAGAATGCACTGAAACTGTTTGAACAGATCAGCTACCGTAATACCGAGATTGCTCAGAGTGCTCTTTATACTTTGGGAGACTGTTACCTGAAAACCGGAGATAAGAAAAAAGCGCTCATTGCTTTTTCCAAGGCAGCCAACATGAATTTTGATCCCAAGATACAACAGGATGCCCTGTTTAATTTCGCCAAGGTTACCTTTGAGTTATCATACAATCCCTTCAACGACGCCATTCGTGCACTGGAACTATACATCAGGTCCTATCCGGCAGCCGACAATGTCGATGAAGCCTATAATTACCTGGTAACGGCCTACCTGGGAACACGAAACTACTCCATGGCCATGTCTTCCCTGGAAAAGATCCGGAGGAAGGATGCAAACATTGAAAGAGCTACCCAGAAGGTCGCCTTCTACAGGGGGCTGGAGCTTTATAAAAACCTGAGATTTGCCGAGGCTGTAGATGCGCTGGAAGTATCCTTGCAGTACGCCAAATACGATAAGGTGATCGCCTCCCGCACCTATTTCTGGCTGGGGGAAGCTGCATACCGTACAGGCGACCGCTCCACTGCCAGGATGTATTACGATGAGTTCATGAAAGATGACAGGGCCCGTCAGCAGGAAGAGTTTTCACTGGTCCATTACAGCCTTGGATATTTTTACTTCGACAACGAATCATACGGCGAATCGCTCAACTGGTTTGATAAGTTCCTGAGACTGGAACAGGGTAAATCGGCCCCCAATGTAAGTGATGCTTATAACCGAATGGCCGATTGCTATTTTGTAAGGACCGAGTATACACGTGCCATAGAGTATTATAACCGATGCATACAGTCGGGGAAAGCAGATCTGGATTATGCCATGTTCCAGAAAGGATTCACCCTGGGCTTGCTGGACAGGACCCTGGAGAAAGTGGAAGTTCTGAATCAGCTGATCACCCAGCAACCCCAGTCCACCTTTGTGGATGATGCCCTTTTCGAAATAGGCCGGAGTTATGTGGTGCTGAATCAGTCGGAAAAAGCACGACCTTACTACGAACAGGTAGTAAATGAACATTCCAGTTCGAGTTATACCAACAATGCTTTGAATCAGCTGGGTTTAATTCACTATAATGCTTCAGAATACGACGAAGCACTGACCTATTACGAACGGGTGGCCACCGATTACCCGGGCACCCCGGAAGCGGATAATGCACTGACCAGCATTAAGAACATTTATGTGCGGAAGGATAATGTGGATGGATACATGGCCTTTGTGAATAGCCTGGGTCGTGATATTACGAGAAGTGAGCAGGATTCGCTCTCCTATACGGCAGCTGAAATGGTTTATATGCGGAACGACTGTGAAGGGACGGTTCGCGCCTTCAAGGACTATCTGGATGCCTTTCCCAGGGGCAGGTTCCTTCTGAATGCACATTACTACAAAGCAGATTGTCAGCTTAAGCTGGAGCAGAATAGTGAGGCCCTTGAATCCCTTAGTTTCATTATCGCACAACCCAGGAACATGTTTACCGTTCCCGCCCTTGAGGCTGCTTCAAAAATCTCTTTCCGTGAAAAGGATTTCCACAGGGCTGCAGACTATTACAGAGCCATGATTGAAGTGGCCGAACAGAAGGTGAATATTTTCGATGCCCATGTGGGATTGATGAGATGCTACTACGAACTGAAAGAGCATTCCAATACCATTGAAGCAGCCCGACAGCTCCTGCAGCTCGATAAGATTCAGGAGGAATATATCCGTGAGGCCAATTTCAAAATCGCCAGGTCCTTCCACCAAATGAATGAGGTGGATTTTGCCTACGATTTTTATGAAAAGGTGGCCCGGGAAGTGAACAGCAAGGAAGGGGCAGAATCAAAATATATGGTGATTGAGATCCTTTATGGCAGGGGCGAACTGGACCAGGCCGAACAGGCAGTCTACGATTTCATTGACATGAATACCCCTCACCAGTACTGGATGGGTATGGCTTTTTTAAGCCTCTCAGATGTATACATGGAGAAGGGGGATGAATTCTCTGCCATTAATACCCTTCAGACACTGATCACCAATTACCCCATTGCGGACGATGGCATAATTGACAACGCAAAGCAACGGAAGTCAGCCATGACCGAGCAGGCTGAAAGTGATATCGCGCCGGATTCAGCACCGGTCCAATAGTACTATTCATGAAACAAACTGAAATGAAAGAGTTCAGAATATATAAGCAAGTTTCACTGGCATGGACATTGATCTGTCTTGCTCCTTTAGCAATGATGGCCCAGCAGGAAGAAGTGAGGGTGGTCAAGCCCTATTCACCCACACTTTCGGGTGCACAAAAGATTGAATTGCTTCCCAGTCTGAATGAGGAGATCGAGTTTGAGGTTCCGGACATAAGCTATACGCTAAGTCCAAAACGTTACGACAGCCAGTTCAGGGTAGAGCCCATCAGAGCAGCCAGAATGGTTAAGATGCCCCTTGAACGATTGTACAAGAGTCAGCTCACTCTGGGTTTTGGTAACTATCTTACTCCGCTGGCAGAATTGAACATTAACCAGCTCAGATCGAGGAACGGGACTTTCGGACTGAATCTGAAGCACCATTCCATGAATGGTAAAGTGGAGCTGGATAACGGGCTGAAGGCACCTGCGGGATTCAATGAAAATCAGGCCGAAATCTACGGAAGCCGTTTCCTGAAGAACTCGGTATTTGACTACTCCGTTGGAGCCAGCTACAATTCCTATGTGCACTACGGTATTGACCCAGGCCTTGATTCTGTGCTTAACAAGGGCGATGATGTTCATCCCTATTTCACAGCTGAAGGAGGTATCGGATTGCATTCCATGCATGCCGATTCCTTTCATTTTAATTACGATGGATCCCTTGAATACTACTATTTTACACATGATTTTGACCAGGCTGAGCATGGAGCCAGGCTTGAATTTGACTTTGATAAATCGCTCAATATCCTGGATCTTGCAGGCGAAGTTGGTGGAAAATTTTACGGTCGTTCCCCCGATTGGGATACTGCCATCGGTAACCAGGTCCACTTCTGGATCAATCCCAGAATCTCCAAAGGTTCCTCCCAATGGAGATTTACAGCAGGAGTCAATACACATTATGTAGTTTCAAACAATGTTCTGACCTTCAAGTTTTATCCCCGCGGATCCTTCCAGTTCAACATGGTGAAGCAGGTCATTGTTCCCTATTTTGGTGTGGATGGCTACCTGGAGTCTTATGGAGCCCGAAATATTGTAGAGGATAATCCCTATGTGGTACCCGGTCTGACCGTCAAACCAACCGATTACAAGATCATAGGTTATTTTGGATTGAAAGGGCGTTTTTCGGATGCAGTCGCTTACAATCTGAAGGCCAGCTATTCCATCATCGACGATGCCTATTTCTTTGTAAATGATAACAGTACACCCCTAATGAACCAGTTCAGGGTAGTTTATGACGATGTGACCCTGGCAAATCTCCATGGAGAACTCACCATCCGACCCAGTGATTCTTGGAAGTTTTTCCTTAAAGGGAACTATTACAGCTACCTGACCATGGTCAGCCTGGACAGGCCCTGGAACAAACCCACCTTTGACATCAGTTTCCAGACCCGCTACAACATGGGCGATAAGATCCTGATCGATGCAGGTGTTTACGCCATTGGTGCCAGGTATTACGAAAACTATGATCCGGCTTCCGAGGATACTCTTCCCCTGACCATCGATGTCAACCTGGGTTTGGAGTACCGTTACAGCAAGCTGCTGTCATTCTGGGCCCGCTTCAACAATCTGGCCTTCCAGAAATACTACCTCTACAACAATTATCCCTCCTACAAAATCAGGGTGATGTTGGGCTTGACGTATGCGCTTTAGTCCCTGCGGGACTGTTATAATGTTAGATAGTTAGAAGCTTGCTGCGCAAGCGCTAAGAGGTATTTCTCAAAGCTCGGATGTACCCGTTTATTTTGTAGGAGATATCAGTTAAGTCATTCAGGATTTCGTTTCCCTTGTTTGTATCAAGCAATTTTCTCCGGATTGACTTTTGAATCCAGTTCACTGTTTCACATAACGAGCCTCTTGCATACATGGAAAAGAGCTTTCTCTCTTTATATGTATACCTGCCGTATGCTTCGCTTAAGTTTGCAGAGATTGAATCCGCAGAACGTACCAATTGTGTCCCAATTGTCCATCTTTCAAAATTATTCCATCCTTCTACTTCTTTCCAGATCTTGTCACTTACCTGATTCGATAGCTGGATGAGTTTGAACCTGTTTAAATCCATTGTTTTGGTAATTTATGCGCTAAAATACCCCATCATCACCCCATCTTTATTAACTTTCTAACATTCTAACATTCTAACATTCTAATTTTTTACCATGTACCTACAAAGCTTCACCTTTCGCGAAAACGCCGGCCAGAATATCGAGTGGCTCATCGATAATGTGAGTCTGGGTGAGATCAACCTGGTGGTGGGGAAGAACTCCAGTGGGAAAACGCGGACCCTGAATGCCTTGTCCGATCTGGTGAGCATGCTCATGGGAAGAGGCACCTCTGCATCAGGACCGGTGAGTTATGAGCTGCTTTTCAGGAATAGCGAGAACCTGATGCGGTATGAACTGGAGTACGACCTGGAAACCATCAAGGCAGAGCGTTTATATGTTGGAAAGGAATTGGTGCTTGAGCGGGGGAAAGGGGGAAACGGGATTGTCAAGTATGAAGCTACGCCGGGGTCTATCTTTCTGGAATTTGAGATTCCCCATGATCAACTGGCCTGCTTTGCCAAGCGGGACCGGCTTCAGCATCCTTTCATTGAGATCATTCACGGATGGGCCATCAGCCTGCGCAGGTTTGATTTCAGCGGTGATCTTGGCAAAACACGATATGTGCTGAAATCCTCTTTCGAGGCCAAGGAACTGGACTTGAGCATTACCAACAATTCCCTGGTGCCTCTGATTAATGTGGCAATAGAGGAGTACACGCAATTCAGAGACTTGATTTTGCAGGATATGCAGCAGATTGGCTATGATCTGGAGGACTTCGGGATCATTCATTTTTCTGAGCGTTTCGGCCAAACAAACCAGGACCGTTTTACAGTTTACACCACCGAGAGAGGCCTTGAGAAGCAGGTGACCCAGAGGGATATGTCGCAGGGGATGTTCAGAGCTTTCTCGGTGCTTGTACAGGTTAATTACTACATTCTGTCTGGACAAAAAGGATTTGTGATCATCGACGATATTGGAGAGGGATTGGATTTCACCAGGGCCAAACAGCTGGTTCAGGTACTGATTGCCAAGGCCAAAGAATCCGGGATTCAGCTGATTATGTCCACCAATGATTCCTTCATTATGAATGCCGTGGATATTGAGAACTGGGCGGTGATTATGCGGGAGGGTCACAAGATCAGCCTGTACAATTATGCGAATTCCAAAGAAATCTTCGAGGAGTTTAAGTTCACCGGTCTCAATAATTTTGATTTTTACGCCAGCGAATTTTTCCGCTCAGGTTTCAGCGACGAAGAAGAAAAGGGGCCAGATACGGAAGAGGATCAGGGGGAATGAGGAAACTGGCCATATTTGTTGAGGGCCTGACCGAGCAGATTCTGGTCAGGAAAATGTTGCATGCGGTGCTGGATCGAAACCGCATCGCTATTCAGACGGTGAAAATCACAGGAGGCCACAATGTAAGGATGTCTTTCACCGTAATGCGTGCTGCCCATGTGGATAGCCGGACCGATTACTTTGTTCTGGTTTACGACTGTGGGGGCGAGACCAATGTGAAGAGTTACCTTTTGGCGCGAAGGGACAAACTTATCTCTAACGGCTATAGCATGGTCCTGGGACTGAGGGATTGTTATCCTAATTTTAGCAGGGAGGAAGTGCCCAAACTATTGAGGGGCCTGAACCTCAAACTCCCCCAGAAAAAGGCGGCCACCCATATTTATCTTGCCGTTATGGAGACAGAGGCCTGGTTCCTTGGGGAATACAGGCACCTGAAAAAGGTCTCCAGAATCCTCACTCCGGGATATGTCAACAAACATTTTGGATTCAATCCGCAAACTGAGAACATGGAAGAGAGGGAGCATCCCTCTGACGATATGAAACGGATTTACCAGGCCGCAGGTCATGACTACACCAAAAAGCGGGACAGGCTTAATGCGGTGATTGCTAAGTTGGATTTCAAATATTTCACCCATGAACTGGCAGGAAAGATGCCCAGTCTGGGTGCTTTTGTGGAAGGGCTGGAGAAATTTTTCCAGGAAGAATTGTAAAGGAAGGCTGTTATGAGCACAGGAGCCAATATAGATAGTGTGGTCAGGGAGGTGCTGGAGGCACTTTCAGACTTATCCAGCGAAAAAAGGAAGGAACAAATCCGCTATTTTGCACCGGGATCACAGGAAGTGGTGGGGGTAAGCAATCCGGACATGAAGGAAGTGATCAAAGCCCTGAAAGAGAAATATAGGACTTGGGAGGAGCAGGATTGGATTGCCCTGTGTAAAGAGCTAGTGGCATGTGATATTTTTGAATGCCAGGTCCTGGCCTATGAGCTAATTGGCCGTAACAAAAAACTATTGAGTGCCTTGACCTATGAGGATCTGATGGATCTCTGGCGAAACCTGGACAACTGGGCTTCGGTGGATCACTTCACCGTGGGCATTTACGGCGTGCTTTGGGGTAAGGGAGTGGTAGAGGACCACCATATCAGTGAACTGCTCAAATCGGGCAATTTCTGGGATCGCAGGGTGGCTGTGGTTGCCACAGTGGCACTGAACCTGAAATCCAGAGGCGGGACCGGTGATACTCCCAGGACCCTTGCCGTTTGCGAAAAGGTGGTGGATGACCGGGAGGATTTGATTCGCAAGGCCCTTTCCTGGGCCTTAAGGGAGCTTTCCAAGAGGGATCCGCAGGCAGTCAGGGATTTTATGGATAAGTATAAAAACAGGCTGGCTGGTTTGGTAATCAGGGAGGTAAATCACAAGCTCGATTTCGGCACCAAGAACTAAGCCCTGTTTCTAACACATTTTCTGTTGATAACTTCACTGGTATTCAAGGCTTTCAGTAGAGTTAAAATCGATTTTTTTTGCTATTTTTGGCCTAGTTAACAATCAAGGTGCAATTGATCTGTAATTCTTTGGATATTAAGAATTTATAAATTGTATTTCAAATTAGATAATCAGGAGGGAAGTGAACTGGATTCCAGTTTTTCGAGGGGGACTTAATCACCGAAAAATATTTGACGGAAAAATGATGCAAAAATGGCATCATTCTGGGTGATTGTTGAGTTATAGTTGGACAGAAAATAAAGCAAAGATATATGAATAAGGATTATTCTGCGGAAAGCATACAGGTTCTGGAAGGACTGGAAGCAGTTCGAAAGAGACCTGCCATGTACATTGGCGATGTGAGTGAGAAAGGCCTGCATCACCTGGTATATGAAGTTGTGGATAATTCCATTGACGAAGCACTTGCTGGCCATTGTAGTCAGATCGATGTGACCATTAATGAAGATAATTCCGTCACGGTAGTGGATGATGGCCGGGGTATTCCAGTCGATATGCACGAGAAGGAAGGAAAATCTGCATTGGAGGTGGTCATGACCGTACTGCACGCAGGCGGGAAATTTGACAAAGATTCCTATAAAGTTTCAGGAGGACTTCACGGGGTAGGTGTGTCCGTTGTAAATGGGCTTTCGGCCGATCTGAAGGCTGAAGTACACCGGGATGGTAATGTCTATGTACAGACCTACCAGAAAGGAATTCCGGCCGGTCCCATCGAAACTGTTGGCAAGACCGACAAAACTGGTACTATAATAACTTTTAAACCGGACAAATCCATTTTCACAGTTACGGAGTATAAGTATGAAATACTTGCTTCCAGGCTCAGGGAGCTCGCTTTCCTGAACAAGGGAATACGTCTGAACATCGAGGACCTTCGCGAAAAGGAGGAAAATGGGAATGGCGACAGTGCTGAAAATGGCAATGGCAATGGTTTTCGTCACGATGAGTTTTACTCTGAAGAGGGACTAAAAGAGTTTGTGGCTTTTCTGGATGCCACCCGGGAGAAGTTGATTGAGGATTCCATCCATATTGAGACTGAAAAGAATGATGTGCCCGTCGAGATTGCACTTCAGTATAACACCTCTTTCTCTGAAAATGTCCATTCTTATGTGAACAACATCAATACCATAGAAGGGGGAACCCACCTTAGCGGTTTTCGAAGAGGGCTGACTCGTACCTTGAAGACCTATGCTGAAAAGTCAGGAATGCTGGCCAAACTGAAATTTGATATCAGCGGAGATGATTTCCGGGAAGGTTTGACTGCCATTATTTCGGTGAAGGTAGCTGAACCTCAGTTTGAGGGCCAGACCAAGACCAAATTGGGTAACTCAGATATTATGGGGGTGGTGGACCAGGCTGTAAGTTCTTCTCTGGCACATTACCTGGAGGAGCATCCCAAAGACGCCAAGCAAATCGTATCCAAAGTGATCCTGGCTGCCACAGCCAGACATGCTGCCAGAAAAGCCAGAGAACTGGTGCAGCGCAAGAATGTATTGTCGGGTGCCGGACTTCCTGGCAAGCTGGCCGACTGTTCCGAAAAAGATCCAGCTCTGACAGAGATTTACCTGGTGGAGGGTGACTCTGCAGGGGGTACTGCCAAGCAAGGAAGGGACCGTGCTTTCCAGGCCATCATGCCACTACGGGGTAAGATTCTGAATGTGGAGAAGGCCATGGCTCATAAGATCTACGAAAATGAAGAGATCAAAAACATTTTTACAGCCCTGGGCGTGAAGATGGGAACCGAAGAGGATAGTAAGGCTTTGAATCTGGAGGGATTAAGATACCATAAGATCATCATCATGACGGATGCCGATGTAGATGGTTCTCACATTGCTACCCTGATCATGACTTTCTTTTTCCGATACATGAACGATCTGATCATGAATGGTTATCTCTACATTGCTACTCCTCCGCTCTACCTTGTGCGTAAAGGTAAGAATGAACGTTATTGCTGGAGCGAAGAGGAGCGTGAAGCCTTTGTCAAAGAGGTGGGTGATGGAAAAGAAACAGGGATCCATGTACAGCGTTACAAGGGTCTGGGTGAGATGAATGCCGAGCAGCTTTGGGATACCACCATGAATCCCGAGTACAGGACCCTCAGGCAGGTAAGCATTGACAGTGCAGCCGAGGCCGACCGGATCTTCTCCATGCTGATGGGCGATGAAGTTCCGCCACGACGGGAGTTCATCGAGAAGCATGCCAAGTATGCCAACATCGATGCCTAGTAGCAATTGATGTCTAGCTGCAATTGAAGTCAAGTAGCAATCGACGCCAAAGGGCATTTTAATTCGGAATAAAGAGGGGCAAAGGTCCCTCTTTTTTTTCTTAGATTTCCCAGCGCGTAGGTATGGGGTTTTCTTTGAAAGGGTATTATTATCTATATTACATTCAAAATATTACACAGAAACCGGACATAATTATCACTGATGGGTATTTATTCAAAAATGTTGTTTCCCTGGGTGCTTGATGCTACTGAACCCCCTGAAATGTTAGAACACCGGAGAATGATCCTTGCAGAGGTCCGGGGAGAAATACTTGAGATTGGTATAGGAACCGGCATTAATCTGCCCTTGTATCCCGAAGGGGTGATGTCCCTTAGCGTAATTGAGCCTGAGGAGGCCATGCAGCAAAAAGCCAGGCAGAAAGCAGAGAAAGCCGGGATAGACATCGATTGGTTTCACGGCAAGGGGGAGCAACTTCCTTTTGAAGATGAGCAATTTGACACGATAGTTGTTGTGGATGTACTCTGTAGTGTGGATGATGTTGACGCTGTTCTGAAAGAGGCATATCGCGTTCTTAAAGCCGGTGGACGATTACATTTCCTGGAACACGGTCTTGCCGAAGAGAAAAAAATCAGAAAGTGGCAGTTTAGGCTCAATGGAATCAGCAAAACAATTGCTTGTGGGTGTCAGTTAACCCGTGATATGGAATCCCATCTAAGGACATCGGATTTTGCGATTGATCACTTGGAGAAAGTGGCCCCTTTTTCAGGCATGAATTCGATTTACACACACATAAAAGGCATCGCATCGAAATGATCAACTTAGTTTTAAGCCTGCCTCTTCAATAAGGCGTGGTACAATGGCTTCCCAACCCACCGACATGAGATGGAATCCGTGGATGCCCTGTTTGCCCTTGATCTTTTCCATGATTTCCAGGGCAATGTCCACTCCCAGATCTTCATAATCATCCTCTTTGGCTTCTTCAAAGCGTTCCAGGATCATTTGGGGAACGGTTACCCCCGGAATGCTATGGTGCAGGTACTCTGCCATGCGACGGCTGCGGATAGGAGTAACTCCTGCCAGAATATAGACTTTGTCAAGAATATCCTTTTTGTAGAGTTCCTCCAGCCACAGGTCCAGCTGGTCCGGATCATAGATCAGGTTGGTCTGGAAAAATTGTGCTCCTGCGTTCACTTTTTTCTGTTCCCGCAGGGCCTGGTACTTTGGTTCCGAGGCAAAGGGCGAAGCTGCTGCCCCCAGGAAGAGTTGTGGTGGGGATTTCATTTTCCGTCCGTCAAGGTAGATCCCTTCGTCCCTCATCCTTCTGAGGATCCAGAGCATCTGTACGGCATCCATGTCCAGGATGTTGGTGTTGCTGGTAGGAGTGGGACCGATCCGGGCATTGTCGCCCGAAATGCATAGCACGTTGTGCACTCCCATCACATTGGCCCCCATGATGTCGGACTGCAGCCCGCTCCGGGTTTTGTCCCTGGCGGCAATCTGCAACACCGGATCTGCACCCAATTCGGCAGCCACTTTGCTGCAGGCCATGCTCGACATCCGGGGACTGGCAGAAGCACTGTCGGTAAAATTAATGGACGTTACAAGCTCATTGATCATTTCAATGTCCCGTTTAAGTTTCCCTGTAGCAGTGCTGAGGGGTGGGGAGACTTCGGCGGTGATTACAAATTTTCCCGAACGCAAGTCTTTCTCCAGTTGGGAGAAGGGCTCCTCATAGGCAGGTGGATGGTACTCAGAATCACCTTTCCACCAGTCCGGTTGACGCACCGGCTGAAAGACAGCTTCCCAGGAGTGATGTTTTTTTTCTTTGTCTCGGGAAAACCTGTCCTTGAGAAAGGCTCCCGTTCCGTAGCTGCGTACCGATCGTGCCACATCTCCCCAGGTTTCGGTACCCACCTTGTCCCAGTCCAGCGGGGGAAGTACCTCCAGCAAGATTTCTTCCCGGCCCATTTTATGGGCGCGTTCATAAATCTTGTACCAGATGCAGGGACGGGTTTCATCCACATAGCACTTCTCTGCTGTGGAACCTCCACAGGGACCGTTGCGCATGCCCTTGGGGCACTCCATGGGACAAATAAAGGCAGTTTCCTGCAACAGGCAATTGCCGCACATCCTGCAACCGAAGAGGGGACCTTTGATCCATCGCTCGGTTCTTCTTAACACCCTTTTTCCAAAGGGTTCCTTCTTAAAAGGGAAGAAGGGGGGCTGCCATCTTCTGCCTGGTGTAAATAGGGCCATCAGCTCTTCTTTTCTATAGTCTTAACTTTCTTTCATAGCTTCCATCTGATGGAAGTATTCTGTAAACCTCATGGCAAAATCATCTCTCCCCCTGACCAGGTCTGTCGCCCTGACAAAGGCGGTGATTTTAGCAGGATTGGCAATGGGACAGGTGAGGCCGTTCCAGATGGAAAGGGCCATGTGGGCGTTGTTCAGTTCCACTCGCATGGGAAGTCCAAAGGAGATATTGCTGGCTCCCTGGGTGATGTTGAGCCCCAGCCTGTCATGTACCAGCCTGATGGTTTCCAGGGTAACCAGGCAGGCATTGGGATCGGCACTTACGGCCATGGCCAGTGGATCAATGACCACATCCTCTTCGGGAATTCCGGTCTGGACAGCACGGTTCAGGATCTTTTCTGCAATGGATAAGCGCTTCTCCGGATCGTGGGTAATTCCGTCATCGTCCATCACCAGGCCGATAACAGCTGCTCCGTGCTCTTTGGCAAGGGGAAGAATGGCCTGAAGGGATTGTTCTTCTCCATTCACTGAATTGATAAGTGCTTTCCCTGCAGAGACTTTCAGAGCTGCTTCAATGGCCTTTGGATTGGGCGAATCCAGGCAAAGGGGGACATCTACTGCTTGCTGGATAGCCTGTACAGTTAGCGGCAGAAGCGATGCATCATCCACCCCTGGATATCCCACATTAACATCCAGCACATCGGCTCCGGTTTCGATCTGGGCTTTGGCCAGCTCTATGGCGAAGGAAAAATCATGATTGCTAAGTGTTTCCACCAGTTTTTTCCGACGGGTGGGATTGATGCTCTCGCCGATGATGACCACAGGGCCTTCTGTATCGATGATCACTTCGCTGCTACTTCCTCTCAATATGGTTTTCATAAGATCAGTGTTTATTATTTCTACATAAGTCCGGTGATATTACCGAAATTGTCAATGCTGATGTTTTCCGAAGCCGGGTGGGCCGGCAGACCTGGCATACGCATAATGTTTCCCGTAATGGGGATCAGGAAACCAGCTCCCGAGGCAATTTCAATTTCCCGGACAGTAATGATGAAGTCTTTGGGCCTGCCCAGCAGGGCAGGATTGTCTGAGAGTGATTTCTGGGTTTTGGCAATGCATATAGGCATCTGTTCCAGGCCCAGTTCCGCTATTTTTTTCAGGTCTTTCTTTGCCTGTGGCATGTAGTCCACATGTTCGGCTCCATAGATTTTTGTGGCCAGTGTCTCAATCTTCTTTTTTACATCCCAGCTCCAGTCATACATGGGATCAAACATGGGAGGGTCAGATTCTGCCACAGCAATTACTTTTTCTGCCAGATCAATAGCTCCTTCGCCCCCTTTGGCCCAGAGATCAGCCACTGCACAGGAAATGCCAAGCGACTCTGCCTTTTCCTGGATGAGCCGGATCTCTTCATCACTGTCTGTGGTGAATCGATTGATGGCAATGACTGGGGTCACGTTGAACTGCCTGATATTCTCCAGGTGTTTTTCCAGGTTTGGTAATCCTTTCTCCAGGGCCACTGTATCCGGGGTGGTAAGTGACTGCAGATCCGCTCCCCCATGGTATTTCAGTGCCCTGATGGTGGTGGTCAGTACCACTGCCTTGGGGGATAAACCTGCACTCTGACATTTGATGTCAAAGAATTTCTCTGCACCCAGGTCAAATCCAAATCCTGCTTCGGTGACGGTGTATTCCGAGTAAGTCATTCCCATTCGTGTGGCAATCACCGAGTTGGTTCCCTGGGCAATGTTGGCAAAGGGGCCCCCGTGGATGATGGCCGGATTGCCTTCGATGGTCTGCACCAGGTTGGGTTTGATGGCATCTTTTAAGAGGGCGGCCATGGCTCCTTCGGCCTTCAGGTCGCGGGCAAAGATGGGCTCTCTTCGATGGGTGTATCCCACAAAGATATTGCCCAGTCTGATCTTCAGGTCGTGGATGTCGGCAGCCAGACAGAGGATGGCCATGATTTCTGAGGCCGCTGTAATATCAAATCCGCTTTCCCGGGGTACCCCTGAAGTGGTCCCGCCCAGTCCCACTATGACCCGGCGCAGCGACCTGTCGTTCATATCGACCACCCTTTTCCAGGAAATGGTACGCGGATCCAATCCCAGTCCGTTGCTAAGGCTCTGGATGTTGTTATCGATCACAGCTGCCAGCAAATTATGTGCTTTTTCAATGGCAGCAAAATCTCCTGTAAAGTGCAGGTTAATATCCTCCATGGGGAGTACCTGGGAGTACCCTCCCCCGGTGGCTCCGCCCTTGATTCCGAATACGGGTCCAAGGGATGGTTCTCTGAGAACCACAGTGCATTTCTTACCTAGCTTATTCAGGCCTTCGGACAGACCGATGGAGACCGTTGTTTTTCCTTCTCCAGCAGGGGTGGGAGAGATCGCCGACACCAGGATCAGCTTGCTTTGTGCACCTTTCTTCTCATCGATTAAGTGCAGGGGGAGTTTAGCCTTATACTTTCCGTACATTTCTAACTCCTCCGCATCGATGCCAAACTTTTCAGCGACGGTGGTGATGTGCTGCAGCTTTACTTTTTTTGCGATGTCCAGATCATTCATGGGATTATTTGTATTTGCTTATTTCCTGTTGTTGTTCCATTTACTTGAGTAGATAAACCAATAGGCAATACCGACAAAGAGGGATCCACCCACGATATTTCCCAGGCTTACAGGTAGAAGATTTTTTATAAGAAAATTGCCCCAGCTAAGTTCGTTGAATAGCTCCGGGTTAGAGTTGAGGAATCCC
>Ga0316190_10000773_pt1 | contig 22618 bp, 18 predicted proteins | sample Eddworburrow2_MG_FD_204929 | JGI IMG/M metagenome (GOLD analysis project Ga0316190, IMG submission 204929) | Coastal sediment microbial communities from Maine, United States - Eddy worm burrow 2 | ecosystem: Environmental > Aquatic > Marine > Coastal > Sediment | place: USA: Maine | collected... | reverse complement strand
CCGGCGCCCAGACCACGGCGACACTGACGATCGTCGACAGTGTGGGATCGATCCAGTTTGATAATGCGACCTACAGCGTTAACGAAGACGGTGCCGGTGTTGTGTCGATTGCCGTCAGCCGTACGGGTGGTAGCAATGGTCCGGCCTCGGTGAGCTATGCGACCAGTAACGGTACGGCGACAACTGTGGACGGTGACTATGTGGCGGCCAGCGGTACCTTGAACTGGGTCGATGGTGTCTCCGGTGCACAGACGTTTACCGTAACGATCAACAATGACGCGATCGCTGAAGATCCGGATGAGACGGTTAATCTGACCTTGAGTGGTTTCACAGGTGCGAGTGCCGGTGTGCAGACCACAGCAACACTGACGATTGTTGATAGTTTCGGTAGTGTGCAGTTTGACAGCGCCACCTACAGTGTCGATGAAGACGGCGGTGTGGCTGCGACGATCACGGTGATGCGTGTGGGTGGCACCAACGGTGCGATCTCGGTGGATTATGCAGCGGCGGACAATACCGCGGTGGCGCCGGGTGACTACACGGCGACCAGTGGTACGCTGAACTGGGCCGATGGTGATGCCACCAGTAAGACCTTTTCGGTTAGCGTAGTCAATGATGCAGTTGCTGAGGATCCGGATGAGATTCTTGATTTGAATTTGAGCAACCCGCTGGGTGGTGCGCAGCTCGGCACGCAGACCACGGCGGCGCTGACGATCATCGACAGTGTCGGTACGATCCAGTTTGACAGTGCGACGTATAGCGTCAACGAAGACGGTGGTGTCGATGCAACGATCACGGTTGCCCGTGTCGGCGGTAGCAATGGTGCGGCGTCAGTGGGTTATGTCAGTGCCGACGGCGCATTGAACCCGGCCACAGCAGGAGTTGATTACACGGCGGTTAGCGGCACATTGAACTGGGTTGATGGTGATGCGGCCAGCAAAACCTTTACGATCCCGGTCGTCAATGATGCGGATATCGAGGTTCCGAATGAGACCGTTGATCTGACGCTGAGTGGTTTTGTCGGGGCAGCTGAAGGTGTCCAGTCAACGGCAACGCTGACCATTGTTGATGGTGCTGGTGCTGTTCAGCTGACGGCATCCAGTTATTCGATCAATGAAGACGGCCTAAACCTTGATATTTCTGTGCAGCGTGTAGGTGGTATTACCGGCGCGGTTTCGGTGAATTATGCAACGATCGATGGTAGCGCCTTGGCCGGGTCTGATTATAGCGCCACCAGTGGCACACTAAACTGGGCTGATGGCGATGGTGCGGCGAAAGTCATTAGTATTCCGATTCTGGATGACTTTGTTGTGGACGGTGATGAAACGTTCAGTCTTGCCTTGAGTAACCCGGTCGGCATCGCAGTGGGTACGCCGGCAGCAGCAACAGTCACGATTCTGGAAAATGATATTGCCGGTAACCTGGAATTCACCACGGCCGGTTTCTCTGTCAATGAAAGTGCTGGTGTCGCGACGATAACGGTTCGTCGTTCATTAGGTAGTGTGGGTGCGATTGATGTCACGTATGCAACGTCCGATGCTACCGCCGTTGCGGGTTCCGATTATGTTGCTACCAGTGGCGTGCTGTCCTGGCCGGATGGAGACACCCTGGACAAGTCCTTCGATGTCATCATTAACCCGGATGTGATCACTGAGGCTGGTGGCGAGATACTTAATCTGACGCTGAGCAATCCAACCAATAGCGCAACGCTGGATCAGGGCCCGGGCGTGCAACAGACAGCGACACTGCACATTATTGATAGCATTGGTACACTGCAATTCACCAGCAGCGGTTTCAATGCCAATGAGCAAACTGGCTCAGCTATTATTAACGTCGAACGCGTCGGCGGTAGTGGTGGCGCGGTCTCTGTGGATTATGCCAGTGTGGCGGGTGCCCTGAATCCAGCGACGGCCGGCGTGGATTATACCAATGTAACAGGTACATTGAACTGGGCTGATGGCGAGGTTATCACCAAGACATTTACAGTGCCATTGGTCGACGATGACCTGATCGAAAGTGATGAGACGGTTGACCTGACCCTGAGTAATCCGGGTGGCGGTGCTGTGCTGGGCTCTCCATCGACTGCAGTGTTGACTGTTATCAGTGAGGATGGCCCCGGCACGATACAATTCTATTCGTCAGGCTTTGGTGGTTTTGAAAATGCCGGTGTGGTAACGGTTACGGTTAGTCGCATCGGTGGCAAGATCGGCGATGTTGCAGTTTATTACCAGACGCAGCCGGATACCGTTGGTAGTAATCCGGCAACAGCCAATGATGATTATATTGCCATCGCGCCAACCCGAATCGACTGGCTCGATGGTGATGATAGTGATAAAACCTTTGATGTAGTCATTCCGGATGACGCCAATTACGAGCCGGATGAAACCTTTTTAGTAGAGCTACTAAATCCGGTGGGTACTATTCTGTCGACGCCGACAACGGCAGAAGTGAGTATCGGTAATGATGATGCATCTATGCCGACTTCGATCACGATTGATCCAGGTTGGAGCATGATCTCTGTGCCGAGTGATTTGCTGGCGCAAAATTTGGCCATCGCCCTGTTCGGTGATGACTGGGTTGGCCCCAGTGCGAAAACGAGTCCGCGGCCAACCCTGTATCGGCGGATATCTGATGGTACGCCGGGCGCATTTTCCGGAATATACGCGGTCACCGATACGATTGCCCCAGGCGCAGGTTATTTTATTGAGAATGACCTTTCTGTGCCCGTGACACTGGATGATCAATATAATGCGGTTCAGACTATTGACCCGTTTGAGATTACTATGCAGGTAGGTGGCAATATGCTCGGCAATCCGTACCAGAGTGCAATTGATATTCTTGTTGATGCCCGCGTCTGTAATGACACATTAACCCTGGGTTGTACGCAGCCGACGGACTGGGTCAGCTGGGATGTGGCTGCGACCAATGGTTGGGTGACGGGTAGTATCTATCGCTATAACACGGCCGCAGATAGCTATGATATAAAAAATCCTGCTGATGGGACGATGATTATGAACCCATGGGAAGCCTATTGGTTCCGGACGGAAACTGCTGATAGTTTAAAGCTGCGTTTATATGATCAGGTGGTGGCGCCATGAGCAGAGCTAACAATCAAGTAGCAAGGCATAAGTCGATCGGTGCTTTACTGATAGCGGCGCTGCTTTTATTGGGCACGGCTAAGTCGCTGCTGGCGGATGATGGCTGGAGTATCAAGTTGACGCCAGTGGTGATTACTACAGTAGGTGATGTGCAGGGTACGGCTGTTCGTCTTGGTGAGATTGCAGATGCACACACCGACTTTGATTTTAAATATGATGCGCCAGTGTTGACGTTGAGTACTGAGGCTGCAGCCTATTTTGATCATCGTGGCTGGGGTAAGCGGGACGGCAAGTACTGGTATGATATCCAGGCGCCGGGTGCAGAGAAAATGTGGGTGTTGACGCTTAGTTCTAATCTGGTTTCAGGAACCTATCGTCTGCAGTGGGATCCACTTGAGATTCGTTCCGGAATAGTGTTGTCCATGAAAGATCTTGGTAGTGGTCTTGTGGTTGATGATCTGGCGCTACAGAACAGTTATGAGTTTGAGGTGACCGATCCGGGGCCGCGACAGTTTGTTATCAAGTCGTATGATGCGCTTAAGGATTTATGCCCGGGTGAGGATGCGGCGGGTCTTGACCCTAATGGTAATGGCTGCCTTGATGATGGTCTCAGTGGCATCAGCCTGTCGATTGATGTGGCGCCGCGCGGGTCGGGACATGAGGTAGGAAAAGAGATGGTTTACCGTATTGCCGTGTTGAATAATGGTGATGTGATTGCCGACAATGTGATCGTTGAGGCCAAGCTGTCCAGGGAGATTGAGTTTCTTGATGCAACGGAGTCTTGTGTCTTTTCCCAGGAAACCCGTTTGCTACGCTGCTCTTTTGGTGAGGTGGCCAACGGCACACTGCGGACTATGGATGTCACGGTCATGCCCCAGGTTGAAGGTAAGATTTATCAGCGTTTTCTGGTTGAATCGCCGTTGCCGGGCGACCCGGATTTTACTGATAATACAATGACCGCGGAGGCGGTGGTGGCCGCAGCCACGTTGCCTGCTCTGGACTTGGGTGGCGCTGCATCTGGTGGTGGCTGTTTTATTGCCACAGCGGCCTATGGCAGTTATCTGGATGACAACGTGATCGTTTTGCGCCGCTTCCGTGACAATGTATTGTTGACCAATGATTTTGGTCGTAAGTTAGTGGCATTTTATTATCAGACTTCCCCGCCACTGGCCGATTATATACGTGAGCATGAAGTTTTGCGGACCCTGACACGCTGGGCCTTGACGCCGCTGATTTATGGCGCCATGTATCCCCTGCTAGCTTTACTGCTATCTATGGTAGCGCTGGCCGCATTATTTATTCTCTGGCGCCGGCGTCCTATCTCTCCCTGTTTGGGACGATAGATGCAAGTCTGGGCTGGTACGTCTTTGCTGCTGTTGATGCGGGCGGAGGCTGTGGTTGATAGTTTAGGGTGGAATAAATTCTGATGGCCTATATCCGGATAATATCATTATTGCTGCTGGCAGGCCTGACGGCCTGTAGCGTTAATAATGATGATCCTGTACGTGCCAGCCATCCGGTAACCGGTACCGTACAGGTGCCGGCGCAATTGCTGGCGGCGGTGCAACCGCAGCATACAGGTATGCTGGCCCGTCTGCTGGCGCTGGTCAGTAGTACGAGCTGGGCCGACATCAGTGGCACGATCGGTGGCCTGGTGCCGGTGTCAGGGGTTACGGTTGAGCTAGTACGCCTGAATTATGTTGCGGCGACCGACAGTTTTTATGAAACCGTCGTTGCCTGCGACGGCGGCTGTCCGGTCACGGCCAGCGATGGCAGTTTTACTATTTATACGTCTGAGTCACCCTCAAGCACGCTGGCGCTGAAGGTCAGCTTTATTGATCCGGTTGATGGTGTTACGCCGATTGTCATGCGGGCGATGGTTTATGGGGATAGTGTGGATGTTACGCCGATCTCCGAGGCTGCAGCCCAGATCATGATTGATTCGCTGAACCAATATGTGCTGCTGGACAATTATACCGTTAATGAAGTCGATGCCCTGATTAATTTGATTGAGGATGAAGGCATCGATGTCAGTGGTCTGAACTTTACCGAGGCCATTGATAAGATCAAGCTCGATGCCGACGATATCCTCGGGCGTTTTATTATCGGTTTTCAGGCTGGTGGTGAAATGAATGTCGCCAATCCCAATGACATCTTTCATATCGTTGAGTTACGTAATCGTCTGGTTGCGCCAAATGTTACTTTCCCCGTAGGTGCCGTTGACTATGAGGCCACTACCGGTGGCGCCGTGTCGTTTGATAATAACGGTGACTTCCAGATTGGCAGTGCTTTGTATTACTGGGGGCTGCGCTCGCAATTTTCCGGTAGTCCAGTGCGGCTGTTTGATCAGGCTCTGAATGAACTGGACCAAACACCGGCATCACCGAGTTATGACATTGTCCTGACCTATGGTGTGCCGGTCGGTTTTCGCGGTATTACCGCCGCAGATAATGGCATGGCCGTGGCCAACTCAGATACCGAGGCCACCGCCTTCGGTTTTCTGAGTAATGATGGCGGTATGCTGGCCCTGCTCAGTGAACGGAATGACGATACGCAGTCGATCTATGATCGTGGCCTGCGGATATTGATGCGCAAATGGAAGGAAGAACAGTTCACTGTTTATAATGATGTGTATAACAACAATACCATTAACTATACCGATGGTATTAGTGATTATAATAATAACAACAACACCCAGAGCTCCATTGACCTGAACGGGGTGATGGATGATCCCAATATTACGGGCGACACCAATTATAACGTCGTTATGTATCAACATTTCCTCAATGACAGTGGTGTTGAGATCGGTGCCGGCACCGGGCAATGGGGTTTCAGTACCGATGTGCAGCAGATCGTCACCGATACCAGTGTGGCCCCCTCCGAGAGGTTTCATGGCGAGGTGACGGTAGCCAGCCAGAACCTCGATGCGGCCCAGTACCAGTATGCAACCGGTACCCTGACGCCGGCGGCAGTCAAGACGCTGGAGCCCTGTCCGAACCTGTTTGTGGTCACGCCGGGCGGCACGATGATGATGCGCCGTGATACCAATAACTCTTTATGTAATGGCGTTTCTGCCAATATCTTCGCCGGCACGGGCGCCGTGACCTCGGACGGTGAGGTGTTTGTTATCCCGCAGGTCTTTGATGACAGCGAGGATAACGTTGAACTCGAACATGCGATGCCGGCCGGTTTTGCGGCGCGGCGCGGCTGGTATATCGGTGTCCGGCAGCCGGATGTCTTGTCGCCGTTGACCAATGCCCATTTGAATGGCATCTACCATGTGGTCGGCCAGGTTACGGAATTCGATGACAGCATTGATAGTGTGTCACACGAGTCCTTTCATGGCAGTCTGAATTTTACCGGCGCTGATGTTGGTGGCGGCAATATGCTGCTGGATGGCTCGTTGCACAGGAAAAGTTCGACGATGGATGCCGTCGGCACGGCTGGCAGTATATTATCCAGTACACCATCGCTACGCGTCGATATCACCAATGGCACCTACCAGGCGGCCGCCAATGGTACGGTGGATATAACACTGCCTGGTACCACCGAGACGGTCACGGGTGTCGCCGGTCAGGTGATTAACTATAATGGTTCGGACATTGCGATGTTTATGGCCGTACCGATTAAACGCGACAGTGCGGGCAAGAGTGCGCGCGGTATCATGCTGCTGGCGCATGAGTTCCTGGTCGAGTATCCGATTCCGCCCGACCCGCCGGGGCCACCGACACCACCGGTTCCGCCACCCTAGTTCTTTTAGGATTGTGTCGATCGAAGACGCCGCCGTGATCATCACGGCGGCGTTTTTTTATGTGTGCTAATCCGGCATGTTTGGGGCCAGCGGGCATTGGCTGATCCAGCGGCCGATTTCGGTTATTTCCTCGGCGCAGACGGTGTGTTCTATCGGGTAACTGTGCCAGTCAATCCGGTAGCCCGCGGCCAACAGTTGCTGGCGTGAGTGTTCGGCCAGTGCCAGTGGCACGATCGGGTCGGCACTGCCCTGCAGCATCAGGATGGGTGGAGAGATGTCAGTGTGTTCGGGCAGCCTGTCGGCCAGCGGTAAATAGCTGGATAAGGCGATAATGCCGGCCAGTGGTAGTGGTGAGTGCAGCCCACAGTGCAGGGCGATCGCGCCGCCCTGGGAGAAACCGGCCAGTATAATGCGTCGACTGTCGATGCCGCGGGCCATTTCCTGTTGCACCAGCTGCATAATCGCCTGCGCCGAGGCCTCAATGCCGGCTGCATCTTCACCGTCGTTGAAGCGTTCGTTACGGATGTCATACCAGGCCGGCATGACGTAGCCATTATTGATCGTGACCGGACGCTGCGGGGCATGAGGGAAAATAAAACGTAGCGCCAGCCCAGCAGGCAGTGCCAGTGCCGGGACTACACCGGCGAAATCATGGCCGCTGGCACCGAGGCCATGCATCCAGATAATACTAGCCGTTGGCCTGGCAGCTGTCTCAGTTTCTATGCCGGGCAATAAATCGGAGGTTTGATTATTCATGTGCTGTCGCCTGTTCATGTACCGTCCATCGACGGGTTCCGGTATGATGTTGCTGGAATATAAGCGCATCATATTACAGTGTGATGAATAAAGATAAAAAGGGCTGGGGCTGGATGATGAGTAGAGTGGGCCTGGATGAACAATAAACTGATTGTTGTAGTGGCGCTGATGGTCTTGTTGTCCGCCTGCGGCCAGAAGGGGCCGTTATACCTGCCTGAACAGCAACCCGCCGAGGTTGTGGTGCCAGACAAGGCGACTGCCTCGGCTGATACTTCCACCGACACAGCAAGCAGTGAGCAAGAGTAACGCTTATGGATTTTTTTAACTATCAAGGTGGCAGTCTGTACGCCGAGCAGGTAGCGCTCAGCGATATTGCCGCGACCAACGGTACGCCCTGCTATGTCTATTCGCGGGCGACAATCGAGCGGCACTGGCATGCCTTTGATAAGGCCTTTGGCGACCATGATCACTGGGTCTGTTATGCCGTCAAGGCCAATTCGAATCTGGCTGTCCTGAATCTGCTGGCGCGCCTGGGCTCCGGTTTTGATATCGTTTCCGGTGGTGAGCTCGAGCGGGTGGTCAGGGCTGGTGGTGATGTGGGTAAAACCGTGTTTTCGGGTGTGGCCAAGAGTGTTGTTGATATCCGCCGGGCACTGGAACTGGGCATCGGTTGTTTTAATGTCGAGTCGGTGTCCGAGTTACAGCGCATTAATACGATAGCTGCCGAGATGGGCATGACGGCACCGGTTTCGTTGCGCGTCAATCCGGATGTGGATGCGAATACCCATCCGTATATCTCGACCGGTTTGAAAGAGAACAAGTTTGGTATCGCCGTTGATGAGGCCGAGTCGGCCTACCTGCAGGCGGCCGGGATGGCGCATATCCGGATTGTTGGTGTCGATTGTCATATCGGTTCGCAGCTGACCAGTAGCCAGCCGTTTGTGGATGCCGCCGGACGGTTGCTGGATCTGATTGGGCGCCTGGAGGTGCAGGGTATCCGGCTTGAGCATATCGATGTCGGCGGTGGTCTCGGCGTGTGTTACCGGGATGAAACACCGCCGCTGCCGGATGCCTATGTTGCCGATGTACTGGCAGTGCTGGGTGGTAGTGGCCGACGTATTATCATCGAACCGGGTCGGGCGATAGTCGCCAATGCCGGCGTGTTGCTGACCCGGGTTGAATACCTCAAGCAGGGTATGGATAGACATTTCGCCATTGTTGACGCCGGTATGAATGACTTGTTGCGACCGTCTCTGTATTCGGCCTGGCAGGAGATCGTGCCGGTGTGGCAACGCAGTGATTGTCATCCGCAAGTCTATGATGTGGTTGGTCCGGTATGTGAGACGGGTGACTTTCTGGGTAAGGGGCGCACGCTGGCCGTTGTCGAGGGTGATTTGCTGACCGTACGTTCGGCCGGTGCCTACGGCTTCACCATGAGCTCCAATTATAATTCACGGCCACGAGCGGCCGAGGTGCTGGTTGACGGTGACCAGGTTCATTTAATCCGTGAACGGGAATCCGTCGAGTCACTGTTTGCCGGGGAGCATATCTTGGGTGATGAGTAATGAGTAAATGGTAATGAGTAATGGATTGAGTGTTGTGGCATCTGGCTACGTCATCACTCATTACCCATAACCCATTACCAAAAGGCGGTTCTGTTATGCAACGTATTCCTGAACCTGATCTGATGGACGATGCCGAGCAGGCACGTGCCTATGCCGAGGCTGATTTTGAACAGCCACATGAGCAGTTTGTGGCGTTGTTTCAGCAGCAGTTTCCACAATCCGATATCCGGGGGGGGGTGCTGGATCTGGGTTGTGGCCCCTGTGACGTCAGCTGGCGTTTTGCCCGGGCCTATCCGCAATGTCATATTGATGCCGTTGATGGTGCTGCGACGATGTTGACCCATGCACAGGAGTTGATCGAGCGTCATGGATTGCAATCACGTATCGGTTTGCATCTGTGTTACCTGCCTGATGATGTCTTACCGCAAACGGCTTATGGCACCATTATCAGTAACAGTCTGTTGCATCATCTGGCCGATGCCCAGGTGTTGTGGCAATGTATTAGCCGAGTTGCGTCACCCGGTGCGGCAGTTTTTATTATGGATCTCATGCGGCCTGATAACCCGGATCAGGCCCGAATGCTCGTTGATGAATATGCGTGTGACGAAGCGGAGATTCTGCGCCATGATTTCTATCATTCCCTGCTGGCGGCTTATACAGTGGCAGAGGTCAGGGCGCAGCTGCTGTTTGCTGGCCTGGAGGGGCTTCAGGTTCAGGCGGTGTCTGATCGGCATTTGACCGTCAGTGGTACCCTGGGTGCATCTCGTTAATTAACAGTACTTTAAGTTTTTTCCGGGGAGATGTCCGGCATGGAAAAGTTGTGCTGGCGCCAGGCCTCATAAAGAAAAATAGCAACGCTGTTGGACAGGTTCAGGCTGCGGCTATCGGGCTGCATCGGGATACGCAGTACCTGCTCAGGTGGCAGGCTGGCCAGCAGTGAGGCCGGCAGGCCGCGTGATTCCGGGCCAAACACCAACGCGTCGTCGGCCTCAAAACGCGTATCGGCATAACAATATTGCCCCTTGGTTGAGCAGGCCAGCAGGCGATTGGGTTTGATTGTATTAATAAAGCTGTCCAGATCCTGGTGTTCTTTGATTTCGGCCCATTCGCGATAATCCAGCCCGGCCCGGCGCAGGCGCTTTTCGTCGAGCTCAAAACCCAGCGGATGAATCAGGTGCAGGTAGGTGCCACTATTGGCGCACAGGCGTATAATGTTGCCCGTGTTGGGTGGGATTTCAGGTTGATATAGGACGATATGAAACATCAGGCAAGCTCTGTAGATTGGGGGCGATCATGAGCGGCGCCCAGGGTAACCATCAGGACGGCCTGCGGCCAGCCCGGCTCAATGACGAACAACAACGCATGTTACATGTTGATTTCTGTGGCCTGCAGTTTAACACGCCACAGGTCTTGTTATCGGGTTGTGTCGGCTTTGGTGAGGAATACACACGTATCAATGGTTTTTCCAATCGGGATGTGGGTGCCGTCTGTTTGAAGGGCACGACGCTGGAACCGCGCCTGGGTAATCCGGCCCATCGTATTTATGAAACCCCCATGGGCATGATTAATGCGATTGGTTTACAGAACCCGGGCACCCGACATGTCGTTAATGAAATCCTGCCGCAGCTGGATTTTTCCGAGACCCGTTTTATCGCTAATGTTTCAGGGTCCACGGTCGAGGAATATTATGAGGTCACGCGTTTGTTTGATGATTCTCCGATTGACGCGATTGAGATCAATATTTCCTGTCCCAATGTCAAAGAGGGCGGGGTGGCCTTTGGTAATGATCCGGCCATGTCGGCCCGGGTTGTCGAGGCCTGTCGCAGGGCCACCGGAAAGCCGTTGATTACCAAGCTGTCGCCGAATCAGACCGATATTGCTGCCAATGCCCGTGGCTGTATTGAGGCAGGAACGGATGGGTTTGCCGTCATCAATACCCTGATGGGCATGGCCATCGATATCGAACAGCGGCAGCCGATTATCGGCAATAATCAGGGTGGGTTGTCCGGGCCGGCGATTAAACCCGTGGCCTTGCTCAAGGTGCATCAGGTTTACCAGGTGTGTAAGGGGCATGATATTCCGATTATCGGTCAGGGGGGTATCACCACGGCCGAGGATGCGCTGGAGTTTATTATTGCCGGCGCCAGTGCCGTCGGTATCGGTACGGCACTGTTTTATGACCCCCTGATTTGTCCCCGGATTAACGCCGGTATTGTCGATTATCTGCAGCGGCATGAGCTGGCCGGAGTCAAGCAGTTGACCGGAACGTTACGGTTAAATAGTTAGGCTAGAGGTCAGAGACAAAGCCGCGCAGAAGCAGACTGAACAGATATAGAAGTAGAGGTAGAGGTAGATGATTGATCTGGAGTGGTGTAATGCGTTTAATATTGGTTACCAGCCTATAGATGACGATCATAAACGTTTGCTGGATGCCATGAAGCGGTTGCGTGATGCCCTGGTTGAAAATGATTTGGATCAGGGGAGAGTGCTGGCGCAGCAGGTACTGGAAACGGCCGGTGGACATTTTAGATTTGAGGAAGGTTTTCTCGCCGAGATAAAATATCCTGATCTAGCACAGCACGAGGCTTATCATCAGGAACTGCTGACACGGGCGCTAGAGATAAAAAAACATTGCGAGAATGCCGGACATCCGGATGATGTCCAGTCCTGTTTTGACGCTATGGCGAGGTTTCTCGTCGATGATGTTATTGCCGGTGATCTGCGCTTCAAGTCCTATCTTGAGCATTGCGGCTATATTTCACGCTATTAGATAGACATTATAAGATTCGCAGCGGCTAGATCTTGCTTGCTTGCACGAGCTGTTGACTGGAATTCTTAATTAATCGCTGTCATCCATATGTAATTCCTTGATTTTGCGTGTGAGTGTATTGCGGCCCCATCCCAGCAGGCGCGCGGCGTCCTGGCGTCGGCCGCTGCTGTGTTTTAGCGCTGTGGCGATCATGATACGCTCAAAACTGGGCATGGCCTGATTGAGTAGCTCTGTCGCGCCGCTACCCAGGCGACTATCGGCCCAGCGCTGCAGGGCCGCTTCCCAGTTGTCACTACTACTATCCGAATGGCTGCTACTGCTATCCTGCATGAGTTCCGGCGGCAGATCTTCAAGGTGGATGACCTGCCCCGGTGACATGACGGTTAGCCAGCGACAGATATTTTCCATCTGCCGGACATTGCCGGGCCAGGGGTGTTTGCTCAGAAATTGTTCGCTATCCTTGTCCAGTGTCTTGGTCTCAACGCTCAATTCTGTGGCGGCCCGCTGGAGAAAATGCCGGGCCAATAATGGTATATCTTCCTGGCGTTCACGTAGTGCGGGTATGTGGATACGAATGACATTGAGGCGATGGTATAAATCTTCGCGGAACAACCCTTCCTCGACACGCTGCTCGAGGTTCTGATGGGTGGCGGTGATAATGCGGACATCGACGTTGATTTCGGTGTGACCACCGACGCGATAGAAACTACCATCGGCCAGCACCCGTAGCAGGCGGGTTTGCAGGTCAACCGGCATATCGCCAATTTCATCCAGAAACAGGGTGCCGCCGTTAGCCTGTTCAAAACGGCCCTGGCGTTGTCCCTGAGCGCCTGTAAACGCGCCACGTTCATGGCCGAACAGTTCGGATTCCAGCAGGTCCTTGGGAATTGCGGCGGTATTCAGGGCAATGAAAGGCCCCTTGGCGCGCGGGCTGTGGCGGTGCAGGGCCTGGGCGACCAGTTCCTTTCCGGTGCCGGATTCGCCAGTGATCAGGGCCGTAATCTTGGATTTGGACAGGCGGCCTATGGCCCGGAAGACTTCCTGCATGGCAGGTGCCTTACCAATGATTTCGGGAGTGTCAGCATTCTCTGTCAGAGGTTTATTTTGTTGGCGCTGGCTTTGTTTAATCGCGCGCCGGATCAGGTCCGTGGCCTCATCGACATCAAAGGGTTTGGGCAGGTATTCAAAGGCCCCGCCTTCGTAGGCGGCAATGGCACTATCGAGATCGGAATGGGCCGTCATGATGATGATCGGTAATTCGGGGTGTTGGGAATGGATACGTTCCATCAGGGCCAGACCGTCCATGCCGGGCATGCGGATGTCGGTGATGATGGCGTCGGGTTGTTGCAGATCCAGCTGTTCCAGGATACCCGCAGCGCTACTGAAAGAGGCGTGGCTCAGTCCAACATTGCTCAGGGCTTTTTCCAGTACCCAGCGGATAGATTTGTCATCGTCAATAATCCAGACCTGTTCAGATTGATGTATGGCAGGGTTCATGCAGACTCCAGGGGTAAGAAAACGGTAAAAACAGTATGCTGTGGCTGGCTGTTCCATTCGATCAGGCCGCCATGTTGATTGATTAGAGACTGGGCAATAGGCAGGCCGAGACCGGTGCCCTCCGGTCGGCCCGTGACCATGGGATAAAAAATAGTTTCATCGATGGCCGTCGGGATGCCGGGGCCATCATCGATAATATCTATGCGTACGGCCAGGCGATGCCGATGCTGCCCCAGCGTGACCTGGCGCTGGGTGCGGCTGCGAATAATGATATGGCCCTTGTCGCCAATGGCCTGTACGGCATTGCGGACGATATTGAGCAGGGCCTGAATCAGTTGCTCGGTATCGGCGTAAATTTCCGGTATGCTCGGATCGTAATCGCGGCTGATCTCGACCCCGGCAGGGGCCTCGGACTGGACCAGTGTGTAGACACGCTCGAGAACGGTATGGATATTGATCTCATGTTTGCGTGGCGGGGTGTTGGGCCCGAGCATGCGGTTGAGCAGGTTTTGCAGGCGATCGGCCTCGTCGATGATGACCTGGGTGTATTCTTTCAGTCCGTCATCGTGTAATTCCCGCTCCAGTAACTGTGCCGCGCCGCGCAGTCCCCCCAGCGGGTTTTTGATTTCATGCGCCATACCGCGCATTAACATACGCACGGTGTGGTTCTGGGTTAGCAGCGTCTCTTCCCGGGCAATACGCAACTGGCGATCAACCTGAGTCAATTCCAGTAACAGGCTGATACCGTCCGGGGTTTCCAGTGGGGTCACTGTACAGTCGACGGTAATAGTCTGAGTGTTGTGTAAGCGTAGATGTATTTCCCGTTCGGTATAGGGGTGTCGGGTGGTGAGTGAATGCTGCAGGGTGGAGATGAGCTCGGTGCTGTCCAGTAGCAGGCGCTCAAATGACTGTCCCAGGGCCAGTCGGGCGCTGGTTGCAAATAACATTTCGCCTGCGGGATTGATGCTGCTTAGATGTAAGTCCTCGTCGAGAATCAGAACGGTCGTAATCAGACTGTCGATGATATTGCTGTGCATGTCATTGGTCTCGCCCATATATGTTGTATTGCAAAAAGCAAACCAGAAATGTGGCCAGTGGCCGTTAATTCAGTATCGTCCCGCGCACTTTGAACTGTCCAGTTAAAATTACATAAGAAACAAATGGATAGCATTTTTTTGTTAGTGGGTACGGGGAGACTCTACCGTTCATTATGCGGCAAACACACCTACCACTCTTTATAGAGCCAGAATGAATGCACTATTATAGTGCATTGAATGTGTTTTGTGGGGCGGGTGGGCAATATTTGTGCAGTTTGCTTATTTACGCAGTATGGAGCGGCGATGGACATGGAAAGTAACAGCCTTGCTCTGGATAAGTGTTGCACCGTTATGATCAGTAATGGCGGCGCTGAGGGTGTGGCTACCACGATTGATGTCTTTTAGGCTTAGCCTGGGTGTGCTGGCCTTACTGATGGCGACCTTGCCATCAAGATTGAGCGTGATCTGGTGTCCCTGGGCGGTTGCCAGGTCAGGTTCGATTGCCAGGACAATATCGACCTGGCCGCTGTTGCTCCATAAGGCCTGATCATGCAGGGGTTGGGTGATGGCTAATAACTGATAACTGGTAGCAGTCCGGTCTTTCTCCTTTTTAGCGGCCGCTGGGCTTGTCAACGCGGGTTTGATAGCCGCAGGGGAATAGGTCTGTGGTGGCGGCAGTTTGATCTCAGTGGCCCCATCTTCGGGCTGATCCGAAAATACCTGGTTACCCTCGTTATCGGTCCAGGTGTAGATTTCGGCCATGCTCGCAGGGCTGGCTAATAAAGTGATGAGTAACAGCTTGATACTTGGGCGCATGATGATTGTGAGTCCGGATAGCCAGAGAAGGTTTCGTATTTTGTATCCCGATGTCGCGCGCTTGTCAAAAAAAACGCCGCCTCTGTTTTCAGAGGCGGCGCTATAAGGCAGGCCTGAGCGGATTACAGGCTGTAGTACATGTCGAACTCGACCGGGTGCGTGGTCATGTTCAGCTGTCGTACCTCGTCTGCCTTCAGGGCCAGGTAACCATCGATCATGTCATTGGTAAAAACATCGCCGGCGGTCAGGAAGGCACGGTCATTGTCCAGGGCCTCCAGAGCCATTTCCAGCGATGAACTGACGGTAGGTATCTGTTTGGCTTCTTCGGCCGGCAGGTCATACAGGTCCTTGTCCATGGCATCACCCGGATGAATCTTGTTCTGGATGCCATCAAGACCGGCCATCATCATGGCCGAGAAGGCCAGGTAAGGGTTGGCCGTAGAATCCGGGAAACGTATCTCGACCCGACGACCTTTAGGGTTGGACACAAACGGGATACGCACAGAAGCTGAACGGTTACGGGCCGAATAGGCCAGCATGACCGGTGCCTCAAACCCCGGTACCAGGCGCTTGTAGCTGTTGGTGCTGGCATTCGTAAAGGCGTTCAGAGCGCGAGCATGTTTGAAAATACCGCCGATATAATACAGGGCAGTTTCAGACAGTCCGCCGTATAAGTCCCCGGTAAACAGGTTCTTGCCGTCTTTGGCCAATGATTGATGCACATGCATACCACTGCCGTTATCACCGACGATAGGCTTAGGCATGAAGGTAGCGGTTTTGCCATAGGCGTGGGCGACGTTCTGAACCACATATTTGAGGATCTGTGTTTCATCGGCCTTGCGAATCAGGGTATTAAAGGCCGTGCCGATTTCGCACTGGCCGGCGGTAGCCACTTCATGGTGGTGAACCTCAACCTTAAGCCCCATGTCTTCCATGGCCAGGCACATGGCGGCGCGGATGTCATGCAGGGCGTCGACCGGCGGTACGGGAAAATAACCACCCTTGACGGTCGGGCGATGGCCGATGTTACCGTCTTCAAAAACCTTTTCTGAATTCCATGAGGCTTCTTCAGAATCGACCTTGTAAAAGGCGCCGCTCATGTCGATATTCCAGCGCACATCGTCGAGGATGAAAAACTCGTTTTCGGGGCCAAAATAGGCGGTGTCGCCGATACCTGTTGACTGCAGGTAGGCTTCCGCACGACGGGCGACCGAACGCGGATCACGCTCATATCCCTGCATGGAATGAGGCTCGAGGATGTCACAGCGAACGATGACGGTTGATTCATCGGTAAATGGATCCATCACGCCGGTGCTGTCATCCGGCATCAGAACCATGTCTGATTCATTGATACCTTTCCAGCCGGCGATGGATGAGCCGTCAAACATCTTGCCTTCACTGAAAAAATCATCGTCGATCTGATTAATCGGCAGTGTGACATGCTGCTCTTTACCTTTGGTATCCGTAAAACGCAGGTCAACGAACTTGGCGTCGTTGTCCTTGATCATTTTCTGAACATTTGCTCCTGACATGGTGGTCCTCCACAGTACCTTAATGCTAATAAGAAATCGTTGGTTCATCTGTATAGGCATGAACCGTGCCAAATTTAAATACATTAACAATCAATCGCTTGGCAGTTATCCTGGCGTTTAATCGCTGTATACGCACCAAAATGATGCATGAGAGCGCCATATTGGTGCATATATTATGTCTGGTGTGGCGCCTGGGTAGATTCCAGATGATGCCTGTACGCAGGGCGTTTAGTGTAATGATTTCTCAGCCGCCGTCCACTTCTATTGTTATACGAATCTCATCTTCAGCAGCATCGGTATTGATGACCTTGTGACCATTGATGCGACACCAGGTCGGCACATCATTCAGGGCGCCGGGATCCGTGCAGGTAACCTCGAGGATATCGCCGCTGTTGAGATTCTTGATGTAGTTCTGAGTACGGATGACCGGCATGGGGCAGAGCAGGCGCCGGGCATCTAGCTGGTGCTGACTCATACAAACCACGCTGCGGGTATGTCGTCTACTGCGATGGGGGAGACCGTTAGTGTCTGGGAGTTGTCACTGCCCTGTGGTTCAATTTCGATCGTGACGTTGCTGCTATCACGTCCCTGGCTGTAACGGGCCACGATACGGGCAGCAAGGTGCAGATCGTCATTGTTATAACTGCCATCAAGCAGTACCAGCGGGCCGTTATGGCTGCTGGCACGCAGGGCAGTATATTGGCGGCGATAACCTTCAAGGAAGCGGTTTTCGCCGTCCTCGCGTCCGATAATCAACTTGAAATTCGGTCGCGGCCGCAAATGACGTCCGACCTTGAGCAGCATAATATCGTCGAGTTCATAGGTTTTTTCGCCACGTTGTTGCCACAGGTCCTGTAATTTGGTCGAGTAGGCGGCATCGGTTAAAAAACAGCAGCCGCCGGCCGGCTGAGCATATTCACTGATGCCGAATTGCTGTGCCAGCGCCATTTGTGGTTTACGGGAGCGGCCGCTGAAGTCATACAACTGCTCGCGGTCAACCCAGCCTTCACGTTCCGGCAGTGTTATGGCGAGGTTGCGGGCGCACAGGGGGCGCAGCAGGCGGTCATGGGCGCCGGATTCTTCGGCAATGACGGGTAGTGTGTCCTTGCGCTGTGACATGGGACGCTGACCAATGACCTCGCCAGTGATGATGAAATCGAAGTTATTTTCATCGATCCATTGGCGGGCCTTCCTGACCATAAAACCCTTGCAGTCCAGGCAGGGGTTAATGTGGGCGCCATAGCCGTGTTTCGGATTAATGACAATATCCTTGTATTCGTCGATAACATCGATGATGTGTAATTTGATGCCCAGCTGTTCGGCCGTCCATAGGGCATTATTACGTTTGGGTTTGGCCTTGTCTTTTTTGCGGATGGCATGGGTGTGGCCTTCGACGCAAAATCCCGTAAAAAAATTGATACCTTCGACGTGGATGCCTTGCTCCAGCATGACCCGGGCTGCGAGCATTGAATCCAGTCCGCCGGAGATCAGGGCAACGGCCTTGCGAGGTGTTGTCATGGAGGGTGTACCGCGTGTTCAATTGGGCCTCATATGATAGCAAAATATACTAGCGGGTGCAGTGTCCAGGTCCATCCAGAGTCTGGGTGGTTTGCGGGCCCCTGTCCGGGCACTGCTGCAGAAGGCTAGTGCAGTGGCGAGTCTGTCTTGCCCGATCTGTCGCCAGGCTGTCCCGGCAGGGCGTCACTGAATGCGCAGAGTAGCTGATAGGCCTGCTGGCTGCCGGTATCCTGCCACAGTTCATAGGCCTGTAGTGGCAGCATGCGTTCATTGTGTTCATCGTTGAGGCCGCGGATGGCATGCAGGATATCCATCAGTTGCACAAAATCACGAGACAGTTCGGCATACAGTTCATTGATATGACGACTGCCTTCAGCTATGCGGTGATAGGCACTACGACCGAGTGAAACAAAATAGCTGATTTTTACCAGTCGCCGCTCAGCAAGCTGTGGGAATAGCCCTGAAAACAGCAGGCAATGGTCGCCGATATCGCGTAGTTGTTCCTGTTGTTGACCGGTTTGAGCGCAGGTTTCGAGATAGTCATTGGCGAGAATGCGTGACATCATTTCCGGGCGGCGGCTGAAACGCTCGAGTAGAAATACCAGATAACTTTCCAGTGTTTCATTGAGCTGGCAATGGGCGGAGTGCTGGGCCTCATTGATCAGTTGATGCCACTGTGCTGTTGCTGTTGGTTGTAGTACCAGTTGTGTCATCATGGTACTCCTTGTCTATTGCGAAACCAGTAATCAGGTTGAGCTGTCCTTGATTAATAAATCGGCCGTCAGCGGGCGGGCTTGAGGTGTAGTTGTGAAGGATTGTAAGGAAGCCTATGTAAAACATGGATTTGTCACGTTATACTGGCCGATTAATGGCTGTGTGCGGATATCCGAGATGATTTTCGCCGGGGCTGAAAAACATCTGAATCGAGCAATACTTACATGTCTGAATCGGTGAATACTGAAGCTACAACATTTCAGGGGATGATACTGTCCCTGCAGTCATATTGGGCCAGCCAGGGTTGTGTTCTGCAGCAGCCATTTGATATGGAGATGGGTGCAGGCACCTTTCACCCCGCTACATTCCTGCGTTCCATTGGCCCTGAGCCCTGGGCCGCTGCTTATGTGCAGCCCTGTCGCCGACCCACGGATGGCCGATATGGGGAGAATCCGAACCGCTTGCAGCATTATTATCAATTCCAGGTTGTCATCAAACCCTCACCGCTGGACATCCAGGAGCGCTATCTGGACTCTTTGCGGGCTCTGGGCATCGACCCGTTGTTACATGATATCCGTTTTGTCGAGGATAACTGGGAATCACCGACGCTGGGCGCCTGGGGGCTGGGTTGGGAGGTCTGGCTTAATGGTATGGAGGTAACCCAGTTTACCTATTTTCAGCAGGTCGGGGGATTGAATTGTGCTCCCGTGACCGGTGAGATTACCTATGGTCTGGAGCGTATTGCGATGTATCTGCAGGGCGTTGAGAGTGTCTATGATTTGATCTGGAGCCGGGGGCCTCAGGGTACAGTGACCTATGGCGATGTTTTTCATCAAAATGAAGTCGAGATGTCGACCTATAATTTTGAACAGGCCGATGTCGGGATATTGTTTTCACAGTTTGATTATTGCGAGAGCGAGTCTCAGCGCCTGATTGCTGCGGGTTTGCCTTTGCCGGCCTATGAAATGGTTCTGAAGGCCTCGCACGCCTTTAATCTGCTGGATGCCCGGCATGCGATCAGTGTTACTGAACGGGCCCGCTTTATTGGCCGGGTGCGGGCCCTGTCCCGGGCCGTAGCCGAGGCCTATTTCCAGTCACGAGAGGCCCTGGGTTTCCCAATGTGTGCTGATGTCACACAGGAGGCCGTGTAATGCTTGCTCAGAGTGATTTCCTGTTTGAGCTGGGCACTGAGGAGTTGCCGCCAAAGGCATTGCAGCGGTTGTCTGAGGCGCTGCAGGAGGAGATTGTCAGTGGTCTTGCCGGGGTTGAGCTGAGCCATGGCGAGGTCCAGTCCTTTGCTGCGCCGCGGCGTCTGGCTGTGCTGATAAGGGATCTGCAGCTTTGTCAGGCAGATAAACAGGTTGAGCGGCGGGGGCCGGCAGTTACCGCTGCCTTTGATGGTGATGGCAATCCAACCAGGGCAGCTCAGGGTTTTGCCAGTTCCTGCGGCGTAGAGCTTGAGCAGTTGCAGACGCTCGAAAGTGATAAAGGGGCCTGGCTGGTGTTTCGTGATGAGCAGGCCGGCGCCCGGGCCAGTGAATTATTGCCTGAGCTGGTGTGTACGGCGCTGGCGCGCCTGCCGATTCCCAAACGCATGCGCTGGGGTAGTCAGGCCGATGAATTTGTACGGCCGGTTCACTGGGCGATTATGTTATTGGGTGATGAGGTGATTGAAACCCCGGTGTTGGGAGTTTCCAGTGGTCGTGAGACGCGTGGGCACCGTTTTCATCATCCGGAAAAAATTTATATTGCTGAGCCGGCGGCCTATGCCCCGCTGCTGGAGACCGAAGGCCATGTGATTGCCAGTTTTAGTGAACGTCGAGAAGCAATCCGCGGTCAGGTTATTGAGGCGGCCGTGCGCTCAGGTGGTCAGGCGGTAATCGATGCATCCCTGCTTGATGAAGTAACGGCCATGGTTGAATGGCCGGTTGCCCTGTTAGGGAATTTTGAAAGCCGTTTTCTTGAAGTGCCTCCCGAGGTGTTGGTATCGGCCATGAAGGGGCACCAGAAATATTTTCATGTGGTTGATGTGCAGGGCGCTTTGTTGCCACATTTTATAACGATCAGTAATATCGAAAGCCGGGATATGGCAGTGGTTCAGGCAGGAAATGAACGAGTGATTCGGCCACGCCTGGCCGATGCTGCCTTTTTCTGGCAGCAGGACGGTAAGCAACCGCTGGTTGACCGGGTTGAGGCGCTCAAAAGTGTCGTGTTTCAGAAAAAGCTTGGCACCCTGTATGACAAGACCCGGCGGGTGCAGAGTCTGGCAGGATTAATAGCCCAGCAGCTGGGGGCCGACAAGCCGCTGGCTGAACGTGCGGCATTGCTGTCGAAGTGTGACCTGATGACGGATATGGTCGGTGAGTTCCCGGAGCTGCAAGGCATTATGGGGCGTTATTATGCCCTGCATGACGGTGAGCCCGCAGCGCTGGCACAGGCCCTGGATGAGCTGTATATGCCACGTTTTGCCGGCGATGCCGTGCCTGTGTCCGCCATTGGTCAGGCCGTGGCGCTGGCGGACAAGCTGGATACCCTGGCCGGCCTGTTTGCGATAAACGAATTGCCGACCGGTACCCGCGACCCGTTTGCGCTGCGGCGTGCCGCCCTGGGTATTTTGCGGACAATTATAGAATGTTCGCTGGCCGATCTGGACCTGCAGGTGTTGATTGCTGCCGCGTTAGAGCCTTTTTCTGATGTCATTAAAGACGATCGGGGTGTAGCCCGGCAGTTGTTTGATTTTATGATGGATCGCTTACGGGTCTATTATGCCAACCAGCAGGTCGGTCATGATGTGTTTGAGGCCGTGCTGGCGCGACGGCCGACACAACCGCTGGATTTTGCCGCGCGCATTCAGGCCGTAACCGCGTTCCAACGTTTGCCCGAGGCCGCCAGTCTGGCGGCTGCCCACAAACGTAGTGATAACATCCTGCGCAAATTTGATGGTGTGGTGCCGGAACAGATCGATGTGGCGCTGTTGAGCGAGGCGGCCGAACAACAGCTGGCCGCGCAGTTACAGGATTTGACGGCCAGGGTAGAACCATTATTGCAGCAGCGTGACTATGGGGCAGCGCTGATGGCGTTAGCGGCCCTGCGTACCGCCGTGGATTGCTTCTTTGATGAGGTCATGGTGATGGCCGATGATGTCGCTGTCCGGGATAACAGGCTGGCCCTGCTGGCCAGCTTGCGCCAGCTGTTTTTACAGGTGGCCGATTTATCTTGCCTGCAGGATCAGGGACATGATTAGGGTGCTGGTTTGATGCGTCTGGTGATCCTTGATCGCGATGGTGTTATTAATGAGGATTCCGCTGCCTTTATCAAGTCTCCGGCTGAATGGCGACCGTTGCCAGGCAGTCTGGAGGCTATCGCCCGGCTCACACAGGCGCATTATCATGTGGTTGTAGTAACCAATCAGTCCGGGGTGGGGCGGGGTTTATTCGATATCGACACCCTGCATCAGATCCATGCCACGATGGAGCAGGAACTGCTGCGGCGGGGTGGTCGTATTGACGCGATTTATTATTGTCCGCATGGCCCGGATGACGATTGTAGTTGCCGTAAGCCCAG
>Ga0316190_10000772_pt1 | contig 22622 bp, 24 predicted proteins | sample Eddworburrow2_MG_FD_204929 | JGI IMG/M metagenome (GOLD analysis project Ga0316190, IMG submission 204929) | Coastal sediment microbial communities from Maine, United States - Eddy worm burrow 2 | ecosystem: Environmental > Aquatic > Marine > Coastal > Sediment | place: USA: Maine | collected... | reverse complement strand
TGAATACTGCGTTCAAATCGCTCCACTTCCACGACTACGGCAAGTTGATGTTGGCTTTCGTCATGCTCTGGGCCTACATCGCGCTCTCTCAACTGCTCATCATCTGGTCAGCGAACCTGCCGGAAGAGGTGGGCTGGTATCTGGAGAGGAGCCACGGAGTCTGGAAGTACATTTCAATCCTGCTGGCTCTCTTCCATTTCCTACTGCCGTTCGTTCTCCTGCTCTCGCGAGATCTGAAGCGTGATGCCAAGCGGCTGGCGAGGGTCGCGGTGCTGGTGCTGGTCATGCGTTTCGTCGACCTCTACTGGATGGCAGCGCCCTCCTTTGGACACGAGGGTCTGTCCTTTCACTGGCTCGACTTGGCGACGGTTCTGGGTATCGGTGGTGTCTGGTTCGCCGTCTTCATCGGTGAGCTGAGACGGCGCCCCATCCTGCCGATCAACGACCCCTACCTCGAGGAGGCGCTGGCCGATGACTGAAGCACAGCAACCCGAACCGAGCTCGCAGGGAGAGCCGACGCTCGACGGCGAACTGAACATCCGCTTTCTCGTCTGGTCGACGTTGGGGCTGCTGCTGATCCTGGCGATCGCCGCGGTCGCGATGTGGTTCCTCGGCTTCGGAATCAAGGACAAGCTGGTGGCTGCGGATCCACCCCCACCGGCCCTGCCGGAGGCGCGAATGGAACACCGGCCGCCGGCCCCCAATCTACAAGTGGACCCGAGACAGCAACTGCTCGATCTCCGCGCCGATGAGGAGAAGATTCTGACGTCCTACGGCTGGGTAAACCAGACCATTGGCCTGACGCGAGTACCGATCGAGCGCGCCATGGAGATGCTGGTCGAGCAAGGCCTACCCACTCCGACGCCACTCGCCGAAACCACCGAGGCAGACTCGACAGGAATCTGAGGTGCGCAGTAGCCCCATTCTCAGTGCCGCAGTTGCGGTTGCAGCCCTCTTGAGTGCGGCAATCGGCAGCCATGCACAAGACGGCCTACCAGGCCCCTTGGCCGACGTCGGATTCGATCAGCGCCTCGGAGAGCAGATTCCCCTGGATCTAGAGTTCACCGATGAGACTGGAAAGTCGGTCGCCCTCGACCAGTACTTCGGCCAACGACCGGTTGTGCTGGCCCTGGTCTACTACGAGTGCCCGATGCTCTGTTCGATGGTGCTCAACGGCATGATCACGAGCCTGCGAGCGCTGAAGTTCACTCCTGGGACCGAGTTCGAAGTCCTGGTCGTCAGTTTCGACCCAAGTGAAACCGCCGAGTTGGCCCGATCGACCAAGCAGACATACCTCGAGCGTTACAACAGGCCAGACTCCGAAACTGGCTGGCACTTTCTGACGGGTAACGAAGCGGCGATCCAGGCGCTGACCCGAAGCGTAGGATTCCGATACGTTTACCTACCAGAAGAGGATCAGTTCGCCCACGCCGCAGGCATTGTGGCCCTGACCCCGGAAGGACGGGTCGCACGCTACTACTACGGCGTGGAATACGCACCCCGCGACATCCGCCTCGGACTCATCGAAGCGGCGGACAGCCAGATCGGATCGATGGTGGATCAGGTTCTTCTCTACTGTTTTCACTATGATCCCACGACCGGAAAGTACAGTGCCGTGGCGATGAACATCCTGCGCCTGGCAGCCGCTGTCACGATCGTGCTCCTCGGCCTCCTGCTTTTCCGGCAGTGGCGCCGAGAGCGACGACATCTGCAAACAGCGAAGGCATAGAGACGATGTGGAAGAACTTCCCACTATTCCCCGAACAAGCCTCGACCCTGGCGAGCAAAGTGGACGCACTCTACTTTACCTTCCTGGGGATTTCTACGTTTTTCGGACTTCTCGTAGCAGGGTTGGTGATCTACTTCGCCATCCGATTTCGGAGGCGAAGCCCCGAGGAGATCGGCAGACCCGAGAAAGCGGGCCTGTGGATGGAGGTCACCTGGTCGGTGATTCCACTGATCATCTTGCTGGGTATGTTCGCATGGGGAGCCAAGGTCTTCGTCGAGGCTTTCCGTCCTCCCGGCAACGCGGTGGAGTACTTCGTCACGGCCAAGCAATGGATGTGGAAGTTCCAGCATCCCCAGGGCAATCGCGAGATCAACGACTTTCATGTGCCTCTCGGTCAGCCGATCCGATTGACGATGACTTCAGAAGATGTCATTCACTCCTTCTTCGTGCCGGCATTCCGTGTCAAGGCCGACGTGTTGCCCGGCCGCTACACCACGGTCTGGTTTGAAGCGAACAAGACCGGGACTTTCCACATTTTCTGCGCCGAGTACTGTGGTGCCGAGCATTCGATGATGCGAGGCAGCATCATCATCATGGAGCCCGCCGATTACGAGCTGTGGCTGGCGGGACGCGAGTCCGGGCCGTCGGTCGTCGCCTCGGGGGAAGAGCTTTTCCAGGTCAAGGCGTGCAACACGTGCCACCGGTCGGACTCGGCAACCCTGGCTCCCATTCTGCACGGAGCCTTCGGCGAACCGGTAGAGCTGGCGGACGGCAGCGTCCAGGTTGTGGACGAAAACTACATCCGCGAATCGATCATGAACCCGGCCGCCAAGCTGGTGAAGGGCTACAAGCCGCTGATGCCGACCTACCAGGGTCAGATAACCGAAGATGAAGTCATTCAGCTTATTGGCTACATCAAATCCCTCGCATCCGATGCGACTGAGGAAGAGGCAACGCTGCCGGCGCTGCCCGATGAAGGTTGATCACGATGAGTGAGACTGTTACCACGCCGGCTCGCCGCAAGAACTACCTGAATGCCGAATACGGCATCAAGTCGTGGCTGCTCACGAAGGATCACAAGAGGATCGCCATCCTCTACCTGGTCTCTGTCACCTTCTTCTTCATGCTCGGTGGGATCATGGCAGCCTTCCTTCGCCTCGAGCTGGCGACACCGCTCGGCGACATGGTGGAGCCCGACACCTACAACAGGCTCTTCACGGCCCACGGAGTCCTGATGGTGTTTCTCTTCTTGATTCCGGCCATCCCGGCGGTGTTGGGGAACTTCCTCATACCCCTGATGATCGGCGCCAAGGACCTGGCCTTCCCGAAGTTGAATCTCGGCAGCTGGTACGTCTACAACGTCGGCGCAACCTTGATGGTAGCGGCACTGCTGAGAGGCGGAACGGACACGGGCTGGACCTTCTACACCCCCTATAGCAGCGTTTTCGCCGACAGCGAGGTGATCCTCACGGCACTCGGCGTGTTTGTGGCCGGTTTCTCCTCCATCATGACCGGCCTCAATTTCGTCGTCACTATTCATCGCATGAGAGCCCCGGGGCTGACTTGGTTCCGCTTGCCTTTGTTTGTCTGGTCGATGTACGGAACCAGCCTCGTCCAGATTCTGGGCACCCCTGTCGTGGCTATCGCCATCGTGCTGGTTGCCGCCGAACGACTTCTCAACATCGGGATCTTCGATCCGGCGCTTGGAGGAGATCCGGTCCTGTTCCAGCACCTCTTCTGGTTCTACTCCCACCCGGCGGTCTACATCATGATCCTGCCCGCCATGGGTGTTATCAGCGAGCTCATTGCCGCGTTCTCGCGCAAGAGGATTTTCGGGTACAAGTTCGTGGCCTTCTCGAGCCTGGCGATTGCGGTGCTCGGCTTCCTGGTCTGGGGCCATCACATGTTCATCTCGAGCCAATCGCTCTATGCCGGCCTGATCTTTTCCGTACTCTCCATGCTCGTTGCAGTACCGTCGGCAGTAAAGACCTTCAACTGGACGGCGACGCTCTACCAGGGGTCCATCTCGTGGCAAACCCCGATGATCTACGCCCTCGGATTCATCGGCCTGTTCGTGGTTGGCGGCCTGACTGGGGTCATGCTGGCGACCCTGGGCCTCGACATGCATGTTCACGACACCTACTTCATCGTCGCCCACTTCCACTACATCATGGTCGGTGGAGCCATCATGGCCTACCTCGGAGGAATGCACTACTGGTGGCCCAAGATCACGGGCCGCCTGTATTCGGTCTTCTGGTCGAAAATCTCGGCCGGACTGATCTTCGTAGGCTTCAATCTCACTTTCTTCCCCCAATTCGTGCTCGGCTATCTGGGCATGCCACGCCGATACCACGCCTATCCGGAAGAGTTTCAGATTCTCAATGTTCTGTCGTCGGCCGGGGCGACAATCCTCGGCTTGGGCTACCTGCTGCCTCTGATCTATTTCATCTGGTCCATGCGGTACGGCGAGCGCGCAACGGACAATCCGTGGGGGGCCTACGGGCTCGAGTGGGAGACTTCATCTCCACCACCGACCTACAATTTCGACGAGCCGCCTGTGGTTACCACAGAGGCCTACGACTACCTCGCCATGCGCGACAAGAGGGTGGCTTAGTGGAGCACCAGCAGACACAACGTGGAGAGGACGCGATCTATGCAGGGTGAATCGAGTCACGCCTGGGGCCTGCAGCATCATTTCGACAGCTTCGATCAGCAGCGCGAGGCCTCCTTCCTCGGCATGTGGGTCTTTCTCGTCACGGAGATCATGTTCTTCGGTGGCGTTTTTACAGCCTACATCGTCTATCGATCGAGTCAGGGCGCAGCATTCGCTCTGGGCAGTCATGAGCTGGACATTGGCCTTGGGGCGATCAACACTGCCGTTCTCATCGGCAGCAGCTTGACTATGGCCCTGGCCGTGTGGGCGGCCCAGACTGGGCGTCGCAAGGCCATCGTCGTCTTCCTTTTGGCGACGATCGCGCTCGGAGGCGTCTTTCTGGGGATCAAGGTTGTCGAATACAGCGCCAAGTTCGAGCACCACCTCGTACCGGGACCCAACTTCCACTGGGACGGCCCGGAGGCGCCCGGCGTGGAGATGTTCTTCAATCTCTACTTTTTAATGACCGGCCTACATGCCCTCCACATGGTGATCGGCATGGGAATCCTGCTGGTGGTCGCGGTCCTGGCTTGGAGGGGGGCCTTCTCGCCGGAGAACCACAATCTGGTCGAGGGCATCGGTCTCTATTGGCATTTCGTGGATATCGTGTGGATCTTCCTCTTTCCCCTCCTTTATCTGCTGGGCCGAAATATCCAGGTCTGAGAAGGGGCTGTAACATGTCGGAGCACATCACACCGGTTCGCACCTACCTGGTCATCTTCATGGCGCTCATGGTGCTCACTGCCATCACCGTCGCAGTGGCATTTATGCACTTGGGTCCCCTGAACGACATCGTAGCGATGGGCATTGCAGTCACCAAGGCATGCCTCGTGATCCTTTTCTTTATGCATGTCCGCCAAAGTAGTCGGTTGACCAAGGTCGTCGTGTTGGCCGGATTCCTCTGGCTTCTCTTTCTCATCGGATTCACCATGAGCGACTACCTGACCCGGGGGATGATCATGCTCCAGGGTCCTGTCGGCTGAGCGCTCGACACAGCAGCAACACATCCCCGATGGCCGCTCTCTCGAGCGGCCATCATTATCTCTGTCGGAGACCTGCGCCACGTGCCGAATCAGCCGCGGCGACTCGGGTAAGATCGATCGAGGTGAAGGTGTTGCCGGGGGCTCCTTACCTCCAGGAAGGACAGCGACGATGAAAACAGTGGGACTGCTCGGTGGCATGAGTTGGGAGTCCACCGTTCCCTACTACAGGGTCATCAACAGCACCGTCAACGAGCACCTCGGGGGTCTGCATTCCGCCAAAATCCTGCTCTACAGCGTGGACTTTCACGAGATCGAAGCGCTGCAAATGGCCGGGCGGTGGTCCGAGGCGGCCGAGATTCTCGCCCGCGCAGCACTTCGCTTGCAGAACGCCGGAGCAGACTTGCTCGTGCTCTGCACCAATACCATGCACAAGGTCTCCTCCGAGATCGAGACTGCGATCTCCATCCCGTTCTTGCACATCGCCGATGCCACCGGTGAGAGCGTTCGGTATCGGGGCTCGAGCGCCGTAGGTCTGCTGGGGACTCGCTTCACCATGGAAGAGGACTTCTATCGTCGCCGCCTCGAGGATCGCTATGGTTTGCACGTGGTTATCCCGGTCGAAGCGGACCGAAATCTCGTCCACCGCGTGATCTACGACGAGTTGTGCCGCGGCCAGATCCTGCAGAGCTCCCGTCAGGAGTTTCGGAAGATTCTCCATCGCCTGGCCGCTTCGGGTGCCGAAGGCATCATTCTCGGTTGCACCGAGATCTCTCTCCTGGTACAACCCGAGGATTCTCCGGTGCCGCTCTTCGATACCACTGAGATCCACGCCCGGCGTGCCGCCGAAATGGCTCTCGAGGGGGAAGTCGACGGCCCTGGGGACGACAGGACCCTCGACTGACCTTCAAGGCAAATTCGCTGGTCATGCCTGGAACCGACCCGCTATGGAGCTGACCCTCCTCGGAGCCGGACTGGGGCTGGCGGCCGGCTTGAGCCCCGGGCCACTACTGACCCTGCTCGTAGCGGTCTCTATCGAGAGGGGATTTCGGTCGGGCCTGCGCATCGCCATAGCGCCACTTCTGACCGACGTACCGATCGTCATTCTGGCCCTGCTCCTTCTCAAAGATCTGCCGGAGTCGTTTCTCGGCGGACTGACGCTCCTCGGCGGCTCGTACGTCACCTACCTGGGAATACAGAGTGTCCGACAGGAAGCTCCCTCACCGCTGTCTGGCGAGATCGTCCCGACGGCTATCAAGGACCTCTGGCAGGGTGCTGTGGTCAACTTCCTCAATCCCCATCCCTGGGTGTTCTGGATCGGCGTCGGTGCACCGACGTTGGTCTCGGGATGGCACCAGGACCCGATGGGTGCTGTCGGCTACCTGACGGGCTTTTACGCCTTCATCGTCGCCAGCAAGATAACCCTGGCTTGGCTGGCCGCCCGGGGCGGTCAGGCCCTTCACGGAGTCTGGTTCCCTAGAGTCCTGAGACTCTGCGGGCTACTCTTGCTGTTGCTCGGGGTTCTCCTCAGCTACAGAGGCGCGAGCCAACTTTGGGATGCAACGCATTCACCCGCACAGCCGTCGAGCTACTTGATGTAGTAGCCCGAGACTCGCCATCGACCATCGGGGTCGAGCATGGGAGTGATGGTCTCCACCGATTCGGCCTTGTTGGAGAAGGAGGTCTTGAATCGGATGACCACATAGTCTCCGTCAGGCGCTCCAGCCAGTTGGGACCTGTACTTGGCCTCCAGCAACTCCCTGGATTCGACTTCTCCCAGTGGCTGTCGAGCTGCAGTCATCGTTTGCTGCCATTGCTCCCGCCCCACCGCCGCCCGGAAATAGGCGGCTGTCTCCTCCCAGCTTTTGTCGTACCCACCCTGGTCCACCAGCTGCAGCCAGGCCTCCGCAGCTTCCACGCCTGCCTGGACCCTCTCGTCGTCAGCCTTCAGCCCGACGCAACCACACACAACGAGGATCAGAGCAACGGTGATCACCAATCTGGACTTGCTCGTCTTCATGCTCACCTCCTGATCATCCCGGCTACCCGGCCGGAAGTAACGACGCTAGCTACCCTCAAAGGGCGAGAGGATCTTCGCCCACCAGCCCCGGAGCCACTCGACGACTTCTGGATCGGCTCCACGGCCATCGATGGTATGGGGAGCCACGGCTATGCCTCCGATGGCATACTTGGTCGACAGAGCCATGCCGCCAACTGCAAGAGAAACGCCCAGGGCCATCCCGCCGAGGGCCACACCACCTATCGCGACACCACCCAGGGCCACCACTCCGAGACTCACCCCACCAAAGGTCAGGCCGCCAATGGAAATGCCGCCAATAGCAACCGCTCCCAGAGCGATGTTTCCCATGGCGAAAACTCCCCTCGCGATACGAGGCCGACCGGTCGTCGGGTCGACGCCCTGGGCGATATGAATCCACGGCACGCCGAGGAGCTCGGCCTGCGAGCGGTATTCGTATCCCCAGTAGCCGGCAGGTACCGTGTTTCGCATCGAGAACCGCTGGCCCGCCGACTCTTCGGTCAGGAACTCCCCGCAGTAGCGGCACTTCACGGCCACGTCTTGGATCTCTTCCGCACAGTATGGACAACGCTTCATACCGCCTCCTTCAACCCGCTCGGGCTCCGTTGGGAACCGTTCGTTCTGGCACGGCCAGCGCCGGGCGAACACCGTCCTCGTAGCCGATGTCGAACAACATGCCTTCCGACAACTCTCCCATCATCTTCCTGGGCTCCAGATTGACGACAAAGAGCGATTGCCGGCCGACCAGCTCGCTCGCGTCAGGACGCTCCTGTTTGATGCCGGCCAGAATCGAACGCTCGTGGTCACCGAAGCTGACGGTGAGCTTCATCAGGGAGACCGAGCCCTCGATCTCCTCGACTCGCAAGATCGTTCCGACTCGGATATCGAGTCGCTGCAGTTCAGCCAACTTCACAAGTGGTTTCACCTTTGCAGGTGTCATCTCTTCCATGGACTCTTCCTCCGACAACTCTATTCCCTGCCGCCTTTCCTCGCCCTTCTCGTCAGCCTTCGAGTCGATTCAAGTATCGTTCCTGCAGAATTTCCTGATGATGAATCACGTGGCCCACCAGGATGTAGCCGATCGCCCGCACCGAGAGAGGTAGCCCACTCGAGATCCCCGATTGGGCCCACTCAGCTTCCCGAAAGCTCGACAGAAGATCGACGGTGGACTGCCGCAAGTCAACGAACTCGGCCACCAGGCTTTCTACCGTACGTCGATCGAATTCGGCCAGACGCACGAACTCATCCTGGTCGAATCCTGGCAGATCGGTCGGTCCGCCGCGCGCGAACCAGAGTGCACGGAAAGCGAAGACTCTCTCCGTGTCGACAAGGTGTCCCAGCACCTCCTTGATGCTCCACTTGTCGGGCCCGTACCGATACTCACCTTCAGCATCGGACAGACCACCACAAAGCTCGGCGAGCTCTTGGGCCTGGCGCTTCAGATCAACCATGAGGTCGCCCTCGACGACCCGGTCGATATAGGTTGAAAAGTAGGCATCGTGCTCGCCAGCCTGCGGTCTCGGTACTCGATTCTCTGCCATTCTCGAGTTCCTCGCTGTGGTTGAAGTTGAGATTCGACCACCTGTCGATTGTCAACCAATCTTACCGTCACCCGGAGTCCGCACCCATACTCCTGTACCAAGACACACCTGTAGTAAGCTGCTTCGCCCATGCGACCCAACGGCGAATTGCTCGACCTTCTCCTGGAAGTCCAGAACCTGGACCGAATCCCGAGAATAGGGTATCTCCTGAGCGGCGTCTCCGACCCGGAGAGCGTCAGTGAGCACACCCTGCATGTCGCCTTCCTGGTTTGGGTCCTCGGCGATCACATTCCCGACCTCGACCGACTGCGAGCTCTCGAGATCGCCATGGTCCACGATCTCGCCGAACTCAGAATTGGCGACTTCCCCCGCACCGCCTCTCGATATCTACCCGAGGGTGCCAAGCCAGCTGCCGAGGCCGCCGCGATCGAGGAGATCCTCGCACCGCTGACGCCCAGAATGAGGGCCCTGTGGGAAGAGTATCGAAACGCCGAGACTCTCGAGGCCCGGCTGGTCAAGTCCTGCGACAAACTCCAGATGATGCTGAAGGTGTATCTCTACGAGAGTCAGGGGAGTCGTGGACTGGCGCGATTCTGGGACAACCCCGAGAACTTCCCGGACGGAGGATTTCCGTTGATCGAGCAGCTCTTCAAACAACTGAAGGAGCGACGATCCAGCTAGCGATCGTCGGCTACTTGAATGCCACGCCTGGCTAGCAGTCTCTTCAATCGCTCGTAAACGTTGAACCCGAGCAGCGCCGCCCCCGCCGCCGAAGCATCTGCCAGGACAACTCGAAGTTCCTGACTACCGCTCCAGTGCTTGACCGCTAGCGGTTCCAGCTCCGCATCGAGACTGTGGCTCAGGACCAAACTGACCAAGACGACATCATCCAAGATCCCACCGACCCCCAGAAACGCCTCTGGCAAGAGGTCGACCGGAGTCAGGAAGTAGGCCAGGGCACCGACGATGAGCTGTCGCGAGGCAGGAGACACGTCGCGGTCCAAGCAAAGCCGGACGAGTAGCACCAGAAGATCGGGTGCCAGCATCAACGGTTCGGACACCGCCCTACCCAGCCGTCCTTTGCGCTCCAGGGCCGACACGAGGCGCAGACGAAGCCGATCGTAGGAGCTCAGCAGGCCGCTCGAGAGGACCTCGACGTCAGCCGTTTCGACTTTCTCAAGTTCTCTGTCAGATGCGGTCATTCGGCCAACCCCCGGGGACGGTCTCAGCCATCATAGTGCAGCACCCTGTCCCGGACCAATGCGAAGCGATCTCTCAGCTCAGCAGTCGCGTCCCTCCCACGGCCAGTAGTGCCCCCGTCAAGGTATTGAACAGGTTGACCGCATGGTTTCCGACCAGCCCCCGCCGCTCGAGGCTCGCACCGACAGCACTTTCGAGCAGGGTAGCGGTAAAACCCGCCACGGCAACGATGAGGACAGATCTCGCCGGGTACAGCCCAACAATCCCTCCAGTGAAGGCCACCATCAGAGACCCCAAAGCTCCCGCTGTGGTGCCGACAGCGGAGACGCCGCCATCGGTTCCGACCCGGACGGGTTTGAAGCTCGTGATGAGAAACGTCGGGCCAGCGCGAAGCTGACCGATTTCACTCTCCAGAGTATCGGCAGCGGCCGACGCGATGGCACCCGCAAAGGCCAGGTAGAACAACTGAGGCAAGGGCGTGACAACCGAGAACACTGCACAGATGGCCGCTACTGAACCGTTCGCCAGGACGTTCCAGGCGTTTCTCCGACCCGAGCGCTCCTGGGCCACACCCAAGTGCGCTTTGCTCTTGTAGCCGAGCCGAGTCGCAAGGGTCCCGAGCAAGAAGAACAACATGAGAAGGAGGTAGCCCCTCCAACCCAGGAAACCCAGCACTGCACTGCCGACGATCGTGGCGGCGATCCAGCCGCTCCGGTCGAGCGCCTTCCACCGATAGGCGGCTGCGGCCAGAACTGCGTTCGCTGCCAGGGCCGTGAGCAGTCGCATCAACCAGATCGGGCTGGCCAACAGCGACCAGTACCCTTCACTCCACAGGCTGCAAGACAGCAGCAGTGCGCCGATCAGCGGTACCGCCAGGTTGTCATCGAGTCTCGTCGGCATCGACTCGAGAAGCGCCGCAACGAGGGCCACCCCGAGGCTCGCGCCCCAGACAAAGAGCGGTTCGTAGTCGCCTGGTGCGACCCACTGAATCAGCGCTGCGACGGCGCCTCCTCCCACCAGCCAGAAGGCCGTCAGACCCACCCAGGTCTTGGCTGGATTCCACGGCAGCTTTCGGTCTCCCCAGGCCAGGCCGGCCAGGGACGCCGCGCCGTCTCCGAAGGCGAGCAGTCCCCATCCTGCTGCCGCAACCGCCGGCTGCCGTCGGAAGATCAACAGGAGCATCAGAACACTGAGCGGATAGAGGACGATCCCGTGAGCTCTCCCATTCCGCCCCTCCTCTCCTCTCCACAAGCCCAGCCCACCGAGGTGGGGCAGGATCAAGGTGTTGAAAGCGAGCCCAGCAGCAGCTACCCAAGACAGCTGCAGCGGATCGACCCACCGCAGGGTCAGCGCCAGGAAGCCAGCACCGATATGGACTGTCTGACGGAGAAGTTCCCGAGCTGAGAGGCTGGCCACGAGAGCGGCGTCCTAGGACTCCCGAATCCCCGGCTCGACCGTCTGTTCCCAGAGATCCTGCAAGGCTTCTGAAAGAGTCTTCTCGGCCGCCCAGCCGAGAGCTTGTAGGGGTTCGGTCGAGGCAACGAGCAGCGGAACATCCACCTTCCGGACACGTTCCGGGTCCACTTCGACCTCTGGCGAGACCCCCGAAATCCGGATGAGCTCCTCGAGAGCGGCCTGGATGCTGTGAGCCTGTCCACTCCCCAGGTTGTAGACCCCCCCGGGCTGTCCCTGCTCGAGCACTGCGCAGTAGCCGGCGACCGCATCGTCGATATGAACGAAATCCCGCCGCGCCGAGAGATTGCCCACCTGGATCACTGGGCTCTGCTGGTCCCCGGCTATCGCCCTCAGTTGCTGGGCAAAGGTGGGCAAGGCAAAGTTCGTCGCCTGACCAGGCCCGCAGATATTGAACGACCTGACGATCGTGGCATCGTGATAAGCGCCGAACCTCTCCATTGCCGCCTTGCTCATCCCATAGGGACTGCTCGGCGCCAGGGTGCGGTCCTCGGTCAGCGGCTGATCCTCTTCGGGCACCAGCCCATAGACCTCGGCACTCGATGCCAGAACGACTCTCACCCCACGGGCGGCGTTCAGCAGATTCTCGCTGCCGAGCACGTTGACCTGAAAGTAGAGATCCGGTCTGCGCCACGACTCACCAACGTGGCTGAGCCCTGCCAGGTGGACGATACCGTCGGGGTCCGCCGACCCGACGACCGCCGCCAGCTTCCGAGGATCCATGAGATCCGCCTCGATCAACTCGACTCCGGGCAGTTGTGGCCTCGGGCCGATGAACGTACCGGTGACTCGGTGCCCTCGAGCCACTAGGTCTCGACTGAGGTGTGAACCGACGAACCCGGCGACACCGGTGATGAGAACGTCCATGACGTTTAGGACAGCGAGCCGACTGCCTCTCTAGGAGAGTTTCTGGCGCCAGAAGTCGAGGGTGTCCCTCAGGGTTTGCTCGAGGGGAATCAACGGCTCCCAGCCGGTGTCGGCTTTGAACTTCGAGAAATCGCCCAGGAGAATCTCCACATCAGAAGGGCGCAGACGCTCTGGATCAACCTGTACCTCGACCTTCGTTTCGGACAAGGCCAGGAGTTGATCCAACAGCTCACCTATCGTGACGGCCTTGCCACTCGCCACGTTGTAGACCTCGCCAGGCTTGGCCTTGGTCACTGCCAGCCAATAGGCCCTTACCATGTCTCGCACATCCGTGAAGTCACGCTGGGCATCCAGATTGCCGACTCGGATCACCGGCTCTTGCAGGCCGGCCTCGATGGAAGCAATCTGCTTGGCGAAGTTGGAGGTGACGAATACCTCCCCCCGCCGGGGGCCCGTGTGATTGAATCCACGCGTCCGAATGGTCTTGAGACCGTAGCTTTTGAAGTACTGGTAAGCGAGAAGATCCTGGCCGACCTTCGACACCGCATAGGGTGAAAGCGGCCGCAACGGGTTGGTCTCTTTGATCGGTACCTCATCCGGCAGCACCAGGCCGTACTCCTCGCTCGAACCGGCGATCTGAATGACCGGGTCGAGCTCCAACATCCGCACGGCCTCGAAGAGGTTCGTCTGGCCAATGATGTTCGTCGTCAGTGTGTCCGAAGGTGCCCGCCAGCTGGCCGGAACGAAGCTCTGCGCCGCCAGATGAAAGATGTAGTCGGGCCGCACCTCGGCCAGAACGCCATGGACCGCAGCCGCGTCTCGCAGGTCGCACTCCAACAGGTTGATCTTGCCGTCGAGGTGATCGATGTTCTCCATCCGACTGCGCCAACGGTAGATGCCGAAGATCTCCACGTCCGACTGCTCGGCGAGCAGATAGTCGGCCAAGTGAGAACCCGCGAAGCCGGTGATACCAGTGATGAGTGCACGCATGGAAAATCTCCTGATTGTTACTCTTGCTTCGACCTCTGAGGGGTATCCACGAGACCCCGATCAGTAGCCGGGATTGAAGCCGTTGCGAGTACCACCTGTCAAGTCGAGGAATGTACCGATGTTCTTCAAAGTCAGGGCAAATCGAATTTCCCTGTCCTCTCGGGTGACGGATTGCCAGTCCCGATACTCCAGACGATATCCGAAACACTGGGAGAAGTACTGGATAATGTAGCGCTGACTCTGGAGCAGAGAACGCTCAAAATCGTAGTTGATCTGGGTATCCAGTCGGAGATGGCTCGGCCATATCTCGACGCCGGCATAGAACCGGACCTGATTGCCGGTGGACTTGCCCGTTTCCGCGTTGGAGCTCGTGAACCAGGTCAGTCCCGCCCCATGGGGCCCGAATCTCATGCCACCCGAGATCGATGTGGAGAACAGCTCGCTGAACAGCGTGCTGTAGGACATTCTGGCCTCGAGATTCGTGTCTCGGCTTGGATTGAACCGATAGCGCAAATTGATCGGCCCCTGAGTCGAGGTGAGAGTCCTGTCAGTGGACGACTGCAGAGGTACGGTCTCGTCGAGGCTGTACAACTGGCCGATCTCCAGAGACATGATCTCTCTGGCTCCGCCATGAAGCTCCTCGTCCGAGGGCTTCGCCAACAACCTGTTGACGAGGTTGACCGAGAAGACATTCGCGAACGGTATGAAGTCGATTTCGTCGAATCTCAGGATCTGATCCGCGTCTTCGAACTCCTGGACATACCGATAGTTCCAGCGCGGCTCGACGATGTGCTTGAACTTCCCGAATCGTCCAACCTGGCCATCGAACACCTTGGAAAAAGAGGGCCCGACGATACTGCTGTTGGCGGTGGCGATCGCCCGCGTCAACGACTCGCCTGTCAAAGCTGTGCCGTCCTCGGTTCGACTGTCGCTATACCAGGTGACTCGCTCGCCAGCGCTGACCGAGACAGAGAGCCAGGGCAGCGTGCTGAGCGCCGCGGTCAAATTCGGAAAGATGTCCGCCCGTCCCCACTTCTGGTCGAATCTGTCGGTTCGGGCAGACTGCAGGTAGTCCAACGAGCTCACCAGGTCTAGATAGATTGGCAATCTAGCCAATTGCGTTGGTCGTAAGCGGTATTCCGCCTCGGGCAGTCGGCGCGCCGTTGTGACATCGCCCGCAGTGATGTAGGTCTTGGTATCGTCCACCAGCAGCGTGAAGGACTGCTGCCCCCAGCTACCGGTGAGAAACCCCTCCGACCGCAGGCGCCGGATCGAGACGTTGCTGAAGTCTCTTTCGAAATCGCGAAAGAAGTTGAAGTCGGAAAAGTCCTGATACCGGACAACACCGCGCATGCCCAACGGCAGCTGCTCGCTGACGTGAGACCAGAACACCTTCCAACGCAGGTCTTCGGAGTCCGGATCGTCGATGACATATCCCTCGAAGACTCCCCGTGTGTTCTCACTCGGCCGATACCGAAACTCGTTTCCGAGACCGACGTAGCTCTCGCTGTAGAAATCGGCATAGAAGGTCGTGTCGTAGCTTGGACCGAGGGTTAGGAAGTACGCCAAGCCCAGGAGAGCACCACGATTCTCCGAGTAACCGAGATTTGGAAACAAGAACCCGGACTTTCGATCCGAGCTGGCAGGATAGAGAATCTGCGGGAAGTAGAGCAGCGGTGCCTTTTTCACCCGAAACCGGGCGTGCTTGCCCTTGGCCCACCCGCCGAGCTCCACGCTGCCCTTGGCCAGTCGAAAACTCCAATCGGGATTGTCGTCGATACAGGAGGTGATCATGCCATCGATCACCTCGTATTTGTCTTCGGCGACCTTCTTGATGATCTGACCCTCGAAGAAGATGTCGGGGTCGACGAAGGCCTTGGCGTTGGTCACGGTGCCCGTCTTGGTCACCAGGTCGAAGACCAGCGTGTCTCCCACCAGCCGCTTGGGCCCCTGGTCGATGATCACGTCACCTTCGGCAGTGACCTGCTCGGTCTTGAGATCGACGGTCACCCTCTGGCCCTGGAACTGCATATCCTCGTACTGCAGTTCCACCCCACCGCTGGCGACGACGTAGTCCTCCCGGACGTACTCCAAGTTGCCCGCCGTTCCGGTGGCTACTCCGCCTCCCTTGTCCTCAGGAAAGGGGATCTGGAATCGAATCCGATCCAGGCCGGTCTCGGCAGCGGTGTCCTCGACCTCCTCGGCCGAAGACGTGGTTTCCTCGGCCTCGAGCACCTCCTGCTGGTCCAACATTGGCGAGTCGTCGGGCCACTCTTCACCGACTTGCGCCATAGCAGCAGTGCCAGGCATCACCAGGAGGAAAGCCAACAACCAGCTTCCCGCCCACTGGGCACTTGGCCGCCCGAACCGCCGGCTGGTGCTCACGAGACCCGAACCGCTGGACCTCAACCCTGAATTTCCCTTTCGACGATCACAGCCGTCGCTTCTCCACCACCGATGCAGATGGCGGCACAGCCCCGGTGCACATTGCGCTCTGCCATGGCATGCAACAGCGTCACGAGGATCCGCGCTCCAGAGGCGCCAATAGGGTGACCCAGTGCGACAGCACCGCCGCGAACGTTGACCCGATCTGCCGGTAGATCCAACTCCTCGACAAAAGCCATGGCCACGGCAGCGAAGGCCTCGTTCACTTCCCATAAGTCAATATCACCAGCACTCAGCCCGGCCCGTTCCAGCACCTTCCTCGTCGCCTTCACAGGCGCCGTCGTAAACCAGTCGGGCTCCTGAGCGACCGAAGCCTGGGCCACGAGACGAGCCAGAGGTCGGACCCCCAGCTGCTCGGCATGTTCCGCCGTTGTGAGGACCAGGGCAGCGGCGCCATCGTTGATCTTGCTCGCATTCGCTGCTGTAACGGTACCATCCTTCTTGAACGCCGGGCGCAGACTCGGCATGCGATCCAGATCGACCCTGAACGGTTCCTCGTCCCGATCGATCGACAGTGGATCGCCCTTGCGCTGCGGTACCTCGACCGCGACAATCTCGTCCGCGAAACGACCGCTCTCTGTCGCCTCGCGAGCTCGTCGATAACTCTCCTGCGCGAAGGCATCCTGCGCTTCGCGAGTGAATTTGTAGTGGTCTGCACAAATCTCGGCGCAATTGCCCATGTGGACATCACTGTAGGGATCCCAAAGGCCGTCGCGAATCATCGAGTCCACGAGCTTGCCGTGGCCGAGGCGGAGACCGTCGCGAACCCCCGTCGCGAGATAGGGGACATTCGTCATGCTCTCCATACCGCCAGCCGCCACCATCTCGAAGTCACCACAGCGCAGATCGTTGGCTGCCGTCATCACTGCACGCATACCCGATCCACAGACCTTCCCGACGGTGATCGCACCAGTAGAGACAGGACAGCCAGCAGCCAGAGTCGCTTGGCGGGCCGGTGCTTGGCCCACCCCTGCGGTCAGGACGCAGCCCATGTAAACCTGCTCCAGGGCTGCAGGATCCAATTCCGCTCGTTCAATGGCTGCCTTCAGCGCGATGGCGCCTAGGGCATTGGCCGGGAGATTCTTGAACTCGCCCTGGAACGATCCAATGGGCGTACGAACAGCACTCAGAACGACCACATCTTTCATGAGCACCTCGCTCGTTGTTGGGTTTTTTCGTGATCCGGGTTGACACCTCAGGGACCGATCCGAGCGTCCTGGAGGATTCGTCAGACTGATCCCGCCTCGTGGCACCCGGTCTTCGAGAACCCTCATGCTAGCACAGCCTCGGCTCACTTCCGACGGCTTCGCAGGACGTTTCGGAGGCCTTTTCGAGCCTCTCGAAGGTCTCCAATCGAGCCGCTTTTCAGGGCCATGTCGCGAGTTCATGGTCGGACGTTCATGACGGGTGGTATCGTCTCCCGAAGCACCTCCAACGAGAGGCCACGAAGACGCCATGCAACGCATCCTGGGTATCGATTTTGGAGAAAAGAGAATCGGCCTGGCCGTCTCCGATCCTGAGGGACGACTCGCGGTGGCGCTGGCGACCGTCAGGCGAACCAGTGATTCCCAAGCGATCCGTCAGATCATCGAAGCCGCCCTCCAACTAGAGATCGGGCTCTTCGTGATGGGCGAACCATTGAACCTCGACGGCAGTCGCGGGCCCGCGGCAGCTCGGGTTTCCAGCTTCGCACGCAAACTCGCCACGGAATCCGGCCTCCCCGTCGAGATGACCGATGAAACGCTGACCTCGGTGGAGGCGGAAGAGAGACTTCGGGAAGCAGGCATCGACCCTCGTCGTCATCCCGAGAAGGTGGACGCGACGGCGGCACAGATTCTTCTTCAGCAGCACTTGGACGAGTCTTCTTCGAGGCCTGATGACTAGGCGAGCCTGGCAGTGGGCGGCGCTCGCCACCTTTCTAGCTCTGGTCTTGACGGCTGGCGGTGGCCTGGGTTGGTGGGCCTGGAGGACCCTCCACCAATCCTACAAGGGGTATGCAGGGCATGATCTTCTGCACGAGGTCCTGCCGGGCCAGGACGCCGGGTCGATTTTGCAGGATCTGGAGGCGAAAGGAGTCCTCGACAACGCGCTGCTCACCCGGCTGTACCTGGTTCGAGTCCTCGGTGATCCACCCCTCAGGGCGGGCGAGTATCGATTCGATGCGGCTGCCACCGCACCCGAGGTCCTCGACAAGCTCGTCAGAGGCGATGTGGTGACCTACCCGGTCACCATCGTCGAAGGCCTGACCATGGAGGAGACTGCCGCACATCTCGCGGATCAGGGTTTCGGCGACCAGGCGGTTCTGCTGAACGAGATGCTCTCTCCGGACAGTATCTCGGATCTCGACCCAGAGGCTTCGAACCTCGAAGGGTACCTCTTCCCGAACACCTATTCCTTCGCCAAGGGCACCTCGGAAGACGAGGTAGTAACGACCCTGGTGAGTACGTTTCGTCGGCTTTTCACCGACGAGGTCCGGCCGCATCTGGCTCCAGACGATGAGCGCACTCCCAGACAGATCGTCATTCTGGCCTCGGTGGTGGAAAAGGAGGCCCGCCTGGATGACGAGCGGCCCGTCATCGCTGGGGTCTACTTCAACCGACTGGAGAGGGGTATCGCTCTCTACGCGGACCCGACGGTCATCTACGCCCTCAAGCAGGAAGGGCGTTGGGACGGGAACATCCGGCGACCTGATCTGAAGCTCGATTCACCGTACAACACCTACCTCTATCCCGGACTTCCTCCGGGCCCGATCGCATCGCCGGGGCTCGCGAGCCTACGAGCGGCCGCGCAGCCGGCCGAGGTTCCCTACCTCTACTTCGTCAGCCGCAACGACGGCTCACATGTCTTCGCCTCGACTCTCGCCGAGCACAATCGAAACGTCAATCAGTGGCAGAAGGTCTACTGGCAGAAACGGTGGGCCGAGGAGAAACAAAAATCTGACAATAAGCCCTAAGTTCGCCCACGACTTCAGGGCAGAACGATCTTCATCCTCTTGCCCTCCTTGCTCAGCTCTGCGCTCCGACGGCGGCGCTCACCTCGATCTCCTCGAAGCGAGCCGTGAAATGGCGCAAAACCGGAGCCTCGTAGACCATCTTCAGCCCCTTGACACGCTCCAGGTTGTTCCGAATCTCCTCCAGGACATCGCAGACGTAGCGCAGATGGGTATTGGTATAGACCCTTCTCGGTACCGCCAGGCGAACAAGATCGAGCTCGGGATAGATCTCCTGTCCGGTCTCTGGATCCTTGCGTCCGAACATGACACTACCTACCTCTACACCTCGGACTGCGCCGCCACGATAGAGAGCCACCACCAGTGCCTGAGCGGGGAACTCCGACTGCGGTATGTGAGGCAGAAAGGATCGCGCGTCGATATAGACGGCGTGACCGCCGACCGGTTGGATGATCGGGACTCCCAGGTTCGCCATCCGGTCGCCAAAGGCTCCGACCTGTGAAACCCGAAAACGCAGGTACTCGGGGTCCATGACCTCCCACAGCCCGCGCGCTACGGCTTCCAGGTCCCTTCCAGCCAACCCGCCGTAGGTGGGGAAGCCTTCGATGAGGATGAGCCTCTGCTTGATGGTCTCGATCAGTTCGTGGTCTCGGCTGGCAAGAAAGCCGCCCATGTTGGCCAGGCCGTCCTTCTTGGCGCTCATCGTGCACCCATCTGCCAGGTCGAAGATCTCCCGCACGATCTCTGGAATACTCCTTCCCTGTTGTCCCTCTTCGCGCTGTTGAATGAAGAAGGCGTTCTCAGCGAACCGGCAAGCATCGATATAGAACGGAATGCCAAACTCACGACAGAGCTCGGAGTAGGCTCGGATATTGGCCAGGGAGACCGGTTGACCGCCGCCGGAGTTGTTGGTCAGAGTCAGCATGGCCAGCGGAATTCGGGCGCGCGGCGTTTCCTCGAAGAGTCGGCGGACTCTCTCGAGATCGATATTGCCCTTGAAGGGGTGCAGGGCTGCCGGGTCTCTGCCTTCCTGGATCACCAGATCGACCGCCAGACCGCGATGAATCTCGATGTTGGCGCGCGTCGTGTCGAAGTGGTTGTTGTTGGGCACGATCATGTCTGGCTGAACGAGCGTAGAGAACAGTAGATTCTCCGCCACCCTGCCCTGGTGTACCGGCACGAAGTATGAGAACCCGAAGATCTCCGTCACCGCCTCCTTGAAACGGTAGTAGTTCCTCGCACCAGCATAGGACTCGTCTCCCAGCATCAAGCCGGCCCACTGGTTGTCCGACATCGCCGAGGTGCCCGAATCTGTCAACAGATCGATGAAGACGGCTGCCGCCGGCACGTCGAACAAATTGAAGCCCGCCTTTCGCAACCGTTGCTCCCGCTCCTTCTCACTGGGCAGAGAGATCGGTTCGACGACTTTGACTCGCCATGGCTCTGGTAGATCAAACGGCATGCTTTTCTCCCGCAATAGGCTCGATTCTTCTCAAGGGGATGTTACTACGGCACGTTCCTCGGCTAGTCTTGGCAACAATATGATCGTTGTCCACGACCCCCCCGAGTTCCGGATCATCACACAGCCCGACCACGCTCGTCTTTCAGGGACCCTGCTGTCGCTCTGGATGAAGGATGGGCTGCTGGATCACCCGCGCCGGGAGGACCTCTTGTTCGCTGCGCGCGAGCACGACAATGGATGGCGTGAGGCCGATGCGGCACCCCGCTACGACGCGATCAGACAACGGCCGTACGATTTCAGTTCCTTTCCCTCTACGGAACGTCTGGAGATCTGGCAGCGTGGCATTGGTCGATTCTCCCGAGAGCGCCCCTATGTCGCCCTTCTGATCGCTCATCACGCTCAGTCTCTGTACCGCCAGGGCGCCGCAGTGCCCGACGGTTGGCACGAGTACCAGTCGTCCCTCGAGGAGAGCCAGCAAGATTGGTTCGACAGGGCCGCTACCGACCCACTGGAACTCGAACAAGACTACCGATTTCTTCAGACGGTTGACCTCCTCTCGCTGGCGGCCTGCGACCGTTGGGAAGAGCCTCTCGACACCAGTCTCGTTCGTGCCTTCGTCATCGAGTCAACGCTGCAATTGAGCCCGTTTCCCTTGGCCGGTTCCACAACTGTGCAAGTCCCCTGTCGGCGCATTCCCGACCGCTCCTATCTGGGGGATGCGGATCTGGGCGGTGAGCTGGCTACGGCCCGTTGGAGCAAGCTGGCGATTCGCATCGCCCCTGGCCCGGCGACACCCTGAATCTGGCCACACGATCCGTGTTGAGACAAGATCGGGCCGTGATACGCTTTTCCGGATGTCGGAACCGATTTCGGCCGCGGACGAGCTCACAGAGCCGCCAGTAGAGCCAACGCGCATCAGGATTCCCTCCCCCATTGGCACCCTGGGCATCGAGCTCACCGGACAGGTGTTGACACGGATCGTGATCGCACCGAAGGGAAGGGAACGCAACCGATTTCGCGATTTTGCCGATCTCAAGAGGTCGGAGCGGACTGATTTCCTGGACGAGGTTCTCGGCCGCTTTTCCGAGTATTTTGCAGGAGCACGGCGCAATCTCGACCTGGAGTACGACCTCAAGGCCACCGAGCTTCCGACGCTGGCTCGGAGGGTATTGCGCCAAACCGCCAAGGTCCCTTATGGCCGGACGCGAACCTACGGCCACATCGCCGAAGCTGCGGGCAAGCCTGACGCATACCGTCAGGTGCTGTCTATTCTCCTGCTCAATCCTCTGCCGATCATTGTTCCCTGCCATCGAGTCGTGACCACCAAGTCTGGCCCCGGCAGCTATATCGCTGGCGAGAAGAAGAAGGCCTGGCTCTTGCGGTTGGAAGAGAGGACTCGGGCTCTCGAGGACCTCGATTCCTGAGCCCTTCGGCGCTCAGCTCGATCCCTGAAGCAAATTATCCACCGTCGCGTAGCAGGGTGACCTGCAGACTGACGGTTTGACCGGACTCGACTTCGAAGTCGAGTCGCTGGGCCTCGTATCCGGGCCGCACCATGTCCAGGGAATGAGCCCCTGGGTCGACGATCAAACCGGCGTGAAGATCGACCAGCTCCTGTCCAGAGCCGAGAAGCCGGCCATCGAGATAGACGGAGGCATCCGGGGGCTGCACAACGAGCTCCAACTGGCCCGGAGTGGCTCTGACGTCCTGCACGACAGCAGGAGACGAGGTCTCCTCTTCCTGGACAGACGCTAACTGCTCCTGAGCTGTTTCGGGTACCGCAACCGGAATCGTCGCCTGCGGCATCTTCGGCGGCGTGGACAAGCCCGGCTGCAGGCGCAGTTGGACATCCACTACGTTGCCCGTCCGCACCCCGATTCGATCGGTGAAAGTCACATAGCCCTCCCGAACCAGGGTGATTTCATAGTCCCCTTCTTCCAGCCAGAGATATCCCGGATAGCCGTCGAAGTCTTTCGCTCGGCCGACGAATCGGCCATCGACGTAGACGTCCGCCTTCTTCGGCTTGATGACCAGATTCAGAGCTCCGAGCTCGGTACTGGTCGATCGCGGGCTGTAGGGAGTTCGGGAGACAACAGGATAGGCCGGCAGGGGAGCGTGCCAGTACGGGCCCCAGTACCCCCATCCCCAACCCCAGCAAGAGGGCCAACCCCAGCAATGGCGGTTCCAGTACCACGGATACTGATGTCCCCAACCCCAACCCCAGGATGGGTGATAACCCCCCCCCCCCCCCCACCCCCCCCCCCCCCCCCCCCCCAACACCCGGGGGGGGAGAC
>Ga0316190_10000771_pt1 | contig 22654 bp, 24 predicted proteins | sample Eddworburrow2_MG_FD_204929 | JGI IMG/M metagenome (GOLD analysis project Ga0316190, IMG submission 204929) | Coastal sediment microbial communities from Maine, United States - Eddy worm burrow 2 | ecosystem: Environmental > Aquatic > Marine > Coastal > Sediment | place: USA: Maine | collected... | reverse complement strand
ACCCGCTGGCACCGGCCGATCGGGCGGAACTGGATGGGTTGCTCGCTGAGGTTCGCCGGCGTGGATTGGCACGGGGTCTGAGCATCCGTATTCCCGGCATAAATTCATTCTCAGTGCCGGTCTTCGACTATCGAGGCAAGCTGGCTTTCGCCTTGACTGCCTTTGGCTATGAGCAGACATTCGACTCGGGCTGGCAGAGCCCAATCGCCACGAGCTTGCGGGCCGCATCGGCACGTTTGTCTCGTCAGCTGGGACACTCGGAGTCGATACAGGCGCAGGTTGAAGACCCGAACCGGGCAGACGACTGAATCCGCCTGGCTGGACCGGGCCAGTACTGAGGGCTGTTACCGGGCTGAGTCCCCGTTCCGATATGGAGTGGTCACGGTCGCATGAACCTGAAAGATCTTCGCTACGTCATCGCAGTGGCCGAACATCGGCATTTTGGTCATGCTGCTGAGGCCTGCCATGTCACCCAACCCACCCTGAGCGGCCAGGTTAAGAAACTGGAGGAGGAACTGGGGGTGACTTTGTTTGAGCGCACCAAGCGCTCGGTGGTGGTGACGCCCATGGGGGAGGAGGTCCTGCGCCATGCGCGGCAAGCGGTGGAACATGCCGAACAGATCGTGGCTCTGGCCAGGGCGCGCCGCGATCCCATGACCGGCCCTCTTCACTTGGGTGTGATACCGACTCTGAGCCCGTACCTGATGCCCCTTATTCTTCGTCCGCTCAGGCAGCGCTATCCCAATCTAAGGCTGGTTCTTTCGGAGGAGATTACCGAGCGCCTGTTGATGCGTTTGCATAATCACGAGATCGATGTGGCGCTGCTGGCAACCACCGTCGAGGAGCCAGATTTGTGTGAGTTGCCGTTGTTTGATGAACCGTTCTGGTTGGCTCATCCACGACAACATGCTCTGTATGACAAGGACGAGATCGAGCCGACCGATCTGGTCGACCTGGAGTTGCTGCTGTTGACCGACGCGCATTGCCTCAGCGGCCAGGTTCGCGACGTTTGTGCCGCCGCGGGTCATTCCAATCCGACCGGGATAGGCGATTTGCGCACCGCGAGTCTGGAGACCTTGCTGCAATTGGTGGGTGCGGGATTCGGCTGTACCCTGGTCCCGGCCCTGGCAATCCGAGGCAGTTGGACCACGGATGCGGGTGTGATTGCCCGCCCGATAGCCGGCTCCAGTGCCAGCCGGAGGGTGGCCATGGTCTATCGCAGAAGCTATCCTCGTGTTGACGCGCTGGAGCGTCTGGCCAGCCTGATTCGTGAGCACCTCCCAAACACCGTGAAGTGTTTGGCACCTGCCTCAGTGCACCCACCTGGATAACGATGCGGGTTCGGACGCATTCGCCACAACGTGGTGACCATCTGCAGCGGTTGGTAAGTGACCCTCTGATCTGTTCGTGAACATGCATTTCGGGACTGAAGTGCACAGCTGCATCGTTGCAGATCTTGGCAATACAACAACGGTTACCGGCGATCTGCGCCTTGAATCTGCGCGTTCGAGCCGCCAACCTGCTTCGTCCAGAGTAAATCAGAGGCTCCCAATATGCAGATTGATGGTTTGTTGGAACTGCACCAGGACCAGGTGAGGCCCGAGTGGATCGATTACAACGGACACATGAACGTGGCGTACTACGTTCTCGCCTTTGATCACGCCACCGATGCATTGCTGGACGCTCTGGGGATGGGCGAGGGTTATCGGCATGAGCATCAGGCGTCTGTGTTTACCGCCGAGGCCCATGTGACCTACGAGCGGGAGCTCAAACTGGGCGATCCAATCCGTTTCAAGACCCAGTTGCTGGGATACGACGCAAAGCGCGTCCACTACTTTCACACCATGTATCACGGCGTAGACGGATACCTGGCTGCCACCAACGAGTTGATGATTCTGCATGTGGACATGGCTGCCCGAAAGGTCGCGCCGATACCCGAGTTTGCCCTGAGCCGGCTCGAGCAGATCGACCGGGTTCACCGGCTCTTAACCCGGCCCCCTCAGGTGGGCCGGGTCATGGGTTTCAGCCGTTCGAAGGTTTGAACCAGTCCTGCCTCCGAGCAAGGTGGGACTTGCAATAATATCAATATGTGTTACATTCGCGATACAGATTGGGCAGACATCCGATCTGTGTAGTATCCGAAAAAAGGCAAAACCGCTGAAAAGCGGTGACGCAAAATCACCGGTCTAAGGGGCTGCAGAAGCCCTAAGACAGCGGGATCGCCGGAAGACTGACGTGCCTCGCACTTCCAGACCCTCCGCCTTCTCCTGATCTGTGGCCCTTCCGGTGTGGAGGTTGTCATGATCATCGTAAATCGTGCGCTTTGGACCCTGGTGCCCGCACTTGTGCTTTCAGGATTCGGCCCCGCGCAGGCTGCCGGAACGTCATACCAGTGGGTCGATGCCACGGGACGGGTGATGTACGGAGACAGTCCACCCAGCGTGACCTACACGCGACGTGTGGGTGACTATTCGTCGCCGGACCTGCTACGTGATTTACCGCCGTCCGCCCTTGGGTTCACCGCGGCACCGGCCACGCCTTCGATTGTCGCAACACCCGACATCCCCACAACGTCCGAAGAGAACGCGGGTTCCAGCGATCAGATCGACGAAGTTCTGGCGAAACTCAACGCCGCTCTGGCCCAAGTTGAAGCGCTCACCGCGGACAAGCTGGAAACCACAGTCACACCTGCTGCTGAACCCAGTCGGGAAACACCGGTTGTCGAATCGGTCCCGGGTAGCGATCTTGCCGCTGCCGCCCAGTCACTCATCGCATCCACCACGACTGCACCCGCCCCGCAGCTGAATTATGAACCCAATGCTGCACCGGTACCTGCGACAGCTGCCATGGTGAAATCGCCGGTCGCAGCAAAGCCGCGAAGCAAAAGCGGGGTTTCGGTGGCGGTTGCGCAGCCCGTCGAAGTCGTCCTGGATGGCGCTGAGAACGACACTTCGGAGGTGGTTGCCGAGGCGGCTGCCGAGGCTGTTCATGTGCCGGCTGTGCTTGGAACCGTGCCGCCCATGGAAGTCGCGGTTTCGCGCCCACAACCCATCGAATCGCGTATGTCTCCAAAGGATCGCGCCCGCGCTCGGTGGCGTCGTGAGAACGTGGGCGAAATGCGTTTCCTGAAGCGGTTGGCGGAACCGCAGGCGACGCCGGCCTCGCTTGAAGCGAACTGAGTCTCACCGGCGTTTCGCGTGCCGGCAATGAGTTTTGGGCGGCGTGGACCCCTCGGGGTCCCGCCGCCCAGTGCGTTTTTCATTGGCACGGTTGCCTGACCGGCGCTAACATCCCCGCGTAACCACCCTGTGTAAACCATGCGCTTCCAGTCTTGGAGCTTAGGTTAGGTCATGCCTCGGACTACATCGACGGCGAGCCGGGCATTCGATCATTCGCGTCGGGCCATACGTCGACTCTACCGTCTTGTATTCCTCCTGGTTCACGCTGTGGTCGGAATGCTGCTCCAGTTCGGACTGCTGTTGATCAGCCCCTTTGTGAGCACGGGCCGGGCTGAGCAGGCGGTGACACGATGGTGGCAGGGGCGCTTGTGTCGTGTGCTGGGCTTGCAGATAAAGGTTGTGGGCGAACCGGCAGCCCCGCCGGTTATGGTTGCTGCCAATCATATCTCCTGGCTGGATATCCCGGTGCTGGGAGGCGCGCTGCCGGTACACTTTCTGTCCAAGTCGGAGGTGCGCGCCTGGCCCCTGGTCGGCTGGATGGCCACCATGGCCGGCACCATCTATATCGAGCGCGGAGCGCATGGCGCGAAGGGTGTCAGCAGCTCAATGATCGAGCGCCTGCAGGCCGGACGCAGTGTGGTGTTTTTCCCCGAAGGCACGACCACGGACGGGACATCGGTTCGTCGTTTCTTGCCGCGTTTGTTCAGCGCCGCGGTGGAAGCCGATGCTGTGGTGCAGCCTGTGGCCATCCGCTATGTTCATCATGATGGTCCCCATCCCTGTGCGCCATTCATTGAGGACGAAATGATCGGAACCCATCTGATTAAGGTGCTGGGAGAGCGGCTGATCGAAGTTGAGTTGACCTTTTGTCCACCCATCTGCGGGGCAACCGAGCGACGCAGGATCGCGGAATTGGCTCGTCAGGCCATTAGCGGGATCGTGGATAGCCCGCCCGTCCGCGCCTGAGTACGACTGTCACTCTGCGCTTTCGAGGTCAAATCGGGCCCTCAAAGCCACCCAGCATGGCGGCTCGGTCGCCACCCATGACGAACTGGCTGGGCTGCTTTTTAGCGACTTCCCGTTTCCTGCCGTATACCCGCAAAGCGGGCAGCAAACCTGGAAAACCCATATACTCGTGCGCCTTGCCTGTCACGGCCCGGAGAGCGCCCAAACGTGGAACAAAAAAACAGCTACAGTCGCGAAGATCTCCTCGCCTGCGGGCATGGTGAGGTGTTTGGCGAGGGCAACGCGCGGTTGCCATTGCCACCCATGCTGATGTTCGACCGAATAACCGAAATCAGCGATACCGGCGGCGATTACAACAAGGGCCTGATGGTGGCGGAACTGGACATCCATCCAGATCTCTGGTTTTTCGGTTGTCATTTCGAAACCGACCCGGTGATGCCGGGCTGCCTGGGTTTGGACGCCATGTGGCAGCTGATTGGTTTTTACCTGGGTTGGGCCGGTGGACCGGGCCGTGGGCGCGCATTGGGTTGCGGCGAAGTGCGCTACACCGGGCAGGTGTTGCCGACTGCGAAACTGGTGACTTACCGGATCAACATGAAGCGGGTGATCTTGAGAAAGCTGGTCATGGGCATCGCCGACGCAAGCCTGTCCGTTGACGGACGCGAAATCTATAACGGCAAGGATCTGCGCGTGGGGTTGTTCACGTCCACCGATGGATTCTGAGCACGATTCGTTCAGGGCAGATGCTGGCGGGCCAGGTACTCATGGGATTGCATTTCTTTTAGCCGGCTCAGCGCCCGCTGATACTCGAAACTCAGGCGTTTGCCCGCGTACAAGTCATCCAGCGGGGCAGCGCCCGACATGATCAGTTTGACGTTGCGATCGTAGAATTCATCCACCAGATTGAGAAACCGCCGGGCCTCGTCCTCCGTATCGGAGGTCATGACCGGAACATCTGAAATGAACACAGTGTGGAAGCAACGCGCGATCTCGATGTAATCCGCTGTGCCTCTGGGCCCGGCGCACAGGGTCTTGAAATCGATCCAGACCACACCGTCGGCGTGCCGCCGGGTGGTGATCTCGCGGCCCTCAATGTCGAGGCTTACGTTGTTCCGACCGATCTCCGGCGCCAGTTGCTCAAATGTGCCCAACAGCAAGCCGTCGGCTTCGTCGCCGAGCGGGCAGTGATACAGTTTAGCCTGCTCCAGGTTGCGCAGGCGATAATCGGTGCCACCGTCCATCTCAACGACCCTCATGCGGCGTTGGATGAGTTCGATGGCGGGCAGAAACCGGGCCCGTTGAAGCCCGTCCCAGTAGAGCCGATCAGGGGGGATGTTAGAGGTCGCCACCATGGTGACGCCGCGGTCAAACAGACCCTGCAGCAAACGGGCGAGCAGCATGGCGTCGGTGATGTCAGAGACAAAGAACTCATCGAAGCATAGAACCCGCGCACGTTCGGCGAAACGCTTCGCCACGATTTTCAGGGGATCGCGCTGATCCTTGAGCAACTTGAGCTCATGGTGAACTTTCTGCATGAAACGGTGAAAGTGAATGCGCTTTTTGCGCTCGAACGGCAGGCAGTCGAAAAAAGTATCGACCAGATAGGTCTTCCCGCGGCCCACGCCGCCCCAAAAATACAGACCCCGTACCCCTTCCACCGGTTGATCCGCCCGTTTCGGCGCCAGCAGTCGTCGCCAGCCCCGGATTTCGGAGCCGCTTGTGCCGGGAGCCGACAACAGGTCATCGTACAATCGCTGCAGATGTTCGATGGCGGCCTGTTGTGCCGGATCGTGGATAAAATCGGCACGTTCCAGATCAGCCTGATAACGTTCAGTGGGCGTCATGCCTGGGTCGCAAAGTTCTGACAGGCGGGCATTTGAACCGATACCGTCGAAAGCGGCAAGGGCGTTGCTCAGTTGCTGAGACGAATCAGCCCTGATTTACCGTTCCACCGAAACACTGTGCAGGTCAGTTGAACAGGGGTTCCCCAAGACGATGAAGGAAGCGGAATGAGCAAAAGCAGAATAGTGGTGGCGTGCCTGCTCGCCGTCTTGGTTTACGCCTTTTTCGCCTTGGATCTGGGTCAGTACCTAAGCCTCGAATTCTTCAAGACCAAGCAGGTACAAATCGACGCGTACTACGCGGCTCATCCGGCTATGACGGCCCTGTTCTTCTGCCTTATTTACATCGCGGTCACGTCATTGTCCTTGCCCGGAGCGGCGCTGATGACCCTGGCAGGTGGCGCGGTTTTCGGCTTGCTGATGGGTACATTCCTGGTGTCTGTGGCGTCCACAATAGGCGCGACGCTTGCTTTTCTGGTGTCGCGGTTTCTGCTCAGGGACGCGGTTCAGAATCGATTCGGCGAAAGCCTGGGGGCGTTCAATGCCGGCATCGAAAAGGATGGGGCGTTCTATCTGTTTACCCTGCGCCTGGTGCCGGCTTTCCCCTTTTTCGTGATCAATCTCGTGATGGGGCTGACACGAATCCGGGCCCTGACGTTCATGCTGGTCAGTTGGGTGGGGATGCTGGCCGGTACTCTGGTGTATGTGAATGCGGGTACTCAGATCGCGCAAATCGATTCGCTTCAGGGTGTTCTGTCCCCCGGATTGATCGTGTCGTTTACGTTGCTCGGCCTGTTTCCACTGATCGCGAGAAAAGCGCTTGAGTTCATCCGCTCCCGAAAGGTGCTGAAAGGGTGGCCCAAGCCGAACAGCTACGACCGCGATGTGGTGGTGATCGGTGCCGGGTCCGCCGGTCTGGTAAGCGCTTACATTGCCGCGACGGTCAAGGCCAAGGTCAGCCTGGTGGAAAAGCATCGTATGGGCGGCGATTGCCTCTATACGGGGTGCGTACCGTCAAAGGCGATCATCCGATCCGCCAAGGTATTGCATACCCTGCGACGAGCCGAGGCCTATGGGTTTAAGTCCGCCAGGATCGAGTTCGAGTTCTCAGATGTCATGGATCGCGTCAAGCGGGTGATCTCCAAGATTCAACCCCACGACTCGGTGGAACGGTACACGGCGCTCGGCGTTGACTGCATCGAGGGAGAGGCCAGGATCACCTCTCCCTACACCGTTGAGATCGGCGAACGCACCCTGACCACCCGCAACATAATCATCGCCGCCGGCGCTCGCCCCTTTGTTCCGCCGATTCCGGGGCTTGAGCCCGATGCGTGTCTGACCTCGGATTCATTGTGGGATATTCGCGAATGCCCGGACCGGCTGGTTGTTCTGGGTGGAGGGCCTATCGGGTGTGAATTGGCCCAGGCATTCGCCCGCTTGGGCAGTCGTGTCGTTCAGGTGGAAATGCTGCCTCGTCTGTTGATCCGTGAGGACCCTGAGGTGTCCGAATACATAGAGAACCGGTTTCGGGACGAAGGGATTGACCTCAGACTTGCCTATAAAGCCCTCAGAGTTGTCTTGCAAGGCGACCAGCGGGTCCTGGTTTGCGAACATCAGGGGAACGAGGTTGAGATACCCTACGACCAGGTCTTGGTGGCCGTGGGCAGGCGGGCCAATGTGGAAGGGTATGGGTTAGAGGATCTCGGGATCGCTCTCACGCCCCAGGGCACGGTGGCGGTCAACGAGTATCTCCAGACCCGGTTTCCCAGCATATACGCCTGCGGCGATGTCGCGGGTCCCTTTCAATTCACCCATGTGGCCGCGCACCAGGCTTGGTACGCTTCGGTGAACAGCCTGTTCGGCAGTCTTTGGCGGTTCAAAGCCGACTACAGAGTGATACCGTGGGCGACCTTCACCGACCCCGAAGTGGCGCGGGTGGGGCTGAATGAAACCGATGCCGAGGCACAGGGCATCGAATACGAAGTCACCACCTATGGTATCGATGACCTGGATCGGGCCATCGCCGACGAAGCGGACCGGGGATGGGTCAAGGTCCTTACCGTGCCGGGCAAGGACCGTATCCTGGGCGCCACCATTGTGGGTGAACATGCGGGTGATCTGATTTCCGAGTATGTATCCGCTATGCGCCACGGATTGGGTATGAACAAGATCCTGGGTACCATTCACATCTACCCAACCCTGGCCGAGGCCAACAAGTACGCCGCCGGTGAATGGAAGCGCGCCCACGCCCCAGCGCGCGTGCTCGCCTGGCTTGAGCGCTATCATGCCTGGAGGCGTGGCTGAACCGGGTCGGCTCGCATGGTGCGCGAAAGTGCCGGGCTCGGGCTGCACTGGGTTTGCGGGTCAGGCGTTGTTTTCGAGGAAATGCTCGGGAATGTACTTGCCCCAATTGCGACGCTCGTCTCCGAAAGCGATGAATGGGGGGTTTTTCAGCGAAGGTTTTGTGTTGTAGCGCAGCGGCTTGAGTTGCAGATCGGTCAGCTGCCCACCGGCCTCTTCGAGTATGCATTGTGATGCCGCGGTGTCCCACTCTGACGTCGGGCCGAATCGTGGGTAGACATCCACCAGTCCTTCAGCGATCAGGCAGGCCTTCAATGCCGCGCCGACCCCGACGTACTCATAGTTGTCCAGTCGACGTAGAAATATCTGCAGGGACTTCACCGCGTAAGATCGACTCCCGGCGACGCGCACCGTGTCGTCTTCAATCGGCCGAGTGTAGATTTTACTGGGTGTTGGAGCGCTGCCGGTAAGCTTGAAGGCGCCGCCGTTGCGCCAGGCGTAATAGCATATTCGACTTACCGGCACGTAGATCAGGCCCAGAACGGGCTCGTGTTCGTGCAGCAGTGCCACATTGATCGTGAACTCACCGCTTTGTTTGATGAATTCCCGGGTTCCGTCCAGGGGATCCACCAACCAGCAGTCAGACCACTTTGAACGCACCGAGTAGGGGATTTGGTTGGATTCTTCTGACAGAACCGGAATCGACGGCGTAAGCTGACTCAGGCCCGCCACCAGGGTTTCGTGAGAGGCGATGTCGGCTGAGGTGATCGGCGTTTCGTCCTGCTTCGATTGAATCTCAAAGTCGGTATCATAGATCTCCAGAATGCGGTCGCTGGCGTCGCGCACCACGTCCAGTGTCGGTTCAATGAGAGAAGACAGATCTGGTGGCACGGATCAGCCCTCGCTCTGCAGGCGATCACGCGCCAGCAGCACGGCCGCCACGCTTCGTGCCTCGGTGAAATCGTCGCGTTCAAGCAACCGTTCCAGCTCCGACAGGCGCCATGGCACCACTTCTATGTCCTCGGGTTCGTCACCGGGCAATCGATGAGGGTAGAGATCGGTGGCGAGATAAACGTGGGTGGTCTGGCCGATATAGCCCGGTGCCACAGTCATGGACCGCAACAGCGACAGCGTCCTTGCGCCGTATCCGATTTCCTCCATGATCTCCCGATTTGCAGCCGCGGGCAGATCCTCCCCCGCTTCCACCCGACCTTTTGGGCAGGCCAGCTCATAGCGATGGGTTCCGGCCGCGTACTCACGGATGAGCAGCACCGTATTGTCATCCAGCAGCGGAACCACCAGTACGGCGCCCACCGCCGATCCGGGTATGCGCTCATAGTCCACTTCCACCCCGTTCGAAAACCGGAGTTGCCTGGACTCGACACTAAACAGTCTGGAGCGCGCAATGACTTTGCTGGACAGTATTTCCGGCAGTTTCCTCATGGGAACGGGCCCGTGGGCATCCTTCAGCGGGTTCGGTGTGGCGCGAGTTTACCCCGCCGTGGGCGTCCTGTCAGACCCCAATCGACCGAACAGGATTGATATCACGCTGAAGCGCGCTGGCCGAGCCGTCAAAGGCGACTGTGTCGCCGTATCGTCTATCCGCAGCGGGCGTTGGTCGTAAAGCCAAGTTCGCTCGTTGTGCCTTGTAAGCGATCGCAGCAAGTGATCCGAGCTTCCCGGATCGGATGTCACATGGATGATGCCGCTGCGGTGACGGAATCGGTGTTGTCCCGCCCCCAGGTCTTTGTGCTATCTATGGCTCGCGCCAGCCAGTCTGCAAGCCGGCGCGCTTGTTATAACAGCTTTGGAACCCTAACTGATACGCTTTGGGCCGAGTGCGCTTACCCTGCTGCTCAGGTAAGCGTGTGGCGCAGTGACGATGGACTTCGAGAGTGCCTGTATGAATCTGCCCTGGCATGAGATCAAGACAGCCCTCCTTGATATGGACGGGACGCTGCTCGATCTGCGATTCGATACGCATTTCTGGATGGAGCATCTGCCGTTGCGCTATGGCCAGGCACGCGGATTGGAACTGCAGGCTGCACAGGCCTATGTTCACGGCGAGATTGAGACTCGACGGGGGACACTCGAGTGGTACAGCCTGGATTTTTGGAGTGAATCCCTGGGTTTGGATCTGCTTGCGCTAAAGCATGAGGTCAAACACCTGATTGCGGTCCACCCCCACGTGGTCGAATTCCTTGATGCCCTGCGTGCGGCCGGAAAACGCGTTGTGTTGGTGACCAACGCCCACAATGATAGCCTTCACCTCAAACTCGAGCGCACAGGTCTGGGCGGTCATTTTGACCGCGTCGTCTGCGCCCATGACCTGGGCTTGCCCAAGGAGGACCCGGCGTTCTGGCCGCGTCTACGTGATCTGGAACCGTTTGATCCGGAGCACACGCTGCTGGCAGACGATACGGCCACGGTGCTGCAGTCCGCTGCGGTATACGGTATCCGTCACCTGTTGACCATCAAGCGGCCCGATTCCGGTGCCGAAGCCAAAGGCGATTCCGGGTTTCCCGGAGTCGACGATTTCTCTGAGTTGCTGCCTCTGGTGCCTGAAGCCTGAGAGCGCCCACAGTACTTTGACTATTCGCCCATGGTTTCCGAGCGGGTGACATCCGTCCGACTGCACACGGGGCAATTGGGATCACGATGCAATGCCACTTCCTGCCATTCCAGTGTCTTGGCATCAAAGATCAGCAGGCGTCCATCCAACGCATCCCCGGTTCCAGTCAGCACCTTGATCGTTTCCAAAGCCTGCAGGCTGCCGATGACCCCCACCAGCGGCGCCAGCACGCCGGTCTCGCTGCAGCTTTCGCCCAGCTCGCCCTGGTCTCGGTACAGACATCGGTAGCAGGGGCTTTGGCCCGGGACCAGATTGAAAACGCTGATCTGACCTTCCATCCGGATGGCCGCGCCGGACACGAGGGGTTTTCCGTGACGGATGCATGATGCATTGAGAGCGAAGCGGGTGGCGAAGTTGTCCGTTGCGTCCACCACCACATCGGCCAGGCTTACCTGGCGATCCAATGCTTCGTCCACAAGACGCCCATTCAGCGGCGTCACCGTCACCAATGGATTGAGGGCTTTCAGGGTGTCGTAGGCGGATACCACTTTGGGCCGTCCGATATCCGCCTGCCGGTGGGCGATCTGCCGTTGAAGATTGCTCAGGTCCACGTGATCGAAATCGCTGAGGACAAGCCGACCAACGCCGGCGGCAGCCAGATACATGGCGATAGGCGAGCCCAGCCCGCCCAGCCCGACCAGCAGGACCCGCGAAGCTTGCAGCCGGATTTGTCCCTCGATGCCAAAGTCGGTAAGCAGGATTTGACGGCTGTAGCGAAGCAGTTCCGCGTCGTCCATTCCGGGCTCTCCAGGAGGAACAGTCCGTCAGTATAGTCGGACCGGTCCGGATCAGAGATATTCGCGCCAGTGGCGGGGGCGGGCGTCCCGGCAACCGTGACGCAGCTTCTGATAGCGGCTGATGAACACGCCCTGTGTGTCATTCCGAATCTGGTGAGTGGGCCGCGCTTTGAGGTTTGCGCGCTCGTTCTCTTCGGTGTAGGCGTAGAGTGCACGCCGCAGTTTGCACATCAGGCTGCTGTCGAGATGAAAGCCGAGCTCAACCAGGGCTTCTTCGATCTCCGTGTAGGTGATGTCCACCAGGTCGTAGGTGATACTGATAATCCGATCGGACACTCGAATGCTCGAGTGAACCACCAGCCATTCGGCCAGCAGCAGGCAAGCGTTTTCAGCCTGGTCGGGATCCGGGTGCAGCGGGCAGAAGCGGATCTCCCGCTGTTTCTCCGTGTCGGGCGTGTGCTCACCCATTAAGCGATCCGGTTGCATTGCCTTGATTTGATGCTATTCGGACCCCAGTCAAAGCGCAACCGGACGGCGCGCAACCCGGTTGCTTGAAATTTCAGTATGGCGCCCCAACTACCCGCCTATGGTTCAGAAACACGACGCCAGGGGCAGACCCAGACATGAAAGTTAAAGCGCACAAAGAGACCCTAGGATTTCAGACTGAGGTGCAGCAACTCCTGCATCTCATGATCCACTCCCTTTACTCCAATAAGGAGATTTTTCTCAGGGAGCTGATATCAAACGCCTCCGATGCTTGCGACAAGCTGCGTTTCGAGGCTCTAACCGATGACGCCCTGTATGAGAGCGATCCCGAGTTGGGCATCGAAGTATCCTTCGACAAGGATGCCCGAACCCTGACCGTGGTCGACAATGGCATTGGCATGACGCGGGATGAGGTGGTGGAAAACATCGGCACCATCGCTCGCTCCGGTACTCGTCACTTTGTCGAGGCAATGAGTGGGGACCAAAAGGCCGATGCGCAACTGATCGGACAGTTCGGCGTCGGTTTTTATTCGTCGTTTATTGTTGCGGACAAAGTGGTGCTGGAGACGAGGCGAGCGGGCCTCGGCGCCGAACATGGGGTGCGTTGGGCGTCGGGTGGCGAAGGTGAGTACACGCTGGAGACCATCGAACGGGCTCCGCGAGGCACTTCAGTGACTCTGCATTTGCGCGAGGGCGATGACGAATTTCTGGATCAATGGCGTCTGAAATCAGTTATCACCCGTTATTCCGACCACATCAACCTGCCGGTGCGCATGCCCGTGACGGTGCCGGCTGCGGAAGAGGGTGGGGAAGAGACGGTTGAGATTCAGACCGTCAATCGTGCCTCCGCGCTGTGGAGCCGACCCAAGAGTGAGATTACTGACGAGGAGTACCGGGAATTCTATAAACACGTGGGCCATGATTTCCAGGATCCATTGGCCTGGAGCCACAATCGTGTGGAGGGTAAGTATGAGTACAGCTCCCTGCTCTACATCCCCGAACATGCTCCGTTCGATCTGTGGGACCGGGAGCCCCGTCATGGGCTGAAACTCTACGTCCAGCGTGTGTTTATCATGGAGGACGCGGAAAAGCTGATGCCGCGTTATCTGCGTTTCGTGCGCGGCGTCATCGATTCCAACGATTTACCCCTCAACATATCCCGCGAGATGTTGCAGGGCAGTAAAGTGGTGGATGGAATTCGATCGGGTTCCGTCAAAAAGGTGTTGGGTCTTCTGGAAAGCCTGGCCAAGGACGATCCGGAGAAGTATCAGACTTTCTGGGATGCTTTTGGCACGGTGGTCAAAGAAGGCCCAGCCGAGGATATGGGCAATCGCGAGCAGATCGCGGGCCTGTTGCGATTCGCTTCCACCCATTCGGACACCGATGCCCAGACCGTGTCCCTGGCCGACTATGTGGGTCGGATGCAGGAGGGACAAACATCCATCTATTATCTGACCGGGGACACCTTTGCCGCGGTCAAGAACAGTCCGCACCTGGAGGTGTTCCGCCGAAAGGGCATCGAAGTGTTGTTGTTGTCGGAACGGGTGGACGAATGGTTGATGGCCCATTTGACCGAGTACGACGGCAAGTCTTTGCAATCCGTGGCCAAGGGTGCGCTGGATCTGGATGCAAGCGACTCAGAAGAGGACAAGGCCGAGCGGGAAAAGGTCGAAACGGCGCTTGAGCCGCTGATCAAACGCGTGCAGGAGGCACTCGGCGATCGAGTCAAGGAAGTGCGGGTATCCCATCGCCTGACCGATTCCCCGGCCTGCCTGGTGGTGGACGAGGCGGCGATGAGTCAGAATCTGGAGCGCATGCTGCGCCAGGCAGGGCAGGATGTGCCGGTGAGTAAGCCGATCCTGGAGTTGAACCCTGACCATGCCATTGTTCAACGTTTGGAATCGGAGCAGGACGGCAGCCGGTTCGAGGACTGGAGCGCTATCCTGTTCGAGCAGGCCGTGCTGGCCGAAGGCGGGCAACTGGAAGACCCGGCCGGATTCGTCAAGCGGTTGAACGGTTTGCTGTTGGTGCTTGGTAGCTGATTTAAACGCGCAGATGCCCGACCTCGTGCGGGCATCTGCTGTGTTGTGCTCTTCCACACGCTAAACTGACCTCTCCTAGGGAACCTCTGATCTATTCGTGAACGTGCATCTTGGGACTCAAATACACAGCTTCATCGTTGCAAATCTTGGCAATAGAACAACTATTATCCGCGATCTGCCCCGCGATCCGCACCTTGAATCTGCGCATTTCAGCCTCCAATCTGCTTCGCCCAGAATAAATCAGACGCCCCCGAAACGCGGTCGCGTCGCGGGGGCGTCCGAACCCGCGGGTGTGGCGCGCGCGGTTCATCCTTTTCAGATACTGCAGTGGTGGTGTGGACGATCATCGGTGAGGGGTGAGTATGTTCGAGTTTGTCAGTTTGCGAGTACATCAGTACATGAGCGCCCCACCGGTTACGGTGGCTCCCCATATGCCCTTGGCAGAGGTCGAGCAGCTTATCGAGATCCACGGCATTAACGGCTGTCCGGTGGTCGACTCGGACGGGCGTCTGCTCGGCATGGTTACCGGCTTCGATTTGATCAAGGTCTGCGAGATTGGTCCGGAAGCGCTGGTACCACACTATGACGATATCATGCAGCGACCGGTTCATGGCGTTATGAGTCCGGTTCCCCAAACCGTCGATTCCGACCTGCCGTTGACCCGGGTGCTGCAGCGCATGATTGACGGCCGCATAACCGGTTTCGCAGTGGTGGACTCCGATCGACTGGTGGGCATGATTACCCGCCGGGATGTGCTGCGTGCCCTTCGCGAATCATCTCCTGGGGACCGCAGTGACTCGAGAACGGGTTCCTTATCATGAGGACTCTGCTTTGACTCTGCTTTTCAGCGATCCTGTGTTTCGCCGTCACGATACCAGTCGCGGCCATCCTGAATGTCCCGAGCGGGTGGATGCGGTTTTGGAGGCTTTGTCCAAACCGGATTTTGACGCGCTTCAGCGACGGACCCCGTCCCCGGCAACCGTGGACCGGCTCGCAAGTGTCCATGAGCGTCGTCACGTCGAGGCGGTGCTGGAGGCGATTCCAATGCAAGGCCACGCGTTTCTCGACGGTGACACCTGCGTATCGCCCGACTCGGGGAATGCCGCTCTGCGGGGGGCAGGCGCGGTGTGTGAGGCGGTGGATGAAGTGGCCCAAGGCCGGGCAGACACCGCATTCTGTGCGGTGCGGCCGCCGGGGCATCACGCCACGGCTGACGTGGCCATGGGGTTTTGCCTGTTCAACAACGCGGCCGTGGCCGCCGCACACGCGCTGAACGCCCACGGCATGAACCGGGTGGCAATTCTGGATTTTGACGTCCACCACGGCAACGGCACCCAGGACATTGTCTGGTCCCGGCCCGGTATTCTCTACATCTCCTCTCACCAGAGCCCGCTCTACCCCGGCACTGGCAGTGCCTCCGAGCGGGGCGGCAGCGACAACATCGTCAACATGCCATTGCCACCGAACAGCGGTTCGACCGAAATGCGCGATGCCTACGATGCCGTCGGGCTGCCCGCCATGGAGGCATTTCAACCCGATCTGATCCTGCTGTCGGCGGGTTTCGATGCCCACCGGCTGGACCCCCTGGCCGGTCTGAACTGGACCGAAGACGATTACGCATGGCTGACCAATCGCGTGTTGGATCTGGCCGATCGCCTGTGCGGCGGCCGCGTCGTCTCGACCCTCGAGGGTGGCTATCACCTTGGCGCCTTGGGTAACAGCGTGGCCGCTCACGTAACCGCCCTGATGGGCGCCTCCAAAGCGCGGGATACCTGCTAAGCTCCAATCAAGGCACCGATTGGCGGCGCCGACATTCCACTACATGGAGGAGAGCGATGAAGCTGGCGGATATCCTGGCGCTGAAGGGCGGGGGAACACTTACAGTCGCGCCGCAGTCATCGGTTGCCGAGGCCATCCGGATCATGAGCCGGGAACGCGTTGGGTCTGTGCTTGTTTCCACCGATGCGGACAACCTCGAGGGCATTTTCACCGAGCGCGATGTCCTGAATCTGATCGCCGAAAAGGGCGCCGATGCCGCTGGAGTGGCGGTGGGAGAGGTCATGACCCGGGACCTGGTGACGGCCACGCCCGCCACCAGCATTGATGAAACCATGGCCCTGATAACCTCACGTCGCTGTCGGCACATACCGGTCATTGACGACGGTAGACTTGTGGGTATGGTGTCCATCGGTGACTTGGTCAAAGCCAAACTGGAACAGGCGGAGCACGAGGTGGAGAGTTTGCGCGAGTACATACACACCGGTTACTGAGACACCGGCTACCGATGAAGCCCGATAGACCTGCGCCGGCCGCTGGCCAGCGGCTGTGCAGTCCGATTGCTGCTCGGGTCAGGCGTTAGCCGTGTCGTTTTGGGTCGACAAAACCCTCGCGGAACTCAACCCGGCGGAGTGGGAGGCACTGTGCGACGGTTGCGGGAAGTGCTGTCTGCACAAACTCGAGGACGAAGACACGGGCAGGCTCTACTACACCGACGTTGCCTGCCGCCTGCTCGATGTAGAGCGGTGCCGCTGCCGCGACTACCAGCATCGCCACGAACAGGTGCCGGACTGCCTCAAGCTGACCTTGCTCGAACCCATGTCATTCAAGTGGTTACCTGAAACCTGCGCGTACCGTCTGCGTTCAGAAGGCAAGCCCTTATTCGCCTGGCACCCACTGGTGTCGGGGGATTCTGGCAGCGTAGACGGGGCCTCGATTTCGGTTTCGGGCTGGGCTGTTTCCGAAGCGGATCTGCCCATTGATACCGATCTCCAGGCGCATATTCTGGCGGACGATTTCTGATCGGTCCCGCGCCCGCATTCACTTGGAAATTTTCGGCTCAAGATCAACAGAATGAGCGAACAGTCCATCCGTTACCGGATTCAACCCAGCCATCCCGAGGCCCACCTGTTCCGGGTCACGCTTACCCTACCCGAGCCTGATCCGGCAGGTCAGCGCCTGTTCCTGCCGGCCTGGATTCCGGGAAGTTACATGATTCGGGATTTCGCCCGGAATGTCGTCAGGCTTGCCGCCCACGACGAAGCGGGCGAGGTTGCGGTTCACCGCGATGATAAGAACACATGGCGGTGCGCGGCCATCGCCGGGCCGTTGACTGTGGACTGGGAGGTTTACGCCTGGGATCTGTCGGTGCGCGCCGCCCATCTGGACACCACCCACGGTTACTTCAACGGCACCAGTGTGTTTCTGTGTGCCCTTGGTCATGAGTCCAGGCCCTGCCTGGTGGAGATTCTGCCGCCCGAGGGTACGGCCTACCGGGACTGGCGCGTGGCGACCACCCTGAGCCGGCACGACGCACCCGAGTTTGGGTTCGGCACCTATTGCGCTGCCGACTACGACGAGCTGATTGACCATCCGGTGGAGATGGGTCATTTCACGCTGGCCCGTTTCGATGCCTGTGGTGTGCCCCACGAAATCTGCATTACGGGGCGCCACCAAGCCGATCTTGAGCGTCTGTGCGGTGATCTGACACGGGTTTGCGAGCAGCACATCCGATTTTTCGGTGAACCGGCGCCGGTGGACCGCTATTTGTTCCAGGTGCTGGCTGTGGGCGATGGTTACGGTGGACTGGAGCACCGCAAATCCACCAGCTTGATTTGCAGTCGGACGGACCTGCCGCGTTCCGGCGACGCTGGCCTTCCCGACGCATATCGGGGCTTTCTGGGCCTGTGCAGCCATGAGTACTTCCATACCTGGAATGTGAAGCGGATCAAGCCGGCGGTGTTCAGCCCATATCGCCTGGATCGTGAACGGCATACCCGCCTGCTTTGGGCGTTCGAGGGGATTACCTCGTACTACGACGATCTCGCCCTGCGACGTGCGGGTTTGATCACGCGGGAGGGCTATCTGGCGCTTCTTGGGCAGACCGCGACGCGCGTATGGCGCGGCAGTGGCCGGCACAAGCAGACCGTCGCCGATTCCAGCTTCGACGCCTGGACCAAGTTCTACAAACAGGATGAAAACGCGCCAAATGCGGTAGTCAGCTACTACACAAAGGGCGCCCTGGTAGCCCTGTGTCTGGACCTGACCATTCGTCTTGCCACTGACGGCGAACGGTCTCTGGACACGGTCATGAGGCTGCTCTGGCAGCGCTATGGGCGCGACCCGAAAGGTGTGCCGGAATCCGCGGTAGAGGCCCTGGCCGCCCAGGTAGCGGGTGAGGGGCTCGACGGGTTTTTCGATCTGGCCGTGCGTTCCACCGAAGAGTTGCCGCTGGCCGACTTGTTGGCGTCCCATGGGATCGAGCTGCACCTGCGCCCGGCAACGGGTGAATCCGACAAAGGCGGCTGCCCGGCCTCGGGCCCGATTCCGACCGCTGAGTTGGGTGCGCGCACGAAGAGTGTGAATGACGGTCTGCAACTGACCCATGTGCTGGACCATGGCTCGGCCCAGGCGGCCGGCCTTTCCGCGGGTGATGTGATCGTTGCCCTGGACGGGCTCCGGGTCCGGGGGTCTGACTTTCAGCAGCGCATCGCCGTTTCCAGCCCCGGTCAGAGGGTCACTGTCCACGCATTTCGCCGGGATGAGCTCATGCAGTTTGAGCTCACACTCATGGCGTCGGCGCCGGATACGGTTTATTTCCTTGTCGCCGACGATCCCGACCCGTCGGCCCATGGGCGCCTTGAACAGTGGTTGGGGGCTTGATCGCAACATGTTGGGGTTGTCCTGCGCCGCCGGCCGTGGCGGTAAATCTTCTCGCCTGTGCCCATCCGCCCTTGCGGCAGAACAGCAAACTTGTATAGAGTCTCGGGTTTGACTAACCCACCTTTACTTTTACTTCGTCGGTTGACCCAAATCGCGCCATGAGCAGTCCGGCCTCCCAGTCTTCGGCTGCGTTGCCCTTCGATCTGAAGGGCAGCGTGTTCACGCTCAGCGTGATGCACTTGCATCGCCTGAATCTTGAGGACATTGGACTTCGGCTCGATGAGAAGGTCAGCCAGGCTCCGCAGTTTTTCGCCAGCATGCCCGTGGTGTTGGATCTCGGCAGTCTGTCCGGTACGGCTACGGCCACGGATTTCGTCGGGCTGATAACATTGCTGCGCGAAAAAGGCTTGGTTCCGGTCGCTGCGCGACGCGGCACCGAATCCGCTCAGGCAGCCGCAGTTGAGGCCGGGCTGGCCATTCTGTCGGATGCACCGGGTGGATCCAGGGCGCATCCGAGGGAGGTCTCGCCCCCCTCGGAGTCACCAACCAAAGCACCTGATCCCACGCCCGCCAAGGCGGTGACGGAATCTGCCGATGCGCGCAATGCGACCCGCGTTGTTGCGCAGCCCGTCCGGTCTGGCCAACAGATCTATGCGGCTGGCGGGGACCTGATCGCGCTCAGAATGGTCAGCGCAGGTGCCGAAATACTGGCCGACGGCAACATTCATGTACTCGGGCCTCTCCGCGGTAGGGCGCTCGCCGGGGCTCAGGGTGATGACACTGCACACATTATTTGCCAGAGCCTCGAGGCCGAGCTGGTTTCCATAGCTGGCCGATATCGGCTGTTTGATGAAATCGACAAGTCCGTACTTGGGCAGGCCGTACACATTCACTTGGATGGGGATCGTCTGGTCATCGATCGGATCTGAGAATCCATCGCGCGAGTCTTTCGGGAGGAAGCAAAACTTGGCCAAGATCATTGTGGTCACATCCGGCAAGGGCGGTGTCGGCAAAACGACCACCGCCGCCAGTTTCGCGGTGGGGCTGGCTCAACGCGGTCATAAGACCGTCGCTGTCGATTTCGATGTGGGGCTGCGCAACCTGGATCTCATCATGGGTTGCGAGCGGCGGGTGGTTTACGACTTTGTGAATGTGATCAACGGTGAGGCCAACCTCAACCAGGCGCTGATCAAGGACAAACGGGTGGAGAACCTCTATGTTCTGCCCGCCTCCCAGACTCGGGACAAGGAGGCGCTGACCAAGGAAGGCGTGGCCAAGACGCTGGAAGAGCTCAGCAAGACCTTCGACTTCATCGTTTGCGATTCCCCCGCTGGCATCGAGCATGGTGCCCTGATGGCGATGTATTACGCCGACGAGGCGCTCATCGTGACCAACCCGGAGGTGTCCTCAGTTCGGGACTCGGACCGCATACTGGGCATACTGGCGAGTAAATCGCGCCGGGCCGAGGAGGTGGAGGAGCCCGTGCGCGAGCACCTCATTATTACCCGCTACGCGCCCGAGCGGGTCAGCGAGGGCGAGATGCTCGGTATGGACGACATCATCGAAATACTGGGTGTCCCGCTGTTGGGCGTTATTCCGGAGTCCCAGGCGGTGCTCAATTCTTCGAACGCCGGTACGCCTGTCATTCTGACCGAGGACAGTGACGCAGGACAGGCCTACACAGACTTGGTCGCCCGTTTTCTCGGGGATGAGCGCGAGCATCGCTTCCTCACCGCTGAGAAAAAAGGCTTTATGCGCCGATGGTTTGGGGGGTGAAGAATGGGCTTCCTGGACTATTTTCGCAACGCCCGCCGCAAGCAAAAGGCCACTGGTTCAGCCCAGCAGGCCAAGGAACGGCTTCAAATCATCGTGGCCCGCGAGGGCGGCCGACGCCAGACCCCCGACTTCATTCCCAGCATGAAGCGTGAACTGCTCGAGGTGGTGCGCAAGTACGTGACCGTCGAGCAGGATCAGGTCAACGTGAAAGTTGAGCGCGAGGGTGATTATGAGGTGTTGGAGCTCAATATTACCCTTCCGGATGAGGACGAGCGGGCCACCTGAGGCCGCGATCGCCGTGCAAGAAGGTAGACGGTGAAGGCGCTACCGGACAAGGCGGGTAAGGTGCGGCTGGATAAGTGGCTGTGGGCGGCCCGGTTTTTCAAAACTCGGGCGCTGGCCAGCGAGGCCGTGTCGGGTGGCAAGGTTCACGTCGGTGATCAGCGGGTCAAGCCGGCCCGCGCCGTCAATGTGGGTGATCAGCTTAGCATTCGCAAAGGGCCTTATCGTTTTCAGATCGTCGTGCTGGGCCTTTCCGGTCGGCGGGGTCCCGCAATGGATGCGGCCAAGCTCTATCAGGAGACCGAGGACAGCGCCCGTGCGCGGGAATCCCTGGCGGCTGATTTGCGGGCGCAACGGGCGTCGGTGCCCGATGATGGTGGCCGGCCCTCAAAACGGGATCGAAGGCAGATACACCGTTTTACGGGACGTGGTCGCGCCTGACTGACAAGCCGCTGAGGTGTACGATCGCGCTTAATCCGTGCCGCCGACTCGGCCCGACAAAGGAGCAGAACCTGGCATGAGCGAAACAAAGCACGCACGACTCCTCATACTCGGATCCGGGCCCGCCGGGTACACCGCTGCGGTCTATGCCGCCCGGGCCAATCTCAAACCGGTGATGATCACCGGGATCGAGATGGGCGGTCAGTTGACAACGACAACCGATGTGGACAACTGGCCCGGGGATGTGGAGGGACTGCAGGGGCCGGAGCTGATGGAGCGCATGCGCAAGCATGCGGAACGCTTTGACACCGAGATCGTGTTCGATCATGTGCACCGAGTCGATTTGTCCCAGCACGCGCTTCAACTCTGGGGCGATAGCGGGCATTACACCTGTGACGGGCTGATCATCGCCACCGGAGCCAGCGCCCGCTATCTGGGCATGGCTTCTGAGGAAGCGTTCAAGGGCAAAGGCGTGTCGGCCTGTGCAACCTGTGACGGTTTTTTCTATCGTGGGCAAAAAGTCGCGGTCATTGGCGGCGGCAATACGGCGGTTGAGGAGGCGCTTTATCTCTCCAACATCGCCGCTGAGGTGACAGTGGTACACCGTCGCCAAGCGTTCCGGGCCGAGAAAATCCTGCAGGACAAGATGTTCGAAAAGGAGCGCAGCGGCAATATCACCATCGAACGGGATCATGTGCTGGATGAAGTGCTGGGGGACGCCAGCGGCGTCACCGGCATTCGAATCCGCCATGTGAACAGTGGTGAAACCCGGGATATCGATCTTACCGGCGTCTTTATTGCCATAGGCCACAAACCGAACACGGATATTTTCCAGGGCCAGTTGGAGATGGCTGGTGGATATATCAAGGTTAAGAGTGGCCTTGAAGGGAACGCCACCGCGACCAGCGTTCCCGGTGTGTTCGCCGCCGGTGATGTTATGGACCACGTTTACCGACAGGCCGTGACCTCTGCCGGCACCGGGTGTATGGCCGCGTTGGATGCCGAGAAATATCTGGACGCATTGGATCTGCAGGCAGGCGCGGGAAACGCCGTTGAGCATGCCTGATATGACGAGCCGTCTCGGGAATATCGATATGAAGCTGGAGGCCAATGCACCTGCCCCGGCCGCGGATGAATTGACGCTTCTGAGCGAGGTAATGCCGGGCTCAGGCGGGCGGGTGCTGGAGTTGGGCTGCGGCGCGGCGGAGAAGAGTCGCACGCTGGCGTTGGCCTATCCCGACCTTGAGCTAATGGCAACCGAAGTGGACATCGCCCAGCATGCCAAGAACACAGCCGCCGACAAACCCGCCAA
>Ga0316190_10000769_pt1 | contig 22678 bp, 21 predicted proteins | sample Eddworburrow2_MG_FD_204929 | JGI IMG/M metagenome (GOLD analysis project Ga0316190, IMG submission 204929) | Coastal sediment microbial communities from Maine, United States - Eddy worm burrow 2 | ecosystem: Environmental > Aquatic > Marine > Coastal > Sediment | place: USA: Maine | collected... | reverse complement strand
GGCCGCCATCATCACCGTGTCCTCGTCACCGGTGACCAGCAGGTACCCCTTCTGCTCGAAGAGATACGCGACCGAACCGGGTTCGCCGAGGCTGCCACCGTGTTTCGTGAGTGTCGAGCGGACGTCTGCGGCTGCCCGATTGCGATTGTCGGTGAGGATCTCGACGTAGAGCGCGACACCCCCCGGGGCATATCCCTCGTACCAGATCTCCTCATACTGCACGCCGTCGGCATCACCGGCACCGCGAGCTACGGCGCGTTCGATGTTGTCCTTCGGCACCGACGCGTCCTTCGCTTTCTGGATGGCTGTCGCAAGCGTCGGGTTCCCATCGGGATCGGGCCCGCCCGTCCGGGCGGCGGCCTCAATGCCCTTGATGAGCTTGGCGAACAGCTTCCCCCGCTTTGCGTCTTGACGCCCCTTGCGGTGTTTGATGTTTGCCCACTTCGAGTGTCCGGCCATCAGCGCTCCTCGGCGAGTTCGATCAGCATGGTGTGAAGACGGTCGTCATCCGTCAACTCAGGATGGAATGACGTTGCAAGGATACGGTCTTGTTGGACGACAACGGGGTGGGCTCCTCCCCCACCCGGATCCTCAACGGTGGCGAGAATCTCCACCTCGGCCCCAACCTTGTCGATCCACGGAGCGCGGATGAAGACGGCCCGCATCGGGTCGGTGAGACCGTCAACGTTGAGATCTGCCTCGAAGGAATCAACCTGCCGGCCGAACGCGTTCCGCTCCACCACGACGTCGAGCACACCGAGTTGTGGTTGAACGGGACCGGTCGTTGCCGATGCCAGGAAGATCATGCCGGCGCATGTCCCGAACACCGGCAACCCTGCTTCGATCCGTTTGCGGAGCGGCTCCATCAGACCGTAGAGCGTGGCCAGACGGCCGATCGTCGTCGATTCGCCGCCCGGGATGATCAGAGCTCCGACGGAGGCAAGGTCGTCCGGAGTCCGGACCTCGACTCCGAGATGTCCGAGCCGGTCAACAACAGCGAGGTGCTCCCGGAAATCGCCCTGGAGAGCGAGCGCCCCGATCCTCACCTCAGTTGCCCCGGTCTTGCATCCGCTCCTCAGCGGGCAGCGTCTCAATGTTGATCCCGACCATGGCCTCGCCGAGGTTCTTGGACACGGTGGCGATCTTGTCCGGATCCTGATAGAACGTGGTGGCCTCGACGATCGCACGTGCGCGAACGTCGGGTTCGTCGGACTTGAAGACGCCCGAGCCGACGAAGATGCCGTCACATCCGAGTTGCATCATCAACGCGGCGTCCGACGGGGTGGCAATCCCGCCTGCTGCAAAGTTGACGACCGGAAGTGCACCGGTCTCAGCGACTTCGCGAACGAGTTCGATGGGCGCACGCAGCTCCTTGGCGGCATTCATCATCTCTTCGGGGTCGAGCGTCGTGAGCCAGCGAATCTGGCTGTTCATGAGGCGCATGTGGCGGACGGCCTCCACGACGTTGCCGGTGCCCGGCTCACCCTTCGTCCTGATCATTGCGGCTCCTTCGCCGATCCTGCGAAGTGCCTCTCCAAGGTCCTTTGCGCCGTTGACAAAGGGAACGGTGAATGCCCGCTTGTCGACGTGGTTCTCATCGACCGGCGTGAGCACCTCCGACTCATCGATGTAGTCGACCCCGAGCGATTCGAGCACTTGGGCTTCGACGAAGTGACCGATCCTTGCCTTCGCCATGACCGGAATCGAGACGGCATTGACGATCGCTTCCACCTTCGACGGGTCGGCCATCCGAGCGACGCCCCCGTGGGCACGAATGTCGGCGGGAACACGCTCGAGTGCCATCACCGATACGGCTCCGGCTTCCTCGGCGATCTTTGCCTGTTCGGCGTTCACGACATCCATGATGACGCCGCCCTTCAGCATCTCGGCGAGCCCTCGCTTGACGCGATCGGTGCCGTGCTCGGTCGTGATGTCCACGGTGATCTCCTCAGTATTCTTCGATTCAAGTGTACCGACGCACCGCCCCGTAGAACCGAAGGTCTACACGGTCGCCTGCGCCGAGAGTGCGTCCTCATAGGCAGCGAGAAACGCTGCCGCAACGGACGAACCGTCGAACTGCCGGGCGCGTTCGGCGGCCGCCCGTCCGAGGTCGTGCGCCGCCACCGGATTCGCGAGGAGGTCGATGATCTGCTCGGCCAGACGTGCCGGATCACCCGGTTCGACGAATCGAGCAGCTGGCCCTGCCACATACTCGAATGCCGGCAGCGTCGACGCAACCACTGCGCACGCCGCCGCCATCGCCTCGGCGAGGGTGATCCCGAAGCTTTCACCACCGAGGTTCGGGGCACAGAAGACGGCCGCGGCAGCAAGTTCCTCCCGTTTCGTTTCGTCGCCGACCCATCCGAGGTACTCGACCCCGTCACTCTGCTCACCGCGATCGGCACCCATCACCGTGAGCGTTGCCTCCGGGACCGCCCTGCGTACCGCCGGCCACGCGTCGAGGAGTGCCGACAGACCCTTCCGTTCGTCGTCCCTCCCGAGAAAGGCTACGCGGAGCGGATCCTTGGGTCCAGACGCGTAGCTCCCGACTTCGATCCCGTTGGGGATGATGCGGTAGTCGACAATGCCGTCGATTGAGCTTCCCGAGATCGGGCTGGTGACCGTCACCACCGATGCCCGGCGGAGCGCCAGCCGCACCCCGCTCCGGCCATAGCGGTAGAGGCGGCGAACCCAGCGGGGTGGATCGGCGTGGAACGTTGCGACCTTTGGCGGTCCTTCAACCCTCAGCGCTGCGAGGGATACGGCAGGCATCAGCGGTTCGTGCACGTGGATGACGTCGACGCCTGCGAGGGCGTGAGCGAGGTCGCGGCCGACCCGCGGGTTCAGGCGAATCGGTGTTGCGGCGCGGTTCGCGGTGATGATCCTTGTGGCTCCGAGCAAGATTGCCTCGTCAGGGCCCTCGGTTCCCGGACCCACGATGACCGGATCGTGCCCGGCTTCACGCAGCCAACCGGCAAGGCGGATGACCTGGTCCTGGACGCCTCCCGGCCGACCGAGGTCGTACGGCGAGACAAGCCCGACCCTCATTCCGGCTCTTCCTCGAGCAGTGCATCGGATGGCCAGTTCGGCTGGAATAGATGCCAACTGGTGGGTTCGGCCCGGATGATGTCCTCGAATTCGTACGCGAGCGCCTGCGTGCCGAGCTGGATGCGTTCTGTGCGATCATCGGCATCGGGCAGCGGGAGCTCCGGGTGCACCTCGAAGAGATAGCCTGGTCCGTCGTAGTAGGAGCCGACCGGGAAGAGGGCCGCTCCGGTCAACTCAACCAGTGAGCACGGCCCAGCGGGCATCGTCGTCATCTCACCGAAGAACTCGACGGGAACGCCGCGACCATTGACGTCGCGGTCGGCAACGAGCGCAACAACCTGGCCCCCTTTGAGCGCCCTTGTCAGCGTCGCCATCGTTGAACCTCTGCCGTGGACCAGAATGTCGATGCCGAACGCGGCGCGCGTCTTGATGAACCAGTCGGTGATTCGCTTGTTTGGGAGGTCCTCAGCAACCGACAGCACGCGCAAGTTCAACGACTCCGCGACCGCACCCGCAACCTCCCAGTTCCCCATGTGCGGAGCCACCATCACCACTCCGCGTCCTGCCTGCTGCGCGGCGTACACGGCGTCAAGACCCGTCGCGTGGGCCTGGCGTACCACCCAGGCCTTTCTTCTGGGACGGAACCAGAACACTTCGGCCCAGTAGCGCCCGTAGGAGGCAAACATCTCGCGCCCGGCGGCGGTGATCTGCTCCTCGCTCGATGCCGGTCCCATGACGCGACGCATGTGTCGCCGAAGAAGCCGCATGCGCCGCCCAGCAACGAAGGACAGCCCGAAGCCGATCCCGCGTCCGGCGCCCCTCATGGCAGACGCGGGCAGGAGTCCAAAGAGCCCGGAGAGAGCCCGGTACAGGAGGTAGCCGAGAAGGCCGCTCACCCTGGGAGCTGCTGCAGAGTGCGCCGCATGCGCTGCACGACCGTGAGTCCGGTCAGCACTACAAAGATCCACAGCATCGGCTCGAGGACTGGCAGCCCGAATCCGGCAAGGATCACGCCGGTGAGCGCCAGGATCATCCGTTCGGCTCGGCCCATCCAGCCTCCGCGACCTTCGGCACCCCAGGACTCGGCCTTTGCTCGGATGTACGGAATGAGGAGCGAGAACGCGAGGGCCACGAGACAGAGAATCAACCCAACCGAATCCTCACGAAGGTACACACCGAGCCCGACCCACACAGCTACCTCACCGAAGCGGTCAGACATCGTGTCGATGAAGGCACCGCGGTCTGACGACGTGCCCTTGTATCGGGCGAGCGGTCCGTCGAGAGCGTCAAGCAAGACACCGAACCCGGCGGTGAGTCCCCCCTGCCAGAGCAGACCGTTCGCGATCAGTGCAGCTCCAACGATTGTGATCGCGAGTCCGAGCACCGTGACCATCGTTGGTGTGACTCCGGTCTTGCCAAGCACGCGAGCGATCGGCTGGAGTATGGGCGCCGCTTTCTTGCGCGCTTTGAGGTCGATCATCCGATGCCTTTCACATGAGCGAAGCTACCACAGCTGCCGCCGATCCTCGCTCCGGATACAATGGTACGTCCCTAAGGGTGTCGAAGCCCAAACCGAATTGCCTCGTGAGAAGGAAGTGACCTAATGCCAGAGCGCCACGCGCAGTTGAGTTTCGACGGAACCGAATACGTTCTACCGGTCGCCGAACCGACCATCGGCAACCCAGGCTTGGGCATCGGTCAATTGCGCAATGACACCGGCGCCGTCACCTTCGATCCGGGCTTCGCCAATACGGCGGGTGCCCGCTCATCGATCACGTACATCGACGGAGGCGCCGGCGTTCTGCAGCACCGCGGCTACTCCATCGAAGACCTTGCCGCAAACTCGACGTTCCTCGAGGTTGCGTACCTGCTGCTCTTCAAGAAGCTGCCGACGAGAGCCGAGCTCGATGTCTGGGAAGACTCGGTCCGTCACCACACTCTGCTGAATGAGGAGATGAAGCGATTCTTCGATGCCTTCCCGAAGAGCGCCCACCCGATGGCCATTCTGTCGTCAGCCACCAACGCAATTTCGACGTTCTACGAAGAGTTCCACGATCCGACCGATGAGCTCTCATTCAACGAGAGCGCGCTTCGACTCATCGCAAAGATGCCGACGATCGCCGCCTGGGCATACAAGAAATCGACCGGAATGCCGTACTGCTACCCACGGAACGACCTCATGTACGTCGAGAACTTCATCCATATGATGTTCCATCTTCCGGTCCAGCAGGAAGAGGTCGATCCGGTCCTCGTCAAAGCGTTGAACGTCCTGCTCATCCTGCACGCGGATCACGAACAGAACTGTTCCACGGCCACGGTGCGTGGAGTCGGATCGAGCCAGGCAAACCTCTTTGCTTCGGTGTCGGCGGGGATCGACGCATTGTGGGGTCCACTCCACGGCGGTGCGAACCAGCGTGTGATCGAGATGCTGCGGATGATCGTCGAAGACCCGGACGCCTCGGCAAAGTCAGTGATCGCGCGAGCGAAGGATCCGAACGATCCGTTCCGCCTGATGGGATTCGGACACCGCGTATACAAGAACTACGACCCGCGTGCCCGGGTGCTCCGGGCCTACGCCGACGAGGTTCTTGCCACCATGGGCATCACCGACCCCCTCCTCGACGTGGCGAAGGAACTCGAAGCGGCGGCCCTCGAAGACCCCTACTTCGCCGATCGCAAGCTCTACCCGAACGTGGACTTCTACTCCGGGTTGATCTTCCGAGCCCTGAAGTTCCCGACGCGAATGTTCACCGTGCTCTTCGCCATCGGTCGACTTCCGGGATGGATGGCGCAATGGAAGGAGATGACGGAAGATCCGGAAACGCGGATCATGCGACCCCGCCAGATCTACACCGGAGAAATCAACAAAGAGTTCATCCCGATCGCGGAGAGGTAGACAGAAACAGACACGAGATTCGAGACATGAGACTTGTCTCGAATCTCAGGTCTCGAGTCTCTGATCCACCGGCGGTCCCGGTACAGGTTCGACGTACGAGTCAGCGACGTCACCGCTGATCCCGTCGACCATCACCAATGCTCGTTGTGACGGGGGGTCGTCGGCGCTGAAGACCAGGACATTCCACACCGGGCGTGCTCGCCATCCGGAGAAGCCGAGCGAAGCTGATGCATGCCCGACCGGGAAGTCCACGGTTCGGTTGGCGATCTCGAGCGCTTCACCCTCGCGAACCTCTAGGTTCCACGACGCAATGAGGTGGTAGACGCCGACCGCAGTCAGCGCAGCGACCGCGGTCCACCACATCGCTGAGGGCAGGGCTCCGGTGGCGATCAGCACCCCAACCACAACGGCGCCAACGAAGTACACGACGGCTGCCCGCCGCCTCCGATTGGTGTCCGGTACGTGGTATTCGCCAACGACGTTCGAATCGAGATCCTCGGGTATCGCTGCCGCTTCTGCGACCTCAGCCGGGATCTCGATCGATCGACGGTCTTGACTCACGCGTGTGCTTCTCCGAGCGACTTCTCAACCAGCTCCGGATCGAGCGTCGCTTCGCCACGGCTGCGGTGCCAGCGATCCCACACGACCAGCATCGACGGCAGCACGAGGATCGCGGCGAGCAGCGAGAGCAGGATCGTGTACGCGGTTACGAGCCCGAACTGGCGGAACGGAATCGTCGTCGACGTCATGAGGATTCCGAATCCGAAGATCGTTGTCATCGCAGACCCGGCGAGCGCGCCGCCGGTATGGGTGAGCGTCGACTCGATCGCATCGTTCTCATTGTCGTTGCGGATCCGGTCTTCCTCGTAGCGATGGGTCACGTGGATCATGTACGGAATGCCGATACCAACAGCCAGCGCTGCAACCGTTGCCGTGATCGGTCCGAACGGGATTCCGACGGCCCACATGATCCCGAAGGACAGCAGCACAACGAGGACCACAGGGAGCGTGGTGATGGCGCCCAGCATTGGTCGACGAACCTCGAACCAGTAGTAGGCCACGAGGAGGATCAGGACGGCAACAAGGGTGTACAACAAAGATGAGAGTTGCGAACTCTGCAGCGTGTTGATGATGACCTCAGAGATGATGGCCGTCGATGTGGGGACCGCACTGAGCCCGGCGTCGGTCACCGGGGCAAAGGCCCCGTTCAGGTCTGCCTGGAGCGCGCCGGCGCGAGCTTCTCCTGCTTGCGTCTGGATAGTGAACAGTGCCGATGAGTAGCCGCCATCGCCGTCAACGTTGACTACGACCGCAGCTGCGACCGGGTCAGCGGAATACATCGCCTCATACAACCCGGCAACGTCGGCCGAATCCGACACCTTGAGGCTCGAGGTCGAAACTCCGGCAGCCGCTGCCGCCTGTCCAACCGCCGGGCTGAAGGAAGGCGAATCCGGGTTCGCGAGCTGGAGTACCAGCGAGACCGGAGAGTCGGCCTGCGGGAATTCACCAAACTGCAGCACGTCGTCAACGCCCGTCAGATTCGCCGTTGAGTCGACCATTGCGTTGTACGCGGCGGGTGTGGCGACGTCTCCTTCAATCAGCACTTGTGTCTGTTCGCCGAATCCACCGCCGTAGTCCTCGATCAGCGTCTCGAACGTCGTTCGGTACGGCGACGTAACCGGAACGAAGTCGATGAAGCTGAAGCTCGCCTCGAGACGGCTGGTCCCAAACGCACCGAGGACTCCGAGGATGAGTGCCACAACAATCGTGGGGACTGCAGCGTGAATAGCAAGCCAGGAGGTGCGCCCAATCATTCTCGGCAGGAAGCGAGCATCGCCGCCCTTCAGGGCGGCCCGGTCGAGTGTCCCTCGTCGATCCCCTCGGCTGTCGAGCAGGAGGCGCACGGCGGGGACAAACGTGAGCATGATGAAGAACGACGCGGTAATGCCGATCGCCGCGAGGAGTCCGAATTCGCGAAGTGCCGGAATGTCGTTGAGAAGGTTGGTGAGGAATCCGACGGACGTTGTAATGGTCGCGAGCACGAGCGCAACGCCGACCGTTCGGATCGACATCGTGATCGCGGCCGGCACGGCATCACCCTCAGACGCATCTTCGCGGTAGCGGGAGACGACGTGGATCGAGTAGTCCACGCCGAGGCCGATCAGCAGGATCGGGAGGATCTGGCTCATCGGGCCGGCCTCCCCGTAGATCAGGTAGCCGGCACCGTTCATGATCGAAATTGCGAAACCGATCCCGGCCATGGTGACCAGCGTGTCGGCGACCGTTCTGCGCAGGCGCCCGGTGGAGAACGACCATACCGCGAATACGAGGGCGAACACCGAAAGGGCACCGATGAGCAGCGTCGACGTCGACCATTCGCCAATGCTGGCAGGGAACACGTCGGGGAAGTTCTTGGCCACGCCCGGTAGGACGAGCATCACAATTGCGCCGAGCATCGCTGCAATGCCGACGCCCGCGATGACCTTGTTCTTTCGCTTCTTCGGGAGAACGAGGAAGACGGTGGTAAGGACGAGCAGGATGATGAATCCGGCGCTGGCGAAGAGGCGACCGATCTCGGTCTGGAATTCATCGGTTCCAGCGAAGATCAGTTCTGTCGAGAACGGCTTCGCTTCATAGCCCGCGGGCAGCGGAATCCCGGCGATTGTCTCCGCAGTAGCAACTACCGCGTCAACGAAGTCCTGATCGTCGAATTCTCCATTTGAAAACGAGATGACCAGGCCGCTCGAAGAGGCGAGTCCGGCGCGGTCGGCGTCGGCGGGCAGCAAACCGTCGAGAAACCCTTGTTGTTCGGGAGGGATCTGGCTCAGTGCCGACGAGTAGAGCGCCTTGAGTTCCTCGTCGGTGGCAGGTATCGGCGCGCCGGCCGCGACCGCCTGGTCCACCGGGCTCATGTAGGAAACCACAGGAGGTTGATCCGGTGATATCACGAGGTACCCGGCCATTGGGCCGGAGATGATTGCCTGCTGGATCGCGGACGTCACGGTGTATCCATCGACCGTGATCACGTCACCGCTGCTCGATGAGACGATGACCTGCATCACGCTTTGGTTTGTATCGGCTCCGAACCGCTCGCTGATAGCTTCGGCCGCGACAAGTTCGGGGGCGTCGGGCGAAAAGCTCTCGTTCTGGTCTTCGGACGGCTGGAACTGGCCGGCGAAACCCCCGAGCACCAGCGCGAACACGATCGTCACGATGATGACGGCCCACGGCGCGCGACGTACGAACCAGGCAAGACCGTTGACGAGACTCTTCACAGGTTTGGTTCCTTTGGTTGCAGAACGGCGACCCGAATGGTCGCCGGAGGATCAGTTCTATCGCGGCGGAGCGCAGCGCTCGGCGAGATCGGAAACGACGTCACCAAGCGGGAGGCCTCGCTGCTCGCCAGTATCTTCGCGGAGTCGCAGCCCTACCGTGCCGTCTTCGACATCCTGGTCGCCGACGACAAGGACCGCGGGCACCTTCTGCGTGATCGCTCGGCGGATCTTCTCTCCAACCGTCTCGTCGGCGGAATCCACCTCAACGCGCACGCCGCCCTCACCGATAGCTTCCGCTACTTCGATCGCGTAGTCGATGTGCCGATCGGCGACGGGGATGATCGTGGCCTGCACGGGTGAGAGCCACGCAGGGAACGCTCCGGCATAGTGCTCCACGAGGACACCGACGAAACGCTCCACGGACCCGAGCAACGCACGGTGGATCATCACGGGCCGCTCCCGGGTGTTCTCCGACGAGGCGTACGTGAGCTCGAAGTTCTCAGGCTGGGCGAAGTCGAGCTGAATCGTCGAGAGCTGCCACCGACGTCCGATCGCATCCCGAACGTGGATGTCGATCTTCGGGCCGTAGAACGAGCCTTCGCCGTGAGCGATCTGGTAGGGCAGTTCCGCGGTCTCGAGGGCTTTGGCAAGCGACGCCTCAGCGAGAACCCACAGCTCGTCTGACCCGATCGACTTCTCCGGGTCCCGCGTTGACAGGTCGGCCTCAAACTCGGTGAACCCGAAATCGCGCAGCACCATCAGCACGAAGTCGAGCAGGTTTTGCAGTTCGTCCTCCATCTGCGCAACTGTGGTGAAGATGTGGCTGTCGTCCTGGGTGAAGCCACGTGCACGTAGCAGTCCGTGCACCACGCCGGATCGCTCGTAGCGATACACGGTACCGAGCTCGAATAGGCGCAACGGAAGCTCGCGGTAGCTCCTGCTCCTCGACTTGTAGATGAGGATGTGGAAGGGGCAGTTCATCGGCTTGACGTAGTACTGCTGCTCACCGTCGAGCTCCATCGCGGGATACATACCCTCGGCGTAGAAGTCGAGGTGGCCGCTGGTCTTCCACAGGTCGGCTTTCGCAACATGTGGTGAGACGACGTACTCGTAGCCATGCGCCAGGTGCGTCCGGCGGCTGTAGTCCTCGACCTCTTTCCGGAGAAGCCCGCCCTTTGGATGCCAGACCGCGAGTCCGCTCCCGAGATCGGACGGGAACGAGTAGAGGTCGAGTTCAGCACCGAGGCGACGGTGGTCCCGCTTCTCCGCTTCCTCGAGTCGGTTCAGGTACTTGCGGAGCGCCTTGCGGTCTTCCCATGCCGTGCCGTAGATGCGCTGGAGCTGTGGCTTGTTCTCATCTCCGCGCCAGTAGGCGCCCGCGGTGCGCATCAGCTTCACTGCTTTGAGTCGTCCGGTCGACGAAACGTGAGGGCCACGGCAAAGGTCAACGAACGCGTCGTTCCGGTAGATCGACACTTCGCTCGATCCGGCGCCCTCGGCTTCATCAACGCCGCGGATGATCTCGGTCTTGAAAGGCTGATCCTTGAACATCTCGAGAGCCTCGTCGATCGAGAGGGATTCGCGATCAAAGCTCTGGTTGATCTCGATGATCTCGGCCATGCGCTCTTCGATCCGCTCGATATCTTCCGGGGTGAACGGGCGGCCGATGTCGAAGTCGTAGTAGAAGCCGTCGGTGATCGGCGGTCCAATCGCGAACGTTGCTCCCGGAAAGAGATCGAGGACGGCTTGTGCCATCACGTGCGCGGCCGAGTGGCGGAGCACGGATCGACCCTCCTCCGTGTTCTCGGTAATCACCGAGAATGCGCCGTCTCGATCAATCGGACGGTTGAGGTCCAGCGTCTCGCCGTCGACCAACACCGCAACGGCCGCTCGTGCGAGGCCCGTGCCGATGGACGACGCGACGTCGTAGCCGGTCGTTCCGTCTTCGTACGATCGCTCGGAACCGTCGGGAAGTGTGAGCTGAATAGGCATTGGAGACACTCGCTGGAATCGGGGACAACCAGGCTACATCCTTCACAAGTTGATGCAGAGCATGAGAGAATGGCGGCACCAGAATCGGAGGGATCATCGACGCTCACACAGTCGCGGAACGGATCGCAGGCGGGGACCATTTCCAGGACCTGACCAGGCCGACGAGGTCGCTCGCCACAAACCAACACTTCCGCATCTGGCGCCCCGATGGCAGCGTGCTACTCAAGGTCTACGGAACACCCGCCCGCGAGCGGCGCGAGTCGCATGCGCTCGCGGCCTTGGGGGGACAACCGGGCATTCCGGTCAAGATCGACGGAGTCGGGACCGAGGAGGAGTCCTGGGCTCTGTTCAAGGATCCGGGCCAGTGGACCCTTGGATCGCTCCCGGAGAGCCCCGATGCCGCCCGGCGTGCCGGGGCGCTGCTCGAGAGTGTCCACGCTTCGGAACCGAGCAAGCTTTCCAACTTGTCTCGCGGTATCGATGCCGAATGGGTGGACATCGATCACGCTTCGACGATCCGGCGCCTCGCCCGCTACCGGCGCCGGGTCGGCATCGACGCGGAGTTGTACGCCGATGTTGCCGCGGTCCCGCCGCCCAAGGCCTCAGATCCGCTGCCGGCGCACACCGATCCGACGCCGGAGCATTTCGTCGTCGATGATGATGGCGCCATCACACTCATGGACTGGGAGTGGGCCACGCTTGCACCTCCAGAGTGGGATCTGTCGAAGGCCATCTGGTTGCTCGGTATGCAATCCGGGCCGGCCGCGGCCGACGCCCTGCAGCAGGGCTATCGCCGGATGCTTGGACAGATCCAGCTGAATCGTTGGATCGTCTATCACGCGGCCATGCATCTTGTGTACGAGGCGGAGCAGCGGATGTCCGACCATGGAGCCGACGCATACGCCGCCACGGTCGCCGAATTGAGGAAGGCCGCAGCCCTCGGTAACCCGTAGGCGCATCCACCCCGTTGCGCTCGCCACGAGAGACCGCCTCCCGCATCTCCGCAAGAATGGATTTGCCCGGCTCGGAGCGCCGCCGAGCGAAATACCGGGAGATTTCGCGCTCTGGTCATAACATCGAGTCGTCGTAGGAGCCAGGAGACTCGGATGTTTGAGATTGCGATCGCGTCGGTGTTCATCGCTGTTGCTTTCGTCGCCGTCGGGACATCGTCCCGAGCGACAGCATCAGCGCCGGTGATGGAGCTACAGCCCCTCTACAGCAAGGAAGAGCCGCTCGCGGACCTCCCCTGCCCGTGGTGTCTGGCGCAGACCCACGAGAACGACTCGGGTTGCCCATCGTGCGGCCAGCCGTTCGGCTAGCTAGCCGAAGAGTTCACGTAGTGCCGGTAGCCGGGACGAACTCCCGGTTCCGGAAGTCCTCAGCCAGCCCCATGGCCTGGTAGAGGCCCACCGCGGGCTGATTGGTTGCGTCCACCCAGGCCTGTGCCGTCACCGCACCTCGGTCCGCCAACTCCGCAAAGCCGCGGTGCGCAAGCGCCCTTCCGATCCCCGAACCAGCATGGTCTGGGTCAACCGCGAGGAGGTACACTTCGCCGACCGCATGTTCTTCATGTTTGGTCACGCAAAACCCGACAATCCGCTCCCCTGATCGCGCAACATACACGCGCGCGGGATTGAACCACGCCAGCGTCATCAGCAAGCGGAACCCGTCCACTGTCATCGAACCCTGCTCGCGGTGGTTGGCGAATGCCCGGTTGTTGACACCGACGATGGCGTCAATGTCGCACCCGGTCATCGGTTCTATCGAGATCCCCGGCACTGACCCGAGCGCAGCGGTCGGCATCGGTCCCGACATCCTGAGAACGGCCCGCGCCTGGTCGTACCCGAGGCGGCCCGCGGCATCGACCTGCCCAGGCCGGAACGCCCAGAAGCTGTAGGCTTCCCCCGTCGAGATCAGTCCATTGGCTCGCTCGATGGCCGCCTCTTCGTCATCCGGTGTCCGCCTTCTCGGTGCGAGGGCGGCCTCAATCGCCCAGTGTCCACTGCCGGCATGCCGCGCGGCCACCGCGACCAGGCAGAGGCCTGCATCATCGCTCCACACACCGACCCTATTGCTGTCCCGCCCCAGCGTCGCGACCTTGTGCTCAGAGAGCGGAGGATGTCCGTCTGCATCGGCCACCTCAGCGAGAAACTCGTAGACACCGACAGCTTCGTAGGACCCTGATCGCATGCCGCCACGATACGGTTGGATGAACTCGCGGGCGAACGTCGTATCCTCCGCTCATGAGTTCGGTAGGTCTCGTTCTCGGTGGTGGTGGAATCACCGGTGCCTCGTATCACTTCGGAACGTTGTTCGCGCTCCAAATGGCCACCGGTTGGAATGCGACGAGTGCCGATGTGGTGATCGGCACGTCGTCGGGTTCGTTCATCGCTGCGCTCGTGCGCGGTGGCGCGCTCAACCTTGACACCATGGTCGGGGAATCCCGCCACGACGATGAGGTTGTGGAGTGGCTCTCGGGCAACGTGTACCAACGAATCCGGCCCCGCGGCCTTATGCGCTGGTTGCGGCACGGCATCGTGCCGAGCATCACCCGTCCCGGACTCGGTGTGGTTCTTGGCAGCCCCGGGATCTATTCGACCGACGCCCTTGTCGGATGGGTCGAGAACAGTCTCGGAGACCTTGCCGACGGCTGGCCCGAGCTCCCGACGGTCATCGTCGCCTACGATCTCGATAGCCGATCTCGCGTCCCTTTCGGAACCGAAGCGGCCCCTGTGGTATCTCTCAAACACGCCGTTGCTGCCTCCAGCGCCGTGCCGTTTGTGTACGAACCGGTCACGATTGACGGCCACACCTACGCTGACGGCGGGGTGACGTCGGGAACCAGCGTCGACCTCCTCCTGGCCAACCCGGAACCGCTCAACCTCGTCATCATCGTGGCACCGATGGCGGCGACGAGTACCCGGCACGGCGGAAGGTTCTACGAGGATCTTCTGGACCGCGCGGGACGGACCGCTCTCGCCTCCGAGATCGCCCTGTTGAAGGCCGAGTGGCCCGATACCGACGTGCTCGTGCTCCGTCCCGACGAGCGGGTGCTCGAGATCTCCCGACCGAATCCCATGTCGGTCGAAGCCGCTGTCCCATCGTTCCTCGCAACGCTGCGGTCCATGCGTGATGAACTGGCCCATCCATCGACCTGGGCGGTCCTCGAACGCCACATCGTCGGTCACGTTCCGGCGTGACGCTGCGGCCAGTCCCACAACTACGATGCCGGCCATGATTGAACCTGAGACCGCAGACGCCGACGTCCAAACCGAGTCGAAATTCAACACCAGGCTCGAGTCGATCGCCTCGATCGTCCTCGCCATCGCCGTCGTATTGACCGCCTGGGCAGCATTCGAAGCTGCAAAGTGGGGCGGGGAACAGTCAGTTCAGTTCTCGGTGGCCGGTGCGTCGAGAACCGAGTCGACACGGGCCGACACGCGCGGCGGGCAACTCGCCCAGATCGATGTCGCCATGTACACCGATTTCGCCGGTGCCTATTTCGAGGATTTGGCAAGCGGCGCGATCGAACCGTATGACGGAACCGCATTCGTTCCGACCACCGGCACATTCTCCGGCTTTCTCTACGACCGATTCAGGGATGAATTCCGGCCCGCGATGGACGCCTGGCTGGCAACCGATCCAGGAAGCAACCCAGACGCCCCAGCGACCCCGTTCGTGATGCCCGAGTACACCGTTGCCGAATTCGAGGAGGCGGACGCGCTCGCCGTCATCGCTGACCAGGCAGCCGTTGACGCCAGAGCCGCGAACCAGAATGGGGATAACTACGTGCTCACGGCCGTGCTGTTCGCCGCCGTGCTCTTCTTCTCGGGTGTCGCCTCGAAACTCGAGAATCGGTGGAATCGACTCGCCGTCAACCTCATCGGGATCATCGGCGTCGTGATCGGCGCGGTGATCCTGATTAGCTTGCCCATACTTGTCTGAGCGAGACCTGAAACGTGAGACTCGAGACTGTTCTGCCTCGAGTCTCGTGTCTCGCTACCCGATCTCCTCGAACCTCGCCTGGAAGAACCTCAGCGATTCGGGTTCATACGTGAACCTCAGGCCGTTGATGTCGTGTCGGTGCTCATAGACCTCGATCACCGATTCCGCCGTGACGTCCATGTGGGACTGGGTGTAGACCCGACGCGGGATCGTGAGGCGCACCAGCTCCAGGTTGGGCTTGCGGTTCTCCCCGGTCTCCGGGTCGCGACCGGCCGAGACGATTCCGCGCTCCATTCCGCGAACCCCCGAATCCCGGTAGATAGCGGCGGCCAGCGCCTGCGCCGGAAAGTGACCCTGCGGCATGTGGTCGAGGATTTCGGCGGCGTTGAGGAACACGCCGTGCCCACCGATCGGCCGAACGACAGGGATGCCGGCGTCGATGAGTTTCTGTCCCAGGTACTGAACCTGGCCAACACGGGCCCACACATGATCGTCGGTCTCCACCATCTCCCGGATTCCCCGGGCCAACGCCTCCATGTCGCGGCCTGACATGCCCCCGTAGGTGTGCAAGCCCTCGAACGCCACCAGAAGGGCCCGCGCCTGCCGGGCGAGCTCCGGATCTCGGAGCGCGAGGAACCCGCCGATATTCACAAGATTGTCTTTCTTCGACGACACCGTCGCGCCATCCGAGTACGAGGCGATCTCGCGCACGATTTCGGCGACCGACCGGTCGGCGTAGCCCGCTTCGCGTTGCTGGATGAAGTAGGCATTCTCGAGGGCGCGGGTTGCGTCGAGCATCACGAGAATGTCGTTCGTTCGGCAGTACTCGTAGACCTCGCGCAAGTTCGCCATCGAAGCCGGCTGCCCACCGGCCATGTTGACGTTCGTCTCGAACGAGACATACGGAACTCGATCGGCGCCGTACTCGTCGACCACTGCACGCAGCTTCTCGAGGTCGATGTTCCCCTTGAACGGGAACTCACTTTCCGGGTCGTGTGCCGCGTCGATGATGACGTCGACGAATAGGCCCCCCGCATACTCCTGATGGAATCGGGTTGTCGTGAAGTACATGTTTCCCGGGATCAGGTCTCCGGGTTTGACGAGGATCTGGCTGAGGAGATGCTCTGCGCCTCTCCCCTGGTGGGTCGGGATCAACTCCTCGTAGCCGTAGACATCGTGGACGGCGTCAACCAGCTTGTAGAAGCTGTCGGCGCCGGCGTATGACTCGTCGCCGAGCATCAGGGCCGACCATTGGCGATCGGACATCGCGGAGGTTCCCGAGTCGGTGAGCAAGTCGATGTAGACATCGGCTGCCTTGAGCAAGAACGTGTTGAATCCGGCCTCGTGGATCGCTCGTTCGCGATCCTCGCGCGTTGTCATCGAGATCGGTTCGACCATTTTGATCTTCCACGGTTCCGCCCAGCTTCGATGATCGGTCATGGCTCTCTCCTCAGATCGCGTCGAGCGCGTTCGCAATGTCATGGATCAAGTCGTCGGGGTTCTCGACGCCGATCGACAGCCGCACCAGCGAACCGTTCACCCTCAGCTTCTTCTTCTCGTCGGGATCAACGCCGGTGTGGGTCATCGTCGCCGGATGCTCCACCAGCGTCTCGGTGCTTCCGAGGCTGACTGCGAGGTGGATCAGGCTCAGCGAGTCGATGAAGCGGAACGCCTCTTCCTCTCCTCCGTCGATCCAGAAAGAGATCATCGCACCGGGGCCTTCTGCCTGCTCCCGATAGATCTCGTAGCCGGGGTCACCGTCGCGCAGCAGGCCGAGATAGCGCACCTCCGCGACTTTGGGATGTGTCGACAAGAACGCGGCGATAAGCTCCGCCGTCGCGGTCTCGCGGCGCATGCGGAGATCCAGGGTCTCGAGGCTTCTCATCATCAGCCATGAGTTCAGCGGGGTGGCCATACTCCCCAGGACCGTGCGCATCCCTGCAACCTTGCCCATGAGGTCCTTGCTGCCAAGGACGGCGCCGGCGATGAGATCGGAGTGGCCTCCGATGTATTTCGTTGCGGAGTAGATGACGAGATCCGCGCCATGTTCGAGCGGGTGCTGCCACAGCGGTCCGAGGAACGTGTTGTCGACCGCCACCGGGACGCGTTGGCCGGGCTCCGAGTGCCGATCGGCGATCCGGCGGGCCATGGCGATGGAGAAGAGATCGTTGGTCGGGTTGGCGGGCGTTTCCATCAAGATCGCAGCGAGGCGTCTGCCGCTCATCACCGCGTCGAGTTCCGCGTCGACGTCACCTTCCGTCATCGTGGGTTCCCACTCGACCGGTCGCACGCCGAATTCGGGCAGGACGTCGTGCACGAAATGGTCGGTCCCGCCGTAGAGGGGAACGGTGTGAAGCAGCACATCCCCCGGCCGAACGAATGCAAGGATCGTTGTCGTGATCGCTGCCATCCCGGACGCGAAGACGAGGCCTCGCTCGGCTCCGTCCCAAAGGGTGAGGCGGTTCTCGAGAATCTCGAGATCCGGGTTGTTGAGGCGGCTGTAGATCAGGCCCAGCTTCTCCCCCGGTTCGGCGTCGGCCGAACCCTCCGCGAGCTCGAAGAATCGCTTCCCCTCCGCCGCAGATTCGAAGACGAAGGTTGACGTCTGAAAGATCGGGCTCTTGATGGCACCCTCGGACCATTCGGGTCGGTATCCGTAGCTCATCACGAGGCTCTCGGGAGCGAGCTTCTTCCCTGCGATGCTGTCGTCGTACTCGTCCCGCACCGTGTCTTCCCTCCGTGCGCTGTTCGTCGATACGGGTGTTTCCCCGCACAGACCACCTTCCGATGGCTCCATTGTGGGGTAATGTTCCATGGAACACCACCCAAACCGTAGAGGATTCGCCGAATGGCTGAAATACCGACGCTCGACCGTACGGATCACGCAATCATCGCCATCCTCCAGGAGAATGCGCGGCTGTCGAACAAGGAACTCGCGGCTCGGGTCGGCGTGGCTCCATCAACATGCTCGGAGCGAATGCGGCGCCTCGAGTCGGAAGGTGTGTTCACTGGGTTTCATGCCACCGTCGACCCCGGCGCCCTCGGAATCGGCCTCCAGGCCATGATTGCGGTCCGCCTGAGACGGCATGCCGCCGAAGAGGTTGACGCGTTCCGACGCCATGCGGCGTCGATGCCGGAGGTGGCGAGCGTCTCACATGTGACCGGGCCGAATGACTTCCTCGTCCACGTCGTTGTACGGGATGCCGATCATCTCCGTGACCTCGCCGTGAGCGGATTCACGACGATGCGAGAAGTCGATCACATCGAAACAGCGCTGATCTTCGAGCACATGGCGAAGGGCACGTTGCCGGACTTGACAGGGTGATATGGCAGCTGCGAGCCCCCAAAGCCTCCTCCGCTCGCATCCATCCGGATGCTCGAGCCTCCCCCACTCCGTGGGAGAGGCAGAGACCTCCGTTCTCTCCCCTCCCTCACGAAGCCTCAATCCACGGTTTCCCGGTGGAGAATCGACGGATTTCCCAGTCATCCGACGGATTTCGCCACCGCTGGTGCAGCCACGATCTCGGTGTGGCCCCAGAACTAAGGGAAGCCTTCTCTACCAGGGGCTCCGGGCAGATTCGGATCCACGACGCCGTGGATTGAGGCGAAGTGGGGGACGGTGCCCGAGCGCAGCGAGAGCGGGAGGGGACAGCCTGGGAGCCAGAATCACAGAGATGAGCGTCAACGCGTTGGATTGCCCGCTCAGCGGTACTTCAAACCTGTCCCGGTGTTGAACACCACAAGCCTCTCACCGTCGCCGATCCAGCCGCGGTCCCGGAGCCTGCGGTAGGCCGCCCACACCGCGCCGCCCTCAGGACAAACGTCGATGCCCGACGAGGCCGCGAGAGCAGACATCTGCTCGTATAGCTCCTCCTCACCGATGGCGATGGCCGTCCCGTTCGTCTCGCGGATTGCTCGCAGGCAGATGAATCCACCGATGGGCCCGGGGACGCGCAATCCCCAAGCAGTGGTTGATGCGTTCTCCCACAACTCGGTGCGCTCCGCTCCTTCGTCGAATGCCTTCACAATCGGCGCACAGCCCGCGGTCTGGACGGAGACGAGACGAGGGCGATCCCCTCCGATCCACCCCATTGCCTCCATCTCGTTCCATGCTTTCCACATCCCAACGAGTCCGGTTCCGCCGCCGGTCGGATACAACACAACGTCGGGAAGGTCGCCGTCGAATTGCTCGAATAGTTCGTAGCCCATCGTCTTCTTGCCCTCGATCCGGTAGGGCTCCTTGAGGGTGGAGACATCGAAGTCGTTCGGTCCTCGATTGGCGGCAAGGAAGGCCCCGGCATCGGAGATGGTGCCTGGCACCAATTCGACCTGTGCCCCATGGTGCCGACACTCGTTGACGAAATGAGCGGGAGTGTCGTCGGGCATGGCCACGCCGACCGGGATACCCGCACGGGCGCCGTACGCCGCCAGTGCAGAGGCTGCGTTGCCCGCAGACGGCGCGACCAGGCGTTGCGCACCGAGTTGTATCGCTGCCGAGACGGCCACGGCCATGCCTCGTGACTTGAACGATCCGGTCGGGTTCTGTGCTTCGTCCTTGACCCAGACCCGGTCCTCGACCTCGATCAGCGGAGTCCACCCTTCACCGAGCGTGACGGCATCGCCGATGTCGACCGGAAGCACTCGCGAGTAGCGCCACATCGAGGAGTTGGTCGGATCGATGACCTCGCTGGGCTCTCCACGCGGCAGCGACAAATCGACGCGGAGTGGCATGCCGCAGAGGGGGCAAACGGTCTCAAGCTGGTCGGCCGAGATGCTGTGACCACACTCGAAACACGTCAGTCCTTGGACGGTCGATGCGAGAGGCATGGTGTGGACAGTACGGTCCGTCGACCGTTCGAGCAACGAATCTGCCGACGTGGCCTGCGGGAATAGCGGGCACCCATTTCGGCACATACCGGCGGCACCTGCGCTGAACGTCACATGCACCCGCCCATATCGGCACACATGTACGGCAAGGTCGGGGACGCCGGAGATCGCCCAATCATCCGGTTGTGGGCGGGTTGGTGGCGCCTCCTACGTTCCAGGTTGTCCGTGGTCGGTTACTTCCGGTGCGAGGTAGTGGGGTTCGGTAATGCCCTTCTTTCGCATAGCGATTCCCGTGAGAATCTCTCGTGCGCAGCGGTTGGCGACGAGCGGCGTCACATAGGTGGGGTCAACCAGTGGGTTGAGTTCCACCAGTTCGACTCCGACGAGGTTCGTCTCAGCGCCAAGTCGTCTGAGAAGCGGGAAGAGTTCACGAGGCGTCAGTCCGTTGGGCTCAGGTGTTCCCGTGCCTGGAGCGTAGGCGGGATCGAGCACATCGATATCGAGTGAGATGTAGAGGTAGTCGGTTCCTTCAGACGCCTCGGCGATCGCACGTTCCATGACGCGATCCCACCCGTACTTCTCGACCTCGGCCATGAAGTGGTAGCGGAACCCCTGATCTCGCATCCAAGCGAGGTCTTCGTGTCCTGGCATGTAGCCGCGAAGACCTACCTGGATGAAGTTGTTGCCGTTGACATGACCCTGTTCGATGAGCTTGCGAACTGGAGTGCCGTGGGTCAGGTGATGTCCAATTCCGAACGACGCAGCGTCGTAATGCGCATCGAAATGGATCACACCAACCTTGCCCTTGCCATAGATGTCCGACATCGCAGCAACATCGGGATACATGAGGGCATGGTCCCCGCCCACAACAAACGGGATCGCACCGGTCTCCGCGATCTCACGAACTATCGATCGAACCGGCTCGATTGACCGATGAGTGCTCTCGAAATCGACAGCAGCGTCGCCGTAGTCACAGATCGTCAACTCTTCGAGGGCGTCCACCATCACATGAGAGTGTGGAAGCCCGCTCGCAACGCTGGGCAGATACATGTCATGAGACCGAAGCGCACGTGGACCGAACGCTGCGCCCCTCATCCCGCCAGAGAAATCCATGCCAGCACCCACCATTGCAACGTCTACCGCACCAGCGCGGAGATCAGCAGGAGTGAGACCGACCGGTCGCTGGAGAAACGTCGCAATCCCGTGAGAACTCAGGGCCATCGGATACCGGCGCAGATCAATCAATCCAGGGGGACGGTCACCTTGCAGGTCACCACGCGGAGTTCGCCACACGTCCTTCGTTGGATCGTCCAGATTCAACTCTGGGAAATCGGTCGGTGGCTCGGACATTCGTATACCCCCAATACATCTCCACGGTCGCGCCTCGGTCGTCAAGCGTACAGAAGCGGCGAACCGAACCTGGCGAGACCGCCGCCCATGACGGCACACATGCGGCGTCGGTCGGCGAGCCCCATAGACGAATATGGGTGCCTGAACACCACGAGAGTCGACCCGGCCAGCATCGTGGTACGAGCCGACATGATTGGGGCACCTCCGCATCCGGTCTGAGCCGCACATATGGGCGGGTGGTACGGTGGATCGATGGCTCTCGGCAACTGCTCCTTCGAGACTGAACGGCTCGTGGTGGGCGATTCGTCTCGCGTCCTGACCGGCGACGCGGCAGAGGCACTACGTGACGGCTTTGTCGTGTCCCTGTTGACCGAGGCGGTCACTCGTGACCTTCCACCGGGATGGCAGGGACCATTCGATATGGACCGGGCAGCGTCATGGTTCGCCGAGCGCCAGAGCGAGAGCACGGTGCTTCTCATTGTGGACCGCTCAGACGATCGCCCTGTCGGGCTCCTGATCCTGTCCGAAGCCAACAACAGCGATCGCGGATCGGACATCCGCCTGGGGTACATCATCGCCGAAAGCGCTTGGGGCAGAGGTTTGGCGACCGAGGTCGTGGCAGGGATCGCCGACTGGTGCCGGACCAACGGAACCATACGGTCGATCATTGGCGGTGTCGCGGATGGCAGCAGTGCCTCAGCCCGGGTCCTCCAGAAGAACGGATTCGTTCCTCACTTCGCCGTTGTCGACCTACCCGCCGACAACGTGGAGTACACGCTGACGTTCACGACATAGACCACACACAAGGGCGCGTACGGGGGCGTGACACCGGGAATGGCCGCCCATATGGGCACATATGGGCGGCATGGATGGTCGCTGCGGGTCCCAGTATTTCTACTAAGACCCCGCGGTGGAGGTGGGGGGAATCGAACCTTCTCCGCACACCGAAGACACACCAGGACCCCACCAACCCTCAACCCGCAAGAGAGCCGCGAGGCAGACAAGAACCGTAGAACCACGGCACGAGGTTGAGCCCGAGAAGGGCTCAACCGACGTCACCGGCACAGCGGTGGAGGTGGGGGGAATCGAACCCCCGTCCCATGAGGTTTCAGCGTCGGCATCTCCGAGCGCAGCCGACAGCGAGCTTTCGGAACCCGGGAGACGCCGTCGGCCGTTTCTCCTGGGCCCTAGTCGGAATTGTCTTACCCCACCGGTCCCAACATCCCGATGGGGGCATCCTGCATTATTATGCCCGGATCCGGCGAGGCAGGCACCCTCCGGGCGGACACGCTGCGTTAATTAGGCAGCGAGTGCGTAACTTTCGTTGTCGGCACTTATGGTTGTT
>Ga0316190_10000767_pt1 | contig 22713 bp, 17 predicted proteins | sample Eddworburrow2_MG_FD_204929 | JGI IMG/M metagenome (GOLD analysis project Ga0316190, IMG submission 204929) | Coastal sediment microbial communities from Maine, United States - Eddy worm burrow 2 | ecosystem: Environmental > Aquatic > Marine > Coastal > Sediment | place: USA: Maine | collected... | reverse complement strand
CGGTGGCGTGGGCGGCCTGGATCTTGTTGCTGCCAACCCCGCCGATCTTCATCAACGCCTCACCGATACCGGACGGGTCGCGGGTGTACTGCACGGCGGAAGCGTCGGCCAGGTACTCCCGCTGGCGGGAAACCGCGGCCTGGATCATGCGGGCGAAGATGGTGCCGACCCAGCCGATGATGAGCAGCCCGACGGCCGCCGCCACCAGCACCATGGTGGAGTTGCCCTCCTTGCTGCTCCTGCGGCGGGGAGCCCACCACAGGTTCTGCAGCAGGAGCCGGCCGACGATGGTGATCACCGCGATCCCAAAGACCCAACCGATGATCCTGGTCTTGACCCTGGTGTCGCCGTTTCTGATGTGGGAGAACTCGTGGGCGATGACACCCTGGAGTTCACGCCGACTGAGATGTACCAGCGCCCCCCGGGTCACCCCGATGGCGGAGTTGTTGGCCGTCCAACCGGCGGCGAAGGCGTTGATGGCTGCTTCGTGATCGAGTACGAACACCGCGGGCACCGGCATGCCCGAGGCGATGGCGATCTCCTCGACCACATTGGCCAGCTGTTTCTCGCGCAGGTCCTGGGTGTTGAAGTCGACCGGTCGACCCCCCATCGAGGCGGCAACGTAGGAACCCCCACCACCACGGATCTGGGCCGACTTGACCAATGAGGCACCGACGATGACCAGCGTGGTGATCGGAGCCGACACGGCGAAGGCCGACACCGGCTGGAACTCGCCCGAGGAGTAGTAGAACAACGCAACGAGCAGCACCGAGACCACCAAGATGATGGCCAGCACCCCGAGCAGTAGCAGGGCGATCAGTCGGGTGGTGGCCTGGCGAGCCTGTTCCTGGTTGGTTTGAAAATCCATCGCCAAGGGTCAGCGTCTCCCGCTCGGTTGGTTGCTCATACCCCGACGCTCAGGCCCCGGGTCGAGGCGGCGTCGGACCATCGTTGTCGTCGAAGGAGATCTGGATGTTCCCCCGCTTCTCCGGGGCCTCATCAAGATCGAGGTAGGCCTGATCCTTGAAACCGAAGGAGTTGGCCAACACCACGGGCGGGAACGTTGCCTTGTAGGTCTGGTAAGCGTTGACCTGGTCGTTGTAGTTCTGGCGGGCGAAGGAGATCTTGTTCTCCGTGGTCGTCAGCTCCTCGGTCAACTGGGCCATGTTCTGGTTGGCCTTCAGGTCGGGGTAGGCCTCCGACACCGCAAGCAGCCGTCCCAGCGCTCCCCCCAAAGCCCCTTCCGACGAGGCCATGCGGGCCATGGCCTCCAGGTTCTCCGGATCGCCGGAAACCTCAATCCGGGCCTGCGAGGCGGCCGCCCTGGCGTTGACCACCGCTTCGAGGGTCTCACGTTCGTGGCCCATATAGCCCTTGGCCACCTCCACCAGGTTGGGGATCAGGTCATGGCGACGTTCGAGTTGCACATCGATCTGGGCGAAGGCGTTGCGGGCCCGCTCCCGGAGTGAGACCAGACGGTTGTAGGCCTTGATCACGTAGAAAGCGATCAGGACCACGATCACGATCAAAGCGATGACGACATAAAGCATGAAGATTCCCTTCCCATGGCGACGCACGCACACGCGCCTTCCGGTGCCAACGCTACCCGCCGCGATCGGTCGTCAAGGAGACGTTCGCCCCAGGCCACTGGCCGATAGGCTCGGCACGGTGGCTGATGTATACGAATTGTCGCAGGAAACCTTTGATCGACTCCACGCCGAACACGGTGACCTGACCACCCGTGGCCGCATCGAGATCGCCAAGAAGATCGAGGTGGCCCGAGAAATGGGCGACCTCTCCGAGAACGGTGACTATCACGCGGCCAAGGAAGAGCAGGGCAAGATGGAGGGTCGGATCAACCACCTGACCGCCCTGATCGAGAACGCCAAGATCGTTGAGGTCGACACCAGCGGTGAACCGACGGTTCAGGCCGGCTGTGTGGTTTCGATCCGCTATGCCGGTGACGACGAGGTCGAACGCTACCTCTTGGGTTCAATCGAGGAGCGACGTGACGGCTTGACCGTCATCTCACCCGGTTCGCCCCTCGGCAAGGCCCTCACCGCGGCTGCGGTCAACGACACCGTCACCTTCGAGGCCCCCGCCGGGCCCCTCGATGTGACCGTTGTCAACATCGAGTACTGACCAGACCCCTCACCGAGCCACGAGACGCACCGAACAAGGAAGAGCCATGGCCAACCAAGCCCGCACCCTCGCCGACAACGTCTGGGATCGACACGTCGTGCACCCCGGCAGTGACGGCGATCCCGATCTGCTCTACATCGATCTGCACCTCGTGCACGAGGTCACCTCACCCCAGGCCTTCGACGGTCTGCGTCTGGCCGGACGCAAGGTGCGCCGCCCCGACCTGACGGTGGCCACCGAGGATCACAACGTCCCCACCGGGAACATCGATCAGCCCATCGCCGATCCCATCAGTGCCAAACAGATCGACACCATGCGGGCCAACGCCGCCGAGTTCGGCGTGACCCTGCACGAGATGGGCAACCCCCTCCAGGGCATCGTCCACGTGATCGGCCCCGAGCAGGGCCTGACCCAGCCGGGCATGACCGTCGTCTGTGGTGATTCCCACACCGCGACCCATGGTGCGTTCGGAGCGCTGGCGTTCGGTATCGGCACCAGCGAGGTCGAGCACGTGCTGGCCACGCAGACCCTGCCCCAGGTGCGACCCAAGACGATGGCGGTGAACGTCAACGGCACCCTGCAACCGGGCACGTCGGCCAAGGACGTGATCCTGGCCATTATCGGTCGTCTCGGCACCGGCGGCGGCATCGGCCACATCATCGAATACCGGGGCGAGGTGTTCGAGGCCCTCTCGATGGAGGGCCGCATGACGATCTGCAACATGTCGATCGAGGCCGGAGCCAAGGCAGGCATGATCGCCCCCGACGACACCACCTTCGCCTATCTTGAAGGCTTGGCCCATGCCCCCAAGGGCGCCGCCTGGGAGGCCGCCCTCGACGACTGGCGCGCCCTGCCGACCAGCCCTGGCGCCTCCTTCGACGCTGAGGTCACGATCGACGGTTCGGCCATTGGACCACAGATTACCTGGGGCACCAACCCTGGCCAGGTCGCCCCCCTCGACACCAACGTTCCCTCGCCCGACAGCTTCGACGACCCGGCGGCCCGCGACGCCGCCGCCCGGGCGCTGGAGTACATGGGCCTCAAGGGTGGCACCGCAATTCGTGACATCGCCGTCGACACCGTGTTCATCGGCTCCTGCACCAACAGCCGCATCGAAGACCTCCGAGCGGCGGCTGACGTCGCCCGGGGCCGCACCGTGGCCTCGGGGATGCGGACACTGGTGGTTCCCGGCTCGTTCGCGGTGAAGAACCAGGCCGAGGCCGAGGGTCTCGACACCGTGTTCCGGGCCGCCGGTTTCGATTGGCGGGAACCGGGCTGTTCAATGTGCCTGGCCATGAACCCCGACAAGCTGTCTCCCGGTGAGCGCTCGGCCTCAACCAGCAACCGCAACTTTGAGGGCCGTCAGGGCCGTGGGGGCCGCACCCACCTGGTGTCGCCCGAGGTGGCCGCTGCCACCGCCATCGCCGGCCACTTCGCCGCGCCGACCGACCTCTGACCGATCGAACCACCAGGAGACCTGAATCATGCAAGCTGTGACCATTGTGAGTGGTCGGGCCCTTCCTCTGGACCGGTCCGATGTCGACACCGATCAGATCATTCCCTCCGACTGGCTCAAGCAGGTAGAGCGCACCGGGTTCGAAAAGGGCCTGTTCTCGGAATGGCGTGACGACTCGAACTTCGTAATGAACGACGAGCGCTTCGCCGCGGCCTCGATCCTCATCGGCGGCCCCAACTTCGGGGTCGGCTCCTCCCGGGAGCACGCCGTGTGGGCCATCCAGCAGTACGGGTTCGCGGCGGTGATCTCACCCCGCTTCGGTGACATCTTCCGCAACAACGCCACCAAGAACGGCCTGGTGCCGGTGGTGGTCTCCCCCGAGGTCGGCCGCCAACTGCTCGACGCCGTCGAGGCCGATCCCGACCTCGAGTTCACGATCGACATCGAACGCCGCCTACTCGAAGTTCCGGCGCTTGGCCTAGTCGAATCGTTCCCCCTCGATCACGCCACCCAGGAGCGGTTCCTCCAGGGTCTCGACGACATCGGCATCAGCCTGCGCCACGAGGTCGACATCGACTCGTTCGAGACCACCCGCCCGGCCTGGATGCCTGCCGCCAACGCCTGATCCTCCGGTTGGGCGACGGCCCGATTCGGCCACGCTCGGACCCCAACCAAGAATTTCCGGGATTCCGGGAACCAGAGCGGTCGCCGCGTCGTCGAAGTTGACATGAACCAGTCTTTGACCCCGAGCGTGCTCCGGCCCCGACGACGTTCCCTACGCCTAGTCCCGGCCCTGCTGGCGGCGACCCTGATCGCCTCCGCCTGCACCACGGGCGACGACGCCACCAATGGCTCCGGATTCGGCCAGTCGAACCCCGATACCACCAACCTCGTCGGCTCCGACATTGTGTTGACGGCCGGGCTGGAAACCCTCGACAGCTGCGACGCCCTGCTGGAGCGGATCAAGGACGAAGCCATCGAACGGGTCGGCCCCTATGGCTTCGGCGACGGCTTCCACGGGCCGATCTTCGCCGAGGCGGACGTCGGCGGCCTCGACGATGAGGAAGCAGCAACCGAGAGCTCCGCCTCGGACGACAGAGCCTCGTTCGCCCAGGCCGCTCCGTCCTCCAACCTGGCCGCCGCCGAGGGCGCCGACGGGGCAGGCAGCGGTAGCTTCTCCGAAACCAACAACCAGGAGCAGGACGTCGACGAGGCCGACCTGGTCAAGACCGACGGCGAGCGCGTGGTGATCGTTTCTGGCAACACCCTGCGGGTCATCGACGCCGCGGCGGACACGCCCCAGCTGACCAGGACCATCGAGCTGCCCGAGGACTCCTGGGGTGGTCAGTTGTTCCTCGACGGCGACCGGGCCCTGCTGATGACCAGCGGCTGGACCAATCGACCCTTCATCGAGCAGTCGATCGCCACCGACTGGTACCAGGGCTCCCCCATCGGGCGCCTGATCGAGATCGACCTGGTCAACGGCCAAGTGACCCGCACCCTGGAGTTCGAGGGCGGCTACCTGTCGGCCCGCGAGATCGGTGGGACCATCCGTATCGTGCTCACCGCATCGGCCGACCGCTTCGCCTTCGTCTACCCGTCGAACGACAACGCCACCGAGGCCGCAACCGTCGCCAACCAGTCCGTGATCGAATCCTCGACCATCGAGCACTGGATCCCCACCTACCGCATCACCGAGGGCGGCTCGACCGTCGCCGAGGGTCCCATCGTCGACTGCGACCGGGTGCACATCCCCTCGGAGTTCGCCGGGTTCGGATCGCTGGTGGTGCTCACCGCCGATCTCGACGACGGCCTGGCCATCAACGACGCCCTGTCGGTGTTCACCAACGCCCAGACCGTCTACGCCTCCACTGATCGGGTGGCGGTGGCGACCCCCCGCTGGCCCCGCTTCGACGGCGACGGTGAGCCCGACAACGAGGAGTTCAGCACCGCCCTGCACACCTTTGACATCACCAATGCCGACCGGGCCGACTACGTGGCCACCGGCTCGGTGCGGGGTCACCTGCTCAACCAGTTCAGCCTGTCCGAGCACGAGGGTTACCTGCGGGTGGCCACCACCGAGGGCAGCCCGTGGGGTGGGGCCGACGAGACCAGTGAGAGCTTCGTCACCGTATTGGCCGAGGAGGGCAACGCCCTGCAGCCCGTTGGCGAGGTCGGGGGCCTGGGTGAAGGCGAACAGATCTTCGCCGTACGCTTCCTGGGCGACACCGGCTACGTCGTCACCTTCCGCCAGGTCGACCCCCTCTACACCGTTGACCTCTCCGATCCGACCAATCCCCAGGTCGTCGGTGAGCTCAAGATCCCCGGCTTCTCCAGCTATCTGCATCCCGTCGGCGAGGATCATCTCATCGGTGTCGGTACCGACGGCGACGACGAGGGCCGGACCGAGGGCGCGGTGATCTCCCTGTTCGATGTGAGTGACCCGGCCGACCCCCAGCGGGTCGACAAGTTGAACCTCGACGGTGCCAACGGTTCGTTCGATTCCAACGACCAGAGCAGCTCCGCCACCCCGGTCAGCTGGGACGCCAAGGCCTTCACCTACTGGGAGGACACCGCCATCGTTCCCATCAGCTGGTGGTCCTACAACCAGGCCGACGGTACCTCCGACAACGGATCGGCCGCCGTGCTGGTTGAGGTCAACGTCGACGGGCAGGCCAGCCTGAACGAGACCGGCCGGGTCCCCCACCCTGAGGTCACCTTCTGTGAAGGCGAGGACGGGGTGACGATCATCCAGGAGGATGACGAGCCCGCGACCTCGGAGTCGACCGACGCCGAGGCGAGCTTTGTCGACGACAACGACGAGCCTGCCTCAACCAGCCCGGTTCCCGGCCGCTACTGCGAAAGCTGGACCCCGGAGATCCAACGCTCAGTCGTGGTCGGCGACAACCTCTTCACCATCTCCGAGGGCGGGGTCAAGGTCGTCACCTTCAACGGCCTCAACCGGGTGAACTGGATCCCGTTCGAGCAACGCTGACGGCCTCGTCGGCCCCGGGGCCGATTCTTGGCCCTCGACCAACCCCAAGGTCGAACGGTCCCGGTAGATTGCCATCCAGTTCTTCGGGGGCGAGCGACTTCGGGAGAGGTCCGATGCAAGAAAACCAAGATGACCTCTACCTCGTCCTCGACGAGGTAGAGGTAGAGGTAGAGGTAGAGCACGATTGGGGACATTCCGATCGTCGGCAACCAAGGCTCTGCTTTCCCGCCATCGACGAGACACTCATGGTCGACGGGCTCGACACCCCAGAACCGACAACGGGCCGCTCCCGACTCTCCATCGCCGTCGCCGCCCTGGCTACGCTGGCCGGCTTCTTCGGGACGATCCTGCTGGATGGCACCGCCGGGCAGGCCCCGCTCAGCCCGTCGGTCCAGGCCGCAGCCCCCCGGGTGGTGACCGAACCCCACCGTTTCGCCGAGAGTGAACACAAGCTCGGCGGACGGGCCGCAGATGGGCAGGCACCCAATGGACCTCCCCCAAGCCTGGACCCGGCCTCGGACTCACCCTCGAACCCCGACTCGGCCGGCATCGCGGGCGAGGCGACCGGCGAAGATCATCGCCCCGACACCACCACACCCCAGGCCACTGCGAGTAGCCGGACAACGCACAGCGGCCACACCACGGTGCAACCAGCGATGACGATGCCCCAGCCAACGATGACGCCGGTCGTTTCTGTGACCACCATCCCCGTCACTGCCCTACCCCAGACGACAGCCTCGCCCACAGTATCGACCACCCACCAGCCGATCACGACCCACCAACCGATCACGACCCACCATCCAACGACAACGACCTCCACCCCAACGACACCATCCCCGCCCCCTCCCGGCTCCCCAATACCGGTCGACGACGACGCCACGGCCCGAGTGGGCAGGAACATCACGATCCGGGTGCTCACCAATGACGATGAAGGCAATGCCGACCTCGACGAGCGAACCCTGTCCATCGTCTCCGAGGCATCGAACGCCACGTTCGTCAGAATCCGGAGGGGCAGGTTCAAGTACCAATCACACCTGGGCTTCACCGGCAACGATGTGTTCACCTACCGGATCTGCAACAAGAACAACCTGTGCGGGGAGGCCACGGTCACCGTCACCGTGGTCGACTGACCATCAGCGCAGGTGGGGCAGGACCTCGGTAGCCAACAGTTCCATCTCATCGGCCAGCACCTCGGCCGGTACCGCTCCGGCGTCAAGTAGGAACAGGTGTCGATCGAGACCAAGCAGATCGTTGATGGCACCGACCCGGTCAACTACCTCGGCCGGGCTGCCGCAGATGGCTGGCCCCTGCAGCAACGTGTCGAAATCGGTGTCCCGCCCAAAGGCGCTCCGCACGGTCAGGGCGAAGTCTCGGTAGTGCTCCAGATGGGGGCGCCAACGGCGCCGGGCCTCCTGGCTGGTGGCGGCCACGTGCAGATAGCTGGGAAACCCAACCCTGGCCCCGCCCCCGTAGCCCGACTCCGCCCGGCGACGACGGTAGTGATCGACGATCTCCACATAGTCGACGGGCCAGCGAAACAGGCTGGGCAGGAACAGCGGCAGCCCCAGGGTGGCGGCCAGATCGGCCGACGTTGTCGACAACCCGCCCCCGATCCACACCCCCGGGTAGGGCTTCTGGATGGGTCGGGGCTGCAGCCGGATGTGGTCGAGTGGGGCCCGGTACTGGCCACTCCAGCTCACCTCATCCTCGGTGAACAGTCGCAGCACCAGGCGCAGGTACTCCTCAAACCGGGGCCGCAACTCGTCAAAGTCGGCGATCCCGAAGGCGTGGGCAGTGTGCTCGGAGACCCCGCGGGCAAACGTCATCTCGGCCCGCCCGTTGGACAACACATCGAGCATGGCCAACTGCTCGGCCTGGCGTACCGGATCGGTGTTGGCCAGTAGGGTCACCGAAGTGCCCAACATGATGTGCTCCGTGCGCGAAGCTGCCGCCGCCAGCACCAGCTCCGGAGCCGACAGGATGTAGTCGCTGAAATGATGCTCGCCAACACCAAAGGCGGCGAACCCCGCCTCTTCGGCCTGCACGGCGGTGTCGACCACGCGCCGTAGCCGTTCGGCCTGGGTGGTGCAGCTCCCGTCGATTGGGTTTGGCAAGTGGTCGGCCAAGCTGAGGATGCCGTAGTCGGTCACGGTGCCAGCATTACCCGATCATCGCCCCGTTCGCTACGAGGACTTGATGTCGAGCACATCGATCGACAACACGCCGTCGGCCCGGCGCAGTTCGGTGACCACCTCGGGAGCGACCGGTTCACCGATGTCGAGCACCATGATGGCGGTGCCTTTGGCCTCGTCGCGGCCGACATCCATGTTGTTGATGTTGACCAACGCCTCACCCAGAATCGTGCCAACGATGCCAATCACGCCGGGTCGATCATCGTTGCGGATCACCAACATGTGATCCGAAAGTGGTACGTCGATGGCGTGATCATCAACCTGGACGATGCGGGCCTCATCGCGCAACCCAATAAGCGTGGCAGCGATGGAGCGGCCCTCACCCCGGATGGCCAACCGGTTCACAAAGTCGAGTGACTGGGAGGAGGCGACCACGTTCAACGTGATCCCCAACTCGGTCAGCAGACCCTCGGCGTTGACGAAGGACACCGGACCGTCAGTTAGCTGTGAGGCCAGGCCCTTGGCCGCGGCCAGGGCCACGAGACTGTTGTCGAAACCGCCGATCTCACCCTCGAACGAGAGCTCAACCTCGGAACCGACGGCATCTCGACCGAGCGACGAAAGCAACGCACCCAACTGCTCGGCCAGCGGCAGGTAGGGTTCGAGCGTTCCAGCCAACTCGGCCGCGTCGATGTTCACGGCAAAGGGCACAAAGTCGCCGTTCAGGGCCAACGCCACCTGCTCGGCGATCGTCACCCCTGCCCGGTCCTGAGCTTCATGGGTCGACGCCCCCAGGTGGGGGGTGGCCACCACGTTGGGCAGTGTGAACAGCGGCGAATCGGTGCACGGTTCGGTGTCGAACACGTCAAGGGCGGCCGCCCCCGCCTGTCCCGACACCAGCGCCTCGTAGAGGGCCGCTTCGTCGACGATGCCTCCTCGGGCCACGTTGATGACCCGGATTCCGGGCTTGGCCATGGCGAAGAAGTCCGACCCGATGAGACCTATGGTTTCGGGGGTACGGGCCACGTGCACGGTCACGATGTCGGCACGGGCGGCGAGGGTGTCGAGGTCAACCAGCTCGGTTGACATTTCCCGGGCCCGCTCTTCGGAAATGTAGGGATCGAAGCCGATCAGATGCATGCCAAAAGCCTGGGCCCGCTGGGCCACCAGCTTGCCGATCCGACCCAGCCCGACAATGCCCAGAGTCTTACCGTCGAGTTCGATGCCGGTCCACGCCGAACGCTCCCAGCGACCCTGCTTCAACGCGGCATCGGCCTGGGGGATGTTGCGGGCCTGGGCAAGGATGAGGGCCATCGTCTGCTCGGCGGCCGACAGCACGTTGGACTGAGGGGCGTTGACCACCAGCACACCGCGCTTGGTGGCGGAGTCCACGTCGACGTTGTCAAGGCCGATACCGGCCCGTCCGACGACAACCAGTTCATTGGCCTCGGCCAACACGTCGTCGGTCACTTCGGTGGCGGATCGGATGATCAACGCACCGGCGCCGACAACGGCCTTGGCCAGTGTTTCCTCGGACAACCCGAGTTGGACATCGACCACGTGGCCTGCGGCCCGCAGCTTGTTGAGCCCGGATTCGGCAATGGCCTCGGTGACGAGAATTCGAGTCATGGCTGTTGAGGATCGCCAGCAAAACGACCACAAACACGTCCACGAGACAAATGACACAGACGACTCATCTGCAACATCGGCATTATCGCTCCAACCTCGGTCTTCGACCACGAACAGTCGACCAAGGGTACCGTGCGCCGTTCCGGCACCAGGAGTTTGGCCTGCAGCCAAACATCCACGTGCGCCGTTCCGGCACCAGGAGTTTGGCCTGCAGTCAAACATCCACGTGTGTTGCTAGTGAAACGTGCGTCTATTGGTTGGAATCAATAGGTTCGTGTCATGGGTGCTTACCGCCAGGAGCGTCGGAGGGCCGTCATCGTTGGAGCCGGTCTCAGCGGGCTTACCACCGCGGGCGCATTGCTCCGTCTCAATCCACGATGGCAAGGCTCCGACATTGTCATCGTGGAGGCGGCGCCGATGGTGGGAGGTCGTCTGTTCACCGAGCAGATCGGTGCTGCGGTTTTTGATCACGGGGCCCAGTTCTTCACCGTGCGGTCCGCTGAGTTCGAACTGGCCGTCGACCATTGGACGAGGGCCGGGCTGGTCGGCGAATGGTGCCGTGGTTTCACCGTGGTCGATGGCTACCCCCGCTACCGGGCGAACGCCGGGATGCAGTCGCTGGCGATTCACCTGGCCGGTGAACTGACGACGGCCGGAGTCGAGATCCTTCCCTCCACCGCGGTGCGGTCGGTGTCCCCCGACCCAGCAGGGCAAGGCTGGACAGTCACCGTGGAGGCCGGCGACCGGCAATCCCTGGAAACCGACGCTGTGGTGCTGACTCCGCCCGCTCCATTCAGCGCCGCCCTGATCCGCCAAGGCGGCGCCCCTATCGACCCCGAGGTGCTCAGCGTTCTCGACGGTGTGGGGTGTCATCGAGTGTTGGCGCTCCTGGCCGTGGTCGATCGGCCGGCGGCCCTACCTCCGCCCGGGGCCCACCAACAGCCCGACGATCCAACCTTCAGTTTCATCGCTGACAACCAGGCCAAGGGCGTGAGTGGGGTCCCGGCGGTGACGTTCCACACCGCCCATCAGCGATCGGCTGAGCTGTGGGAGGAAGCCGACGATGTCATCCTGGCCACCCTTTTGCCCGAGGTCACCAAGGTCGTGGCCCCGGCCCGGACCCTCGAACTTCAACTACGACGGTGGCCATGCTCAGGGCCGGTCAATCCCCACCCCGACCCATACCTTGAGCTGACCAGGACCCCGGGGCCCCTGATCGTGGCCGGCGACGGCTTCGGACCGTCGAAGGTTGAGGGGGCCTACCTCTCGGGCCTGGCCGCCGCCCGCGCGGTGGCCGCTGATCAGTCGTAAAGCAGATAGGGCCGACGCAAGGTATCAAAGGCCTCGATCTCGGCCTGCCACTGATCGATGATGGCCGACGCCGACACCCCGGCCTCGATCCCAGCCCGAAGCTCACCGCCACCGGCCAACAGGTCGAGTGTCGCTCCCCGATCAATCAACGGCCCCACCCCCCTGGTGCCGCCGTGGCGCCAAAAAACCTCCAGCAGGTGAACCCCGAGCTCAACCGCCTCCACCCGGGCCTCGTCGGTGACGACGATGCGTATCCCGGTCAGGCGCTCCCCCTCGTAGGTGGGTGACGGCACGCTGGGAGAAGCAACGGGGGTGAACTCAGCCGGTTCGAACCTCACACCGGGCAGTTGGCGCTGGTTGAGTTCCGCTGCCACCTCAACCCCGTCGACCCAAGGGCTACCGAGGAGGGTGAACGGTTCGGCCGTGCCCCGCCCGAGCGACATCGTCGTTGCCTCGAACAGCACCGTCGCCGGGTAGACGGCGGCCGCTTCGACGGTTGGCAGGCTGGGGCTCGGTGGCAACCAGTCCAGCCCGGTGGCCGACCAGGTGTCGGCTCGCTGCCAGCCGGTCATCGTGACCACCTGCAGATCGAGCTGTTCGAGCCCTGGCAACCAACCTTCACCCTGTATGGCCTGGGCCAGCTCACCGGCGGTCAGACCATGGGCCGCCGGCACCGGGTACTGACTGATGAACGACTCGAATCCCGACCGGCGGGTGAAACCACCGAGGTAACGACCGCCCAACGGATTGGGACGATCAAAAACAACAAAGGGGATGTCGGCCTTGGCCGCCGCCTCCATGGCCAGGCCCATGGTCGACAGGTAGGTGTAGGCCCGAACGCCGACATCCTGCAGATCGAAGACGAGTACGTCGACCTCGGACAGCGAGGCCGGGGTCGGTGCCCGGTTCACGCCATAGAGGCTGCGTACGACAAAACCGCCCCCGGTGTCTGCGCTATCGTCGACGGCCACACCGGCCGGCCGGCCGCCGTCCACCCCGTGCTCCGGGGAGAATACCACCACCAGGTCGACCTCAGCCGAGTGCGCCAGCACCTCCACCAGAGGTTGCCCGTCAATCTGCGACGCCGTGTTGGTGATCAAGCCCACCCGACGACCTCGAAGCAGGGTGAAGCCCTCCCCGGCGGCCCGAGCAGCCCCCACCTCGATCGCGACCCCGGGGTCCGCTCCCCGGCCGAGGTCCCCGGTCGAGGTGGAGGTCGACGGCGCCGTCACCGTGGGCACCGTTGAGGCAGGGAGGGTGGACGTCAGCGGGGCCGGTACCACCCCGGTCGCCGGTTCGGCGGGCACAGTCGCAATGGTGGTCCCCGAAGACGGTTCCCCGTCCGCTCCACACGACGTGACCGCAAGAAACATGGGCAACCATACGAGTCTTCCCATAGTGAGATTTCTTTTTTTCACTGCACTATCACCATTTCCTGATAACCGAAGCCAAACCCGCTGGTAGAGAGGTCGCCCACCCAGTGTATGGACAATGGTGTGGCCCATTGTCGCCACAATTAGGGGTTGGCTGACCGCTCTAAGTGTTCTAGATTGTGGACATGTAGTGAGCACGCACCGCCGAATTTCTGACGGTTGAGCCCTCACCGGCAACAAAGGAAAGAGCGGGAATGACAACTGAAGAAAACTCGGTTCGTGCTGTTGCGGATCACGCCGACCAAGACGGAAAGGCCCTTTCGAAGCGACCCCTTCGAAAGAACCTCTCCGGGTTGTCCAATGTGAGCCCGGGCTCGGCACGATCCAACAACGGATTATCAACAACAACCCACGAGGAATCGGTGACGGCAGACACCAACCCACATCGGACAGGCCGGGCAAAAGGCAAGCCCGGACCCGACGGACGAGGCCATCTCGTCGTCAACGGCCTCCGGCTGATGACGAGAGGCTCTGATCTGGTCCGAGATCTCAGTTTCGAAACCGAGGCAGGGTCGACGACCTTTGTTGTCGGCACCTCGACCAGGGCCCGATCGGCCCTGCTGGCGGTCCTTCTGGGGGTGGAGCGGGCATCGGCGGGCACCGCGATCCTCGATGGCGAGGCGATCGAGGATTCCCCTTTGAGTCGGGCCCGGGCCGAAGTGGCGATCGTGCTTCACGACCCGTGCATCACCGCAGGCAGTTTTATTGACAATATCGCCTTCGGCCTCACCGATATCAGCCGGGTCCGGCTCGAACAGGCCGCTGACCTTACCGGGGTGAGCGACATCGCCATTGGCTTCCAGAAGGGGCTCGACACCGTTGTCAGCGAGGGTGGCCGGGAACTCTCCCTTGGCCAACGGCGCCTCATTGCGCTTGCCCGAGCCGTCGTGCGTAGCCCTTCCCTGCTATTGATCGAAGATCCCACCCTCGGGTTGTACGTGGCCGAGCGGGCCTTCGTTTCCAGTGCCATTCGCAGGTTGAGGGGAACGACAACCGTGGTGGTGGTCGGTCAGAACTCCTTCGGTGCCCGCGACAACGACCAGATCATCCGCTACGACCGCCGCCGGCACTCCCAGACCACGCCGGGTCCCCGCCGTATCCCAACCACGGCCACCGGCTTCACCACCACCCCCAAGGGCCCGACCGGCGTCACCGATTCCAAAAGCACCGGTGCTGGCACCGGCACCACCGACACCGACGACGAGGACACCGCCCCCCTTCCCACACTCGGTCGAGGTGGCGGCCGGCCGTTGGCCCTCAAGGCCATTGGGGTCGGCGAAGACCTGGTTCCGGGCTACGCCGCCGCCAGCCTGGTTGGCCACACGGCCCGGATCGAGACCTGGCTGGCGTGGGACCGTAAGTGCGACCACCTCGTGAAGTTGAAGATCCCCCGCCGCTCACCTGCCACCGACGGCGCCCGCGACGAGTTGACCCGCGAGTACATGACGGCCGTACTGCTCAGGCACCCCGGCCTGGCCCGACCACTCACCGCCAGTCTCGACACCCACTCCCCCTACGCGGTGTTCGAACACGTCGACGGGCCGACCCTGTCCTCTGCCCTTAGCTCGCCGGTACGGGGTCCCGACACTTCCATGGTGCTGCGCTCGGGCTACGAGTTGGCCCGCACCCTGTGTTTTGTCCATCAGAAGGGCTTCGCCCACCTCGACCTACAGCCGAGCAACACCGTGTTGAGCTCGGTCGGCACCATCGTCACCGACCTGCGCATGGCGCTCCCCATCGGCGCACCAAGAACGGCCACCTACCGCCCCGAACAGGTCGGAACCGTGGCCCCGGAGCAGCTTCGCGGCGAGCCTGCTTCAAGCGCCATGGATATCTTCGCCCTCGGCATCGTGATGTACCAGGCCGCCACAGGCCTGCTCAGCACCAGCTACACCGGCCCGGTGGGCACCCGGAGCAGGGGCGCCCACCCCACGGCCACCATGCCCCGCTCAACCGGCGAGGGCCGTGGACGTGCCACCTTTCCCCGTCCTGCAAGCGACATCCCCCGGAAACGCCGTTCAGGCATGTGGACCATGGCCGATGATCCGTCGACGACGTTGTCGAACATCATCGCCCGCTTCACCGCCACCGAACCCAGCCAACGGCCAACCGCGGAACAGGCCGTTGCCCTACTTCGGCCCTATCTGTTCCCCAGCTCGGACACCGCGTCGTGGGTCTCCCCAACCTGAGCCGACCCGGCCACCCCGCCGAGGAACCGGGCAATGTCAACGGCCAGCCGATCGGGGGACTCAAGGGGGCCAAAATGGCTCAAGCCCTCCATCTCAATAAGTTCAACCGCCTCTGAGGTGGCGGTTGAGGCCGCTTCGGCCACCCACTGGGCCGGTGGCTGCCCATGGTTACCAACGGCCATGATCACCGGGATCCTCAACTCGGCCACACGGTCGAAGGCTCCCGAGTTGTGATGCTCAAACACTGAGGCCTCATTCTCAGGGCGACAACGCAGGGTCACCGAACCGTCGGCCAGGTTCTCAAAGCCGTGCTCAACATAGGCTGAGAGCGCCCTCGGATCGAGCAGCCCCAACGGCGGTCGGCTGGCATAGCGGGCCTCAGCCTCGGCCCGGGAGGGGAAGGTGGCCCGTCGACTCCGGGCTGCATTGGCGATATCGGGGGCATTCTCGCCACGGTTGACCGGACCGGAGCGAAGCAGGATCGGCTCGAAGAGCCAAGCCCTCTCGATCAGGCCCGGCCGAGCTGTTTCGGCCATGACGATGGCCGAAGCACCCATCGAGTGACCGACGGCGAGCACCGGTTGCCCAGGGGAAAGAGCGTCGATCACCGCGGTCAGATCCTCGGCCATCCCCCGCCAGACCAGTTCGACACCGGCCGGCAGCTCCGTGAGGCCGTGGGCCCGGAAGTCGAGAGCGACACAACGAAACTGTGATTTCAGCGCCTCGATCAATGGCGCCCAGGCGTGGGCGCAGAACCCGGTGGCATGGCAGAACACCACCAGCGGGCCCTCTCCCCCGAAGTCGTGAACGGCGACGTCGACGGCGTCGCTCGAAGGATGGAAGGCCACGTCGGAGCAGTTCATAGCCCACCACTCAACTCGGTGTTGCTGCCCATGCCAAACTTCGGCTCACAATGATCCAGCGTCGCCAACTACGCTACCGAGGTTGGTCCCGCCAGGTGGAGGAAGCATGACAACGAACCAGGAGGGTATGGGTGCAGAGGCCCCCGGAGGCGCCGGTTACACCGCCCACCAAGATCAGTTCTCGGCCCGGGGGCTTCCCGCCCCCGAACACTGGCCAACCCTCACCGGCATCGACCACTACCCCGTGGTATTGAACGCCGCCGACTACCTGCTGGCCACCGTCCGCCCCGGAGCGACCCCCGGGGCCGAGGGGCCTGCGACGACCGATCCCCTGACCCCATCCCCCACTCCCGGCAACGACAATGGACTCCCGGCCCAACGGACGGCGTTCATCCGGGGCAACGACGTCTGGACCTACGGCGATCTCGACTCCTTCGTCGCCCGGATGGCCTCGGTGCTGACTGGCCCCGTCGGCGACGGTGGCTTCGGCCTGGTGAGCGGGAATCGGGTTCTGCTGCGGGGCTTCAATTCGCCGGAACTAGCCGGCGCCATCCTGGCCTGCCTCCATGCCGGCCTGGTTGCCGTTCCCACCATGCCCCTGTTGCGGGCCGGAGAGCTCGATCGGGTGGCCGAGCGCTCACAGACCGATCTGGTGCTGTGCGATGTGCGCCTCGCAGCCGAGGTCGAGGCCATGGCCTACGACGGGGCCCGAAGCGCAACCTGGGGTGGCGACAGCGCCCTGGACCAGTTGGTGGCATCGGCCGCACCAGCGCCATCGGTGGCCACCGCCGCCGCCGACGTGGCCCTGTTGCTGTTCACCAGCGGCACGACGGGCGAGCCCAAGGCCGCCGCCCATCTGCATCGCGACATCGCCGCCATCTGTGACACCGTCGGTGCCGACATCTACCAACTGGGGCCAGACGATGTGTTGACGGGAACCCCGCCTCTCGCCTTCGCCTACGGTTTTGGAGCCTTCTGCGCCTTCCCCTTGCGGGCCGGAGCAGCAACGGTACTGCTGGAGATGCCAACACCGGATGTCCTGCTCGACGCCATCGAGAACCACCGGGCCACCGTCGTCTTCACCGCCCCCACCGCCTACCGGGCCCTGCTCCCGCTGCTGTCGGGGCGTGACATCTCATCGCTGCGCTACGGCGCCTCGGCTGGAGAGACTCTGCCCGCCCCGACCTACCACGAGTTCCTGAACGCCACCGGGGTTCCGTTGCTGGATGGCATCGGATCGACGGAGCTGCTGCACGTGTTCTGTTCAAACCGGCAGGAACGTATCGAGCCGGGCTCGACCGGCGTCGACGTTGTCGGCTATGAGAATCGGGTCGTCGACAACGACGGCAACGAGGTCGAGCCCGGGCAGATCGGGCATCTGGAGGTGCGTGGCCCCACCGGCTGCCTCTACCTCAACGACGAACGTCAGACCAGCTACGTCCATCAGGGCTGGAACCGCACCGGCGACCTCTACATCCGTGATGAGGACGGCTGGTTCTGGTATCAAAGTCGGGCTGATGACCTGATCGTCACCTCCGGCTACAACGTGGCCGGACCGGAGGTGGAGGCCGCTTTGTTGTCGCATCCTTCGGTGGCCGAATGCGCCGTGGTCGGGGTGGCCGACGACCAGCGGGGCCAACTGGTCAAGGCGTTTGTGGTGGTCGCCGGGGGCCTCGTGGGCGACGACGCGCTCCGGGCCGAGCTCCAGGACCATGCCAAGTCCTCGATCGCACCGTACAAATACCCTCGACTGATCGAATTCCGGTCCGACCTCCCCAAGACCGGCACGGGCAAGGTGCAACGCTTCGTGCTCCGTGGGGTCGAGGACAAAGGCGACCGCTAGGGCATGTCCGGACCGAACAACTCCAACGACCTCAACCCCACCGGCCACAGCTCCACCGACCGCAGGCCGGACATCCACCGCCAGTGGTTCGACCCGTCCGCCAACACCGGACGGGTCCCCCTGGTGCTGTTGCACGAAGGCCTGGGGTCGATCTCGGCCTGGGGTTCGTTCCCCCAGGCCCTGGCCGAGGCCTCGGGCCGTAGGGTCCTGGCCTACGACCGGGCCGGCTACGGCCGCTCAAGGCCCAAGCCAGGGCCGTGGCCCGCCGAATTCATGCACCACGAGGCCGTCGAATTGGCCTCGGTCATGGCTTCGGAAGGGGTCGAGCGGGCCGTGCTCGTTGGCCACAGCGATGGGGCGACCATCTCACTGCTGTACCCGTCCCAGGTTGGCGGCTCGGGGGCCGAGGTGGTGGGGATCGTTTCCCTGTCAGCCCACGTGCTGGTCGAGGACCTCAACGTTGCCGCCATCACCGACTTGCGCAACACCTACCACCAGGGACTGGCCGAGGCCCTGGCCCGCCACCATGACGACGCCGACACCGCCTTCGACCTCTGGTCCGACGTGTGGGTGTCAGACCGCTTCCGGCCGTGGACGATCGACGCCGAGTTGGCCTCGGTCACCTGCCCCGTGCTTGCAGCCCAGGGTCAGGCCGACGGTTACGGCACCATGCTCCAGTTGGAACGCCTGGCCGCCGCCGTCGCCGGTCCGGTGGAGACGGCCCGACTGGCCGATGTCGACCACTGGCCCCACAAAGAAGCCCGGGCCAAGGTGTTGGCCCTGGTCACCGGGTTCGCCGATCGTGTTGCCGGCGACTGAAACCCGGCGCCGTCACGAAACCTCACCCCACTGACCAAGCACCCCGATCACCGAGTTGAGGTGGCCTCCATGGCCGCCGCCGCCTCGTCGCCGGCGACGACGGCATCGACGATGGCTGCGTGCTGGGCCAGGGATTCCGCCGATCGCCCCGGCATCATCGACAGTCGGTACTGATGGTGAACGGCCCGATTCCTGAGTTGACGCACGAGATCGGCCGCCGTTTCGTGGCGGCTGATCCGTTGCAGGCGGAGGTGGAGCGACCGGTTCAGGTCGGAATAGCCGGCGGTGTCCTCCTCGGCCACGGCCCGGTGCATCTCCTCGATGGTGACGGTGAGTCCGGCGATGGTCGTCGGCTGTGGCATTGCGCGCTGCCCGGGCCGCGATCAGACACTCCAGTGCTGCCCGGGCCTCGGTGATCTCGATTGCTGCCCGGGCCGAGATTCGCCGCACCGTGGCGCCACGATTGGCCTGATGATCAACGAGACCTTCAGACTCCAGCCGGATCAATGCCGCCCGGGTCACCGCCCGTCCACAGCCGTAACGATCGCAGAGTTTGGACTCGATGAGTCGGTCACCTGCGGGAAAGACACCGGCGAGGATGTCCTGCCCCAACTCGTCGGACATGGGCGCGGTCTCAGGCAATGGGTTGCTCTCCAACGAGGACAAGGAAGCCGTTGCAGCCTACCGAGGGCTCACCAAAGCAAAAGTCGGCACCAACGATCACCGCCCCGCCCTGACCGTGGCCGCCAGTCGGGCAATTGGCGATGCATCCCCTGTGGCCTAGGAGGCTGCCCCCATCAACACGGCGGTGAGCAAGGCAACAACGACCAGGGCTGCGGCCTCCCCGCTGACGACAGAGAGGAACGAGCCAACAGGACCCGGATCATCAGGAGCGTTGTTCATCTCGGGGATGAGGACCTTGTGGTTGTAGCCACCGGCACCGGCGGCGACGGCAACAAAAAGGATCTTGGCCATGAGCACCCGCCCCCAGGCCGTGGTCCACAGCTCCGATGGACCGTCGAGGACGATGACGGTGAGTGCCACTCCGGCCAGGCCGACGACAACCAGGGCGATGCCCGCAACCACGGAGAATCTGACCGCCAGCTGCAGGGCCCGCAGTTGGCGACCCTGACGCTGCCGTTGCCACAGGACCGAGGTGAGCATGAACACACCACCAACCCAGACCGCGGCCCCGGCGACATGGACAGAATCCATGATCCCGGTGAGGAGCCGATCACCCTTGGTCACCGTATGGCCATCAAAGAGGTACGCCGCCAGCAGGGCTGCTACCCCCAGCACGGCCCCAGCCGAAGTTGGGGTCGGCCGCCAGGCCTCGTCGCCGTGGTGGCTATAGGGAGCGCCCGATCTCTGGCTCCGGTTGAAGGCATGAGCCGCATCCCGAGAGGATCGTGACAAACCAGTCGATACGGTCCCGACCGCCACCAGTTCCTTGACGGCGACCACGGGATCGGAAGTTGTTGCAGCCTCGGTGATATGGGGTCTGACCCCCGAGAACAAGGCCACCCCACCGATGAGCCTGAGCACGATGGCGATACCAAAGGTCGAAGCGATGACGGCGCCAATCCCCGAGGGCGTCGTGATGGCCCCCCAGTCCCCGCCGCTCTCGGCCGTCACCTGAGCCACGAGTTCGGCGATGGCTCCGACCACGGCCAGCAGCCCGGCCCGTCGGACCCAACCGAGCACGTGGTGGACGTCTCGACGGTCACCCCTCAACACGACCCCGGCGAACACCAGGGAACCGACCCCAACCAACGTGCCAACCAACCCCAGCAGCCGGCCCGCTGTCCCCACCCGATCGGCGACCTTGTTCGAGTTGCCCTCGACGTCGAGAAAGGCGGCAAGATCGGAGCCGGCGTCGACCGCCGCCGTCTCCACCCCCGCAGTCGGCTCCGCCGCCGTCTCTACCGCCCCCGGAGCTGGGGCCGGAGCGGCAGCGACGTCATCGGGCGGAACCGAAGCGGCAGACCCACGCGCGGTTGTCGCATGTCCCGGCGGTGGACCGGTCGGGGCTGACGGCAGCGCCTGAGATCCGATCGGAGCCGAGTCGGGAGCGTTCACGGTGAAGCTGAAACTGCCGTCGATGGCGTGGGCATCGGGCGCCTTGACCGTCCAGCGCACACCGACAAGGCCGACACCGACCGGTGGGTCGAAGACCAGGGTCCAGGTCGAACCGTCCTCGGTGGTGGCTCCCGCTGGTTCGCGCAATTGTCCGTCGGCGTCGAGCAACTTGAAACCATCGCCAGTGGGCTCAGCCGCACCGGTGAATACCAGGGTGATGGTGTCCATCGACTGGTCAAGAACCTCGCCGTCAGCAGGGTCCGACGAGGCGAAGCCGGTATGGGCCGATGCAGGGCCCGAGCCAAGGACAACAAAGACCAGGACAACAAGGGCTCCAACCACACTGCGGCGGGCGCTTTGCACGATTACCTCGGGAGGGGGAGAGGGATGGAGACTCTCCTAGTCGGTCGCCGGTGACCCGCCGTGATGCCGCCAGCCGCAGTACGACAAACTATCGTAATGCGCCGCCACCTCTTCCCGGTGGGCTACAGCCCGACCGCCCCTTCGGGAGCCTCGATCACATCCGCCGTCTCGAAGCCGAAGACCCGGGAGTAGAACCAGAGTTCGAGTTCATAGGAGCGGATGATGTTGACCGCCTGGCGGAACCCGTGCTGCTCGCCCTCAAAGGCCACATAGGCATGGGGGATGCCCTTGGCGGCAACGGCGGCCACGATGGCCTCGGCCTGGTTTGGTGGCACCACCTCATCCTCTAGCCCTTGCAAGACCAGCAGGGGGCACGTCAGGTCGTCGGTGTGGTTGATCGGCGAGCGTTCGGCGTAGATGTCCCGCCGTTCGGGGTAGGGGCCGATGAGCCCGAAGGTGTAGCGGCTCTCGAACTTGTGGGTGTCGCGGGCCAGGGCCTCAAGATCGGCGACCCCGTAGAGGCTGGTGCCTGCGGTGAACACATTGGACTGGGTGAGGGCGGCGAGCACGGTGTAACCACCGGCCGAGCCGCCCCGGATGGCCAGGCGGTCCTGGTCGACGACACCCTGCTCGACCAGCCGGGAGGCCACCGCAACGCAATCCTCGACGTCGACGATGCCCCAGGCATCGTTCAGCAGCTGGCGGTAGGCCCGACCGAAACCGCTCGACCCGCCATAGTTCACGTCGGCCACGGCAAAACCCCGACTGGTCCAGTACTGGATCCGCAGGTTCAACGCCGGCGAGCTGTGGCTGGTGGGGCCGCCGTGGCCCATGACCACCAGGGGCGGACGTTCGTCTTCGAGGCCATGAAAACCGGGCCCCTGGGGCGGGTAGACGAAGGCCTGGATGACCCGGTCGGGGCTGCCCGACGGAGCGCCCTCGACCCGGCAGGTGAAGGGACGGGCGGTGGAGAACCAGCGGCTGTCGATACCGATGTCGTCGGCCGGTCGGTGGGTGGCAACAACTCGACCGCTCGGCTCCAATTCGACCAGCGCCGCGGTGGTGGAGTTGGTTGCAGCATTGACGATCACCGTGTTGCGATCGGTGGCCGCCAGCGTCCCGATGGCGACGAAGGGGGTATCGACGGTGATGATCGTGGCGTCACCGGGCAGGATGCCCAGACTGTCGACGGCGGCCGTGGTGACGGTGGCCATCAGCCGACCGTCGGACAGCTCGGTCCACTGCTGCACGCCAAAGTTCCACTGGGGGCCACCGATCTCGGCCCCGGTCAGCTCGGTCAGGGCGTGATCACGATCTGAACCTGGCGTCCAGGCGTGGAGGTTCCAAAAACCCGATCGATCGCTGGAGAACACCAATCGTCCATCGGAGGTCCAGTTCGGGCCCTGGATGGCCTCGTGGTTGTTGCCGGCAATGACCTGGACGTTGCCCAGGCGCAGAC
>Ga0316190_10000766_pt1 | contig 22721 bp, 18 predicted proteins | sample Eddworburrow2_MG_FD_204929 | JGI IMG/M metagenome (GOLD analysis project Ga0316190, IMG submission 204929) | Coastal sediment microbial communities from Maine, United States - Eddy worm burrow 2 | ecosystem: Environmental > Aquatic > Marine > Coastal > Sediment | place: USA: Maine | collected... | reverse complement strand
ACAACCCCAACCCAGTGGTCAAGGCCAAGTAGTGGTTCCACGAGGGTACCGGCACCTACCATCTGAGGGATCAGGTAAAATATGGAAACAATCAATGTGCTGATTGCGGCTGTAAGCTGAATGGCCTTAGAATTAAACCTTGAATCCAAAGCATCAGTGAAGGTATATTTCCCCAGGCGCTTCATGGGTTCGGCAACAAGGAAAAGTGCTACAATCCAACCAGCCAGGTAACCTATTGAATACAGGAAGCCATCATAGCCTACAAAAGCTATCATTCCGCAAATACCCAGAAAAGAAGCTGCGGATAGATAATCACCAGCAAAGGCTATTCCATTTACCGCCCAGTGAATGTTACCTCCGGCAGCAAAATAACCGCTGGCAGATTTAGTTCTTGAGCCAAAGTAGAATGACAAACCCAGTACAATCAATACAAAAACGACGAACAATGCAATTGCTAAATATGATACTCCATAAATCATGGCTTCTCCTCCTTATTCATTTCGTTTTCAATCGTTGTACATCTCCAATTGTAAATCAGCCCTAGAATTATGGCAAGAACAATTAATCCGAAGCCATATGTTACAGCAAGGTTGAGATCAAAAACAACTATAATCTTCATTGCTTCATAATTGGCTACACCAATGGCTACAAACACGCCATATACAATAGTATATAAGACGAACATCCATATGCCAAGCCTGGTTTTTCTTTTCGCTGCATGATCTACACCGAGTTCTACTGCTGGTCCGTGATCCATAGTTTTTTAAATTTTTAGGGATTGATAATCGTATAGAATTTTTATTGCTTCATAATTTTGACATAGAAAGCACTCACAATCATTGACATTTGAACAATTGCTAAAATCATTGCCAATGACTCACTAAAAAGATGTTTGTATTTGCTTATTTCTTTCCTCGGGAGGGGTATGTACTTTTCTGGGTACACACCTGGAAAGGCTGATGTGGCAGTACTTCTGTGTTTGATCCATTAGTTGGGGTTGGGTTTCAGGTGATCAGTGATCAATGTTTAGTATATCATGTTATTGTTAATTGATTAACAATGGGTAAATATAAAAAAAAAAGGTTTGCCTGCGCAAGCAGACAAACCCATAAGTCTAAAATATTCTCGATCTTAATTAATACATAATAAATCTAATCATCCTGAGATCCGAACATGATGGCCACACAGCCTTCTTCCGGTTCCTCCATATTGGTTTCCGGTACCGGAACTTTTACAACAATCTTCAACTGCTGGCTGGATTCAAGATTGAAATCCCATTTCCAGTCAAATTCGTTCAGGCTGTTGTCATACAGCACTTTGCCATTTCTGGTGTCAACCACCTTAAATTCAATATCGTTCAGGTTATTCGCACCACATACCCCGATCCTATAATCTCTTTCCGAATAGAAGGTCTTGTAAAGCTCTGCTTCCTCTCCCTCAATTAACAAGGCAGCATGATAGTTGCCGTCGTGTTGATAAGGTTCCAGGCCCGCTTTACAGGTGTTTTTGGCAAATTGTTTGCACTGAGCATTCAATGCCACGGGCAGAGTGAGCATGCAAGTAAGCAGTGATAAAAAGAGTATGCCTTTCTTAGTCATGGTATATTGTGTTAGGATATGTAGCTACTTCTAATTTCTATTACTTTGGTTTTCAACTCAATGAATACCTCGGGAGTGAATTCAACAGAAGATTCTGACTTAAGGGTGGTAACATTGGTTTCCGGATCTTCAACTGCTGTGACCTCTCCCTGATCAATGGTGATCTTATCAAAGATGATCTTAAGGGCTTTCACATCAAGCAGAACAGCTTGCGCATCTGCATCTTCAGGGGATGATTCAAGCAGGTTGACCATAATATCCAGCGAAAGTTTTTGATCCACAATTCTTTCGACCAGTTTGCTGCCTTCCAGATTGTTAACATCTACCAGGTTGGTGGCTATGTAAAGACCCTCAATCCATCCTCCCACCAGGATCACGGAGGCTGTGCCTTCCATTTCGTTTTCTTTGAGGAATGAGCTGGAATTCATCAAGGTCTCTGAAATGATGTCGATGATTGCATCCCGGTTATTGATCTGCTCCTCAAGCCTGGTTATGGTCTCTTCATCGATCGCATCCAGGATATTCAGTCCGTCGGCCATCTGCTTTGCTGCATCAATGTAATTCAGTGTTGCCTGATTCTGATCAAACAGGCTGGCGTAGCTAAGATCGGTGGAGTAAATCCCAAGGTTAAGAGCTTTGCTTTTTGAAGTAATATACTTGGTGGTATTAGTCGTGGGATTCATCAGGGTTTCATTGTACTCTGCACCTGCATTCTTTATGAGCATGGCAGTTTCAAGAGGGGAGGGAAGGGAATAAAAAATCCTCTTCGCAGTGTTCAGCTGTTCCTGCGTTTCGGGATCAATGGTCCCTGAGGCCTCAAAATCCCCTGAGCCTTCGGTCTTTGGTCCCCTGTTGCATCCGCTAAGAATGAAACCGAGCATGACAAAAAGAAGAAGTAAGAATCTACCCGGTAATAATACGTTTCGGTTCATAGGTTGGTGGTTTATTCACTGGGTTAAAAGGATCACTAGGCAAAATTTTGCACAATTGACAGGCTTATTCTCTGTTTTAGAAGCTTTCTTATTGAGTAAAAATAACACTTTTTTTTGAATTACAAAAAGCCACTCAAATCCCTTGAGTCTCCCTGTTTACAAGGGATTCGGGGCACTTCTGAGGTACTCTCCAACGCCTCGCTTATTGCGCTTCGACAGTACCATCGAATTGACTAAATGTACGAAAATTGTCGGTTTAGGGTTTCTTCATCTTATTAACAAAATGACAGAAAGGGGCAATCCCGCACTCCACACACCTGGGATTCCTGGCTGTACAGACATAGCGGCCATGAAGAATCAGCCAGTGGTGTGCAAGGGGAATCTTGTCCTCGGGGATGTATTTGATCAACTGCATCTCGGTCTCGTAGGGATTCCTGGCACCAGTGGTCAACCCGATGCGGGCTGCTACTCTGAATACATGTGTATCCACCGCCATGGCTGGTTTCTGAAATGCAACAGAAAGTACCACATTGGCGGTTTTTCGTCCCACCCCGGGGAGTTTCTGAAGTTCCTCCATGGTATCAGGTACCACTCCTTTGAATTCCTCTTCCAGCATCCTGGACATGCCGAGGAGGTGTTTGGCTTTATTGTTAGGGTAGGAACAGCTCTTAATCAACTCGAAAACCTGCTCTTGTTCGGCCCGGGCCAGAGTCCGGGAATCCGGGAAGACTTCAAAGAACCCAGGCGTGATCATATTGACCCTTTTATCTGTGCACTGGGCAGAGAGAATCACTGCCACTATAAGTTCGTAGGGATCGGTATATGCCAGTTCGGTCTCAGCCACCGGCATGGCTGCGGTAAAATATTCAATCACCTTTTCAAAGCGTTCCTTCTTCTTCATAGAGGCAATATTAATAAAAGTTTGTGTTTGCCCCATGACTCCTTTCATATTGTTAGGCTACTTGCTATTTTGCTAATAATTGCTTACGTTTACACCCGATTATACATAAGATGAAATACAGTAGCTCAGTATATTATTTTTACTTTTTCACCTGCGGATAGCTGGTCGGGCTTACTTTATGTATTCGGTACCCGGCTCTTTGGTCGGGTTTTTTGTTTTATAGAAGATGGCAAAAAAGATAGCAATACAGGGAGGATACGGCGCATTTCATGAAATTGCCGCCCATCACTACTTTGAAAATGAGGAGATTGATATCCTTCCAAGGAATACTTTCCGCGACATGCTTGTTACCCTGAAAGACCGGCAATGCGATTATGGTATCATGGCCATCGAAAACTCCCTGGCAGGAAGCATAATACCCAACTACAACCTGATCATCAACTCCAGCATGCATATAAATGGAGAAATTTATTTACGAATCAAGCAGAACCTGGTGGCCATGCCGGGAGTAAAGATTGAAGAATTAAAGGAGGTCTATTCACATCCCATGGCCATTCTTCAGTGCCAGAGCTTCTTTGATAAACATAAGGGCATTCGCTTAATCGAAAGCATCGATACAGCCTTAAGTGCAGGGGATATAGCTGAGAAGGGAACCAGGGATACAGGTGCCATCGCAAGCAGAATGGCTGCTGAGAAATACGGACTGGAAATCATTGCTGAGAGTATTGAGACCAACAAGAAGAACTACACACGCTTCCTGATCCTGGCAGAGAACGGAATCATCATCCCACCGGAAGAGGTCGACAAGGCTTCTATCTTCTTTACGGTGGCCCACAAATTTGGCTCGCTCTCCAAAATCCTCTCCATTCTCTCTTATTATGAGATAAACCTGGCCAAAATTCAGTCCATGCCTATTCCCGGAAAAGACTGGGAATACATGTTTTTCGTTGACGTGGAGATCAATGATTATACGATGTATAAAAAATCCCTGGAGGCTATCGACCCCTTTACCCCGTCCTTAGGAATCCTGGGAGAATATAGAAAAGGAAAATCAGTAATTGAATAAATTTGCATTATGGTGGTAGATGTTGACCTGGAACCCATATCCCTTGATGGGGAGATATTTTCAAAGCCTGTAATAATGGCGGGACCGTGTAGCGCGGAGACCGAAGAACAGGTATTGAATACAGCCATACCCCTGGCCAAGATGGGGATCAAGATCTTTCGTGCCGGGATATGGAAACCCAGGACCCGGCCCAATGCCTTTGAAGGGGTTGGATCCGTTGGACTCAAATGGCTTCAGACCGTAAAGAAAGAGACCGGAATGATGGTTTCCACGGAAGTCGCCAATGTGAAGCATGTGTATGAGGCCTTGAAGTTTGGAGTTGATATTCTTTGGATAGGGGCCCGGACCTCGGCCAATCCTTTTGCTGTTCAGGACATTGCTGACAGTCTTCGTGGGGTGAATATACCGGTGATGGTGAAGAATCCTGTAAATCCGGATGTTGACCTCTGGATCGGAGCCATCGAACGAATCAACAATTCGGGCATCAAACAAATGGCAGCCATTCACAGGGGGTTTTCAAGCTATGACAAAACCCTTTACCGCAATGTCCCCCAGTGGCAGGTGCCCATTGAGCTCCGAAGGCGGATCCCTGAGATACCCATCATCACCGATCCCAGTCATATCTGCGGCAACCGGGAGTTTCTTTACGATATCTCCCAGAAAGCCATGGACCTGAACTTCGATGGACTGATCATCGAGACCCATTGCAATCCGGATAAAGCACTGAGTGATGCCAATCAGCAGGTAACTCCTGAGGGTTTGAAGCAAATCATCGACCGACTGATACTCAGGGATCCGGACGTGAACGAGGACCTTATGCTTACCATGGCCGAGTTGCGGGACCAGATTGATAAACTGGACGACAAGATCATCAACCTCCTTGAGGACCGGATGCAGGTCTCTGAAAAGATAGGATCACACAAGAAGGATAACAACATTACCATTCTCCAGACCAAGCGATGGGACGATATGTTGAAAACCCGCTTACAACTGGGTAACAGAAAGGGGCTTAGTGAAGAGTTTATTATTAAATTGTTCCGGTCTATTCACCAGGAATCGATCAACCATCAGACTAAGGTTATGAACCAAGAGTAGATGAAATGCAAGAGATGAGCCTGAATACTCCTGACGGAGCTTGCGAAATCTTAGTCGGTGAGCACCTTAGCGCCAGACTTAAATCCCTCGAACAGGATCTCATTCTGCTTGTGGATGAAAATGTTCTCTGCCAGCATCACGATATATTTGAAGCATTCAGGACCATCACCCTTCCTTCTGGAGAAGTATACAAGACTATTCAAACCGTAGAAAATATCTACAGGGAACTGGTGAAGCTCGAGGCCGATCGCTCTACCATGCTGGTGGGAGTGGGAGGAGGGCTGGCCACCGATGTGGCCGGATTTGTGGCTTCCACCTTTCTACGGGGGGTTCCTTTTGGATTTATCAGCACCACTCTGCTTGGCCAGGTGGACGCAAGCATCGGGGGCAAAAACGGGGTAAACCTGGATGGGTACAAGAACATGGTGGGCGATTTTCGTCAGCCCTCTTTCGTTTGGTGCGACCTCTCCCTCTTAAGTACCCTGTCTCACAGAGAATATGTTTCCGGAATTGCTGAAGTGATTAAGTACGGAGCCATCTGGGATGAGGGCTTCATGGTCTACCTGGAGAAGCATATGGACCAATTGCTTGCTCAGGACATGAAGGTACTTGAACATGTGGTCACTGTCTCGGCGGCCATCAAGGTGGAAGTGGTGGAGAATGATGAGAGAGAATCGGACCTGCGCAGGATCTTGAACTTCGGACATACCCTGGGCCATGCCATTGAACGTCATCAAAAAGTGCTGCATGGTGAGGCAGTGGCTATGGGCATGATTTTGGCGGCAAAGCTTTCCAATAAACTTGGTCTTCTCCCTTCCGCTGAGGTTCAGCGTTTGCAAAAGATCATTGCTTCTGCAGGTCTTCCGGTAGAGATGACACTGAATCCGGAAGAGTTGTTCCAGAATATCAGGAAAGACAAGAAGAAAAGTGGAGAGGAGATTCACTTTGTGCTGCTCGATGGAAGGGGTAAGACTAAAATCAAAGCCTTTGCTCTGAACGAGCTAAAAAGCATTGTACATGATTTGTGTTAGCATTTCCCATAAGGATCAGCTTGAAAAGGCTGTAGCATCTGGCGCTGCTATGCTTGAACTCAGACTGGATCTGATAGGTGAGAAACCTGACAGTTTGTTTCCGGCCATTCCGGAATCGATTCAAACAGTAGTCACCTGCCGACCGGGGATTTATAAGGATGAGGAAAGAGCAGCATTGCTGAAGCATGGCCTGGAACTGGGTGCAGCTTTTGTGGATGTGGAAACGGAATCCTCGGAAGACTTTCTGAACAACATAAAGCAATGCGCAGAGTTAAATCGCGCTAAGCTTATTGTTTCCTATCACAATTTTGAAAGAACTCCCGGTCAGGAGGATTTGGAATCTGTGATGATAGCCTGTTTCGAAAAGGGAGCTGATATTGCAAAAATTGCCACCAGGGTCGATGGTAGCGCCGATGTTCTGAACCTGATAGCTCTCTTTGGCCTGCCCGGACAAAAAGTGATTCTTGGGATGGGTAGCCTGGGCAGAATCCTGAGAATTATGGGGCCCTACCTGGGGGGAGCCTTCACCTTTGCTTCCCTGGAAGAGGGGAAGGAGACAGCTCCCGGACAATTGAGTATTAAAGAGATGAATGATATATTTAAAGTGATTGATAAGTCATGAACTCATTCGGTAAACTATTCAGAATCAGTATTTACGGAGAATCCCATGGTGAATCGGTGGGCATAGTCATAGATGGCTGTCCGGCCGGGATCCCTTTAAGAATCTCCGACTTTGAGCAAGAACTCGCCCGGCGTAAAAGCGGGGCCAAAGGAACCACCCCCAGGCAGGAACCGGATGTTCCCCGCATCATGAGTGGTGTGTTTAATGAGCTTAGCACCGGTGCACCGCTTATGGTGCAGTTTGATAATACCAACACCCGCTCGCGCGATTACAGCCATCTGAAAAATGTACCCCGGCCGGGACATGCTGATTTTACAGCTCAGCATAAATTCGGAGGCTACCAGGATTACCGCGGAGGAGGACATTTTTCAGGTCGTTTGACCCTGGGATTGGTGGCTGCGGGAGTAGTGGCCCGAAAAATTATAGCCTCCATGGAGGTAAAAGCAACCATTTTGGAGCTAGGTGGAAGCAGCGACATTGAAAAGGCCCTCGACAAGGCTATTGATTCACAGGACTCTATCGGGGGACTTATCGAATGCAGGATCACCAATGTCCCGGTGGGGCTTGGAGAGCCCTTTTTCGACTCCCTTGAGGCGGTGATGAGTCAAATGGTATTCTCCATCCCGGCCATTAAAGGCATTGAGTTTGGTTCAGGATTCCAGGCGGCCAGAATGACTGGCAGCGAACATAACGATAACATCCTTGATAGGGAGGGAAGCACCGAAACCAATCATGCAGGAGGGATCAACGGGGGCATCTCCAATGGGAACGAGATAATTTTCAGGGTGGCCGTAAAGCCTACTTCCAGTACCCATCAGGCACAGCGAACCATGAACATGCAGACCGGGAAGATGGAAGAACTTAGCATTGAAGGCCGCCATGATACCTGCATCGCACTTCGGGTACCCGTGGTGGTGGAAGCGGCAGCGGCTATTGTTATGGCCGATTTTATGCTCCAGGCGCAAAAGACCGGACGAATTTTTAATCCAAAAACAGACTAAGACAAGATGCGTATAGCAATCATAGGAGCCGGAAACATGGGCTCATGGATGGTGGAGTCCCTCTGCCTTGATTACGAAGTGGGTGTATTTGATGTTGACCGTGACAAGTTAAAGTACTTCTTCAATTCAAGAAGGTTTCTCTACTACGAGGAGATCATGGATTTCACTCCTGATCTGCTGATTAATGCCGTGAGTCTTGACCAGACCCTGCCACTGTTTGATGAGATTATTTCCTACCTCCCGGAAAAATGCATTATTTCTGATATCACTTCAGTAAAGAGCGGATTGGCTGAGTACTACAAGAAACTGGGCAGACGATTTGTCTCTACCCACCCCATGTTTGGTCCCACCTTTGGCAATGTGAAGGACCTGAGCGATCAAAATGCCATCATCATCACTGAATCGGATGAGGAAGGAAAGGAGTTCTTCAGAAAATTTTACAGCGGACTGAAGATTAAGGTCCATGAATATTCTTTCCAGGAACACGACAAAACTATAGCTTATTCGCTATCCATCCCCTTCTCCTCCACCATGGTGTTTGCTGCCTGTATGAAGGAGCAGGAGGCACCCGGCACCACATTTAAGAAGCATAACAGCATTGCCGAAGGACTGCTTTCGGAGGACGATTTTCTGCTTACTGAAATCCTGCTGAGTCCTTATAGCCTGAAACAGGTGGAGAGAATTAGTGAGCAACTGGAAGCCCTCAAGGAGATGATCTCTTTGAGGGACAAGGAGAAGCTCAAAGAATTCTTCGCCATGCTAAGGCGCAATATTGGGATGGAGCCGGAGCAATAGTACCCTTTGCGTTGTTTCTGTGATCCTGAAGCGGTGATCGATCCGTTGCCCCATGATCCATAAAATCTTCTTTCCGGAAGCCATAATCCAGGTGCGTTCTTTCTCTGGAACCGGGATCTTGTTATCCACAAAATAATCGCTCAGCTTTTTCATCTGCTTCATACCCAGCGGATAAAAGTAATCACCATGGACCCAGTGCCGGATGGTCAGTGGGAACTGAACCTCGTCCAGGTCCAGGCAGGCGATCATGGGATCTTTAGGGATTGGTCCAAGCTCTTCTCTTTCCATCACCTCCATATCCATGGGGAAGGGGAGGGCCGATGGTTTGTCGGGACCATCCAGGTAGTAGCGGTCAAAGGAATCCGCTGAGTTAAGGATGAGGATCAAGTGTTCCCGGTCCTTGTACAACTGGTGAGAGGGGGAGATGAAACGGCGACCCGAGCCGGCCTCCAGGATAAGCTCTATGCCTTCGCATTGGGAACGAGAAAATCCATAGGGAGAAAAGAGCTCAAAAAGCCAGGTCTTCAAAGGATGCAGCTCACCAAGCTTCCGGGCATCAATGGTGATCCGGCCCATATGTTCTTTAAATAATGCTGATCGATTCCGCTCTATGGAGTCCAGGTAGATATGATGAATTTCGTCAAGCTGGTTCATGCTCCGGTTCATGGATTCGATAAAGCCCGGATTGATTTCTTCCATGACCGGGATCACGTCGTGCCTGATTTTATTCCTCAGATATTTGGTTTCGAAGTTGCTGGCATCCTGGCGGTATTCAATTCCCTTGTCCTGCCTGTACGCTTCAATCTCCTGGCGGGTGGCAAAAAGCATGGGTCTGATGATCTGATCACGCCTGAGTGCAATGCCTTTTAATCCCCTGATACCGGAGCCCCTTGACAAATTCAAAAAAAAGGTCTCCACAGAGTCGTTCTTATTGTGAGCAGTAGCCACCAGATCGAATGATTCTTCTGAAATAAGTTCATCGAACCAGTCATATCGAAGCTCACGGGCAGCCATTTGCACGGAGATTCCTTTGTTAGCAACTACCTCATCCACATTGAAGTGCTTCACATAGAATGGGATTTCAAGGTAGGCTGCCAGCTCCCGTACAAAGGCCTCGTCCGCTTCAGAATCTTCTCCCCTAAGCTGAAAGTTGCAATGAGCCACAGCACAATCGTAACCCGCCGAGTGGATCATGTGGGTCATGACCACCGAATCGATTCCCCCGCTTACGGCCAGCAGTATGCGGTCGCTCTTGTTGCAAAGCTTCTGAACGTTCAGGAATTCCTCAAAGCGCTTCAACATGTAAACAAGATACAAAAAATTAGGGGCTGGAAACCGGACCCAAATGCACCATCACAGGCAGATGATCTGACAGTATTTGAGCGGTATCGGAACTAATAACTTTTGCCCGGGTATTCTTTTGCACCAGATTTGGGGAGGCAAAAACATAGTCCAGTCTTCTCAGATCCCCGTGTTCGCCCTCTTTTTCTATCCAGGTGGGAAAGCTCCCGGAAAAAGTATAGTTAGCGGACCGCGAGCTGGCCTCGAGATCAATGAAGCCAAAGTCCATTACTTCCTGGATTACCGTATAATCCAGCTTACCCATATTCAGGTTTTTTTCCCCATACTCTAAATCACGTTCATTGAAAAAGGGCTCCAGCCTTCCATGTCCATAATACTTTGAATCAAGAGGGGAGAAGGTGTTAAAATCACCGGCCAGGATTACCCTGGAATCTCTGGGAAGGCTCTTAATATCCTCCAGGATCAGCATGATTTCAGTAAGCCTGAATTCCCAGTTGGACGGATGCAAATGGATTACATAAAAATAAATCTCCTGAATCCTCACGCGCAACAGTCCATGATGAAAACCTTCTGTAATCTTATGTATGTCCTCTATGGGGTATCGTGAAGTAATGCCCGTGGGAAATCCATCCTCCTTCAACAATACGCTATAGCTATGACCATAGCTAAATGCATCCTCAGCCAGGACCTGAGGCGTATAAGCATTGAGCTCCTGTAGGGATACGACATCGGGATCCTGCTTCTGCATCCAGGCCAGCCAGGTCTGTTTCCTTTCAGGTACTTTGGTAAAGCCGTACCATACGTTATAGCTTATTATTTTTAAACCGGAAGGCGCCTGATTCGTTTCCTTTTTCACTGAGTCGCAGGAGCTGGAAAACAGAGAAATAAGGGCGATTAGTATGCTTGCCAGGAAGCTTGTAGATCTTTTCATAGTTGGGGATAATAAAGCAGTGTAGAGTACTTACTTTGACTTTAGTATAGACGATTTGAAAGAAGAAAGAAGTTCTGGATTGCTTTGGGTGCGTATTGATTCATTCAGGTGGATCTCTAATTCTTCGTTTATTGGAGACCTCATCCGGATTCCATGTGAGGCTTGCATCTCCACAGCAAAGGTTTTCAAATCGATTTGTTTGGATGTAAGAAAGGCCACATTTGTACCCTCAGGGATGCTTCTCACTTCCAATTCATCCAGATCTGTCACTTGCAAAAGCAGGTCTGTGGATTGTTCCACTGTCTCAAGCAATCTTTGATCCAGTCCGTCCAGAAAATGATTTGCTACTGCTGCATTGGTCCAGCTACTGAATGTAGTACCACCAAGAATCTTAATAAAATGGCTCATCTGGTCAATGGTATGGTGATCCCCGCAAAGAATAGCTCCCCCTGCTGCACTGAGATACTTGTAAAGGGAGATATACACCGTATCGAAATGGGAAGAATATTCTTTTACACTGATACCGGACCAGGCAGATGCCAGATGTATTCTGGCCCCATCAAGGTGGGTTTTAATTCCATGATCCCTGGCATAATCTGTGACGCTCTTAATATGCTCCAGGTTAACGCTCTTACCGTAGTGTCTTCTTACCGGATTTTCAACAGATATTGCACCAAGTCCGTCATAAAAGACTTCCCCCTTCTCCAATGCCTGAATTCTGGCTTTCAGATCATCCACCGTAAAGAAATGCTTATCAGTGATAATTGGAACCAATCTTTTGTTGTGAATTGCTTGGGCAGAATCCCCTTCATCGCGAAAAATATGACTTTGGTCGTGAACAATAGCCTTTGTCTTACTTCCGCATAAAATCCTAAGGGATAATTCGTTAGCCATGGTTCCAGAAGGCATGTACACGGCAGCTTCTTTCCCTGTGATATCACAGAATTTTTCCTCCAGTTCCTTTACCACCCCACCGGCAGAATAGAAGTCTGCCTGAATCCCTGATTGAGCTTCGATTTCCTGGAGTTTATGGATGTAATTTTTTGGTTCTAGAAAAAATCCATCCCAGACAAAGTTTACCGAGGATTCCTCGCTTATTTTTTCAGGGGCTTTTGCATGAACAAGTGAGCCTGTAAATAGTGGAACAGTAGCAAGGCTGCCTACTGAAATAAATTCTCTTCTTTTCATAGTTGGGTTTTTTTATCTATCAGGCAGGAAACTAATATACACAATCCTCTTCGACAGTGGTAAAAAAAAGGGTATCCTTTTGAGACACCCTCTATGCAAATTATATAAAGAATCTGTTTACTTATCGCCCAGGTAAGATGCGATGGAATCTGCATTCTCCTTGAGGGCACGGTCGCCTTTGTGCCAGTTGGCCGGACAAACCTCGCCATGCTCTTCGCTGTACTGAAGGGCATCCACCAGCCTGAGTACTTCTTCGATGCTTCGGCCCAGGGGCATGTCGTTGACAATCTGATGACGAACCACACCTTCTTTGTCAATCAGGAACAATCCGCGGTAAGCTTCAGGGATTCCTACAAAACTGGCTTCGCCTTCCTCGGTATATTCATAGCTTCCAGCAAGTACATCGTAGTTCTCTGCGATATTCAGGGCGGGGTCAGCCACCAGCGGGTAAAGGACGCCTTTGATCCCTCCGTCCTTGAGCTCGGTCTGGAGCCACTTCCAGTGAGAGTGCTTGGAGTCCACAGAGCAGCCAACGACGGCCACATTTCTATTTTCAAACTCTGCTATTTTCTCCTGGAATGCAATGATTTCTGTGGGGCACACAAAGGTGAAATCGGCCGGGTAGAAATAGAATACCACATATTTTTTACCAACAAACTGATCCAGTGAGAATCCGTCTACAAATTCGCCACCATTAACCACTGCCGATGCACTGAATGAAGGCGCTTTTTTTCCAACTAATACTGCCATTGTTATAGAATTTAGGGATTAATATACCCTATCATAACAATGGAGAATTCATGTGGTTCAATCGGCCCGCAACTTTGCAGAGGGCCCGCTACAAACCAACAACATCGGGACCCTGATTGAAGACAATGTCCACCGGGATATTCAGCTCCTTGAGCCTGTCCAGATCGGCCTGCAGTTCTTCGCGGATGAAGCCCTTCTCTTCCACCAGTTGACTGGCCATGTCGTAGTCGCCGTCACCCTGGATGGTGAGGATAAGAAGGGCAAGCTCATTCATGGCCACCTGCATCTTTTCGAAATTGACGCTGTAGGTTCCATTCAGATTATTGGTAAAGGCCCCCTTCTCCTGGAAATAATAAAACCTGACCATGTTGGCTTTCCCGTGTGAACTGGCCACCCCAAAGCGGATCTTTCTGAAAATGCTTGCCATGAAGGTGACATAGTTGTCCATCAGATCGCGCTCTCCGAGCATGCCTTCTTCATACATTTTTGTAATCAGGAAAAGGGAAAGGATGTCCGCTTTCCCTTCTTCCAGAGCGCTGTATTGTTCCTGGAGGGCCGACCTAACTGTGCCCATTCCATTGATGGTCTGGTTGAGGCCCAATCCATGGGCCACCTCATGGTACATGGTGTTTTCAAAAAAGGCATCAAAAGTCACATGTACACGCTGTTCCTCAACAATAAGAACATTGCTGATGGGTACCAGGATTTCTTCGAATTTATAGCGGATCGAATTCTTTAACTGAAGTTTTCTGGATCCCTTGCTGGCCTGCACGCGACTATCGTTGGGCAGGTTGATGGCGATGGTTTTGCTTCCGGCATTGCAGTCTCCGGCATAATAAATGGCATCATAGGCACCCAGGTCAGATTGGCTTCCAGGCACTTCTGTTTTGTACTCAGCTGGTACAGGCAGGCTCCTTTGCATCCTGGGCAGGACAGAATTGATGTAATTCAGTTTCTCGCTCCACGTTTTGTCCTTGATCAGAATAAAGGATTCGTGGGCAGCCTTGTAATTAAAGAGAGCGTCTTCATAATTTTCAATGGGTCCTGCCACAAAGTCTATATCGTTGTCCTTCATATCCATCCAGGCCATATCAGAAGCTAAGTAATCGTCTGTTAAAAGCGCTTCGGCTCTTAGCTTCAGGTATTTTTTGAATCCGGAATCCTTTGCCAATTCAGATGCCTGCTTCATCAGATCAGCGGCCTCCTGTACCTGTTCCGCATAGGCTACGTGATAGGGAACCACCTCCAGGTTTCCATCCTGATTCCGGGTAATCAGGGTATAGAGCTCTTTTTTCTTAGGATCATCCAATGCTTCAAATTCCTGCCGGCTCATATCGGCGGGGTAGAAACCGGACCCGGCTGGTTTGAGTCCGTAACCTGCCAGGTAGGGAAGATTCCCATTGAGTCTTTCCCAGGGGCCATAGTTGATTTTAAAAAACCTGGCAACATTCTCATCCATCATAGCTCCCATAGCAGCATCCCGGTCGGGAAACACCTGGGCCCAATAGATTTCTTCCATGATGTCGGCCACCTGAAACAGCAAAGCGATCATCTCTTTCTGCTGATCGGACAAATGGCTCAGATCGGAAGTCAGGTTCACCTCTGCAAATTCATTTGCCTTACGCTCCATCAGCCTGGAAAACTTTTCCATGCTGAGGCTTCTGTTCATGCCTTCAAGATCAAGAATAAGCATCTCATCAGTTTTCAGGAAGGTAAGACCGCTTACCTTAATATCGCTGTTGAGGGGAAATGTTGCCCGGTAGGTGATCCTCTCTTCGTCTTCAGAAGTGATTTTAATGGGATGGACCTCTCCGGCAACTTCCACGGCATTGCCTTTCAGGGTAAGGAAGAGGGTTTGCGCTTCTGTGTATCTCGATCCTTCACTTTCAGCAATTTCAATCCGGGGCAGGGATCCTGAAAAGAGTTCAAATACGCCTTCTTGCTCATTGCATCCTTGAAACAGCAGGAACATAAGAGCAGACAGGGTCAGGATTACAATACGTGGTTTCATGGTAATTGGATAGTAATAGTAGTTTGTAGTTAGTCCTAGTAGATAGTAGTTGTTGGTTAACAGAGTGTTGAGGGTTTAGTATGCTTTGGCGATAACTACGCGCTTCTTTGAGGGTTTGCCGCTTACCACGCAAAGGCCTTCCTCGGGCTCAGCATCCAGTGGAAGGCAGCGGATGGTGGCCTTGGTCTCTTTGATCTTATCTTCGGACTCCTTGCTTCCGTCCCAGTGTGCCAAGGCAAAACCGCCTTTGTTTTCAAGCACGTCCACCAGTTCGTCCCAGCTATCCACTTTATATGTGCTGGCTTTCCTGAAATCCAGGGCTTTCTGGTAGATGCCTTGCTGGATCTCCTCCAGAAGGTTCTGAATGTATGTTGCAATTCCCTCCTGGGGCATCACCTTCTTTTCCAGTGTATCTCTCCGGGCCAACTCTACGGTAGCATTTTCAATATCGCGAGGACCAATGGCTAACCTGACAGGAACTCCTTTCAGCTCATACTCGGCAAATTTCCAGCCGGGCTTCTGGGTGTCGCGGTCATCGAATTTCACAGACACTCCAAGAGCTTTTAATTCTTCCTTGATCCTGTTGGCAGCCTCCGCGATAGGAGGGAACTCATCATCGCCCCGGTAGATGGGCACGATCACCACCTGGATGGGAGCCACCCTGGGGGGGAGTATGAGTCCGTGATTATCAGAGTGTGCCATGATCAGGGCACCGATCATCCTTGTGGTCATTCCCCAGGATGTGGCCCAGACGTGATCCAGCTTACCCTCCTTGTTGGTGAATTGCACATCAAATGCTTTGGCAAAATTCTGTCCCAGAAAGTGTGAAGTACCAGCCTGCAGAGCCTTGCCATCCTGCATCAGGGCTTCGATGGTAAGAGTCTCAACGGCTCCGGCAAATTTTTCTGATTCTGTTTTGCTACCCACCAGTACAGGGATGCCCAGGAAATTCTCGGAAAACTCGGCGTAAACCTTTACCATCTGCATGGTTTCCTCCTCGGCTTCCTGGCGTGTGGCATGGGCTGTATGCCCCTCCTGCCACAAGAATTCAGTAGTGCGTAGAAACAGTCGGGTACGCATCTCCCACCTCACCACGTTGGCCCACTGGTTGATCATGATGGGCAGGTCGCGATAGGATTGAATCCAGTTCTTGTAGGTGTTCCAGATGATGGTTTCGGAGGTGGGACGAACAATCAGTTCCTCTTCCAGTTTGGCATCGGGATCCACCATAATCCCCCCGTTCACTTCATCGGTCTTGAGACGGTAGTGGGTGACCACTGCACACTCTTTGGCAAATCCCTCCACATGGCTGGCTTCCCTGCTGAAAAATGATTTCGGTATAAAGAGGGGGAAATAGGCATTTTCATGACCAGTTTCTTTGAACATGCGATCCAGTTCATCTCTCATCTTTTCCCAAATGGCATAACCGTAGGGCTTAATCACCATACATCCCCTAACCGCCGAGTTTTCGGCGAGTCCTGACTTTATTACCAGGTCGTTATACCATTGCGCATAATTCTCTTCCTTGCTGCTTAGAACTTTGGCCATTGTAGTTACATTGATTCGGCTACAAAGAAAGGAAAAAAAGGTGAGGTGCTGAAGCCTTAGAGCCGCAAACCGATCACCAGAACATCATCTATCTGGCTCAGGTCGCCTTTCCATTCATCAAAGATCAGGCTGAGGATTCTGTGCTGTTCCTCCATGGGTCGCTCATGCACTTCCAGGAGCAGGTCCTTAAAGGGCCGGTATTTGAATTTCTTTCCCTGGGGTCCGCCAAATTGATCGGGGAAACCATCGGTAAACATGTAGATCCGGTCATTCTGTTTCATATCGATGGTGTACTTGGTAAAATCGGACATCTTTTCGTAATAGGCTACCGGCATGTTGTTTCCCTTGTACTCCAGCATCTCTCCGTTTCTGACAATGTAGATCGGATTGTTAGCCCCGGAGAATTCAAGCTGCTTCTTCTTTGTATCATAAATAACCAGGGCCATATCGATCCCGTCCTTTTGCTCCCCGATTTTTCCTTCCTGCTTGAGGGTGCGCGCAATGCTGAGTCTTAGCTGGTTCAGGATCTCATTGGAATCGGTGATGCCTTTTTCATTGACAATCTCATGCAGCATGGTGATCCCCAACATGCTCATCAGTGAGCCGGGCACCCCGTGACCGGTACAGTCGGCAGCAGTCAGTACAATCCGGTGTCCATTCTGGGAGATCCAGTAAAAATCGCCACTTACAATATCCCTGGGTTTAAAAAAGATAAAATGCTCCCCGAAGAGGGTTTCAAAAACTTCATTTCCGGGCAGGACCGTATTCTGGATCTTCTTGGCGTAATCAAAACTGTATTTGATTTCCTTGTTCTGTTTTTCGATGTGTTCCTTTTGCGCCTGTATCTCGAAGGTACGTTCCTGAACCTTGTCTTCCAGTTCGCGGTTCACCTTGTCTTTCAGACCGGCATTCTCTCTTAGCTGGTCAATGATTCTGCGCTGTGCAACCTCCTTGCTTTTTTTCAGTAGTACGATTCTTTCACCCAGGCCTATGGAGAAGGTGAGAATCTGGAGGGTCACCCCGAACTCCAGGCTGTGCTTACCCACTTCGTAATCGGGCAGGGCAAAGGTGGTGGCCACTCCCAGGATCAGGAAGAGGTTTGCAAAAAGGAAATATCGGGCGGGCTGGTAATTTTCGCGGGTCAGAATCATAGCAGGAACCACAGCCAGAAAAAGGCATCCGATCACTGAAACTATCATTATGGCAAGTCCACCCAGCTCAATGAAAAAGGCAATATCCACTCCCAGGCCCTGCAGCAGGGCCACAACAAAGTTCATGATCAATCCTCCTACGGTAAACCAGACTGCAATGAGCAGGATGGTGTCCCACGATTGAAGGGTGTTGGGAGTATCCAGGTAGGCTCGTCCGAAAAGCAGGTAGAACAGCAGGAAGATTTCCAGAAGGAAGAAGCTAATGGGGGCCGAAATGAGCCTGGGCATCAGTTCATAGATGTATCCCTCCTTATTGATAAAGAAGATAAGGAAGGCGATGATATAAAGGATGTAATAGAGGTAGGAGTTTTCACGGCCCTTTACAAACAGGGGGATGTGATATAGAATCATGATCAGCATAATTCCCGTAAAGATCCCGAACAGGAGTCGTTTGGATCTATCACGGGAGATCACACTCTCCTGTGTCGATATGGTAAATACCAGGTTCGAAAGCACAGACTGCTCACCCGTGGAGACTCGGAGATACAGGGTGTCGTCTTCGCCGGGGGGAAGGAAAATCCTCAGGTCATCGGAACCACTGATGTTCACATCCTTCTTACGAGGATGAAGCTTATTACCCGATCTCCTTACGGTGACCACCCCGTTGTCGAACTCCTGATAGAGGATGTATTCATCGAATTCGGCAATATCAGCGCGTTGCAAATGGAAGGAGACTTGCCGGGTTGAACGGTTGACAAAATGGAAACGGAACCATATGCAGCTACCCTGCGGGATGTTGATCAGTGCAGGATCGGGATCACTATAATCCACAGACCTGAAAAGGTGGTCCAGCATTCCGGAAAACAAGTCAGGAGGCTGCGTGGAGCAATCGGGATCGTCCATAAAAAACAGTTGCATATCTGAAATTACCGCCTCCTGTACATAGTCCGAAAGTATAACGGATTTCTGCGCAGCAAGCGATTGACAGAGGATCAGAAGTATTAGAATTAGTCTAAGGTGCATTCCTGTTTTTCCTTCAGATGTAAATATAGTGTATATTTACAAAAAGTATTTTTCTCCAAATGATATCAGACCTTATTAATACAAGGTTCGTACAGATTGTCTTTCTGATCCTAATCACTTCCTGTTCTGGCAATGTAATACAAACCACTGTATTTGAAGATGGATTTCAGGAGCTGGAATCTGGCAGCAAGCCTTTGATTGATGCAGCCGATCCTGCTCAATCATTTGATGCAGTTCATGGGGTCCTTGGCGAGTGGAAGGTTGCTTCAAGTCTCAGGCAGAAAGGTTTCGATAAGGCATGGGTGATTCGTAGTGATGGCGATGAAAATTACCTTGCCCAGACTTTTACCAATTTGAATGAGAAGAATTCGCCCTTGAGCCTTGTGAACCACCCCATGATTGTTGCAGGCGACTCTTTATGGAGCGATTATACCATTGATGTGGAATTTACCCCGGAAGCAAAATTTGATAAGTGCGGGGTAGTATTTGGCTATCACCCTCCTTCAGATTTTTATTTCTTTGGTATCGAAGGAAACACGGTTACACTTAAGTACCTCCAACAATCTGTAACCCCTCTGCGTCCCATTGAAAAAATTCTTGACTTCAGACCACTGGTCTGGACCCCGGGCGATCGTTTGCATGCCACCGTATCGGTAAGGAGAAAAAAAGTTACCATCATATTGAACGATTCCATTAATATGCATGCCGAGAATCTCAGTTCAACCACTGGAAGAATCGGACTGATTTCCGATGTACCTGCCAGGTTTCACAGGGTGGAGGTTAAACTTCTGAGGGGCGAGCAGCGAAAACTTTCGCGCAGAAGCCGGCAACTTGAAAGAAGATCAGATTTGCACCTGAGCGAACATCCTGAGATGGTCAGATGGAAACGCTTTGAATGCGGTGAATTTGGCAGCAACCAGAATCTCAGACTGGGTGATCTTACCGGTGACGGGAACAAGGAATTTGTATTTGTCAGACCTGGCCCCGGAGGAGGAGTGCAAAGCCTTACGGCCATGAATCTTGATGGGGAAGTGCTTTGGAAGCATGGCACACCATCCACCAGCGGACCGCTGGTGAGCGACGAGTTGCCCGTACAGATACACGACCTGGATGGAGATGGTTCAAGGGAGCTTATCTATTTCAATAATGGCTGGATCCGCATTCTTGATGGGCGGAATGGAAAACTCGTGAGAAGGAAAAGGGTGCCGGGTTCCCTGAAAATTACATCCTTGATTTTTGCTGACCTGGTGGGAGTGGGAATAGACAAAAACCTGATTCTTTCAGATCGGGAACATGCACTTCTTGTCTACAATGAAAAACTTGAATTGATCTGGAGTCAGCAAACTACCACCGGTTCTCATCCCATGGTCTATGACATGGATGGGGATGGCCGACACGAAATATTGATGGGTTATTCGGTATTTGATCCGGAGGGCACACTGATATATGATGTGGGAGCACATATTGGCGATGCTTGTAACGGGGTATCGGTGGGTGAACTGCTGGAGGGAGAAGTGAGCACCCCTTGCCTGATATATGCTGCCGGAGACTGGGGATTGCTCTATTACGATTTTAACGGACAATTGTTAAGGCAAAACATCCTGGGGCATGTAAGTTTCCTTGGGGTGGCAGAACTGGATCTGGAATCGCCCGGACCTGAAGTGCTTACTTCAAACCGATGGGGAAACCCGGGACTGGTGAATGTGATGGATGCGGAGGGTTCAGTTAGCTCCGGATTTCTTCCGGAACAAGGAATTAGCCGCTGTCTCACAGTTAATTGGAAGGGGGACGGGGAAGAGTTCCTGATTGCTTCGGCCGATACAGTAACGGGAGGCTTGCTTGACTGGCAAGGACGTTTGTCCGTGGTCTTCCCTGCCGACGGACACCCGGATAAGCATTATATGTGCAGTGATCTGACCGGTGATGCCCGCGACGAAATCCTTACCTGGGACGACAATGAACTCTGGATATATACGCAGGACGATAATCCAAGAATGGGTAATACCTATGCTCCCCGCCGCATTCCGCTCTACAATTATTCCATGCACCAGATGAACCGCTCCTTACCACAGTGGTAAGTTCTGCAGCGTATCCAATAAATTATTATATTGCAAACATTCGCCAACAGGCTTGCATGTTTTGGCACGAACTTTGTTTTATAAAATGCAAATCAACCAGATGCAAAAATAACCGGGAGGATACGTCATGAAAACTTTACCACTTGCCATAATCGCTGCAGCCTTAATCCTGGCATCCTGTAGTTCTTCAAAGAACACAGCTTCTTCGGAATACGATGATGTCTATTATAATCCGAACGCTACTCGTCAGGAAGCGGAATACACAGCAGCTGGAAGCACTGCAGTTAGTCCTCAGGAAGCAATGGAAACTCAGGCATTAAACCAAACAGGTGTTTATGCCGAACCCATGGTTCCAGAGGAGAACCTGAGTGATTACGAACAATACAGGTTGCAGCGTGAGTCTGAAATGCTGGGTGAAACTTATGCTCCCGAAGGGAGTGAAGCGCTTTATGTAGACCAGTACCAGGAGTATGATACCCTGGATCAGTATGGCCAGACAAGCGCACCCGTCATTATCAATAACTACTATAGCAATCCAAATGAGTATTATTACTCATCGAATCTGAGAAGGTTCTCAGATGATTATTACGGTTGGAACTATTACGATCCCTACTATACCAGTTATGGTTATGGAGGCAGCCGTTTCAGCTGGGGCCTCAGCATGGGATTTGGTATGGGCTGGGGCATGGGAATGTCCTTTGGATATGGATACCCCTATTATGGGTACTCTCCCTATTATGGATATGGTGGCTACTACGATCCCTACTATCGATACGGCGGATGGGGTTACGGCGGTTATCCCTATTATGGAGGTTCCTACTGGAGCGGATATAACCACGGATACTACAATGGGTACTATAACGGCTATTATGGCGGCGGTGGGTATTATCCCGATCATTATTCCCGCTACGGAAGGATGGATAGCAGGCACTATGCCGGATATTCAAGACCCTCGAAGACTACCATAGGAAGTGCTAAAGGAGTTACCTCGGCCGATCCCAGGTACAGAAGCCGCACAAGTGCAGCAAGCACCGCCAGTGCCTCTGGCAAGACGGCTGCAGTTAGAAACAGCAACAGTTCAGCTCAGCGTTCCAGTGGAAATGTAAAAACCACCAGGACCATGCCTTCCAACGGGCAAAATACAAACAGGGCCGTCATAAACAGCAACAGGAGTTCCAATAGCCCGAATGTAAACGCTACAAGAACCCGTAACGGCAACGCCCAGCAGAACAGGGCCAATACCTATACGCCCAATTACAGCAAGCCGCGAACCAGCTCATCGAGTGCGAATCGAAGCGCTGTTCAGAGCAGAACTGCTACCCAGAGCAGAACATACACTCAGCCCAGCAGCTCACCGCAAAGAGCCGGTACATACAATCCTTCGAGCAGCACGCAACAGAGAAGCAGTACTTCTTACAGTCGTCCAAGCAGTCCGAGCCGAAGCAGCAGTTCTTACAGCCGCCCGAGCTCCACGAGAAGCAGCAGTTCTTACAGTCGTCCGAGCAGCTCCACCAGAAGCTACAGCTCCGGCAGTTCACCCAGCCGCAGCAGTGGATCCTCCTTCAGCGGCGGCAGTTCACCAAGTCGCAGCAGCGGATCCTCAGTAAGTCGCAGTAGTTCTTCAGGAGGCAGCCGAAGCTCAGGAGCTTCTTCAGGAGGCAGCCGCAGTTCAGGTGGAGGCAGCCGTAGTTCCAGCAG
>Ga0316190_10000764_pt1 | contig 22741 bp, 20 predicted proteins | sample Eddworburrow2_MG_FD_204929 | JGI IMG/M metagenome (GOLD analysis project Ga0316190, IMG submission 204929) | Coastal sediment microbial communities from Maine, United States - Eddy worm burrow 2 | ecosystem: Environmental > Aquatic > Marine > Coastal > Sediment | place: USA: Maine | collected... | reverse complement strand
TAATCTGACCGGCAAGATCGATGGCATATTGCTTGATCTTGGTGTGTCATCTCCTCAGCTGGATACAGCGGAACGAGGGTTTAGCTTCATGCAAGATGGTCCTTTGGATATGCGCATGGATACGACGAGCGGCATGAGTGCGGCTGACTGGTTGGCTCAAGCTGAAGAGCGTGAGATTACCCAGGTATTAAAAACCTATGGTGAAGAGCGTTTTGCCAAGCGCATTGCTCGCGCCATTGTGACAGCGCGTCAGGAAGCCCCAATTGATACGACAGGGCAGCTGTCAGCCATTATTGCGCAAGCCAATCCAGTAAAAGAGCCTGGCCGCAATCCAGCGACTCGGAGCTTTCAAGCAATCCGCATCTTTATTAATAGAGAGCTGGATGATCTTAATGATTGTCTTGAGCAGGTGCTGCATGTGTTAGCGCCTGGTGGTCGTCTGGTTGTGATTAGTTTTCACTCTTTGGAAGATCGAATTGTAAAGCGTTTTATGCGTGATCATGCGCGTGGCGACGATTTTCCTGTGGGTGTGCCGGTTATGCAAAACCAGCTTTGCCCGCGTTTGAAATTGATTGGCAAAGCAATTCGTCCATCAGAGGCTGAAGTGGGTCAAAATCCCAGAGCCAGAAGTGCCGTGTTGCGTGTAGCGGAGCGACCACTATGAAATATGGTCAGACTGCGTTGATGGGGTTTCTGCTGTTGGCTGTGCTGGCCTCGGGCATCGGGGTGGTTTATGCCAAATATATTAGCCGGAAATATTTTGTAGAGCTTCAGGTGCTGTTGTCTGAGCGGGATGCAGTGGATATTGAGTGGGGCAGATTGCAGCTAGAACAAAGTACTTGGGGTACGCATGGGCGAGTCGAACGCCTTGCCCATAAAAAATTGGATATGCACATGCCAGTAGCGCAAGAGGTTGTGATTATCACTCCCTGATTATGGCCACTACTAAACGAAAAAAATGCGCAGGTCAGGCGCAAAAACAGATTGTGCTAGAGCTGCCAAGTTATGCTGGTCGGCGGCGTACGCTGTTGGGCTTGCTTGCTGTTTCGTTGGTGGTGTTGGTGGCAAGAGCAGTGGATCAGCATGTGCTGGAAACTGATTTTCTCCAGCATGAAGGAGAGCGTCGCCATCTGCGTGTGGTTGAGATGCCTGCTCATAGAGGGATGATCACTGACCGTAATGGTGAGCCGGTCGCTATAAGCACGCCAGTAGATTCTATTTGGGCCAACCCAAAACAGCTGCGTCCAGACAGACAGACGCTGGCCCGACTGGAAAAAATATTAGGTAAAAATCAGGATGAACTGCGCCGCTTATTGGCCCGTTACAGTGACCGGGGTTTTGTCTATTTGAAAAGACGGACAAATCCTGATGTGGCTGAGCAGGTCATGAAGCTAGCTCAAGAAAGAGATCTTAATGGTATTGGTTTGCAGCGTGAGTACCGTCGTTACTATCCAGATGGTGAAGTGTTTGCTCATGTTATTGGTTTTACCGATGTGGATGATCATGGTCAGGAAGGTATAGAGCTGGCTTACGATGAGTGGCTGACGGGCAAACCTGGAGCCAAAAGAGTGCTGCGGGATGGGCGTGCCCGAATTGTGAAGGATATTGAAAATATCCGTGCGCCAAGCCCAGGGAAAACGCTGGAACTCAGTTTGGATCGGCGGCTACAGTATTTGGCTTATCGAGAGTTAAAGGGCGCTGTGCAGCAACATAAAGCGCGCTCAGGCTCAGCTGTCATTCTGGATGTCCGTACAGGTGAAGTGTTGGCCATGGTCAATCAACCCTCGTATAACCCAAATGGCTCTCGTAGTGGTCGTGGTGGGGTGCTGAGGAATCGCGCATTGACGGATGTCTTTGAGCCTGGCTCAACCATGAAGCCCTTTGCGGTTTCTGCGGCCATTGAGTTGGGGCAGGTGACTGCGGCCACACCTATTGATACGACACCGGGCACTCTGCGTGTGGGTCGGTCACTGGTGAAGGATGTTCATAATTACGGCATGTTGGATGTGGCGGGCGTTATTCGCAAATCCAGCAATGTGGGTGTGAGCAAGATTGCATTGGATTTGCCGCAGGAAGAGCTTTGGAAGGCTTATTCGGAATTGGGTTTTGGGCAGACTAGCGCTGTTAGCTTTCCTGGCGAATCAGCAGGGCAGCTGACCTCATATCGCCAGTGGGCAGAAATTGATCAGGCCACGCTCTCTTTTGGTTATGGCATCTCCGTTACTCCGCTACAGCTTGCACAGGCCTACAGTGTACTGGCGGCGGATGGCATGCTGCATTCCGCATCGCTATTGCGTCAAAAGGAGACGCCTGAAAGTAAGCGAGTTTTGAGCAAAGCGACTACCGATGCCATGCGTCTGATGTTGGAATCAGTTGTTTCAACTGAGGGGACAGCACCAGCTGCAGCTGTAGCTGGCTACCGAGTAGCGGGCAAAACGGGTACGGTAAAAAAATCGATAGTAGGCGGCTATGCAGATAAGCGATATCTAGCGGTATTTGCAGGATTTGCACCAGCCAGCGATCCTCGATTGGCGATGGTGGTGATGTTGAATGAGCCATCGGCAGGCAAGTTTTATGGCGGGCAGGTGGCAGCTCCCGTATTTTCAAATATTATGGCGGGCGCTCTGCGTTTGCTGAATATTGCACCTGATGCCATAGAGACACCCGGAGTAAGGCTTGCGGGTGGGATGGTGCAACCATGATGGCGGCTCAATTGATCAATCGTCAGTGGTACCTTTCAACGCTACTCTTTCACAAGGTTAAGGTAACACCTATCCAGGATCGCGCGATCTCTGGCATCACGCTGGATAGTCGCAGCGTAACACCCGGCAGCCTTTTTATAGCCTGTGCCGGTGATACGCATCATGGACTGGATTTTGTACTGCAGGCCTTGGAAAAGGGTGCTGTAGCCATTTTGTGCGAGCCGGGTGGATATTGGCCGCAGACCCAGATTGATGATTTGGCAACTGAAATTGCTGTTCCGCTTTTCTCAATGGAGGGACTGAGTCAACAGGTCAGCCAGATTGCTGCGCGTTTTTATGATGAGCCCAGTCGGGATTTGAAAATGATTGGTGTGACAGGCACCAATGGCAAAACCAGTTGCAGCCAATTTATAGCTGAGGCCCTACAGAGCAGTATGCCCTGCGGCATTATCGGCACACTGGGTAACGGCTTTCCAGGACAGCTACAGACAGGCAGTCACACCACGCCTGAGCCGGTGGAATTGCAATCCCTCCTGGCGGATTTGAGAGAGCAGGGTGCGCAGGCTGTTGCGATGGAGGTTTCGTCGCATGCACTGGATCAAGGCCGTGCGGCAGCAGTTCATTTTGATTGTGCGGTATTGACCAACCTGAGTCGGGATCATCTCGATTTTCACGGCGACATGGCAAGCTATGCAGCAGCCAAACAACGATTGTTTGAATACCCCGGGTTGAAATGTGCGATGCTGAATCTGGATGATTCATTCGGCTGGACCTTATTGAAAACATTGCCTGAAACCGTGCAGGCAGTGGTTTATGGACTATCGCGCCCGGAATATCCCCTGCCAAGCCATGTCAAAGGTTGGGTGTGGGGCAGTGAGATTGAGCCAACACAGACAGGCATGCATATCCGGCTGGAGAGCAGCTGGGGAACAGGAGTTTTCGAAAGCAGGCTTTTAGGTCGATTCAATGCCAGCAATCTTCTGGCGGTATTGGCCGTCTTATTAGCGCACGATGTGCCAATGGAATCGGCGCTTCAACAGCTGTCAAAATTGCACACGGTGCCTGGCCGCATGGAGTGCTTTGGCGGCGGAGATCAACCTCTGGTTGTTGTGGATTATGCCCATACCCCGGATGCACTGGAGCAGGCCATTACAGCACTTCGTCCACATGTATCCGGCCGTCTATTGTGTCTGTTTGGATGTGGAGGCGACCGCGACCAGGGCAAACGCCCGCTGATGGGAGCTATCGCAGAGCGGCTCTGTGATGAAGTGGTACTGACGGATGACAATCCTCGTAGCGAGGATGGTGATCAGATTATCAGCAATATCCTGTCAGGCGTGACTCGCTCAGATGCGATAAAGGTGCAGCGCAACCGAGCAGAGGCGATCAACGCTGCAATAGCGGAGGCTGCTGCTGGAGATCTGGTGTTGGTGAGTGGCAAAGGGCATGAGACGACTCAGCAGTGTGGCGACTTGTCTCTCTATTTCAGTGACCGGGAACAGGTGCAGAAGGCCTTGACCAAAAAGGAGAGCCAGTGATCGCTTTCACGCTTTCCGATACGGCAAAACTACTTAATGGCCAGGTTGTTGGGACAGATGCCCGTTTTACATCGGTCAGTACCGATAGTCGCACCCTCTCAAAAGGTGATCTGTTTGTCGCATTGCAGGGGCCAAATTTTGATGGCCATGAGCACCTAAGCCAGGCGCGGAACAAAGGTGCAACTGCTGCTATGGTCAGTCGCCAGGTAGAAGGCAGCTTGCCGCAACTTCAAGTGGCCGATACCCGGCTTGGATTGGGCGAGTTGGCAGCACACTGGCGTCAGGCCAGCAGTGCTGAAGTGGTAGCGGTAACCGGCAGCAATGGTAAGACCACCGTAAAGGAGATGATTGCGGCCATCCTTTCCCTGCAAGGGCGGACATTGGCTACCCTTGGCAACCTGAATAATGACATTGGGCTGCCACTGACACTGTTGCGGTTGCAGGATGAGGACTATGCCGTGGTTGAACTGGGGGCTAATCATCCCGGTGAGATCAAATATTTGAGCGATATTGCACGACCAAATATTGCGCTGCTGAACAATGCAGGTCGCGCCCACCTGGAAGGCTTTGGTTCGCTTGAAGGGGTAGCCCGAGCCAAAGCGGAGATTATCTCCGGCTTAGCAGAGGATGGGGTGTTTGTATTCAATGCAGATGACCAGTGGGCAGAGCTTTGGCGTGAATTGGCCGCCGAGAGAGCCACTTGCACCTTTGGTATGCGAGCAGAGGCTGATGTCAGCAGCCCTGAAGCAGTTATTGAAACGCATTGGAATGAATCAGGTTTTATTAGTCGCTTTCCAGTGAAAACGCCCGCAGGTGAGATAGAGATTGATCTGCCGCTGGCAGGTCGCCACAACCGTATGAATGCACTGGCAGCCATTGCGGCAACCCAGCTAATGGGCGTCAGTTTGCAGCAAATCCGTGAAGGACTGATGAACCTCCAACCTGTACAGGGGCGCTTGCAACCACTTGCGGGTGCGGGCGGGGTTTGCATTATCGATGATAGCTATAACGCCAATCCTGATTCGGTGGAGGCGGCGGTCGCCGTATTGTCCACTGCGCCGGGACGGCGTTTTTTGGTGTTGGGTGATCTGGCTGAGCTTGGCTCAAAGTCAGAACAGTTGCATGAGCTGTTGGGCCAGCAGGCATGTCAGGCGGGGATTGAAAACCTCTATTGCCTGGGTGAGCTGTCGGGTGCTACAGCTCGCGGTTTTGGTGTGGGCGCTGAGTTATTTCAAAACCATGATGCGCTGATTGGCGCGTTAAAAAAGCAGTTAACAAAAGGTGATACTGTATTGATAAAAGGGTCTCGTAGTGCGTGTATGGAATTGGTGGTGAATGCATTGTTAGAGGGGGGCAAAGACTGAAATGCTGCTCTATCTAGCCGATTATCTGAGCCAGTTTCACAGCGGCTTCAATGTCGTTCAGTATCTGACCCTGCGCGCCATCTTTGGTGTGCTGACCGCGTTGATTATCTCATTTGTTGTTGGACCGGTGATGATTCGCCGTTTGAGCTTTCATCAAATTGGCCAGATGGTCAGAGATGATGGGCCGCAAAGCCATCTCTCCAAGGCAGGTACCCCAACTATGGGTGGTGCGCTGTTACTGGTAGCAGTAGTGGTGAGCACCCTGCTTTGGTCTGATCTGAGCAATCGATATGTCTGGGTGCTGATGCTAGTGACGTTGATGTTTGGCGCTATCGGTTTTATTGATGATTATAAAAAAATAGCGCTAAAAGACTCTGTTGGATTGCCTGCTCGTTATAAGTATCTGTGGCAATCTATTGCTGGATTTGGAGCCGCCTGCTTTCTTTATGCGACGGCCTCTCTTCCGGCTGAAACGCAACTCATTATCCCTTTTGTTAAAGACATCGTGGTGGATCTTGGCTTTGTCGGATTTGTAGTGCTGAGCTACTTCGTAATCGTGGGCAGCAGTAATGCAGTCAACCTGACAGATGGCTTGGATGGTCTGGCCATTATGCCTACGGTGCTGGTGTCAGGGGCCTTGGGTGTTTTTGTTTATATCTCCGGCCATGCCTCCTTCTCGAATTATCTGATGGTGCCTTTCCTGCCAGGAGTGGGTGAGGCCGTTGTTTTTTGCGGTGCCATGGTGGGAGCAGGATTGGGTTTTCTCTGGTTTAACGCCTATCCCGCCCAGGTCTTTATGGGTGATGTGGGTGCGCTTGCGCTGGGAGCTGCGTTGGGGCTGCTGGCTGTCATTGTGCGCCAGGAGTTGGTGTTATTGATTATGGGTGGTGTCTTTGTGGTGGAGACGGTGTCAGTCATTTTACAGGTGGCCTCTTTCAAACTAACGGGACGGCGCATCTTTCGTATGGCGCCACTGCATCACCACTATGAACTGAAAGGGTGGCCTGAGCCGCGCATTATCGTGCGGTTTTGGATTATTACGGTGATTCTTGTATTGATCGGGCTTGCGAGCTTGAAGATACGTTGATTCTGCAAATCACAATTGTGGAATGTAAATTGATATGAATAGAGTAGCGATAGAGATGGCAGATCGCAGATCGCAAATAGGAGTAGAGAGCGCTCGAACCCTGATTGTGGGGTTGGGGCTGACAGGTGTCTCCTGTGCCCGCTATCTGCAAGAGCGAAATGTCCCTGTTGTCATTATTGACAGCCGTTCACAACCGCCTGGTTTATCACTGTTGCAGGAGGAGACGTTTGATGTGCCAGTGGTTACCGGAGGCTTTGACCCATCGGTTTTTGCATCGGCTGAACGGTTGGTATTAAGCCCGGGCATATCAATTCATGAGCCACAGGTTCAGGCAGCGCAAAAACGTGGCGTTGAGGTGTTGGGTGATGTTGAGTTATTTGCGCGTGAGGCAATTGCACCTGTAGCAGCTATTACCGGTTCAAATGGGAAAAGTACCGTGACCGCGTTGCTTGGGGAGATGGCCCATCATGCCGGAAAAGAGACGGCTGTGGGTGGAAATATTGGCTTGCCTGTTTTAGACCTGCTCTCAAATAAGAATGAGCTGTATGTTCTTGAGCTTTCCAGCTTCCAACTTGAAACCACTTCCTCGCTAAAACCCAAGGTTGCAGCTGTACTGAATATATCCCCAGATCATCTGGATCGGCATGACGGCATTGAGGGTTATGCAGAGGCCAAGAATGCCATCTACAAAGGAGCAGAGATTCGCGTATTCAATCGGGATGATGCAAGAGTCATGGCAATGCGTGGTAAACCACGGGCAGAGGATCTTTTCTTTACGCTGCAAAAGCCGACCAGTGTCAAGGTGTTTGGTGTTTGTTCGCAGGATGGTGAGACATGGCTTTGCCGGGGTTCACAGCAGCTGCTGCCTGCCACCGAGTTGCAACTGCCTGGTCGACATAATCTGGCTAATGCCTTGGCTGCATTGGCGATGGGGACAGCTTTGGGGCTGCCCATGCCAGCGATGCTGGAGGCGCTTTGCAGCTTCCAGGGGCTGCCGCATCGCAGTCAGCTGATTGCAGAGCATGCCGGGGTGCGTTGGTATAACGACTCCAAAGCTACCAATGTAGGGGCCTGTATAGCTGCATTGGAAGGGCTGGCTGATAGCGTTGATTGCATTGTGCTGATTGCAGGTGGTGAGAGTAAGGATGCGGACTTCACGGAATTGGCAGCAGTGGCTGAACGTACAGTACGGGCTGTTGTACTGATAGGTCGGGATGCTGCGCTGATAGAGAATGCGTTGGGCGATGCAGTGCCTGTGACCAAAGCCGCTGATATGAATGCGGCTGTTAAATGTGCTGGTGAGTTGGCTAAGCCGGGTGATTGTGTATTGTTGTCTCCTGCCTGTGCCAGCTTTGATATGTTCCGAAATTTTGAACACAGGGGCGATACCTTTATTGAAGCTGTGCGGAGATTGATGGTATGAGCGAAGCCACTCATCCACAGTCAACGCTGCCAGAATTTGATTACTGGCTGATCGGTATGGCTGTTGCCTTGCTCAGTTTTGGTGTAATCATGGTGGCCTCGGCATCTTTGCATGTCGGGGATCGTCTGGTAGGAAACCCTTTTTATCATCTTACCCGGCATGGCCTTGCTGTTGGACTGGGTTTGGTGGGTGCGCTCGCTATTTCACAGGTACCCACGGAGCAGTGGGAGCGTGCTGGAACGGCTCTCTATTTTGTCGGTTTATTACTGTTGTTGCTGGTGTTGATTCCTGGGGTTGGACGTGAAGCCAATGGGGCTGTTCGTTGGATTCCCATAGGGCCGTTTAATCTCCAAAGCTCTGAGTTTATGAAGCTGTTTTTGGTGGTTTACATGGCAGGCTACCTGGTGCGTCGGCAGCTCGAAGTGGCTCATAGTATTTGGGGGTTTGCCAAGCCGATGATTTTACTGGTTATGGCAGCTGCGCTCATTATGCAGCAACCGGACTTTGGTACAACAGCGGTGCTATTGGCCACGGCAATGGGCATGCTGTTTTTAGGCGGTGTTGCGCTTTGGCAGTTTGCTGTGTTGCTGGTTTCTGCGGGTGTGGTTTTAGCGGGGCTGGTGATCTGGTCGCCTTATCGGTTGCAGCGTGTTACCAGCTTCCTTAACCCTTGGGCTGATGTTAATGACAGTGGCTATCAATTGGCTCAGGCATTAATAGCTTTCGGTCGCGGTGAGTGGCTGGGTGTTGGTCTGGGCAATGGCATTCAGAAGCAGTTCTATCTGCCAGAAGCGCATACAGATTTTCTCATGGCCGTGGTTGGTGAAGAGTTTGGTTTGTTGGGAACGCTGACGGTGGTGGCCCTGTTTAGTCTGATTGTCTGGCGCGCCTTTTGTATTGGCGCAGCTGCTGAAGCGATTGAGCGTCGTTTTTCAGCCTACGTGGCTTACGGTTTTGGGCTTTGGGTCGGCATGCAGGCTTTTATCAATATAGGTGTCAATATCGGCCTGTTACCCACCAAGGGTTTAACGCTTCCACTGATGAGCTACGGAGGCAATAGCATTATTGTGGCATGCATTGTTATAGGGATGCTGGCGCGTATTGATTATGAAACACGGCGGGATGCTCCTGCGCATAGATTGGAGCAGGATAAATGGGCGGGCGCGTGATGATTATGGCAGGCGGAACAGGTGGACATGTCTTCCCTGCACTGGCAGTGGCTGAAGATCTGCGTGCGCGTGGATTGGATGTGTTCTGGCTCGGAACCCGTAACAGCTTTGAGGCTCGCGTGGTGCCGGAGTCAGGCTTTTCCATCGAGTGGATTGATGTGCAGGGGCTGCGTGGCACAGGTCTGGCCCGTTGGCTGGTGGCACCTTTTAAGTTGGGATTGGCCATGCTGCAGGCACTGTCAGTGTTGATACGCAAACGCCCCAACGTGGTATTGGGTATGGGTGGTTTTGTGACGGGGCCAGGTGGAGTAGTGGCTCGCTTGCTGGGTATTCCGCTGGTTATTCATGAGCAAAATGCGATTCCTGGCATGACCAATCAATGGTTGTCGCGCATTGCCAGTCGGGTCTTGGAGGCGTTTCCAGGCAGCTTTGGCGCAGAGCGGAAGGCGCGGCTGGTGGGTAACCCGGTGCGTGCCGAAATTACAGTGCTGCCAACGCCCGCTGAACGTATGACTGAACGTCTGGGGCCAATGAGATTGCTGGTGTTGGGCGGTTCCCAGGGTGCCCAGATATTGAATGAAACTGTGTCGCATGCGTTAGCAAAAATGGAGCAAAGTCTGCATCCGATAGTGCGGCATCAGGCGGGGCGAGATAAGGACGAAGCAACGCTGGAAGCCTATGTGCTGGCGGGTGTGGAAGCCAATGTGCAGCCATTTGTTGCGGATATGGCTGAGGCTTACGGGTGGGCTGATTTGGTGATATGCCGCTCTGGAGCGCTCACGGTTTCTGAGCTGGCGGCGGCTGGAGTGGCAGCCGTACTGGTTCCTTTCCCCCATGCAGTGGATGATCACCAAACTCGCAATGCCGCCTTTTTGTGTGATCAGGGGGCGGCAAGATTGTTACCGCAGTCTGAACTGAATGTGGACAGTCTGTCAGCCTGTCTGAATGAGTTATTAAGTGATCGCGCGCAGCTACTGCAAATGGCAGAAAATGCACGTGCTTTGGCGCAGCCAGAGTCAACCAAACAAGTGGCTGATCTCTGTGAGGAGGCGTGTAACAAATGAATATGCCAATGCGTAATCTAAGTCGGCGTCCGGCAGAGATAATGAGTCGGGTGAAGTGTATCCATTTTGTGGGTATCGGCGGTGTTGGCATGAGCGGTATTGCAGAGGTGCTGTTAAACCTGGGCTTTCAGGTGACAGGCTCTGATGTGCGTGAAGGCCCAATTACACAAAGGCTGGCAGAGTTGGGTGCCAAAATCATGATTGGGCACCGTTCAAGAAATGTGGTCGGCTGTGATGCGGTGGTGATTTCCAGCGCTGTAAAAGAAGATAACCCTGAGGTTGCAGCGGCACGGGTACAGCGTATTCCGGTAGTGCCACGGGCAGAGATGCTGGCTGAGCTGATGCGATTTCGTTTTGGTATTGCGGTGGCGGGAACCCACGGCAAAACCACAACCACCAGTCTCGTCTCAAGTCTGTTGGCTGAAGGCGAGTTGGATCCCACCTTCGTGATTGGTGGCAGGCTTAACAGCGCAGGTAGTAATGCCCGTCTGGGTGAGGGTGACTATTTAGTGGCTGAGGCGGATGAGAGTGATGCTTCTTTTCTCTATCTGCAACCCATGTTGGCCGTAGTGACCAATGTGGATGCCGACCACATGACCACCTATGACGGTGATTTTAATCGCCTGCGCAGTACCTTCATCGAGTTTCTACATCATCTCCCATTTTATGGTTTGGCAGTGCTTTGCATTGATGATGATGAAGTACGTGGCCTGTTGCCAGAGATAGCGCGCCCAATGCGCACCTATGGTACTGCGGTAGAGGCGGATGTCCGCGCCAGCGATATTCGGCAGGAAGGATTGAAGACCTCCTTTAAAGTGCATCAGGCGGGACACCCGTTGTTGGATGTCACCCTGAATATGCCGGGTAGACACAATATGCTGAATGCCCTGGCTGCGATAACAGTAGCGCGTGAAATGAAGGTTAATGATGCCGATATTCAACGGGGGTTGCTGGAGTTCCAGGGAATTGGCCGTCGTTTTCAGGTTATGGGTGAATGCCAAACCGCTGCTGGAGAAGTGATGCTGGTTGATGATTATGCGCACCATCCACGAGAGGTGGATGCCACCATAGAGGCAGTACGTGAAGGTTGGCCGGAGCGACGGTTGGTTGTGGCCTTTCAGCCTCATCGCTATACCCGAACCCAAGAGCAGTTTGAAGATTTTGTGCAGGTGCTATCAAAGGCGGATGTGTTGTTGTTGACAGAGGTCTATGCGGCGGGAGAGGAGCCAATTCCTGGCGCAGACACCCGATCATTAATCCGGGCTTTGCGGGCACGAGGTCAGGTTGATCCCGTGTTTGTTGATCCTATTGCAGAGCTATCTACGGTTTTACCAGGTGTATTGCAGGATGGGGATATCGTACTCACTCTTGGAGCGGGGGATATCGGTGGCATAGCTGTCAATTTGGCAGCTGAGATAAGTCTGACAGGAGATTCTCAATGAGCCAATCCATACGACATTTGCATATGGGGTGTGGCGAGTCGCTTATGGCAGCTTGGTCGGCACTCAGAAAAGCGGCTCCCCAAACCAGTCTGAAAAAAATGGATTCCAAAAACAGTAAGCAGTTGGCACAAGTGAAAAAGGTAAAAGGGGCATGTTAGTGGCTGAGCAATCAGACTGGCGCGGCGTGATGTTGTATGACGAGCCGCTTGCAAAACATACCACCTGGCGAGTAGGTGGCCCGGCGCGGCAGTTTTACTGTCCAGCGGGAGGAATGGATCTCATTCAGTTTTTGCAACAGCTGCCAGTAAACGAACCGTTGTTGTGGCTGGGCATGGGAAGCAACCTGCTAGTGCGAGATGGCGGGTACAGAGGCACGGTAGTGGCAACCCAGGGTTGTCTGACTGAAATGACGCTGATTGAAGAGAATCTACTGCGGGTTGAAGCTGGTGTGGCTTCGGCTCATGTGGCGCGTTTTGCGGCGCGTGCTGGACTCTGCGGAGTGGAGTTTCTGGCGGGTATTCCAGGCACCATGGGTGGTGCGCTGGCAATGAATGCAGGCGCTTTTGGAGATGAAATCTGGCCAGTGGTTGAAAGTGTGGAAACCATTGACCGGACTGGTCGGGTGAGGGTGCGCAAGCCAGAGGATTTTGATGTGGCCTACCGCAAGGTAATTGCGCCAGCAGGTGAGTGGTTTCTCGCCGCCAGATTGAGATTGAAGCAGGGAGATACCGCACAGGGGCAGCTGCGAATACGGCAGCTGCTTGAAAAGCGGGCAGCGGCTCAGCCTATTGGTCAGCCCAGTTGTGGTTCTGTATTTCGTAATCCTGAAGGGGATTATGCGGCGCGGCTGATTGAATCGGCAGGGCTTAAAGGTGTGACTGTGGGTGGGGCCTGTGTTTCTGAAAAGCATGCCAATTTTATTATTAATACAGGTGAGGCAACGGCGGCAGATATTGAAGAGCTAATAGACACAGTGCAGCTTCAAGTAGCTGAAGAGAGCGGTGTCTGGCTGGAAACAGAGGTCTGCGTCGTGGGCGAGACGGAACAATAGCTATGACGGTTACAGCAGCAGATTTTGGCAAAGTGGCTGTCCTCCTGGGAGGGCAATCAGCTGAGCGTGAGGTATCTCTCCGCAGTGGCCAGGCTGTGCTGAGTGCGTTGTTGCGTCAGGGCGTGGATGCTCATGCGCTAGATGTGGGATCTGATGTGATGAACCAGCTGGCAGATGCTGCGTTTGATCGCGCTTTTATCGCGTTACATGGACGCGGTGGCGAGGATGGGGTTATTCAGGGTGCATTGGAGACTCTGGGTCTGCCCTATACCGGTAGTGGCGTATCAGGCTCTGCACTGGGGATGGATAAGTACCGCTGCAAGTTGCTGTGGCGAGGGTTGAATCTGCCAACGGCTGATTTCGTTATGTTGCAGAGTGCATCAGATCTGGATGCCGCAGCGGCATTGGGTTTTCCGCTGATGATCAAACCTTCCCATGAAGGCTCCAGTGTCGGCATGGCTCGTGTCGAAAATGCGGGAGAGCTTCGCACCGCATGGCAGGAGGCAGCGAAGTACGACACGGATGTGATGGCAGAAAGGTGGATTGCAGGGGCGGAGTTTACAGCGGCTGTTCTGGGTGATGAAGCGTTGCCGTTGATCCGTCTTGAGACGCCGCATGATTTTTACGATTACTCCGCAAAATATGAGGCAGATGACACCACCTATCTCTGCCCCTGTGGCTTGGATAAAGAGCAGGAACAGCAAGTGCAGGCATTGGCTTTAAAGGCATTTCGCTCGGTAGGTGCAGAAGGCTGGGGGCGGGTTGATTTGATGCAGGATGATAGTGGGCGATTTCTGCTGCTGGAGGTCAATACTGCGCCAGGTATGACAGATCACAGCTTGGTGCCGATGGCAGCGCGTGAGCAAGGTATCGAGTTTGATGCGCTGGTGTGGCGGATCTTAGAAGGCAGTCTGTGAATATGGGACAGAGACGCGCTATGAAAGAGGAAGAAACCAAGAGGATCCCGGTAGCGTCCATTTTTCGCTGGTGCTTGGCTTTGGTGCTGTTCGGTTCAATGGGTGGCGGTCTGATGATGGCATCTACCAAGTTGCAGGATCCGCAGGTGTTCCCGCTGAAGGTTGTGCGCGTAAAGGGTAACCTTAAACATCTTGATCGTCAAAAACTTGAACAAGAGATGGCGGCGGCAGTAAGGGAGGGTTTTTTTACGCTGGATGTGGAATCTGTGCATGCCAAGCTGCTGCAGATGCCCTGGGTGGCTAAATTGGCTGTGCGCCGGGTTTGGCCGGATACTTTGCTGATTACGGTGAAGGAGCAGGTTCCACTGGCCAGGTGGGGGAGTAAGCGGTTGGTGAATGTGCAGGGTGAGTCGTTTCAGCCCGCAAAAAATCAGATTCCGACAGGATTGCCACAGCTTGCTGGACCAAAAGGAACTGAGCGTGAAATGGTCTCTCGATACCTCGTTATGCAACCGCGTTTTGAGGCCATTGGGCTACAAATTGCCAGAGTAGAGCAGAATTCTCGCCGGGCATGGGTTATTGAATTTACAGATCAGAGTGCCATTAGTTTGGGCAGTCAGCAGGTGGAAGAGCGTCTGGCTCGTTTTATCCGGCTCTACCCTCGCCTTAAAGCAGCGGGGCAGGGTAAACCAAAACAGGTGGATTTGCGTTACACCAATGGCTTTGTGGTGCATTGGGAATTGGATGAGCAGGATGAGCTGTCTGCTTGGTCAGCAGATATAACCAAACGTAATGAGTTGGGGTAGATGAGTAAAAAAAGTGAAATGAATCTCATTGTTGGCTTGGATATCGGCACCTCCAAGGTGGTGGCTATTGTCGGGGAGATTAAAGCAGATGACGAGATTGAGATTATCGGTATTGGATCGCACCCTTCCCGAGGCTTGAAAAAGGGAGTGGTGGTGAATATCGAATCCACCGTTCAGTCATTGCAGCGAGCTGTGGAAGAGGCCGAGTTGATGGCGGGTTGTGAGATTCAATCAGTCTTTGCCGGAATAGCGGGTAGCCATATTCGCAGCCTGAACTCGCACGGCATCGTGGCCATTAAGGATCAGGAGGTTACTCACGGTGACATGGAGCGGGTGATTGATGCGGCAAGAGCTGTGGCTATTCCGGCTGACCAGAAGATTTTGCATATCCTGCCCCAGGAGTTTGTCATCGATGAGCAGGATGGCATTCGGGAGCCGGTGGGTATGTCAGGGGTCAGATTGGAAGCCCGGGTGCATATGGTGACTGGGGCTGTCAGCGCAGCACAAAATATTGTTAAGTGCGTGCGCCGCTGTGGATTGGAAGTGGATGATCTGATTCTGGAGCAGTTGAGTTCCGCCAATGCAGTGTTGAGTGAGGATGAGAAAGAGCTGGGCGTTTGCTTGGTGGATATTGGCGGAGGCACCACTGATATCGCCATTTACACTGAAGGTGCAATCCGACATACGGCTGTGATCCCCATTGCGGGAGATCAGGTTACCAATGATATTGCGGTGGCGTTGCGCACGCCGACCCAGCATGCAGAAGACATCAAAATTAAGTACGCCTGTGCGTTGACCCAATTGGCTTCAGAAAATGAAACGATTGAGGTGCCTAGTATTGGAAACAGGCCATCACGCAGGCTTTCGCGCCAAACATTGGCGGAGGTGGTTGAACCGCGTTACGAAGAGCTGCTGCTGCTGATACAGGCAGAACTGCGGCGGAGTGGCTTTGAGAATCTTATCGCCGGGGGTGTGGTGCTCACTGGTGGTAGTTCAAAGATGGAAGGGTTGATTGAGCTGGCGGAGGAGGTGTTTCACATGCCGGTGCGTTTGGGTATTCCACAGTATGTCACCGGATTGGCAGATGTGGTGCGAAACCCAATTTATGCCACAGGAGTGGGTCTCTTATTATTTGGACGAAGTCATCACGCTAAAGGGGGCGGGGAGTTATCGCGAGGCAGCAGTGTGAAGTCGGTATGGGAGCGGATGAAAAGTTGGTTTCAGGGCAATTTTTGATTAAGTAACTAAGTAAATTCGATAACGAATTTATTGTACAGAATAGATCGCACGTCATGTGCAGAGGAGAAAAGGTTATGTTCGAATTGATGGATGCATATAGCCAAAATGCAGTAATCAAGGTTATTGGCGTTGGTGGTGGCGGTGGCAATGCTGTCAACCACATGCTCAGTGCCAATATTGAAGGCGTGGATTTTATCTGCGCTAATACAGATGCGCAGGCACTGAAAAATAGTGAGGTCAGGACAGTGCTGCAGCTGGGTTCCAATATCACGAAAGGGCTGGGTGCGGGTGCCAATCCAAATGTTGGGCGTGATGCAGCATTGGAAGAGCGGGATCGTATTCATGAAGCGCTGGAAGGGGCTGATATGGTGTTTATCACCGCAGGCATGGGTGGTGGAACAGGCACAGGTGCAGCGCCCATTGTTGCTGAAGTAGCTAAAGAGCTGGGTATTCTCACTGTAGCGGTAGTGACCAAGCCGTTCCGGTTTGAGGGTGCAAAACGCCAAACAGTTGCGGCAGAAGGAATTGAGGCGCTGTCCAAGAATGTAGATTCGCTCATCACTATTCCAAATGAAAAACTGCTTGCAGTGCTGGGAAAAGAGATGTCTCTGCTCAGTGCCTTTAAAACGGCTAATGATGTGCTGCTCGGAGCTGTTCAGGGAATTGCTGAATTGATTACCCGCCCGGGCCTGATCAATGTGGATTTCGCTGATGTGCGCACGGTGATGTCTGAAATGGGCGTGGCGATGATGGGGTCTGGTGTTGCTAATGGCGAAACCCGAGCGCGTGATGCAGCTGAGGAGGCGATTAACAGTCCGTTACTGGAAGATGTCAATCTATCGGGTGCTCGAGGTATTTTGGTGAACATTACCGCGGGCATGGATTTGTCGATTGGTGAGTTTGAAGAGGTCGGTAATACGATTAAAGAGTTTGCCTGCGATGAGGCTACTGTGGTTGTAGGTACGGTGATCGATCCTGATATGCAGGATGAAATGCGGGTGACTGTTGTAGCTACCGGGCTGGGTGGATTGGCCGCAGCGCAAAGGCAAAAAACAGGCACGGTAGCTGCGCCTGAGCGGGTGGCGGTTAAATTGGTGACTCCTGAGGAGGCTGCTCCAGCTCCGGTGGATTATTCTGATATGGATAAGCCTACGGTGATTCGAAAAGAGACCAAGCCTGCGCAATCCTATGCAGAATCATCGAAGGATAAGGATATGGCTTATCTCGATATTCCAGCATTTTTGCGTCGCCAGGCAGACTAATATAGGTGTGATAAAAATAGATATTAAAGATGTTATGCGCTGAACCGAGATGGTGGTCACAGAAACAGTTTGCACTGTTTTGTATGGTGTGTAGTGCTGTGTTACGATGCAGCCCATTTTATGGCTCCACATCATCTGTATTCAAAGACAAAAGGTAAAGCTTCCTAATGATAAAGCAACGTACGCTTAAAAATGTCATTCGTGCAACAGGTGTTGGGCTACACACAGGTGAAAAAATCTATCTAACGCTTCGACCGGCTGCGGTTGATACGGGAATCGTGTTTAGACGCGTGGATCTGGCTGATCCGGTTGAGATACGCGCCTGCCCGGAAAATGTGGGTGACACCCAGCTTTCAACCTCGCTGGAAAAGGATGGAGTCAAGATATCCACTATCGAACACCTGCTCTCCGCTTTTGCTGGCCTCGGTATTGATAATGCCTACGTTGATGTGAGCGCACCAGAGGTGCCGATCATGGACGGCAGCGCTGGGCCATTTGTCTTTTTGATTCAGTCTGCTGGTGTTGAAGAGCAGAAAGCGGCAAAGAGATTTGTCCGAATTAAGCAGCGTGTCGTAGTGGAAGAGGGCGATAAACGGGCCTGCTTTGAGCCATTTGATGGCTTTAAAGTCTCTTTCGCCATCGATTTTGATCATCCCGCTTTCACAGCAAATACGCGTTGCGCATCAATAGATTTCTCTTCTACCTCCTTTGTTAAAGAGGTTAGCCGTGCAAGAACCTTTGGTTTCCTGCGTGATATTGAGATGCTACGCGAACGTGAATTAGCGCTTGGTGGGAGCATGGATAATGCCATTGTGGTGGATGATTACCGTATTCTGAATGAGGATGGGCTGCGTTATGAGGATGAATTTGTAAAACATAAAATCCTCGATGCAATTGGTGATCTCTATCTGCTGGGGCACAGTCTGATCGGCTCATTTAGCGGGTCTAAGTCAGGACATGCCTTAAATAACAAGCTCTTACAGACGTTGCTCGCAGATAAGAATGCCTGGGAAGAGGTGACTTTCAAGGAAGAGGGTAATGTGCCGATATCCTATATGAAGCCGGTTCAAGCCACATAGCCAAATGCTTATTTGCGGCCTGTGCTTGGCAGATGGGTGTAATTGAGAACAGATGCTCAGACTTGAGCTGTAGTAATGCCTATAAACACTAAGTGGTTCCGTGTTTGCTGAGTCGCTTTAAGGCAGCACGCAGTTCAATGTCCTGAATATCATCAGCTGCGGACTCAATGAGCTTGGCATTATCTTGGGAAAGCTGGTGAACACGGCGTATTGAGCTTTTTTTGGGTTGGTTGTTGATTAATACCCGGATTTCAATTTTTTGCACTTGGATCCCTGCGCTTTGTAGCTTAGCCCGGAGATCACGTGAGAAGTAGCGCAGGCGACTGGCCCAGGCGGATGAGTCAGTATGGATGATAAGCTTGCTATAGCGTTGTTGCACTGAAAGACAATGCTGCTCTAAAGGCTCAGGTAGTAGTCTGCGTGTGATAGTAAGCAGTTTTTCCTGTGTTTTTAGGTTGTTATGCAGCTCTTTAAGCGCAGAACCTGAGCGCAGGAACGTATTAATAGAACGTGGTTTAATCATATAATGAGGCCGAGTTGATATCTAATTTTTTGCAGGCGTGGTTATTTGCAAAATCTAAAAGCTATATACAGGTACTATAAATGAACTTCATCCTATTTACTGGATTTCGCAATAGAACGAGCAGCATCAAGCTCAATCTGGGTTTGGTTATGGGGGGCGTGCTGGCGTTGCTCGTTGTTGTCTCTGGCGGCATTGGCTGGGCTGGATATAACTTGGGCCACCAGCATGCTGAAGAGACTGCCGTTATTGATCCTACAGGCCTTGCTTTTCAAGCAGCATTATCTGATCAACGAAGTTCTATCCTGCAAGTAAAAGAGCAGACACAACAGCATCTGGATGCCTTGGCGTTGCGTTTGGGTCAGATGCAGTCTCATATTATCCGTTTGGATGCGCTTGGTGAGCGTTTGACCAAGGTCGGCATGTTGGATGAAGAAGAATTTAATTTTTCAGTTGCTCCTCCAGTGGGTGGGCTGGATGCTTCAAACTCCGCGGAGTCATTGGAGTTAAATGAATTGCTTGCGGATCTGCAACTGATGACGCAGACAATTGAGGATCGTGAGCACAAGCTTAACTTCATGGAGGAGCTGATCATGAATCGTAGGCTGCAACAGGAGATATATCCTGAAGGCAGGCCTATCAAAAAAGGCTGGATCTCTTCCCATTTCGGCTACCGCAAAGATCCTTTCTCAGGCAAAAAAGCCTTCCACCATGGGGTCGACTTTGCGGGCAAAAAAGGCTCGGATGTGTTCTCAGTAGCAGCAGGTGTTGTCTCACGAACAGGCAGGCAGGCTGGCTATGGCGCTATGGTTGAGATTAACCACGGTAATGGCTATACCACCCGTTATGGCCACAATGGCGAAATTTTAGTGAAAGCGGGTGACAGAATTTCAAAAGGGCAAGTCATTGCAAAAATGGGCTCAACTGGTCGTTCGACGGGGCCACATGTGCATTTTGAAGTTTTGCGGAATAACAGAAAGGTCAACCCCTGGAAATATCTCCGTGAGTCAGCAGCTATAAATAAAAAGCAAAGCAAAAAGTCAGGGTAGAGCCCCTACTGTCTAATAGTCTCGTTTCGTTTAATTAGGTGGTCGGCAAGTCGGCCACTTTTGCGGTATCATTCCTACCTTTCCATCTTTTGAATAATAAGATGTTTGCAAAACTCCTGAGGCGAGGCCTTGATGGTACTCGTTTTCAAGAAGGTATCTAAGGAAAAAAATAGGGTAAATGTTGGCTACCATTCCAGTTTCTGCGCTTCTAGCAGATCTCCAGTTTTTAGCTGATTTTTGCCGCATTGAGTCCCTCTCGGAAATTTTGCAAACATACCTAACTCCCTACGGATTTAACTAACATGGCTAGCAAACTTCTCAGTAAAATCTTTGGCAGCAGGAATGACCGCTTGATTAAGCGCATGTCAAAGTCAGTGGCCAAGATAAATGAATTGGAACCATCACTTCAGGCCTTATCAGATGAGGAGTTGCAAGCAAAAACAACTGAATTCAAACAACGGTTAGAGAATGGTGAATCGTTGGATGATTTATTGCCTGAGGCTTTTGCTACCGTGCGAGAGGCAGGGCAGCGTGCTTTAGCTATGCGTCATTTTGATGTGCAGATGATTGGTGGCATGGTGCTGCACAGTGGCAAGATTGCTGAAATGCGCACGGGTGAGGGTAAAACGCTGGTAGCAACACTTGCCGTTTACCTGAATGCACTTCCAGGTAAAGGAGTGCATGTAATAACTGTAAACGATTACCTGGCTCGCCGTGATGCAGAATGGATGGGGCGACTCTACAATTTTCTTGGAATGACGATTGGCATTATCAATGGTTCTGGTGGTTCGGGGCCTGATAGCAGCTCTTACCTTTTTGACCTTACGGATGATGGCTCCTCCTCTGGTTACAGGCATCTACGCAACGTAACCCGGCGTGAGGCCTATAGTGCTGATATTACCTACGGCACAAATAACGAATATGGTTTTGATTACCTGCGTGACAACATGGCTTTTGAGGCTGATCAGCGGGTGCAACAAAACCGTCGGGCTTTTGCTGTTATCGATGAGGTTGATTCTATCCTTATCGATGAGGCGCGTACTCCACTGATTATCTCTGGCCCTACTGAAGGAGGGTCTGAGCTGTATAAGAGCATGAATTCTTTCATCCCTCAGCTCACCCGACAAGATCCTATTGAAGATGAAGAGGGTCGACCTGACTTTGGACCAGGCGATTATTCGGTTGATGAAAAGTCCCGACAGGCCTATCTGAGTGATGCCGGTCATGAGAAAGTTGAAAACATGTTAGAAGAGATGGGGCTGCTTGCTGAAGGCGAGAGCCTTTATGATTCAGCTAATATCAGCCTCATGCACCATGTTAATGCGGCACTGCGCGCGCATGTGCTTTTCCAGAAAAATGTAGATTATATTGTCAGCAATGGCGAAATTGTGATTGTTGATGAGTTTACCGGCCGTACCATGCCGGGACGGCGTTGGTCTGATGGCTTGCATCAGGCTGTTGAGGCCAAAGAGGGGGTGGAGATCCAGAAGGAGAACCAGACTCTGGCGTCTATCACCTTCCAGAACTACTTTCGACTGTATGAGACGTTGTCTGGTATGACCGGTACGGCGGATACTGAGGCCTTTGAGTTCCAGCAAACCTATGGCCTAGAGGTGGTTGTTATTCCCACCAATGTCCCAATGAAACGAGATGATATGGGCGACTTAATCTATCTGACAGCAGAAGAGAAGTACGCCGCCATTATCAAAGATGTTGAAGATTGTGTGGAGCGTGGCCAACCTGTATTGGTAGGTACAGCCTCAATTGAGACATCAGAGCTGGTCTCTGATCTGCTGAACAAAAAGAAGATTGATCATCAGGTGCTTAATGCCAAGCAGCATGAGCGTGAGGCAGGTATTGTGGCGGAGGCAGGCCAGCCAGGCAGGGTCACCATTGCAACCAATATGGCGGGTCGTGGTACAGATATTGTGCTGGGTGGAAATCCAGATGTGCAGATTGCAGATCTGGGGGAAAAGGAAACACCTGAAGAGATAGAAAAAATCCGTGAACAGTGGAAAGATATTCATCAGCAAGTGTTGGATGCCGGCGGTTTGCGTGTGGTTTGTACAGAACGCAATGAATCCCGACGAATTGATAATCAGCTGCGAGGCCGTTCAGGCCGTCAGGGTGATGCAGGTTCCTCACGCTTCTACCTCTCATTAGAAGATAATCTCATGCGTATTTTTGCCTCTGAGCGGGTCTCTGCAATTATGCAGAAGCTGGGTATGGATGAGGGCGAAGCCATTGAGCACCCGTGGGTTACCAAGGCTATCGCCAATGCGCAGAAGAAGGTGGAAGGGCGCAACTTCGATATCCGTAAGCAGTTGCTCGAATATGATGATGTCGCCAATGACCAGCGAAAGGTTGTCTATCAGCAGCGTGATGAGTTGATGGATTCAGATGACATATCTGAGACTATCAAGGATCTCCGGCATGATGTGGTGAGTGAGGTGGTAGCTGCTTATATTCCACCAGGCAGCCTGGATGAACAGTGGGATGTGCCGGGATTAGCCGAGGCATTGGAGAAGCGGTTCGCCGCTGCTTACCCTATCCAGCAATGGCTGGATGAAGATGACAGCATGCATGAAGAGACTCTTCGCGAGCGGATAGTCAGCGAGCTGGAAGCGCAATATGCTGAAATTGAGTCGCTGGCGGGTAGTGAAGCAATACGTCAGTATGAAAAAGCCATTATGTTGCAAGCGTTGGATAGCCATTGGAAAGAACACCTTGCAGCTATGGATTATCTGCGCCAGGGCATCCATTTGCGAGGCTATGCTCAGAAGAATCCCAAGCAGGAGTACAAGCGTGAGGCGTTTGAGATGTTTTCCCGCATGCTGGACAGCATCAAGCAGGATGTAATAGAGGTTCTTTCAAAGGTTCGGGTTCGCGCTGAAGAGGATATGAATATACCTGCTCATGAGCAATACAGCGATGATGTTCAATATAAGCATGATGAGTTCTCTGGGTATGCAGCTGAAGAGGGTGATGCTGCTCAAGAGGCAGAGGCGGCTCCAGAGCAACCTTTTGTG
>Ga0316190_10000761_pt1 | contig 22778 bp, 25 predicted proteins | sample Eddworburrow2_MG_FD_204929 | JGI IMG/M metagenome (GOLD analysis project Ga0316190, IMG submission 204929) | Coastal sediment microbial communities from Maine, United States - Eddy worm burrow 2 | ecosystem: Environmental > Aquatic > Marine > Coastal > Sediment | place: USA: Maine | collected... | reverse complement strand
CGACAGCCGCATTCGTGACCTCTTGGCGCGCTATCTGCACGACCGGGGGTTCCGCGTGACAACGGCAATCGATGCGCAGAGTGCGCGCGCCCATATGCGCAGCCTTTCCTTCGATCTCATCGTTCTCGACGTGATGATGCCAAAGGAGTCGGGCATCGACTTCGCCAAGGCCCTGCGCACCGAGAGCCAAGTGCCGATCCTCATGCTCACCGCCCGCGCCGAACCAGAGCACCGCATCGAAGGCTTGGAGACGGGCGTCGACGACTATCTCACCAAGCCGTTCGACCCGCGGGAACTTCTGCTGCGCGTCAGCAATATCCTCAGACGCGGGACGCAAGCCGCACCCGCGAGCGAAATCCGCATGGGCAATTTCATCTTTCATGTCAGCCGTGGAGAATTGCAGCGCGATGGCGAAACCGTCCGTCTGACCGAACGCGAGCGCGACCTCTTGCGCTATTTCGCTCAGCGCCCTGGCACGCCCGTCTCCCGCCACGAATTGGCCAAGAGTTCTGACAAGAGTTCGGATCGAGCGGCCGATAGCGGCGGCGAGCGGGCCATCGACGTGCAAATCAATCGCCTCCGACGCAAAATCGAAAACGACCCCGCCAACCCGGTCTATCTCCAGACCGTGCGCGGCAAGGGCTACATCCTCTATTCCGAGTGATGAGTGCCATCTCCGATACCGCCAGCCCCCTCCCGGGAGACGCTCTGAAGACAGAGCGCAAAGGACCGATCAAATCGCTCTTAACCCGTTTTGGCGACAGGATGCCCAAAGGCCTCTATGCGCGTGCGTTGATCATCATCATCGCGCCCATGGTGCTGCTCCAGTCCGTGCTGACCTTTGTGTTTCTGGAGCGGCATTGGCAGACGGTCACCCATCGGCTATCGACCGGCACCGTGCAGAATATCGGCATGCTCATGGACATGTATGAGGAGCTTCCGAACAAGCACAGCGTCGACATCTTGAGGGCAATCGCAGCCAAGAATTTGGGCCTGCGCTTGCGCTTCGCAAAAGGCGAAGACCTGCCCCAAGTGCGCACCAAGCCGTTTTTTGATCTGCTCGATACCACCTTGTCCGACGAGTTGACGCGCCGCATCGGGCGCCCCTTCTGGATCGACACGGTGGGCCGCTCCGACTTCGTGGATATCCGCATCAAGCTCGACGACGCTGTCATGCATGTGCTGGCGCGGCGCAGCCAGACCTACGCTTCGAACTCGCACATTTTTATCGTGTGGATGCTCGGCACCTCCGTCGTCCTGCTCACGGTCGCCATCATCTTCCTGCGCAATCAGATCCGGCCAATTCTGCGCCTGGCCCAAGCGGCAGAGAGCTTCGGCAAAGGGCGCCCCACACCCCGAGACTTCAAACCGCGCGGGGCACGCGAAGTGCGGCAAGCGGCCCATGCATTTGTTGAGATGCGTGACCGCATCGAGCGTCATGTGGAGCAGCGAACTTTGATGCTGGCCGGCGTCAGCCATGACCTCAGAACGATCCTGACGCGTTTCCGGCTTCAGCTGGCCATGTTCGAGGAGGAGCCGGAACTCGACGCCATGCGCGCCGATGTGGAAGAGATGCAGGCCATGCTCGAAGATTACATGGCCTTCGCAAGAGGAGATTCCGGCGAGGCGATCGGCCGGGTCGATATCGGGGAAATCCTGAGCGAGGTCAGCGCCCAGGCTCATGATGGGAAAACCATCGATGTAAAAATCAAGAATGAGCCGCTCGTCGTGCGCGTGCGCCGTCACACCATCAAGCGGGCGATCGCCAACCTCGTCAACAATGCCGCACGCTTCGCCGACACCGTCCGCGTCAACGCCTCAAGGAAGGATGGCATGCTCTCCATCGACGTCGAGGACAACGGCCCTGGCATTCCTGAGGATGAACGCGAGCTCGTATTCCGGCCATTCTATCGCATCGATCACGCCCGCAACCAGGACTCGGGATCAACGGGGCTCGGGCTTGCAATCGCCCGCGACATCGCCCGCATTCACGGGGGCGACATTACGCTCGCTCAATCTTCTCTCGGTGGATTGAAAGCCGTGTTAATAATGCCGGTCTGATTTCTAACGGAGAAACTTCCATGCAAAAGACGGTTGTCGGACTTGCCACGATCCTCGCCACGACTCTTGCCATGGCCAGCGCACTTCCTGCCCTGGCGCAATCAGAGCCCGATGGTTTCCAGGAAAACGAGATGCCGGGTTCAGAAATTAAGATTGATATTGGCGAGGGCGGTACCAATATTGAACGCGAGGATGGAAAACCACTTCTAGGTGGTGTCACCCTCGGCGAGGATGAGCCGGCACTGGGCCCTCTCGACGATCCGGATGAGCCGGTCTCGCCCGACGCCATTGATGCCGAACTTCCTGGGGAAGGTCCTGAGAGCCTGTCAGGCCCTGATGACGACGACCCCCTTCCCTACTAGGGCAAAGTTCGGCGGTTATCGCGTCCGTGTTTAGTTATTGAGGAGTTTTCCATGCCGAATAACACGCTCAAGACTCGCGACGCCGATGCGACGTCCGATGCCACGATCAGCCGCCGGGCAGTGCTCGCCGGAACAGCCGTCGCGGGGCTGGCCATACCGCTTGCGACTGCTGCGCAGGCGGAAGGAGGTCATGATCATGGCGGCACCCATCACCCTAAATTGATCCAAACAGCCCTGGACTGCGTGGGCCGCGGCGACTCCTGTGCCGCCCATTGCGTGGAACTCATGGGCGATGGCGATACCTCTCTCAAGGACTGCCTTGTCAGCGTCAATGCCATGCTGCCCATGTGCGCCACTCTTGCACGCTACGCCGCAAGTGATGCCAAGCGGCTCAGGCAGCTCGCCAAAGTCTGCATCGATATCTGCGATGATTGCGCCAAGGCATGCGAAAAGCACGCCGCCGAACACGAAGTGTGCAAGCTGTGCGGCGAGTCTTGCGAAACCTGTATCAAGGCCTGTGAGAACCTGGTGGCGGCTTAAAGCGCGACCCCTGCGCTAGGCAGACGATGGAACCGGGCCGCTATCCGTGGACGGGTCGGGCTTCATCCCATCGTTCGGCTTCAGGTTGCGTTTCAAACCGCGCACGAAGCCGCATAATGTGCCGCAGGCCTTCTCCATGCGCTTGAGCGCGCGCTCGCCGTTGTTCAAGCCGCGGTCGAGTGTTGCCATGGTCTTGTCGAGAGACTGAGAGTTGTCCTCAAGCCAAACCTTGAATGCTTGACTGTAGACGGCTGAGAGACCCGCCACCCGCACCAAGGCGCTGGCGCCCTCAAGCTTGGCGCCGGCGCTCGACAGCGTCCAATATTGCGAGGTCAGCCCCGAGCAGACCAACAACGAGGCTTCTCCAGGCCGGCAGCGCAAATGGCTGGTAATGCGCTTCAGTGCGGACTTGTAGGGGGTCAACACGTCGAACCTCGCCATCAAGGTCTCGAACACGCGGTCGCGAACGCTCTCGTCCGGCCCTGCCGGCTTCACCCTGGCCAGAACCTGAGCGTCTACCTCCTCCTGGAACGTCCGCAAAATGTCGCTCTTGCAGGAAAAGTCACGCCGCAGATCCGCAACGTTGAGCTTTGCCTCTCTTGCGATGTCGGCAAGAGTAATGTCGCCCCAATCGTGCGTTGCGGCGAGCGACATAGCCGCAATCACGGCTCTATTGCGTCGGGAGAATTCTTCAAACATAGCCGTACTCCTTTGGCATCACGTGACGCGTTTCAGCGCCTCTTTGCCCAAGAAGATAAGCCAATTTCGTGGCCATCGAAAGACTGCCCGCCTGGCCCCGCGCGGCCGAGATCCATCCGGAACACCGCCCCCTCTTAGGACGACAGCTCCCGCGAACGCTTGGACGCAGCGGCCACGGCGCGAGCCAACAAGTCCTTCAGGGCATCGTCGTCCATGAGCACATCGAGGGCCGCAGCCGTCGCCCCCTTGGGAGACGTGACGTTGGTCCTCAGCGTTGTGGCATCAAGGTCGGACTGTTTCAGCAGCACACCTGCGCCTGCGATGGTTGCGCGGGCAAGGCGCGCCGCAAGTTCAGGCGGCAGACCTGCCTCAATGCCCGCCTCTTCCAAGCACTCGGCAAGATGGAACACATAAGCCGGGCCGCTGCCCGAGACGGCCGTGACGGGATCGATTAGGGCTTCGTCATCGACCCAAACAACCTCGCCGACCGCTGCAAGCAAGGCATCGCAGAGGAGTCTTTGCGCCTCACTCACATGAGCATTGGCGATGCAGACGCTAATCCCCTCCCCGACTGAGGCTGGCGTATTTGGCATCGCGCGCACCACCGCCGCCGTCTCTGGCAACGGCCGCGACAGGCTTTCCAATGTCCTCCCCGCGGCGATCGACAGGATGACCGTTTGGGGCCCCGCAACAGGTGCGATATTTGCCAAAATGGCCTCGGTGACATCGGGCTTTACGGCAATCACGACAACGGCGGGGGCTTCCGGCAGTTCGGGCGCCGCACCAGCGACCACACCGAGCGAGGAGGCCAAGGCACGTGTGCCATCTGACAGCGCTGGGTCCTGGATAAAAACGGTTGTTGGGTCGAGGCCCTGCTTGAACCATCCCTCGAGCAGCGCCCCACCCATCTTGCCCGCGCCAACCAAGAGCAGCGGACCGGTGAGGCGGAGTGTCATGGAGCGCCTTGTCTTTTGCGGTATCTTAAGCGGTACCTTGCGTCTCAATCATCGTGGCGGCAAGCGCCTCTTCGGCCGATTTACCTGCCCACAACACAAACTGGAAGCTCTGATAATAACGCTCGCACGCCTCCAGCGCCGCCGTAAGCAGCCCCTCGCATTGTCCCACATGGGTTTCGGCACCCGCGAGCAACAATCCGTTCCGGTAGAGCAGCATACCGTCCTGCCGCCACAGATCGAAATGACCGAGCCAAAGCTGCTCGTTGATATTGGCCATAAGCCGGTAGATTTCCGGCAGCCTGACATGAACCGCCCGGAAGTCGAACGCGCAGGCCAGATGCAGGGCCTCCAGGTCTTCCCGCCAGGTCAGCGAAATATGGTAATCGCACCAGGAACCCGCGACGGACAAGGTCAACTCGTCGGGCGCACTGCGTTCGAAGGTCCAGTCGCGGATAGTGGCAATTTGCTCCACCATGTCCACGGGATTTGTGAAGTGGTCGTAAGTCGCTTCGAAGGAAGCCATGCGTATCCTCTCGGGCCTCGTTAAGGGGTCCGCGCACAAGAAACAGCAGCCGCGAATCAGTAGATGAATCAGTTATATATCGGCGAGTCCGCGCGCAAAACGGTGCCAGAGTCCGTGATCGGCGAATTGCTGTGGATGAGACGAGAAATCTGTGGATTACTTCGAGAGTCGACTCGACTCTTCGGTCAGACGTTTAGGAGGAGTTATCCACAGCCAGCTTGGCTTCAAGTGCGGCAAGGCGCGCGCCAAGGTCTTCGTTCTCTTCCCGTGCCTTCTGGGCCATCGCCTTGACGGCCTCGAACTCATCGCGCTGCACCACATCGAGTTCGTTAAGAACCCGCTCGGCTTGACCGCGGATCACACCTTCGACTTCTTTCTTTACGCCGTCGGCCGCACCGACCGCATCGGTCAGAAGCTTACCCAACTCGTCGAAAAACCGCCCACTGGTCTGCGTCATGCCGCGCAATCTCCAAAAGAGCAAAGCCGAGCTGGCGCTTCACCAGACACGCTTCGCCGAACTGTCATTTGAGCGGACTATGGGATAGCCCGGCGGCGGAGGCAAGCGACCCCACCTCCCGGTTCAAGCCTTGCTTGACAGTCTGTTGCGGGCGGTCGAGGGTCGCCGCAATCCATTCAACCGAGGCGTGATGCATCTCTTCGTCGTCCCCTTTCCCATCGTCGATCCGATCGCCTTTTCCATAGGTCCGGCGTCTGTGCGCTGGTACGGCCTGGCATATATGTCGGGCATTCTGCTGGGCTGGCTCTACGGTCGCCATCTGGTGGCGCGTAACGACTTGTGGAACGGTCAGCCGCCCATGACGGTCCGCCAGGCGGATGATTTCTTGCTTTGGATTACCCTTGGCATCGTGGTCGGCGGGCGCCTCGGCTTTGTCTTGTTCTACGAACCCCAGTTCTTCTGGAACAATCCGCAAGAGATTCCTGCGATTTGGAACGGCGGCATGGCCTTTCATGGCGGCCTCCTCGGTGTCGTCCTTGCCGTCTACTTCTTCTCCAAAATAAAGGGGATCAACCCACTATCGCTCGGCGACATCGCCTCGGCCGCAACGCCTTTCGGCTTGTTCTTCGGACGCATCGCCAACTTCATCAATTCTGAGGTCTATGGGCGCGCGACGGACGTGCCCTGGGCCATGGTCTTTCCCGGAACCGACGGCGTCCCCCGTCACCCGAGCCAGCTCTACGAAGCAGCACTCGAAGGCATCGTGCTTTTCATCATCTTGCGCGTCGCCACGCATCGCTATAAAGCGCTGAACCGCCCCGGGACCGTGTTCGGCCTCTTCCTCATCTTCTATGGGATCTTCCGCAGCATCATCGAGGTTGTCGCTCGCGAGCCTCACCCTGGCCACCCCATGGATATCGGCTTCCTGACCCCCGGCATGGCCTACTCCATTCCCATGCTTCTAATCGGGGCTTGGCTCGTTTGGCGCGCCCGCCGGAAGGCGGCCGTCGTGGCCTGACGGTGGCGCGATGGCCCCGGCACTGACCCCGCACAGTATGAAAAGCACGCTGCTCACCGTGCGTCTGAAAGAGCAGATCGCCCGCAACGGCTCGATTAGCGTCGAACGCTATATGGATACCTGTCTCACCGACCCGGACTCTGGCTACTACCCCGCGCGCCAGCCTATCGGCGCCAGCGGCGACTTCATCACCGCACCGGAGGTCAGTCAGATCTTCGGAGAAGTGCTTGGGCTCTGGGCCTTTGCTGTCTGGCAATCGATGGGATCGCCGAACACCCTCACACTTGCGGAGTTAGGGCCGGGGCGCGGCACGCTGATGGCCGATGCCTTGCGCGCGTTGCGTCGCCTTCCGAGCTTTTTGGAGAGCGCGAAAATCGTTCTTGTGGAGACGAGTCCGATATTGCGGAAAGAACAAGAGGACGCGCTCAGCAGCGCAGGCGCCGATATTTACTGGTGCGAACGGGTTGAAGAGCTGCCTCAAAGCCCGCTGATCGTCATCGCAAACGAATTCATCGATGCCTTGCCCATCCAGCAATTCGTGTGGCGCGCGGGCCATTGGCGTGAGCGCTGCATCCGGATCGGCGCAAGGGGCGGCTTTGAGTTCTGCGACGGCCCGGCGGTTGCCGAACAGAGCCTGTACCGCACCGCCGGTCTGCAGCAGGTGCCCGACGGGTCGATCCTCGAAATCAGGCCCGCGGCAAACGCAATCATGGCTGCACTCGCCGACCGCAGCCAAAGCGCGCCGATAGTGGGCCTCATTGTGGACTACGGCCATGAGGCCACCGCGTGCGGTGACACGCTCCAAGCGATGTCCCGGCACACATTCGCAGATCCCTTGCAAGCGCCTGGCGACGTCGACCTCACAGCCCATGTGGACTTCGCGGCACTCAGAGAAACCGCAGAGGCCCAAGGCCTTCGCGTCTACGGACCCAAGACCCAAGGCGCCCTCCTTCTGGAGCTCGGGCTCGAGGCGCGCCGTGACCGGCTCTGCGAAGGCGCGAATGAAGAGCAGCGCCAAGACGTTCTGTCAGGCGCGCACCGGCTTATCGACCCCTCGGCCATGGGTCTGCTGTTCAAGGCGCTCGCCATCACCAGTAAAGACCTTGCCCCTCCGCCAGCCTTTGGCGACAGTGAGACGAATGCAGGGACACGGCCATGGTGACGGACGACAAGCTAAGGGTTCAAGCCTCGAACCTCGCCGCAATCGACGGCTTGAACCACGGATTTTTCACACGGCTCGGTGGAGTGTCCGAGGGCCTCTATGATTCCTTGAACTGCGGCGTGGGGTCGCATGACGTGCCTGCCCATGTGACTGAGAATCGCGCACGGGTTGCAAGCCTTCTAGGCGCCGCACCGGACAGACTCGCAACGATCTATCAAAAGCACTCGAATGTCGTCGCCGTCGCGGATGTTGCCTGGACGGTAGATGAGAGGCCCGAGGCGGATGCCGTGATAACGGCAACGCTGGGCCTGGTGGTTGGCATTGTCACGGCCGATTGCGCTCCCGTCTTGCTGTGCGATCCGCAAGCGCGGGTTGTCGGCGCGGCCCATGCCGGCTGGCGCGGCGCGTTCACGGGAATCGTAGAGGCAACGGTGGAGGCCATGACAGCGCTCGGCGCAACCCCAGAGCGCATTTGCGCGGCCATTGGTCCTGCAATCAGCCAAGGGGCATACGAGGTGGGTTCGGATTACATGGCCCGATTCATTGAAACAGAACCGGATAGTGCGGTCTTTTTCGCCGCGGACCAAGGCTCAGGCGAGCCTCATTTCGATCTACCCGCCTATGTCGCCGATAGGCTGGCTCGCGCGGGCGTCGGTGAGACCCTCGACCTTGGCCTTTGCACCTATTACGACGAAACTAGGCTCTACAGCTACCGGCGTTCCCAGCATCATGGCGAAGACGACTATGGACGCCAAATTTCCGCCATCGTACTCACCTGATGTGGTTCACTATGAGATGGATTGGCGCGTTCTGACACATCTTCCGCATCTGGACGCATTTAGGACTCGCCAAGTAAAGTCCTGGTCCGAAAAAGCGTTGGGAGTTCACTCGCGGGTATGAGCGCGGGTGTGTTGTGCGGCCAACGAGGGGGTCGATTGTTGGACGTAGGACCACGGTATAGAAACGATTTCTGGGGCCTCATCGCAGCTATCACGCTGACGGTCTTCGTGACCGTTTCGCTTGTCGGCTGCGGCGGCGGAACCAGCATGAACGGCCTGATGGACGGCGCCGGAGGCCTATTCGGCGGCTCGCCCAAAATTGCCGTGGAGCCGATTGTCGGGGCACCAAAGAACATCGCGACGCAGCTCACCCAAGCGCTTCAGACAGCCGGCTCGGAACGGAACCTGACGATCTTGCCCAGCGGTGCCGAGGGAGCCGAATACACGATGCGCGGCTACCTCCTGGCCGCGCCCGAGCGGAGCCGTTCGACGATCTCGTATGTGTGGGACGTCAACGATGCGAGCGGAAAGCGTGTGACCCGCGTCTCGGGGGAGGAAACGGTCGCCAAAGGCTCCAGCAGCAATCCATGGCGGGGCGTGAATTCGACCGCGATCCGGAACATCGCCAACAAGACGACCTCGCAACTTGCCGCCAACCTGCCAGGGGGCCGGCGCGCGAAATCGCCTTCAGTGGCATCCACCTCGGCAGCTTCCTCCACAGGCCGCACGGCGGCGTCCGCGACCACAACGGCTGCCGCGACAGGCGCCGCCACTGCGTCCCGATCAACGACGACACCAGCCAAGGCGGCGCCGAAACCGTCCGGCGTGGTTGTAGGCTCAGTGACCGGGGCACCGGGCGATGGCAGCCGATCGCTGCCCGCAGCGCTCAGGAAGCGGCTGCCCAGAAGTGGCGTCAAAGTCGTAAGCCGCGGTTCGAACGTGTACACCGTAAAGGGCATCGTGAAGCTCACCAGCGCTGGCTCGGGTAAGGAGAAGATCCGCATCGATTGGCGCGTGCTTGACCCCGCCGGTAAGACCCTGGGCACAGTATCGCAGCAAAACACGATCCCCAAAGGCTCGCTGAACGGCCCTTGGGGGGCGATTGCTGATGCCGCGGCGGGCGCGGCGATCCCTGGCATCAAGAAGCTCGTGCAGTAGATTGGATAGGCTTGCAGCCATAATCCTAGGGCAAAAGGCCAACAGGCAAGTCCTGTCCGCCAACCTTCGTCCAAAACAAGGTGCACCCAAGCACTTAGAAAGTTTACAGGGGTGCCACACGCTTGTTAAAAGCGCCCGTTGATACCGGGGGCATCCGGCCACCCTCGCTGTGGCTGACTTTCAGGGAATGATCGCATGAAACTGGTTGCAGGGAACAGCAACCGCCCTCTTGCGGAGGCGATCGCCGCCTATCTCGACACTCCGTTGGCCCGCTGCGTTGTCCGCCGTTTCGCGGACAAGGAGATTTTTGTCGAGGTGCAAGACAATGTCCGCGGCGAGGACGTTTTTGTCATCCAGTCGACCTCAGCCCCGGCCAACGACCATCTCATGGAGTTGTTGATTCTGTGCGATGCGCTGAAGCGGGCCTCGGCTCGGCGCATCACGGCGGTGATTCCTTATTTTGGCTATGCGAGGCAGGACCGGAAACCTGGGCCGCGCACTCCGATTTCGGCAAAGCTCGTTGCCAACATGATCGTCCGTGCCGGCGCCGACCGAGTCCTGACGCTTGACCTTCATGCGGGCCAAATCCAAGGCTTCTTTGACATTCCGACGGATAATCTCTTTGCGGCACCGGTCATGGTTGGGGACATCAAAGATGTGATGACCGGGAATAATGTGATGGTTGTCTCACCGGATGTCGGCGGCGTGGTCCGCGCCCGTGGGCTCGCAAAACGCATCGATGCGCCGCTGGCCATTGTGGACAAGCGTCGCGAGGCCCCGGGTGAATCAGAAGTGATGAATGTTATCGGCGACGTCGCTGGCTATAGCTGCATCCTGATGGACGATATCGTCGATTCTGGCGGAACGCTGGTCAACGCGGCGGAAGCCTTGTTGAAAAACGGTGCCAGTCAGGTGACGGGCTATATCACCCATGGCGTGCTGTCCGGCGGCGCTATCGCACGCGTTATGTCCTCCCAGCTCAAAGAGCTTGTCATCACCGATTCCATCCAGCCGAGCGATGCCGTGCTGAACGCGCACAATATTCGCGTGATTCCCATAGCTTCACTGCTCGGCGAAGCCATCGCACGCACGGCAGAAGAGAAGTCGGTCTCCAGTCTCTTCTACTAAGCCGCGTCCGTTCCCCGGACCGGCGGCGCGCATCGCCAAGCGAGCACAATCTTGTGGTTCGATTGCAGAACCCCATTTCAAGATACATAATAGAAGTCCCGAGGAGGAGATACGCCATGCACGTCAATCTGGAAAACGCCGAGCAAGTCATCGAAGCGGCCCGGAAGAAGGCTGCCGAGTTGAAGACACAAATGTGCATTGCCATCGTTGACTCGGGTGCGAACCTCAAGGCGTTCATGCGCATGGACGATGCCTGGGTCGGATCCATCGATATCGCGATCAAGAAGGCGACGACGGCATGCTTCTTCGGCATGGCGACCGGCGCTCTCGGCCAGCTATCTCAGCCCGGCAAAGCGCTCTACGGCATCGAGCATTCCAATGACGGCTTAATCACCTTCCCCGGCGGTCTGCCAATCGTGGACGAGGATGGCGTACTTGTCGGCGCCATCGGTGTGAGCGGCAGCACTGTCGAAAACGACCATGAAGTCGCCGCCGCAGGCGTTGCCGTGCTTGGCGTTGCCGAGCTGCCTGAACACCCCTGGCGCACCTAAAGGCCCGACAACGGTGATCATGGGTCCGGGCCGGGTGGCGAGGGGCCTCACCGAGCCCTGAAAACAGCAGCTGATAGGCGATTGTCTTCCTATAGCTCCTTGGGCTATAAGCCACTCCAAATCCACCGCGGCGACCACGATACAAGCGCCGCGCCCAGTTTTACGGGGGCCGGTTTCCGGCCCCTCACTCTTTCAGACGTTCGGAGGACTGCATGGCTGAGGCGATCGAACTCAAGGCGTGGACAAGAGCGCGCACCGGGACTGGTGGTGCACGCGCCGTCCGCCGCGAAGGGCGCGTTCCCGGCATTATCTATGGCGGCCACGACGCGCCGCAGAATATTGCCGTGGAAACCAAGGAAATTTCCAAGCAGATTCAGACCGGTCACTTCCAGAGCACCGTCTTCATGCTGGACATGGACGGCAGCAAGATTCGCGTTATTCCGCGCGATGTGCAGGTCGACCCGGTCCGCGACTTTCCGATTCATGTCGATTTCTTACGCCTTGCGAAGGACGCCCAGGTCGATGTCGACGTGCCGGTGCACTTCCTCAACGATGCGGCATCGCCGGGCCTGAAGCGCGGCGGTGTGCTGAACGTCGTACGGCACGAAATCACCTTGCGCTGCCCAGCCGACGGCATCCCCGAGGCGATCGAGATCGACCTCACGGGCATGGAGATCGGCGACTCGATCCATATTTCCTCTGTGACGCTACCGAAAGGTGCGGTCCCGACGATCACTGACCGTGACTTTACCGTCGCCACCATTGCTGGCCGCGGTGCGGACGAAACGGCCGAGGAAACGGTCGAGAGCGAGGAAGAGGGCGAGGAAGAGGCTGCCGACGAGGAGAAGAAGGACTAACCTTCTTCCTTTTTGGCCCGACAGCCTTTTTAGCCGCGATACGGGAAGACGCGATGAAGCTCTTTGTCGGCCTCGGCAACCCGGGGGCGCAATACGTCTTCAACCGTCACAATGTTGGCTTCATGGCGGTCGACGTCATAGCCGCAGCTCATGGCTTTGCCGCGTGGCGCAAACGCTTTCAGGGCCTGACAAGCGAAGGGCGGCTTGGTGGCGAGCCTGTGCTACTCCTGAAGCCGCAAACCTATATGAACGAGTCTGGCCGCTCGGTGGGCGAGGCTGCGCGCTTCTTCAAGATCGACGTGGATGACATCGTGGTCTTTCACGACGAGCTCGATCTTGCGCCCGGCAAGGTGCGCGTGAAGATCGGCGGCGGGGTCGCCGGCCATAACGGGTTGAAGTCTCTGACCGCGCATTTGGGCAACGATTACATGCGGGTGCGGATCGGGATCGGCCACCCGGGCCACCGCGAGCGGGTCATCGGTCATGTGATGCGGGATTTTGCCAAGGCGGATATGGCCTGGCTCGAGCCAGTGCTGCATGCGATGTCCGACGCTGCGCACGACCTCACGACAGGCGCCAAGGACAAGTTTCAAAACGAGGTCGCTCTTCAGACGCGCGGTGAGACACAGGACGACACACCGTGACGACACGCCTTGAGAGACACGAACGCGCTGCATGGGGCCGTCGAGACATAGAAACCGAGGAACGTAATGGGATTTAAATGCGGCATCGTCGGGCTGCCCAATGTGGGCAAGTCCACACTGTTCAACGCACTCACCGAAAGCGCCTCGGCGCAGGCGGCCAATTACCCCTTCTGCACGATCGAGCCCAATGTTGGCGACGTGCCGGTGCCAGACCCAAGGCTCGAAAAGCTCGCCGGGATTGCAGCCTCTGCCCAGACGATCCCAACGCGCCTCACCTTTGTGGATATTGCAGGCCTTGTGCGCGGCGCCTCGAAAGGCGAAGGCCTTGGCAACCAGTTCCTGGCCCATATCCGGGAAGTGGACGCCATTGCTTACGTCTTGCGCTGCTTTGAAGATCCCGACGTGGTCCATGTGGAGGGCAAGGTGGATCCCCTTGCCGACGCGGAGACCATCGAAACCGAGCTGATGCTCGCCGACCTTGAGAGCCTTGAGCGGCGGGTGCCGGCGCTCGAAAAGAAGATTCGCGGCCAAGACAAGGAAGCCAAGGACACCTTGGCCTTGATGGAACGCGCACTCATCACGTTGCGCGAAGGCAAGCCCGCGCGCATTGCCATCACCGACGATGGCGAACGCAAGGCCTTCCACGCGCTGGGTCTGCTCACCTCGAAGCCGATCCTTTATGTGTGCAACGTGGACGAGGCCTCCGCAGCCTCCGGAAATGACTTTGCCGCCGCCGTTCAGGGGCGTGCGAATGCTCAAGGGGGCGCGAACGAAGAAAGCGCCGGCTGCGTTATCATCTCCGCAAAAATCGAAGCCGAGCTTGTGGAACTCGATGGCGAGGAACGCCAAGCCTATCTTGCCGACCTCGGCCTCGAAGAGCCCGGCCTGAACCGTCTCATCCGGGAAGGCTACAAGCTTCTCGACCTCCTCACCTATTTCACGGCAGGACCGAAGGAGGCGCGCGCATGGACCATCGAGCGCGGAACCCGTGCGCCACAAGCCGCGGGCGTCATCCATACGGATTTCGAGAAGGGCTTCATCCGCGCCGAAACGATCGCCTACGACGACTATGTCGCCCTTGGCGGTGAGGCGGGTGCACGCGATGCAGGCAAGCTGCGTCTTGAAGGCAAGGACTACATCGTGAAGGACGGCGACGTGCTGCACTTCCGCTTTGCGAATTAGTCGCTAGGCGACCGCTCCGGAAGGTTTTGGTTTTGCGGCGCGCTTGGCGGCCGTCTTCTTCGGCGCCATCTCGGCCTGGTCGGGATCTGCGTTTGCCGGAATTCCGACCGGCGGCGTAACGCCCATGGATACATAGACATTCAGCAAGCGCTCGACGCCACCTTCGGCGGGCTTGATCCAGTCTTGCGGCACATAGATGAGCGCGCCGCCAAACGGCACAGGCGCTGAGGGCACCAGGACTGGAACATAGTCTTTCGTCCCGATCATCACCGGCTCGTGGGATGGCATCAACGCCAGCACGGCGGCACTTCCCTCCCCACCGAAAAAGCACCACACGGGGCTCATACTCTTAAGGCTGTCTTCCTCACCGTTGCGATCCATGATCGCGACAAAGCGCTTCGACACGTCATAGACATTTGAGATGAGTGGTATGCGCATCATGAACCAGTCGAAACTGTTGGAGACCCATGAGCGCAAGCCCGACTCCACAAGAAGGCCAAGCAAGAAGATCATCCCGACGATAATGCCGAGCCCGATGAGATAGGCGATATGCGATGAGCCCGACAGGTTGAGCCCAAGCGATGTGATGATCGTGCCGAGGAGACTACCGGGCCCTGCGAAACTCGCAATGAGAGACCCGACCCACGCGGTCACGATCACCGTGACCATGATCGGCAGAAGCGCGAGCGCGCCAGACAGAAAAATGCGGACAAGACGGCCCAAGTTTCACCCTCCACGTTTGAGGACGGACGCTAGCCCATCCGGCGCCGCAGCGCCAAACGCAAATGCCGCCATGGGCTAGGCCAAAACCAAGACCAAGGCGCGAGCGGCGCGAGCCGGAACGTGCAGCCGACTGTCTTAGAGAGGCATCTGCGAGAGACGTCGCGAGCTGGCGCGTCTGAGCGCATCAGTGACAGCAACACACCACACGACCGCTCGCAACAATCAGCGCGGCAAGGACCACCCTGCCAGGGACGATTGCATCCATTTATGGAACGCAGCTTCGCCTGTCTTAGTTGAGAGTCCCTTCGGGGCCGGATCGTTCGCGGCGACTAGCGCAAGGCAGCAGCGATATTTCCGCCATCCACGGTTTCGATATGGCCCGTGGTCTTTGCTGCCTTGGCGAGCGCCAAGAACGCCTGTGCCACGTCTGCGGCCGTGACTTCGGCATTCAAGAGATTGCCGCTCATATAGTCAGCCTCCGACAGCCCCCGCGCCTTCGACCGTTCTGCGATCATCTCGTCGGTGAGCAGACCGCTGCGGATACGGTCCGCATTGACACCGTTAGAGCGAATACCGTCGGCGCCATAGTCCAGCGCGTATTGGCGCATCAAGAGCATCGTTGCGGCTTTGGGCAGACCATAGGGACCGAAATTCTGGCCCGGGTTCACCGCCTGCTTGGAGATGTTGAACAAGAGGGCGCCGCCAGTACCCTGCTTCAGCATAATCCCCACGGCCGTGCGCGCGACGGTTTGGTGCGCGAAGAAGTTCAGCTCAAAGCTCTTACGCAAAGTCTCGTCCGAGACATCGCCAATGCGCCCCTGCCAGGCCGCACCCGCGTTCGACACCAAAATATCAACACCGCCATAGCGTTCGCACACTTTGGCAAAGGCGCGCGCGACCTCGTCCGGCTTGGTCACGTCGCACGCAAGGCCAATTCCCTTAACGCCACCGGCGGCCTTCTCTGCTGCCTCGCCATCAATGTCGAGCATGGCAATGGCCGCTCCATCGCTTGCGAGCGCATTTGCCGTTGCGGTACCGATGGCGCCTGCGCCGGTCACAACGGCAACCTGGCCCGTGAGCGGCTTCACCACCTGGCTTTTCAGCTTGGCCTGTTCAAGGCTCCAATATTCAAGCGCGAAGAGATCGCTTTCGGGCAACGGCTCGTAGCGTCCGATGGCTTCGGCCTCGGTGATAACCCGCACTGTATTCTCGGCAAGATCGCCGGCGACTGTCGCGTCCTTCGCCGAGCGCCCCAAACCGAACAGGCCGATACCCGGCACGAGGATCACCCGCGGCATGGGATCGAGCTTCGTCTTCGTCCCCCCCACCGCTTCGTTCTCGCGAGTAAAGTAGATGTCGTACTCCGTAACGAATGTCTCGACGGCCGCTTTGACGGCATCGGCGAACGCATCGAGCTTGTCTGCTTCCGGTGCAGGCACCACGAGCGGCATGTTCTTCGTACGGATGATGTGATCCGGCGTGACAACGCCGCGCTGACTGTAGGAGGCGAGTTCGGCGCCATTCACATAAGACAGGATCTCAGGCCCGGTTCTTAGCTCGGCGATGAAGGGTGTCGGCTCGGTACCTTTGTGGTAAATGGCGCAGGCCCCGCGCAGGATCGGCGCGATCTCGGAGGCCGCTTCCAAAGCCGCTGGCACGTTCGCTGAACGGAAGACGACGGGACGGCCCTGACGCAAGCGGCTTTCGGCGAGCGACACCATCTCGATCATGCGCTCATAGGCCTGCTGCGCGGTGTCACCGAAGGTGAAGATCCCGTGCTTATGCAGGATCAAGCCTTCCACATCGGGCTTCTCGTCGAACACTTGCGCGGCGGCTTTGGCCAAGTCAAAGCCCGGCGCGATATAGGGGACGATCCCCATACGGCCTTCATAGACTTCAAGCGCCAAGACCTCGCCATCAGGCTGATCGACAAGCGACAGCACGGCGGCCGCGTGGCTATGGTCCACAAATTTGTGCGGCAGGAACGCGTGGAGCAGCGTTTCAACGGACGGGTTCGGCGCGGCGGCATTCAAAAGGTTCAACCGCTGCATATTGACCATGGCCTCATCGGACAGAGCCTCTAGCGCGCGCGTTTCGCGCAGCGGCCCGAGCTTCACCGCCGGCAGACCCCAGGGCTCCATGTCCGCCATGTCGGCACCCGAGCCCTTTACCGCGATCACCTCATGCGCCTTGCCGAGATCATCGACCGCGCGGGTCTTTACAGACGTATTACCACCTCCGTGGAGTACGAGCATGGGATCGCGGCCGATCAGCCGCGTGGTGTAAACACGAAGGGCGATGTCCTCATTGACGCCCTCGGCGCCATAAGTCTCCACCACACGTTTGGCCTCGTCGTCGTTCCAATGGCTTTGCATGGCGCGGGTTTTGGCAAGTTTCGGCCCTCGCGGCAAGGACGGACAGCATTTTTGGCCTATTCGGCGAAAATTCCTCATTTCCGCCTCGGAGCGATACTGATTCGAAACAAATTTGAATGGATAGTGAAACCTCAAGGGGCATATCGTCATGAGGGAGACATCGACGTGGAGAGATTCGTGAACGCATACCGGCCCGAACAGCACTATATGCGCGGGCCTGGACCGAAATGGCATGCCAAACACACGGCCTCGCTGGTCGTTGCTGCAGGCCTGCAACCCATGGTGAGCCAGAGAGCACCGCACGCAGGTCAAGCAACGTTGCAGAGCAGTGTCCTGGGCTGGGTTGCCTCAACCGTCGCAGCCGCAACTTTGGGCTTCATGGCCGTGATCATACTCGCCTAGAGCACGCGCCCTCAGCGCGACAGCGGCAAAAAACCCTAGAAATGAGCGCCTTCCGGTGCTGATCGACGCGTGCAGCCCGTCTCACGCCATATGCGCGCGCCACCTCAAAAGTTTCGTGAAAATCAGAGACATTGGGTTCCCTTTCAGGCGCCAAAGGCTCAGTCTATGGGCACCTGAGGAAGGGTCACAGAAGTTCACGAGGTATCCTATGCGCTCAGTTCTCTTTACGACCCTAGCGGGGCTTATTGCGCTTTTCGTCGTTGCAAGTCCCAAGCCTGCATCCGCGCTTGCCGGCACCACGGCACTAAACCATAGCCAAGCCAATCCATCGGGGTTGGTCGAGGTTCGGCGATACCGCCGCCGCTATTACAGGCGTCATTACAGGCGTCCCTATTATCGCCGCTACTACTCTCGGCCTTACCGGTATCGTCGGCCGAACTACCGGCCCTACCGCTACTACGGGCGCCCCTATTACCGGCCCTATTATTATCGCCGCCGCCCTGGGGTTAGCGTCTACATCGGCATTTAGCCTGACGTGATGCTGGGCTGAACGATCAAAGGGCGCGAGGGGCTTCGAGCATCTTGCGCCCTTTTTCCTGCGGACGCCCAACAGACATGGCCACGGGCGAGCCAGCTGGCTCGTGATCCAACGCCGACGACGACTATCTTCGGGTGCGGATAACGACCAGGCGGTCGGTGCCGGACTCCGCGCCCCACATTTCGCCGGGCCGCCCCAGCATCTGGCGCACTTGAGCATCGTCCTTGTCGCTCGGGAAGCTCTCAAACGTCTCGGTGCCAGGATCAAACCGCAAAATGGCGTTGGCGGTGAAATCGCTCACCCAGACGATGTCGTGATCGTCCACGAACACCGCATAGGCATGCGGCTCATTGCCGGGCAGCTTGTAAACACGCCAAGACTTCGTGGCTGGGTCGTAAAGGCTGAGATTGCCCGCATGCCACTCGCTCACCCATAGCCAGCCCTTGGAATCCGACCAGACGCGCCGCGTGCCGGCACCTTCCGTCTTGGGCTCGATCACAGTGGTCTCGCCGGTCTCAAGTCAAGGTTCGGCTTGCCGAGAAAGGCGCCCGCCAGAGACACGTAGTAGATCTCACCGCTAGGCGTGGCATCAATGCCGTAGGGGCCAAAACCCTTGGACGATTTCCAGACATCCATCTTGCCGGTCTTGGGATCGAGGCGCCCATAAAACCCGGTCTGTCCGGTGAACCAGATACGCCCCGCGCCATCGAAAGCAGCGGTATTGAGATTGGCGTTAGGGGCGCTGCTCGGGAGCGGGAAGACTTCGACCTCTTCGCTCTTGCCGCCCACCCGCACCATGGCGTTCAGACCGCTATCGGTGACCCAGGCATCGCCCTTCGGTCCCACAATCACGCCGTGGGGGCGAGAGCCTTCGCCGAGCGGAACCCGGACGATCTTGCCTGTCTTGGGATCGAGCCGGCCGAGAATCCCCTTGTGCTGCCCAGTGTACCAGACCGTACCATCAGGTGCGGGCGCCACGTCGTGAGGATGATCACCCGGGCCAACATCGTAGTACTGGACGTCGTATTGGACCTCGCCCGCGAGCGCAGAGGTAAGGCCCAACAGAAGCGAAAGCGCGAGGCTTACGGCATAGAGGCGAATTTGCATGGATCAGATCCTAGCGTCCCATTATGGAGGCGCGAAGGCGCCCATAGACCGCTGCACCCTCGCACTAGGCGTATAAGAGAGAGAGCCCCTCACGCGAGGCCATCGTGAGACCACGCTCTGTGATGAAGCCGGTGACAAGGCGCGACGGGGTGACATCGAAAGCATAGTTGGCGGCGGGGGACCCGGGCGGCGTGATCGCCACCGTGGCGACGGTCCCATCGGCCAGCTGGCCTGTCATATGCGTGACCTCGCGCGCGTCGCGCTCCTCAATGGGAATCTCCCGGCCATCGTCGAGCGTCCAATCGATAGTGGAATGCGGCAACGCGACAAAAAATTGAATACCGTTGTCCTTCGCCGCAAGCGCCTTGAGATAGGTCCCGATCTTGTTTGCCACATCGCCATTGGCCGTCGTGCGGTCTGTCCCCACGATGCACAAATCGACAAGCCCCGCCTGCATCAGATGACCGCCCGTATTGTCCGCAATGACCGTATGCAGCACGCCATGGGCGCCAAGTTCGAATGCTGTGAGAGAGGCGCCTTGATTGCGCGGCCGTGTCTCATCGACCCAGACATGGACCGAAATTCCCTCATCATAGGCACGATAGATGGGCGCGAGCGCCGTCCCCCAATCGACCGTGGCGAGCCATCCGGCATTACAATGGGTGAGGATATTGACTGTGCCGCCCCGCTTGCGCTCGGCATGGGCCTTGATGAGCCCAACGCCGTGCTCGCCGATCTTGCGGCATGCCGCAACGTCTTCGTCACAAATCTCGGCGGCCCGGGCAAACGCCGCAGCAACGCGCGCCTCCGGCGGCTGGGGCGCCAGCGCGGTCTTCATCTCATCCAGAGCCCAGCGCAGATTGACGGCGGTCGGCCGTGTTGCCGCCAGCGCCTCGCAAGCGCGCGCGAGACCTGCATCGGAGGCATCGACTCGCATCGCCAGCGCAACACCATAGGCCACTGTCGCGCCGATCAAAGGGGCACCACGCACCTGCATGCTTGAGATGGCAAAGGCCGCCTCCTCGAGCGTCCGCAAGGACACGATGTCGAGTGCGAAGGGAAGCTTGGTCTGGTCGATGATCTCAGCCGAGACGCCATCTCTCCCGAGCCAGATCGTGCGATAGGGTTTGCCGCCGATATTCATGCGTCCGGCTTACCACAAGCGCTAGGGCAAGTAGAGAGAGACGTCGCCGCCACGAAGGCTCGTCGCCAGGCGACCTAATCGCCCTCAAACGACATGAGCGTGTGGCAGGACACACCCAGTTCGGCGAGGCGTGCGCAGCCGCCAAGGTCCGGCAGATCGATCACAAACGCCGCCCCGATCACTTCGGCCTTGAGCCGGCGCAGCAGCTTCACGGCAGCAACGGCCGTTCCGCCCGTTGCAATGAGATCGTCTACCAGCAGGACCGGTTCGCCAGGGCTGAGTGCGTCCTCATGGACCTCGATGACATCAACCCCGTACTCCAGCTCATAGTCCTGGCCGATGGCCTTATGCGGCAGCTTGCCCTTCTTGCGGATCGGCACAAAACCGCAATGCAAGCGGTCGGCGGCGGCGCCTCCCAAGATGAACCCACGCGCCTCGATCCCGGCGACGGACTCGACCCGTTGATCGCGGAACGGCGCCACCAATTGCTCGGCAGACGCGCGAAACCCAGACGGGTGCCCAAACAGCGTCGTCACGTCCCGAAACATAATGCCGGGCTTCGGATAGTCCGGAATAGTCCGCACAAGGGATTTGAGATCGATATCGCTCGTCATGATCGTAGGGTCTCCAATAGCGCGAGGGCGCAACAAGGGGCAAAGGCCAAACGCTGTGATATCGGAACGAGGGACGACTGGCCAGGACTTGGCGTGCAGATGTTCTAGCTGTTTAACACCCGGCCCGCGACCGCATCGAGCTTTTTCACAAGCTCTGGATCGCGCGCATCAGGCGCGGTGATGATGGCGGTATCGAGCGCGCGGTCTGAGCCGGCGGGACATGGCTCGTGCTCGCGCGGAAAGTCCTTGGCTAGCCTTGACACGAGCCGCGCTGCCTTCTCAGCATTTGCCATCAGCACACGGATGATGTCCTGCACCGTGACCGCATCGTGATCGGGATGCCAGCAGTCGAAATCGGTGACCATGGCCACGGTCGCATAGCAAAGCTCGGCCTCCCGGGCGAGCTTCGCCTCGGGTAAGTTCGTCATACCGACCACGGAGCAACCAAGCCCCTTATAGGTGAGGCTCTCGGCAAGCGTTGAGAATTGCGGACCTTCCATGCAGACATAGGTACCATCGCGCACAAACGGGATCGCCTCCGCCTCCGCCGCCTCGGCAATATGCATACGCAAACGCGGCGCGGTGGGATAGGCCATGGACACATGAGCGACACAGCCCGTGCCAAAGAAAGACGTCGCGCGGTTATGCGTGCGGTCCACAAACTGATCGACGATGACGAACGTGCCCGGCGGCAGCTCTTCCTTGTAGGAACCGCACGCCGATAGGGAGATTAGGTCGGTCACCCCTGCCCTCTTCATCACATCGATATTCGCCCGGTAATTGATGTCGGTCGGAGAGAGCCGGTGCCCCTTATCGTGGCGCGACATAAACACGATGGGTAGCCCATCGATATCGCCGAACTTCACGTGCGCCGATGGCCGCCCCCAAGGGCTTTCGATGCTCTCCTCGCGCACGTTCTGGAGCCCAGGAAGGTCGTAGAGTCCCGAACCGCCGATAATGCCAAGCACTGCTTTTGCCATGCTTCCCTCAATGTGCGTGATGAAGGCGCCACAGGCGTTTAGGTCTGCGACCGCGCCGGCAAACCTACTCGCCGATATGCATATACACCAAGGCCCAGACGTGGCTGCCACGATTGTCTGGTCCGACGGTCTCACCGTCTTTTCTTGTGTTCATGAGCCAGAGTGGGCCCTGTTGGCCGATCCCCAGAGGCGTCCCATCGGCTTCCAAAGCAAGAATGTAGTCGGAGCCCTTGATGTCTTCGGGCAGGAGATAGCCGCTATAACCGTCCGAGGCGACGAAACGGGTCTTCGCCATGGCGGCCTCAACGAGACGCAGGACTTCATGCAAAAGAGGGCCTTTGAACACCGCCTCTTTGCCGAACTCCGGCGTGGTCGCGGTCACTGATCCTTGTGGCAGCGCGAGCAGCATGTCGCGGTCGAATGCGAAACCGTTTTTGAAGTTGGCCTTGAGCTGAGCCAGGGCGCTGTCGCGCTTCTTGTCCAAAGGCCCGCGATTGGGCTTTCCAACAAGGCCACCCACGGTGAGGAACACCATGCCTTCCGGCTTAGGGGTGGCATCATCTTGCGCGAATGCGGGAACGGGAAAGCCGAGGAGCGCGATTAGACAGAAGATAATCGCTCGCGGCATCGTTCGACCCTAAGTATCGCTCTTCGCCGCGTGATCGCGTCTATGGACTGGCGCCCATACCACTCTCTTGGCCAGGAACATAATCACCGCGAAGACGAGGAGGAAGATCATGATCCGCGCGCCAAGTTTGTGGCGCTCCTCGAGCTTCGGCTCGGCAGTCCACATCAGAAACGCCGACACATCTCTTGCG
>Ga0316190_10000758_pt1 | contig 22808 bp, 15 predicted proteins | sample Eddworburrow2_MG_FD_204929 | JGI IMG/M metagenome (GOLD analysis project Ga0316190, IMG submission 204929) | Coastal sediment microbial communities from Maine, United States - Eddy worm burrow 2 | ecosystem: Environmental > Aquatic > Marine > Coastal > Sediment | place: USA: Maine | collected... | reverse complement strand
TTGATTAACAACTTTTTGACGAGTTGATGGGGTCCGATAGCCCCGGAGGGGCGTCAGATATTTAGCCTGGGGCGTGAGCCCCAGGTATAGGACCCAAAAAAATGAAGAAGCCGCGGAGCGGCGACAGATTCGTCATCATGAGTCTCTGCGGCTCACGCCGCAGCGGTAATCTGTCGCCCCCTCCGGGGGCTCAATCACTGGTGGGTCTCCCGGTTCCTGGGGCTCACGCCCCAGGCTGACCATATGTCGCCGCTCCGCGGCTAGATATTTTTTTGTGATGCAAAACCCGGGGCTGACGCCCCAGGCTAAATGTCTGTCGCGCCTCCGGCGCTCTGTGTCTCTGTGGTGATTCGGACAGGCTTCTCGCATATGTCGCCGCGTTGCGGCTCTGGAAAGCCGTTACCGCACCGCGCCGAGCTTGACCCTGAGATTCTTCTCTTCACTTTCTCGCTGCACAGTCACGGTTATGGTGTCGCCTTCCTTGAAGCTCTCGAGGATGAGGCCGAGTTCGCCGCCCGTACCAATCGGTTCCTCGTTGATCGCGACGATGACATCGCCCACCACGACTCGACCCCGCCGATCGCGGAAAACGGGCCGGATGCCGGCACGATCCGCACCGCTCCCCTCGACCACCTGAGTCACAATTGCACCTTTGATTCCCGACCTGCGTGCGATGTGGTCCGATGCGAGTTCGACCCCCATGGTGGGCCGCTGGACCCTGCCGTGAGCGATCAGCTGCGGCACAACCCAGTTCACCGTGTCGACCGGGATCGCGAAACCGACCCCCGCGTATCCGCCGGATGGGCTGACGATGGCCGTGTTCACTCCGATAAGCCGGCCGGCGCTGTCGAGGAGTGGGCCGCCCGAGTTTCCGGGATTGATGGCCGCATCGGTCTGGATGACGTCGCGGATCGGGACACCGTCGGTGGATTCGATCTCGCGGCCGAGCGCAGAGACAATGCCGGTGGTCAGAGTCTGGTCGAAACCGAAGGGGTTGCCGATGGCGAGCACGGACTGTCCGACCATGAGGTCTGACGAGGTGCCGAGCTGGATTGACCGGAGCCGGCTTCTCGGTGCATCGATGTGAAGCACGGCGAGATCTTTCTCGCGTGCGTAGCCGACGAGCTTGGCCTCCCAGGTGCTGCCGTCTGCGAGGGTGACCTCGGCTCGAGAGGCGTCTTTGATGACATGGAAGTTGGTGACGATATTGCCTCGGTCGTCCCACACAAAACCGGTCCCGGTGCCGCTCGGGATCTCCATCACGTTGAATCGGAAGAAGTCACGGCGAAGAGCCAACGAGGTGATGTAGACCACCGATGGGGTGGCCTCCTCAAAGAGGGCAGTGACGCTCCTCTCGGTGTCGGTGAGATCACCCCTCGCAGCAATCGGACGAGAAGACGGTTCGATGCGGCGAGTGTCCTGCGCGCAGGCCGGTGAGCTGGCCCCAACGCCAGCAATGATGCTCAGGGTCGACAGCACGCCGATCAGCCTTCGATTCCAGGTCATGGGCTTTCCTCCAGAGCGGTCGTCCGGCTCAATCAATCGTCCTCAAGCCTCAGATATTTCCAACCCGCACCATACCCGAGAATTCCCGCAAACAGGTGGTACAGCGCGAAGAGTTCGAGGGCGAAGGGCAGATAGCCGCCGTAACCGAGCACCGGCATTTCGAAGATGTGACCGAATCCGACAAACGGGACGTCGTAGATCCATTTCGGATATGACCAGAAGTTCCAGAACTCCCAGAAGAACCCGCAGATCAGGACCCCAACCCATAGGGAAACGACTGGTCGCCAGTCACCTGCCGAGGTGAACCTCAGCAGCGTTCGGTTGCCAAACCGTTGGTTGATGGGCTCGAGGATGAAAAAGACCGACAGCCAAACAAACAGAAAAAAGAACCGGGGCCAGGCGAGAGTGAGCGCGAGCATTACCAGACCGGCGACAAACAACCCGCAGAGCACCCCCGTTGACGGCGCGATGCGAAGACCGTGAGGTAGCCGCCGCACCCACTTGAACGAGCTGACGAGCTCGGCAGTGCCGAAGACAGCGGGGATGACTGTTGAGAAAGCGAGCGAGGCGAGAAGTGCATGCTCAATGGGTCCGATCGAGCCGTCGTCGAGGTAGATCCAGTTCTGCGTGCGCTTGTTGATGAGTTCGAAAAGCCACCACGCCGGCACTGATGCCACAAAGAGCCCGGCGTAGGCACGGCGACTGCGGCTGAAGAGCGAGGTGCCGGTTCGGGTGAAGCCGAGAGCGTCTACCGTCAGGCAGTAGCCGAGCCACAGCGGAAAGAAGCCCCAATGGCTCCGGATGCCATCGAGACCCCAGTTGAGCGGCCAGAAGACCGCCACCAGGGCGAGCCCCAGCCATCCATGGTTGGGCCATTTGGGGGTATCAAAGTCGGCGTCGTCCATTGAATTCTCATTCTCAGATTCGGTCGCGCGGTGATCTGTGTCAACTCCGTCCGGAGTCGCCGTGCCACAATAGACGAGGAAGAACCAGCCGATGGCATAGAGTTCGAAAGCCCATCCGAGGGAAGGGGACGCTCGTGAAAAACCTCATAACCATCGTCGTCGTCGTGGTCGTGGCGTTGGTCGCATACAACTATTTTCAGACCGGCGAGTTCAGCCTCATGCCGGGTGGTGGGATGAGTGACGAAGAGAAGCAGCTCAACAGCCTCAAAGGCGAGTTCCGACGCGCGGCCCAGGCCTACCGTCAGGCGGGACGCTCGGCTGGTGTGAGCGGCATGGATACGACCTCGGATGCTGCGGCCGCACTCCAGACCGTGGAAGGGGTCGAACGAGATGTCAAGGCGCTTCGCAAACGGACGGATGACCCCGAGGTCAAGGCAAAGATCGACGACCTCCTCGCCGAAATCAAGAAATACAAACAGGACATCAGCTGATCGCCAACCGCTGAAATAGCGGGTGAACGGCTAAAGACACATCATCTGGGATCTCTGCGACTAACGCCACAGAGCCGATCTGTCGCCCCTGTAGGTCTTCGGATGTGGATTTCGACCTGATACCTGGGGCTGGCGCCCCAGGCTCATCATCTTCCGCCGCTCCGCGGCTCGGACTGAGCGTCGGAGGGAGTTTAGTTGGAGGCTGGGGGTGTTTGCAGCGGAGCGCCGGAGGCGCGGCAGATATTTAGCCTGGGGCGTGAGCCCCAGGAAGAGGATCGGGAGAAAACAAAAAAGCCGCGGAGCGGCGACAAATGCAGGGGCGGATATTTTCCACCCCCACACACGTCGATGAGCGAGGCACTGGCAGGGGTGGCAAATATCCAGCCCATTGCCAAATCCCGGAGATCAGAGTCCCGGACGGTCAGCCGGAAGCCGGCTCGGTTGTGACCGGCCCGCCCCCTTCGGAGATGAACCGCACCTCGCTCTTCGGCAGCGCGAACTCGATACCCTGCTCACGGAAGGCCCGCTCGATCGCCATCTGCACCTGGTCCTTGGTGGTGAGTCCCTGTCCGAAGTCAACCACGAAGCGCAGTTCGACGTTGATGGCGTCGTCGCCAAAGGCCAGCAGGAGGACGTGCGGCGGGGGATCATCGAGGACCGAGGGATGCTCAACGGCTGCATCGACCAAAGTCTGCTTGACCAGCTCGAGATCTGTTCCATAGGTGATCCGCAGCGGGATCTCGATGCGGCGCTTGGAGTCCGAAAGCGTCCAGTTGACCAGCTTGGTGGTGATGAACTCCTTGTTGGGAACGATCATCTCACTTCGATCCCAAAGGGTGATGGTGGTGGCCCGAATCTGGATGCGGTTCACCTTGCCCATGAGGTTGCCGATAGTCACGACATCGCCCACCCGGACGGGTCGCTCGATCAGGAGAATCAAGCCGGATACGAAGTTTGCGACGATTTCCTGCAGCCCGAAACCGAGACCAAACGTCAAAGCAGCTGCGAGCCACTGCACCTTGCCCCAGGTCACACCGAGTAGACCGAAGACCGCGATCGTGCCGACGATCGTGATCACGTAGCGGATCAGGGTCGAGAAGGCAAAGCGTGCGCCGACATCGAGGGTCGTCCGGCGTTTCAACATGATTTCGATGACGCCGGGGAGATTTTTTACCAGGATCAATGTGAACAGGCCGGTGAGGATCGCCTCCAACAGATTCCAAAGAGTCAGGGGAGCGGATTGAGTAGACTGAGTCGCGGTGCCGGAGGCCACTTCGGGAATTGGGGAGCTCCCAGGCGAGGCATCCGCTGCCGAATCGGCGCCATCCTTCCCAGGAGCTTCAGGGGTATCAGCGGTCGCTCCAAGGGCGGCGGCCGAGTCCTCGACCGGTTCGAGCATCTGCACTCGCGGCAAGAGCTGAACCCGTTTGAGAAGCTGCAACATGGGAAGAGCGTCGGACCAGATCGCCAACAGACCGATGGCCATTGTTGCGATGACGGCGAACCGAAATAAATGCCGCACCTGGTTTTCGGCCGCCTCGAAATCCTTTTGTTGCTGTTCCTCGTCGACCTCTTCGGAGGCCTCGAGAAGCGCTCGATTTCGATTGACGATCCGCCAGCGGTGGACCAACCCGGCGCCGACCAATACCACAAGGGCCAGGAGGAGGGTTCGCAACATCTGGTAGGCAAGGAGCATTCCGGTGACGTAAAAACCGAGGGCCGCGAGGGCCGCCGGAACGATCGTCGCGAAGATGATCATCGGGTAGGCGCCGAGAAATGCGGTTGGGAACGCGTATTCGGAGAACCGCCGGGGCCACGGCACCCACATTTCCTGATCTGACGTCTCCTCCTTTTTTTCGGGTCGGAGCATCGTCAGGATCGACAATCCAACCAACAGGATCGCTACGATAAACGCCACCCGACCCAAGGAGTTGTTATAGAGCTGGAGGTTGTCAGGACTGTCCAATCCCATGCCCGCAAACCCGAGGTGGAGGGCAACGTAAAGCAGCGGCAGACCGATGGCCTCTGTGACCAGCAGTCCGCGGTAGAGCGGACGGGTGGCGTGGGTCGGCCAGCCGAAGTGGGCCTCGGCGAGTCCATTGGGGGCAAAGAGCTGCCGCACCAGCTCGAGCAGCGCCGCAATCGTCGCGAGTTCCAGAAATGCTTCGGTTGACGAGTGCCAGTAAGTGGAGCTCCCGACCCGTTCGACCAGGGCGCCGGCGACGTACAGCGCCATCGGCAGGGGCGCGGCCAGGAGGAAGGTGAACAGAGTCGCTTCGGCAGAGGACCTCAGGCTGTCGCGCTCGGGATCGGCGACGCGCCCGGCGATTTCATGCAGCCGACGACGAATGGGTTGCCGCAGCAGGACGATCAGGGCCAACAGTAGCGCGGCGGAGAGAGCGGTGCCCCGGAACTCGAAACCGACAAAAGAAAGGGATTCCAGATGGTTGGTCGAGGTCAACCACCCCATCGCTTCACCCATGTCGCCGGGTCGGGGAATGATCGGTTTGGGGACGGAGCGTGACCACAGGATGTGGGAGTAAAGAAAGCGTTCGACATCCTGGACCTGATTGAGAAATCTTTCTGACGCGGTTCGGAGTTCGACCAGCATGCCCGAGTACTGTCCGCCCCGCCGGATCAGCGCATCGAGAAGGTCCTGCCGCACGGCGAGAAGGCCGCGTACTCTCTGCGCCAGCGCCGGATCGAGGTCCTCGCCGAACTCGGTCTGAAGTTCGAGCATCGCATTTCTGGAGAGATCAAGGGCCCCGGATCGAAGTTGCTCGTAAATGATCAGACCGTGCTCCACTTGCGGGATTTCTTCGTCGAGCTGCTGGATGAGCTTGGCGGTGGTTGCGGTCTTTGGGAAATCTTCAGGGACATCCGGCCACCAACGGGAGGCGCTGCCCCGACGCCCGTAGGCCTCGAATTTGCGGCTCGTCAGTTCGGCGATGCGGTTGAGCTGCGCCTGGTGGTGGCGAGTCGTTTCGAGCGCCTTGACCGTTTTTTCGGCCAGGGCCACGATGCCGTTGTCCGCCCATAGGACCTTGGCCAGCTCTTCGGTTTCGGTCGCGAGTGGCGCCAGAAAAGGCGCCTCTTGCGACAGGTCGCGGCCCTGCACTCGAATCCGTCCGAGCTCCTCCCGCGCTTGATCAACGCGGAGCTCGTGGGCCGTGTCTTCGAGCATGTTCACCAGTTCTTTGCTGAAGGAGACGCGCCGCTGCGCGAGGTCGGTTTCGAGCGGAGTCAGAGCGCTGCGGTCCGAGAGCAGTGCAAGCCGGACTCGGAGTAACTCGATTTCACTGCGAGCGGTTTCGCGTCGCGCCAACACGTTGAGCCGTGCGGCAACCTTGAGCTCGGATCGCGCGGCACTCTTTGCCTGGAGGCGGAGCTCGTCGTTGAGCAGCTCGAGCTCCAGATCCAGCTCTCCCAGACGTTGCGAAATGTCGTTGCGAGACTGCGCCCGATCCTCCGCGACGCGTTGCTGGTTGCGAAGGGTCGAACGGTTGGCGGAGAGCCGGGCGCGCTCGCGGGCCAGGGCGTCCTCGGCCTGCGCCACCGATGGATCCTCGGGCAGAGAAAGTCGAGGCTGGCGTTCGGGCTTCTCGAGTTCGGCTCGAAGGTCTGCGACCATCCGATCGATACCGGACCGTTCACTCTCGAAATTACGGGCAGCGGCGCGGTTATCGGCGGCTTTCTCGAGCGAGCTGATAGCGGAGTCGTACAGATCGAGAATCTGTGTACGGAGATCATCAGCCAGTGCAGGGTCCTTCTCGGTTTCAGCCCGAAGGCGGCGAACTTCTGAGGAGCTGACCGTGTCCTCCTGACCCGCGGTAGTCTGCGCAGAAACAGACAGGGTCGACAGCAGCAACAGGACTCCGAGCAGGACCCCCGACTGTTGAAACCTCATGAATGACTCCCTTTATGTACAACCCACCGAGCCGTTCACCCTTCGGCCACCGCCTCGGCCTTTAACTGTTGGCGGATTTCAAACTGCTCAATCAAGAGGCTGTAGACCGTATAGTACTTGAAGATATTGCTGACGTAGCTCACCGGCTCGCGACCCACCTCGTTGGCCACCACCACTTCGACATTGCGGAACCATTGGTTGGGGTCGTAGCCACTCTCCGCAGCCTTGGTGCGCAGACGTCGGATGCGGTTCGGGCCTGCGTTGTATGAGGCGAAGGCGAAAAGGGTGCGGTTGACCTCGTCTATTTCCGGGTCGTCGAAATAGTGGTCGACGATATAACGGAGGTATTTGGTGCCCGCGTGGATGTTGTTTTCGATGGTCGAGATATCGGGAATGCCGACCGATTTGTCGGCGGCGGTGCTCGGCAACAACTGCATGATGCCGATCGCCCCCGCACGGCTGACCACGCTGTGGTCCAGCCCCGACTCCTGATAGGCCTGGGCCGCCACCATGAGGTAGTCGAACGTGTAGCGATCACCGTATGTCCGGAAGAGGTCGATCACTTCTTCAAGCCGCTGGCGGTCTCTGTCGGCGAGGGCGTTCTTGACATACTTCGTGTTTTGGAGATACCGCTTGAAAAGCATGTTTCCGAGCAGTTTGCCCGTGCGGTTGGTTTGGACGAATTGATCGGCCTTTTCCTTGAGGCCCGTGGCGCCGCGCCGGATCGCCCAACCGAGGTTTCGGCCGGTCGCAACCGCGAGGTCCTCGTGGACCACGATATCTGGCAAGACCTGCGCCCAGAACTTCGCCAGATAGTCGTCGGCAATGGTGATCTTGATCAGACCTGCGTTGACCATCTCCAGGAGGTCCTCGGTCTCGAGATACTCGCTGGCAGCGGCGATCTCAATCTCCTCGAGACCGCGTTCGCGGAATGACGCGTTGAGCTGGTTCAGGCTTTCCAAGTAACTGCTCGATGGCCTGACGAACACCTTTTTACCCGATAGGTCATCCAGAGTCGTGAGAGCGGGCGAACTCGGCCCGGTGACCACCAACTCGCTGACATATCCAGCCGCGGGTACGGTGAAATCTACTCGCCGCGCTCGCTCTGGTGTGATCGTGAGAGAGGCCACCGCCATATCGCCTCGCCCCTCCTCGAGAAATGGGATCAGTTGGTCGCGCAATACCGGGATCGCCGCCACCCGCATCGGCCGGCGCCCGAGCCGGAGCTCTGTGTTGAGGGCCTTCTCGAATTCACGCAACGCGTCGGCGGTGATGCCACGCTGTGTGCCGCCATCAAGAAAGAAGTTGGTCTTGTTGTATGTCACGAGGACCCGGATCACACGATCCTCGACCATTGCCTCGAAATCGCCGTGGAATGGTTCCATCATCTCCGCCACCAGCGCCGGTGGCACGGCGGCGATCGGTTGTGGCGTTGCTGCGGTTTCCGACGGTGGTTCAGCGCCTTCAGCGCCGGTTACCATGGGTGGCTGATCTCCACCACAGCCAAGGATGATCGTTAGCCCCAATAACATTGAGAATAATATGCGCCGACGATCGAGTGCCATGTCTCACCCCCGGGTTATTACGCATCGATACCCGCTGTTCTGCGGACAACGGTACCTTTTCTGTCGCAAACAGGGTAGAGATAGCGGCTACTCGAGTATAGGTGTGAGGTCAGACGATCCGGCGTTTTACCCCAGATCTGTAAGATGTTGGCGCGCTCATTCGTGGTCTCCAGCGCCTCCCGCGGCCCGAGCCTTCTTGTCGTGCTCCAACTTGCGCCGGACCAGGAGCGGCACCAGCGCCGCCACGACTGCCACCAGGCTCACGGGCGGCATTCCACCGTGCCATCCCTGCGGCGCCAACCATCCCTTGAAACCGAGGACCACCAGGTGGACCACCACGAGGGCCAGCGCTATGTAGCCGGCTCGCTGGCTGCGCTTCCATCGCCAGCCCCCGAGTGCCTTGGGCATCCCCGGCAGCGTCGTTAAAGCCGGCGCCAACAGGAAGAACAGGGCCACAACGCCGAAAGCTATCGCGAACTCGCCTTGGAAATTGAACCGACCGACGTCGTCGAAGTACTTGCCGTAATACGCCGGGGACAGCAGGCTCAGTGAGAAGAGAGCATGGACCGCCGCCAGAAAGAACCCCATCAAACCGCAGAACTTGATCACGACCAGCCGCAGAGCCGGGTCGTGGTCGTGCCAGTGGATGATTTTGCCGATCAGGTACGAGCTTGCCACGAAGAATACGGCCGCCAGTGAGGTCGCCTTGTTGAGGATAAAGAGCGGAAAGTGCCGCCACTCGACATCGCCGGCCAGGTGATAGCGGATCACCGCGTACGCGAGTGAGGCCCCAAAGATCACCGCGAACCACTTCGCGGTCGTGGGTTGCCATAGTCGATCCGGCGGCAGATTTCGATGTTCACCGCTCACGTGGTTCTCTCCCTCACCCATATTTTCATCTCGCCGACACGGCTCGTCGGCCATCGGCCACTGGAAACTGGCTACAAGCTACTGGCTACCTGCGGCCCGCGACCTTACGGTGTGTACCAGATCGGCGAAGTATAAGCGCGTTCCTGATGCTTGAGCGTGATCTCTTCGTCGAGTTCGAGACCGAAGTACTTGGCGTCGTAGGCTGTCCAACGAGGGGTCGGTATCTCGAGCACGCGGACATAGTAGAAGGCGCTCAGCGAGGGATCGAAGTCCGGGTCCTTCCACACCGTGATCAGCTCGGTGGTTCCGATCGAGTTGCTCCATGTGGCGTTGGCGATGTCGACGGTATCCCCCACAGGCTCTTTACATCGGCCGTCCGCGCCAATCTGGCGACCCCCAGAGACCGCGACGTCGTAGATTCTCTCCTGACGTTCGCCATGTGCGTCGACCCAGCCCTTGACCACCTGCACGCGGTCGAGATTGGCGCCAATCGGATCTTTGAGAGCAGCAAGCAGGAAGCTCGGAGACTTGCCGGTGGGAGCACTGCGGAGATCGCCGCCCATCGGCACGCCCTTGCGGTAGCCGGCCGCCGCCGGTTGGCGGGTATTGGCGTCGGCAGCCACGAAGTCCCACCCACCGAAGAATCGGACCAGCATGCGTGGTCCGGTGGTCGCGTAGGTCTCGCGTCTCTCCATGGCGTCGAAGAGCGCCTCGCGGGTGTTCTCGTGTGCCCAGACGGCCGCGTAGCCGGAGGCCAGCGTCTCCCAGCCGTAGATCACTTTGTCGCCAAACTTGGCGAAGGGGTGCTCCATGCGCTCGGGGCCTGGTTCCGAGCCCGAGTGCTTGCCGAAGAAATTGTCGTCGTCGGCCGTCGCCAGCGAGGTGTGACTGTCCGTAGAGCCGATCATGCCGAATTTATAGGGGTTGGTGGCCAGCGTCTTTTCGAGCTTCAACCCAAGCTGGAGAGCGCTGCGGGCGTATTCATACTGCAGCATCTCGTCCGTTTTGTCCTCGCTCAGGTTGAGGTTGCCCTTGTCCCAGGTGCCGTAGTCGGCGAACTCGTCGTTGGGGGACAGGAACGGGTGCGCCTCGCCGTCGCCCTTGATCTGGGTCACCTCGTAGAGCGGCTCCCACTTCGCGCGGGTTTCGGCGTATTCCTCGGTAAACGGTTTTTTGGTGACGGGGTTGATCTCCGGGAACATGAGGCCGTTGGACATGTTGCCGTTGTGGGCGATCGCGAGCACGTCGCCACCGGTCTTGTCCTCGTAAAGCTGCAAAAGCTCCCACAAGTACTCCGGGTCGGTCCTGCCCTGCGGGGAATAGGTGGTGGCCGGGACAGTCTGCCGTGCCCTGTCACCGTTGTCACGGTAGATCACCACGCGGTGCAGGTTCTGTCCAGGGGGCACCTGCGATGTCCATTCGTAGCCGATGAATGCAGTGAAGTGGCCGGGTTCGTTGTACCTCTCGGCTGCGGCGATCGTCTTTTCCCAGGTCGAGCGATACATCTTGCTATCCGGCCAGTACATGATTGCCTCCGGGAACGTGCCCCGCGAGAAGGAGTCGATGATCGCCATGGCGACCTCCATCCCCTTGCCATCCTGGACCTTTTGGTACCACTCCTTGCCGGTAGGATCGGCCAGGATTGTCGGGCTGCCCGCAAACAGGTCGGGGAAAAAGCCCATGTTGTCGGAGTGGTCGGCAACGACGAGGAAGTCGAGCGGTCTGGCGAGCCGGGCGGGGCCGCCGGCGGATGATTCCACCTCTTCGCCCCTGGCAAAGCGATAGGCCGCCTCGGGGCCGAGGCGGTTGCCGAAGGCGCCCGCATCCATCGAGTAGGAGGTGTGCAGGTGCGTGTCACCCCAGAACACCCGGTTGGGCACGGCGCCGCCGGCGTACGGGGAATAGGGGCGTTTGACGTCTGCTGCGGACAGCGTGTCTGCGGTCGCAGTCCCAGCGTCCTGTGCCGGGACCGACCCGGTGAAAGCGATCGCCACCACCGCAAGGGTTACGGCGACGCGCGCCAAATAGTGAATCAAGACTGCATTCTTCGCGAGGGGTTTCATGGACCTTCTCCTTCTCTCATCCAGTTTGGTTGAAAAACCTGTTGTAGTCGGATTGCGATCATACCAGCACCCGTGGCAAGGTCCGTCCTCGACCAATGGTCGAGAACGAAGCCGGTGGGGAATCACCGAGCCCGCAGGGCGCGAGTGACACGGGACCATGTGTTCGACAGGTCATTCGCTCGCGGTGTATGCTGCGCAACCGCCGAAACTGATGAGTTACATGGCGTCGAAAGCCGCCACCTTCAAAAAGGACGAAGAAGGAAGGAGGACAGATTCATGAAAGCCGTCAAAACCATAGTCGTCGGGGGTCTCATCTTCCTCGTCCCATTCGCCGTCGCTCTGCTTGTGCTCGGCAAGGTCTACAGTTTTGCAATGCGCCTGGCCGAGCCTCTCGACGGATTGATTCCGATAGAGGCTATCGGGGGCGTCGCCCTCGCCAACATTCTGGCGATCGCCATTATTTTGTTGGCCTGCTTCCTGTCAGGCATCGTCGCCACCAGGACCTGGGGCAAGAGGCTCTACGGGAAGATCGACGAGTGGTTGCTCAACCTGATCCCTCGTTACGGGTTCATCAAGAGCATGACCGAGAGCATCGGGGGTCAACTCGAGAGTACCCTCCGACCAGTGTTGGTCCGATTCGACGACCTCGCACAGATCGGATTCGAGGTGGAGCGAGGACCCGGCGATCTGGTCACCGTCTATATGCCAGGCTCGCCCGATCCCTGGTCAGGTTCCGTCGCCCAGGTCACTTCCGACCGTGTCGACGCGCTTGGCGCGGACTTTGCGACGGTGATCCAGTCGTTGCGTAAGATCGGCAGAGGATCAAGTGCACTGATGGGTTCAACTTCCGGTTGATTATTGGCAGGATTAAGGCTCACTCGGCCGTCGCGATGTCGAGCCGGCAGCGCACCCACTTCCCGTCCGTCGACTGCTCGAGGGTCACCGGCTCGATGATCCGCACCTGCGATGGCGCCACTTTCTGTTGGTCCACCAGAAAGGCTCGGATCGCCTCGGCGCGGGCGCCGGCGAGGGCTTCGATGACCGCTGAATCCACCGGCTGCGCCTCGATGACGGCAACCCACAGGTCGCGGTAGTACGATGTTTCGTCGAAGCCTCCCTCACCTTCATGCCGAGCACGGAGCTCGTCGAGCGCCTCTCGAGACGCGGCGTCGAGGTAGAGCGACTCGAGGAGCTCGAGTGAGGCCGGTCCCGCATCGGCCCCCTGCTTCTCGGCCGTGACGGCGTCGAGCGAGGCTTCCTTGAGGGCGAAGGTGTCGGCATTGGGGTCCACGGCCCCCTCCACCAACAGCCCCACCTCAGGACGCTGGTCTACGCCGGCGGCCAGGGTGCGCAGCTTCTGAACCGCGTTGCTGTCGAGCTCGTCGCTGCCGGCGGCGAACTCCACAAAGCCGAAGTCCTCGTCGCCGGAGCCGCCGCCGAGCTTCCCGAGCAGCCGGAAGGGTGACTTGACGAGCTCGGCCGTGATCTCCTTGACCGCCGAGCCAATGGCGTTGCCGATGCCAAAGCCGGGATCGTCGAGGTCGCCTTCGATGGGAAATTCGAGGGTGATGCGGCCGTCTTTGTCGGTGAGAAGCGAAACCCCGAGTTTGAAGGGGAGGTCGACCATGCCTTCGCCCTCCACCTTGTCACCGAGCGCAAGCCCGTCCGTGACGAATCGGTTGCTGCCGACGAGGTCCGAGGTGATGATCTCGTATTTCAGGGTGATGTCGACCGTGCCCTCGTCGATCGGATGGCCGATGTAGCGCACCGACATCGGCGCCATCGGCGGCAAGACCGCCTGGCGGACGTCAATCGACAGGTCGGTGAGGCGTTTGGGGTTGAACAGATCCATCTCGCCATCGATGTGCACCATCCCGCCGCTGCGAACCGGCCCGTCGATCTCGATAGCGGAGCCCGCGGTGGCCGTCGACGAGATTCCCGTGACCGTTCCGTCGACCGGGTCGAGGGCGAGGGTGAAGGGCGGGGTCAGCGTGCGATCGGTGTAGGCGCTCGAGCAGCCGTGCAGGGTGACGGCGTCGACCGTGATCGGCGGGACCTCGGTCGCCGCGCCGCCTCCAACTTCGGCCGATCGCTCGGCCATGACCTTGAACAGCTCGATCAGGTTGACTCTGCCGTCCTCGGACACCACCACGTCGATGCCGGCGCCGTGGATGTCGATGGATGCGATCTCGACGGACTGCGGACCCAGCTCGGCGCCGATCCCGCGGCTCTCCACCCGTCCCCACTGCAGCACCCTCGAGCCGACAGCCGTCTCGCGCAGATCGATCTCGTGAATCGTCAGGTCACCCGCGAAGCTGAGGGCTGGCCCATCGCCCTTGGGATCGACCGTGGCCGTGCCCTTCGACTCCAGAATCCCGGCCCGCAGCTCGAGGGGTGCGATGCGCTCGATATAGGGCTGGAAGTGGCCGACGTCGAGGTCGTTGACATCCACTTCGGTCTCGAGGCGCATTGGCCCCGTTGTGACAAAGCCGTCGGCAGTCGCGTTCGCCTCGCCGAAGAGTGTGACCGCCGCCGCCAGTCCCCACTGGTGGCCTGGTCCAGTCAGGATGTCGGTGAGGACGACGCCCGCATTCTCCACCGCCAGCCGCACCGGCTCATCAAAGGTCCGATCCTCGAACCGCGCGCTCGCGCCCTTGATCTCGAAGCGTTGGACGTCCACCACCCAGGGGAAAGCCTCTTCCACCTCGCGATAGGTCTCCACAACCTGCACTTGCGTCTCTTCGGGGACGAGATCCGCCCAGCTCGGAGTGCCGTCGGACTCGAGCCAGATGAAGGCCGCAGCTCCCTCCACCACCACCGAGGCCGCGCCGACCTCCGCCGCGGGCCACACGCCCCTGGCGTCGGCAACGGTGATCAGCGGAACCTCGAGGAGGTTGGTGTCCGAGTCGCGAAGCTTCAGCTCCAGGTCCTCAACCCGGTAGTCGAGGTCAGAGATGCTGACCTGGAGACCGTCGTCGTGGAGCGCAACTGCATAGGCGAAACGGCCGCCGGCGCTGCCGCCCATGAGATCGAACTTGAAGTACGGCTTCAACAGCGGCCAGGCGTTTTCGAGCAGGAGTTGGTCGAGGGTCACGGTGCCGTTGAGCCCCAACGGTTCGACCACCACGTCGCCGGTCACGCCAATCGTGCCGCCTTTCATCAGACCAATTTCGAAGTCGTTTTCACCGCGCTTTTCGGGGATCGTGCTGATGTCGTGGAACTCGTACCGCGACGGCCCTATTGTCATCTCCAGCGGTTCTTCACGAGCGAAATCCTCGACATCGATGGTGGAACCATTTACCAGAATGTGATGTAAGACCGCTCTCGGCAATCCACCCTCGTCGTCCGGATCATCGTCGGGGGGCGTTCGCTGCTCGATGTCGTCCATCAGCTCGAGCACGTTGATGTCGCCGTCGGCAAACCTGCGGAAACCGATGTAAGGGTTCTCGACCCGCAGCTCCTTGAGCGTTGCCGCCCACCGGAAGAGACTGGAAATCTGGGCGTTGGCGTGGAGCTCGTCGAACGACAGCAAGACCGAGCCCTGCCGATCGGGCATGGAAAAATCGAGGACCGTCAGCGACATCGTGAAGGGATTGCACGTCACCTCCCCTACGGTCACCTCGCGGCCGGTACGTTCACGCGCGATGTCGACAATGAGCTTCTTCGCGATCACCGGCACAACGAAGAAACCGATCAAGCCGTAAAGGGCGACGACGACAACGATCGCATATCGGGTTGCCGAATGCGCCATCCAGACGGTCACTCTCGCCACTGAACCACCTCCAACCGGGAAATATCTCATCATCATACAAGGGTTCTCGTGGGGCGGGGGTCAATCCAACAAACGCGGCTCGAGAAACTCCCAGATTTGCCGCCGCATCCAGCTGAGGCCGAGAGGAGTCATGGAGTAGAAAGCCGGGGCGTGATCGTAGTTCATGCTGATGCGTTCGGGTTTGCCGAGCGCGAGCCAGAGATCTAGCCGCGATTTCTCGGGGATGCATTTGTCCCGTATGGCGTCAATGATCAGAACGCTTTTTGGATCTGCCCGATTCGGGTAATTGGCCGCGTCGACAACACTGATGATCGGCTCGAGTTGGGCCGCGAGTTCTTCCCGGTCCCAACCGAAATTCTCGGCCGCCGTCGCCTGAACTCTGGTGGCTCGCTTGCCGTCGCAGGTGGCGATGACCGAATTCAAGTGACTGCCCCCCATGACCGAGACCGTGGCCGCGAGCCGCGGCTCCTGGGTGGCGAGCGTACCGGCGACAAAGGCACCGAGACTGAAGCCGATCAGCGCCACCCGGTCAGCATCGACCTCAGGCCGTTGTTCGGCCCAGTCGATGAGCCGGCGAACGTCGACGATGGTGACCCGTTGCCGGTCGACCGCCTCCCGCCACAGCTCGAGGAACTCGGATTCGTCAGCCGCGTCGACGATCCCAGGCCAGTTTGCGAGGTGTGTGTCTCCCTGGACGTGAAGCACGTGGACGGCACCGTTACTGCGCCGTTGGAAGCTCGAGGTGAACTTTCGCGGTGGATAGGTGAAAGAACCCCAGATGGGCAGAACTATGACCAGTGGGTGCGAGCCCGGCAGGGTGCTCCGGTAGTACTTCGCTGTGACGAGATTGTCCTTCTGGCTGTTTTCGCCGATCGACGGAATCTCGAGGATGCGGAGCTCGTACATCGACCTGGCCCCGACGCCCTCGACATGATTGGTAAAGGGCACATCGGACTTCTCGTATGTGAATGCCGGTGCGGTCTCGAAAGTGGGGTGCTCCTGGACGTCTCCGGCATCAGCGTACGGCGTTCGCACGTGGCTGGTGTAGCAGCCGCTCGCAAAAATAGTGAATGCGAGAACCGCGATCACGAACCGCGGCGCTGGGGTGCGGAGATTCCCTTTCCGAGAGACCATTCGATCGCTAGTTTAGCTTAGCCTGGGCTGCTAAAAATCGATTCCAAGGCCAAATGTGAGACGGAAATCGTCCTGTTCGGGGAAGATTCCGTCCGAGGCCTCCCTGGGGTCTTGAATACGATCCCATACAAAGGTGATGTCAAAATCGAACAGGCTCGTGAGCTCGAACTCGAGACCGGTCAGGAGATGGTGGGTATAGGTGCCTGACTCCTCGTTCACGATGTAGAACGTGTAGTCGAAGATGAAATCGATGTCCTTGGTGATCTCGTGGTCGTAGAGAGTGCCAAGAACCAGGGCGGGGGTGTTGGCGGAATCGGACTCGCCCTCAAGGACGTCATCGAACTGGGTGGTCTGGTAGGCGAGCCCGCCGTTGATCTCCCAATTGACTTTCGAGGTGTCGACCAGCGTGTAGCCTAGGCCCATTCCAAGGGTCCACCGGCTGGCGATGTTCTGGAAGGGATCCCGGTAGAACTCACCGTAGGCCGGAGTCCAGAAAAAGCGTTTCGAAAAATACCGGTTCCACCCGGCGGTCACGCGCTGGTTGTCTGCGGCAACGTCACCGAAGGTCCGGTTGAAGTTTCCCAGGTAGTCGAAGTTGACTCGGTTTTTCGGGGTCCTCCGTTTGATACTCGCCTTCGAGCTGAACTCGACCTGCTCGGTGTTCCCCTCGCGGATATTGGCGCCAAGGGTGATTTTGCCGGACCAGTAGTTGCTCTCCTTTGGATCTCCAGCGGTGATAGTCAGGATTTCGGTTCGGGGGAATGACCGATCCTCTGCTCCCATCACCCGGACCGTGTCGCCCTGCACGAGGAGCTTGCCGGTGGTGATCACATCGTCGACAAGACCGATTTGCATGGTGCCGCCCGTCCGAATTTCCTTGATGTCACCCCAGTCGAGCGTCAGATCGTCGAGCTCGTCACTGTCGAACTCGAGGTCCTCGTCGTACATGGCGATGATTTCGCCCTTGAGCCACTCACCGGAGGTGAGCTGGATCCAATCCCACTCATCGGGCATCGGTGGCGGCGGCTGCCATGCTCTCTCGCCCTCTTCGGCGAACGCCAGACCGGCCGCGAGAATCGCGGCCATGAGGACGATCGCAACAGAGGTGGTGTGTCGAATTCGATTCAGTCGGTCAACGCGCATGTAAACCCTCTCTTTGAATGTATTTCATGTACTAATTTCGCTGAGTGCGGTAATCATTCCCTGTCACCCGCGACCTGGCTGAAGGCAAGGCGATCCGGAATCCGGAATCTTGGTGGGTCGGGCAGGTGTTAGGCTCTCCTGAGATCTCTTGTTGGGAGTGAAATCATGAAATCCATCCGGCTGAAATCCGTCGTTTTAATCGTTGCCGTTTTTTTGGTGGGTGGAGCGTTCCGTACGCTGGCGGCACAACAAGACCCTGCGACGGCGGCAACCCCTGAAGATCCCTCAGTCATCGAATCGCAGGAGCTTTTCCGGTCCATCGAGGAAAAACGCCTCGAGATCGAACGGATTGGGGGCGACCTCGAAAGGGCAAATGGCGAGAGTCGGGAGGCTCTCGAAGTGCGCATCTCGGAGCTTGCAGAGGATCTGATCCAGGACGTCCACGCGTTGGCGACGCAAGTCGTGGCGCGAGAGGAGGGGGGGCAGGACGTGTCCGCCGACCGGGGTCGGGTGGCGGACATGCTGGAGAAGATCTCCGGCTACATTCGGACCGCCATTGGGCGGGTAGAAGAGGAGATGGGTGACCTCGAAGTACGGCGCGATGAAGCGCCGCCCGAGGACGTGGTCGAGATCGAGGATCGGCGGGTCGTGCTTGACGAGCGTCTGAACCGCGATCTGGAAATGCTTCTCGAGCAGGTAGGGGCCATGGACACCTTTGGTCTCGATAACGGAAGCGACAAGGAATTTCTCGAGTCCTTTTTGGAGGCTCGAGCGGCGCTGGTGGCGGGGAGAATCGAGCTCACCCGGGAGGACCTGGCGGCCATCGAACGCCGGTTGCAGGCGATTCCTGAGGACAGCGCACTTTTGTTGGAGTTCGATCTGAAGCGGCAACGGCTCGACGACCACGTCGCCAATCTGAATTCGACCGTCGGGATGATGGAGTCGTTTGACCTAGACACCGCCGACTACCAACAGCTGATCTTCGAGGTGACCGGCGAGATCACGACAGGCGTGCTCAGTGGTGATGTCCTCGCCGGGCTCATGAGCACGTGGACCGGAAACGCAGTCGACTGGATCACCACCACCGGCCCAGGGCTCTTCTTCAAGCTCGTGCTCTTCCTTTTGATTCTCCTGGTCTTCCGTATTCTCTCGCGCGTATCCCGAAAGGTGGTGCGAAAGGCCATACAGGCATCGACCCTCAAGGTGTCGCAGCTGCTCGAACGGACCGCGCTGTCGGTCACCGGCGCCGCCGTCATGATCCTCGGGATACTGGTAGCGTTGTCGCAGCTCGGCTTTGAGGTGGGTCCGTTACTCGCCGGCCTCGGCGTTGCTGGTTTCATTATCGGTTTCGCCCTCCAGGACACTCTGGGCAACTTCGCGGCCGGGGTCATGATCCTGCTCTACCGTCCCTACGATGTGGGCGATCTGGTCGAGGTTGCGGGCGGGATGGGCAAGGTCAACGAAATGAGCCTGGTGGCTACCACCATTCTCACGTTGGACCACCAGACGCTGGTCGTTCCCAACAGCAAGATCTGGGGCGATGTGATCAAAAACGTCACCGCTCAGAAGGAACGTCGCGTCGATATGGTTTTCGGGATCTCGTACTCGGACGACATCCCGCACGCCGAACGGGTACTCGCGGAGATTCTCGGGAACCACGACAAAGTGCTTGAAGATCCGGAGCCGATTGTCAGGCTTCACAACCTCGGCGAATCGTCGGTCGACTTTATCGTCCGGCCGTGGGTCGCGACCGAGGACTACTGGGAGGTCTACTGGGACGTCACCCGCGAGGTCAAGATCCGCTTCGATGCCGAGGGGATCTCGATTCCCTTCCCGCAGCGGGACGTGCACGTGTTCGAGGAGAAGGTCGCGGACGGTCCTTGATTCTGGGATGGCGGGTGGGCGGCAGACCTCAGCTGTAGATATCCGCCTCGAGACCGATATCGGCGATCGCTTCTCGGACGATGTCGGCCGGAAAACCGCAGTGGTCCTCGATGGCCTCGACGAGTTGCTTCTTGTCGGCCAGTTGGGTGGTGGAGGAGGCGCTCGGGGTTGACTCGGTGAGGGTGAAGTTGTGGATCCTGACAGAGCGATTGAGGAAAAACCGTTCAACAATGACGACATTCATGAACGTTGCCGCATTGCTGTAGGAGTGCTGGATAACCTCAGCGAAGTGGTCGATCTCGCGCGGCTCGGGCTTGGCGATGTAGCCGTGAATGAGTTCGCCGTCGCGAACTTGATCCATCCTTGATCGACCCTGCTCATCCTGCGGGTGGATTACATACAGGTTCCTGCCGAAGACGATCTCATGCTTCTTTTCGAGGTCGCGTGCCATCGGCTCGAAAAATGGCGCTCCGTAGCCGACGTCAACCAGGTACTCGCGCCCCTCGAGACGGACCTTTGAAACGATGTGCACGTCAGGTCTGGTCATGTCGGCGCCGCAGAGACTGACGTCGTAGCCACAGTGGTTTAGGAGCTCAGCGAAGTAGGGGTTGTTGGCGTAGCACGTGCCGCCGAAATGAAAGTGTTCGATGCCGTCGAGGTGCGCCTCGAGGCTCGGGATGAATGAGGCGTTCTGCGTTTTCTTGAGATAGAGCTTCGAAATGTTTTCGAAAGGAACCCGGATCAGTTGGGCGCGAACCAATCGACGTAGATGGTCGAGGGATGGTGGTCGGGGCTCGACCGCGAGAATCGAGAGGTATCGTTCGAAGGTCTCAGCGATCGTCACAATCGGAATTTCCCCCAGTTGGCAGAGTATATCGATCAGTTCATGACTGAGAGCTGTGACAGGATGACTGAAGGGGGAACCATGCAGTACACCATCCACGGCGAGCTGGCGCAGGTTGCGAATTTGACGTTGGAGAATGGCGAGACCTGTTGGGCGAGCAAAGGCTCCATCGTCGCCATGGATCCCGGCCTCGGCTGGACCCTCAAGGTCCCTGGCGGGGCGAGTGGAGCGGCACGTCGGATGATGTCGGGCGAGGGCCTGGCTCTGACCTTCCTCGCAGCCACCGCCGACGGACAGCGCGCGACCCTGGCCGCCAACCAGCCGGGGAAGATCGTCGCCTGGAACCTTGACGATGGGCCGGTGATCACCACGCGTGGTTCGTTCGTCTCCGCTTTCGGGCCGAAGGTCGATATCGACGTCCGGGTCGCCAAGAGGGCCGGGGCGGCGTTCTTTGGCGGCGCCGGGCTCTTTTTGCAGCAGATTTCGGGCGCGGGCACGGTGTTGGTGCATGGCTCGGGCGATTTCATCGAGAGGAATCTTGTCAAGGGTGAGGCGTTGCTGGTTTCGACGGGCAGCCTCGCAGCCTTTGCCGAGTCGGTCGACTACGACATCCAGGGTGTGGCCGGCTGCCGGCGGATGGCCTTCGGCGGCGAGGGTCTCTTCATGACCCGGCTGACAGGGCCCGGTCGGGTACTGTTGCAGACCTTGAAGCGTGTGACGCCAGGCCCTCGGCGGGGCAATGGCTGATGCGCGGGGGTTACTGGACGTAGCCGAGAGCTTCGAGCGCCTCGAGGGTTTCGGGATCATTATCTTCGGGCGCGATCCTGCCGGCCGGGTAACGCAGAGTTTCGGCCTCGAGGGCTTCGAGCAGGCGTGCACGAAGGTCAGCCTCCGCAGGCGCCATGTTGAGCCGCTCGTCTGGGAGGCGAAAGAGCTGCTCGGAATCGGGCGTCCACAAGTACTTCCATAGCCGGTCGACGACACCGCGGGTCCGCGGATCGGTGGCCTGGGCGACGGGCTCGCCGACGACGCTGCGGATGATCCTGAGCCGAGCAGGTTTGCGGTTGGGGTTTGGGATCTCGGGTGCCCGGATCAGCACGATACGATCGCCTGCTTCGCTGAAATCGTCCTGAAGAGGGATACCGGCCAGGTTATCCGGCAATGGCAATGAGAGTTCCTGGAGCACTGTCGGGGTGATGTCGAGGTTGCTGACCCGGCGGTCCACTCTCAGGCCGGCGCCAACGCCGTTTGGATAGCGGACGATCAAGGGGACCCGGAGGGTGCCCTCGTAAAAACAATCCGCGTGCTCGAAGTGGTTTCCGTTTTCGAAACACTCGCCGTGGTCTGCCGTGACCACGACCATCGAAGCGCGTGAACCACGCAGCCGATCGAAGTTTTCCAGCAGTTTCCCGATCCAGAAATCTGTGTACTCCACCTCGCCGCGGTAATAGTCGAGAGCGATATCGAAAACATCTTTTGGGACATCCCCGTTGTTCAATTTTGCGGTGCGGTTGAGGGTCTTCCATCGGATCACGGGGATCTGGCGCTCGAGCTCGGGGTCGATCCCGCGGCGAAACTTTTTCGGGGGGTCGTATGGCTGGTGAGGATCGTAAACATGGACCCAGAGCAGGATCGGGTTTTCCGGATTGGCGTCGCCCAGCCAGTCGATTGCCCTCTCGACGACGATCTTTCCTCGAGGGCCCAAGGTCTTGTCCTTGGGGGCGGCAAATTCGACGAAACCCTGTGCGAGCCCAGATTTCTGGTTCAGAAATCGGATCCCGGTGAACCCGGCTGTCTGGTAGCCGGTGTCCCGCAATGTCTCGGCCAACGTGACCACGCCTTCGGGTAGGATCTGGTGGTTGGTGAGCACGCCGTGCTGATCCGGATAGAGACCGGTGAGGATCGAAGCGTGCGCAGGCCGGGTGAGCGGCATCGGAGTTGTCGCGGCCTCGTAAAGTACGCCCTCGCCGGCGAGACGCGCGATATTCGGGGTCAGGGTGTCGGTGGCTCCGTAGGGCTCGAGCGAGTCGGCACGAAGGGTGTCGATTGTGATGAGCAGAATGTCGGGTCGTTGCGGCATGCTTTCTGACCCGCAGTGGAAATTGAGCAGAATCGTGACCGCTACGACCGCCCTGCCACAGAAGTTTCGAGTCAACATCCCGGTTCTCCGTTATTGAACGTATCCGAGGGCCTCGAGCATTTCGAGAGTTGCCGCGTCTTCAGCTTCTGATGCTGGAACTCCAGCCGGATAACGGCCCTGTTCGGCCTCGATGGCTTTCAACATCTCTTCGAGGGTATCCGGATTGGTGTCCGCCCGGTTTCTGGCCTCGTCGGGAAGGCGGAAGAGTTGCTCTGAGCCCGGCGCACCGAGGTACTTCCACCACCGACTGACCAGCCCCCGGGTGCGTGAGTCGGTGCGCTCGGCGACAGGCTCCTGGGCCACGCTCTGGATAACCCTCCGGCGGGGGATGACCTTGTCCGGGTAACGGACCTTTGGTGGGCGGATGAGGATGCACCGTTCACGGGGACTGTCCAACACCTCTTGCAGCGGTCGCCCGGGTATGTCCTCCGGCACAGTCAGTCCAAGCTCCGACAACACTGTTGGTGAGACGTCGAGATTGCTGACCCGGTGTTCGACCCCGAGCCCGGCGCCGACCCCACCGGGATAACGGACGATCAAGGGCACCCGGATCGTCCCCTCCCAGAGGCAGTCCTGATGGGTGA
>Ga0316190_10000756_pt1 | contig 22828 bp, 21 predicted proteins | sample Eddworburrow2_MG_FD_204929 | JGI IMG/M metagenome (GOLD analysis project Ga0316190, IMG submission 204929) | Coastal sediment microbial communities from Maine, United States - Eddy worm burrow 2 | ecosystem: Environmental > Aquatic > Marine > Coastal > Sediment | place: USA: Maine | collected... | reverse complement strand
AGCCTGCGAGCATCGAAGCTTCGTCGGTAAGAATGTCCCCGAACATGTTCTCGGTCACCATCACGTCGAAGTCCGCCGGGCGGCTCAGCAAATGCATGGCCGCGGCGTCGACCAGCAGGGTCTCGAGCTCGATGTCCGGGTATTCATCCGCCATCAGGCGGTCGGTAACGTCTCGCCACAGCCTGGAGGTTTCGAGGACGTTCGCCTTGTCGACCGAGCACAGCTTGCTGCGGCGGTCAGCCGCAAGCTGCGCGGCGACGCGCACGATGCGCTCGATTTCGTGAGTGTGATACCGGCACAGGTCGCTCGCCGAAAATTCGTCGCGGGTCTTCTCCCCGAAATAGATGCCGCCGGTGAGCTCCCGTACGACCATGATATCCACGCCCTCGAGAATCTCTGCGCGCAGCGGCGATGCGCCGGCGAGCTCCGGGTAGATCGTGACCGGCCGCAGGTTCGCGAAGACGCCGAGTACCGAGCGCAGCCCGAGCAGGCCCTGTTCCGGCCGCACCGCTGCGTTGGGATCCGACCATTTCGGCCCGCCGACGGCGCCGAGGAGCACCGCGTGGCTCTCCTTGCAGCTTGATACGGTGCCGGCGGGCAGGGGCTCGCCGACCGCGTCTATCGCCGCGCCGCCGATCAGCTGCTCAGTGAATTCGAAACGATGCCCGTGACGCTCGCCGATTCTCTCCAGCACCGCGCGCCCGGCCGCCGCCACCTCTGGCCCGATGCCATCGCCGGCGAGCAGTGTGATCAGGGCTTCCACGAACGTGTCTCCTCGAATGTCGCGATTGCGTCCGACTGTTGCAGCAGGTAGCCGAGCTGGTCGATACCCTGGGTGAGGCAGTAGCGCGCGAAGGCATCGATCGGGTACTCGACGACGCGACCGTCGGGCAGCTCCAACTGCGAGGCCTCGACGTCGACGCGCAGTTCTACGCCCGGGTTGGCCAGGAGCCACTCATGAGTATCCTTATCAACTATGATCGGCAATAGACCGTTTTTTAAGGAATTATTTCTGAAAATATCGGCGAATTCGGTCGAGATTACCGCCTTGAAACCGTAGTCGAGCAAGGCCCAGGGCGCGTGCTCCCGGGACGAGCCGCAGCCGAAGTTGTTGCCGGCCACGAGGATTTCGCAGTCCCGCATGGCGGGATCGTTGAGCGGAAAATCTGCACGCTCCGCGCCGTCCCGATCGTAGCGCAGGTCCTGGAACAGCGCCTCGCCGAGGCCTTCGCGGGTCGTCGTCGTGAGAAAGCGCGCCGGGATTATCTGGTCGGTGTCGATGTCGCGAATCGGCAGGATGACCGTCCGTGAGCGCAGGGTAGTCAGTGCTTCCATGGCCGGCCTCTCAGGTGAGCTTGCGGGGATCGGTGACGCGGCCCATGACCGCGGAGGCCGCCGCCGTCGCCGGGCTGGCGAGCACGGTGCGTGCGCCGATGCCCTGGCGTCCCTCGAAATTGCGGTTGCTGGTGCTGACGCTGAGCTGGCCGGACGGCACCGTGTCGCCGTTCATGCCCAGGCACATCGAGCAGCCGGACTCACGCCATTCCGCACCTGCATCGGCAAATATCCGGTGCAGGCCGAGTGCTTCCGCCTGCCGCTTGACCTGCTGTGAGCCGGGCACAACCAGCATGCGGACGCCGTCCGCTACCTTGCGGCCCTCGAGGACTGCGGCAGCCTGCTGCAGGTCCGACAACCGGCCGTTGGTGCAGCTGCCCACGAACACCACGTCGACGGGATTCTCCGACATCGGCTTGCCGGGGGTGACCTGCATGTACTCGAGCGCCTTCCGGAAGCTGGCGTCATGCGCATCGGGCACCGGGTCGTTGACACCGACGACCATGCCGGGATTGGTGCCGAAGGTCACCATGGGCTGCAGCGCGGCCGCATCGATCGACACGGACTTGTCGAAGCGCGCGTCGCTGTCGCTGCAGAGGCTGCGCCAGCGATTCACGGCCGCGTCCCAGGCGTCGCCCTGCGGCACCCGCGGACGGCCGGCAAGGTAGTCGAAGGTCGTATCGTCCGGGCCGATGAGGCCGGCCCGTGCGCCGGCTTCGATCGACATGTTGCAGATGGTCATGCGCGACTCCATGTCGAGCGCCCGAATGGCCTCGCCCCGGTACTCGATGACGTGCCCGGTACCGCCGTCGACGCCGATCTCGCCGATGATGGCGAGGATGACGTCCTTGGCGGTGACGCCCGCCGGCAGGCGCCCGGCAACGTTGACGGCGAGCGACTTCGGCTTGCGTTGCAGCAGGCACTGCGTGGCCAGCACGTGCCCGACTTCCGTGGTGCCGATGCCGAAGGCGAGGGCGCCGAACGCCCCGTGGGTACTCGTGTGGCTGTCGCCGCAGACAATGGTCTTGCCCGGCTGGCTCGCGCCCAGTTCCGGCCCGATGACGTGCACGATGCCGCGATGGTCGCTGCCGAAGCCGTAGAGGTCGATACCGAAGTCGCGGCAGTTCTCTTCCATCTGCCGGATCTGGTTGGCCGCGCTTTCGCCGACCACGGCGAGATCGCGGAAGCTGGTGACCGGCATCGTCGGTGTCGAGTGGTCCATGGTGGCGAGCGTCAGGTCCGGCCGCCTGACGGCGAGGCCGCGCTCCCTGAGAAGCGAAAACGCCTGCGGTGTCGTCACTTCATGAATAAGGTGCAGGTCGATGTAGAGAACGGCCGGTGTTTCCGGCGTTTCCGGCACCACGACGTGTTCGGCCCATACTTTTTCGAAGAGCGTTCTGTCGTCCGGCACGGCCATCGGTCCCCGAGGGTCAGATCGTTGCGCGAGAGGCACTGCCCGGGCCGGAGCGCGGTGCTGCGTCGCTTTCCTGCCGGCGCAATACCCGGTTGATCACTTCGAGATACGCGCGCGCACCGGCCTCTACGATATCCACGCTGGTGCCGTGCCCGCGATAGCTCGCGCCGTCGTGCTCCACCGTGACCGTGACTTCACCCTGCGCGTCTTCGCCCACGGACGTGCTGTGCACCTCGAAATTGCGCAACACGAGTTCGACGCCCGTGGCTTTTTCGAGGGCGAGAAAGCACGCCGCAATCGGACCGTCGCCCTGAGCTTCGCCGTTACTTTCGTCGCCGCTTTCGCCCCGCAAGGTCACGCCGGCCTGCGCGTCCTCACCCGTGCGCGTGTTGACCTGCAGGGACGCCAGCAGCCACGGGCCCGGCGACATGCTGTCGGCATTCATTATGATGGCCTCGATGTCGCTGTCGTACACGTCCTTCTTGCGGTCGGCCAGCTTCTTGAACTCCTGGAACGCACGATTGGTTTCGAATTCGTCAAGATCGAAACCCAGCTCGCGCACGCGGTCGCGAAATGCGTGCCGGCCGCTGTGTTTGCCGAGAACCAGGTTCGAACGGCTGATGCCCACGTCCTCCGGCCTCATGATCTCGTAAGTGGAGGCGTGCTGCAGCATGCCGTGCTGGTGGATACCGGCCTCGTGCGCGAACGCGTTTTCGCCGACGATGGCCTTGTTGCGCGGCACGTGCATGCCCGTGATGCTCGACACCAGCCTGGACGTCGGGTAGAGCCGCGCAGTGTCGATCCCGGTGTCGAGGTCGAAAAACTCGGCGCGGGTCTTCAGCGCCATGACGACCTCCTCGAGGCTACAGTTGCCGGCGCGCTCCCCGATGCCGTTGATCGTGCATTCGATCTGCCGCGCACCCGCGCCCACCGCGGCGAGGCTGTTGGCCACGGCCATGCCGAGGTCGTTGTGACAGTGTACCGACAGCGTGATGTCGTCGATGCCCGCAACGTGCTCCTTGAGGTAGCGGAACAGGCGGTCGAACTCTGCCGGTACCGTGTACCCGACCGTGTCCGGAATGTTCACCGTCGTCGCGCCGGCTTCGATCGCGGCGGACACGACCTCCGCGAGATACGACAGCTCGGTCCGCGATGCATCCTCGGGCGAGAACTCGACATCGTCGCAGAGTTCGCGTGCCATGCTGACCGCACCGACTGCGCTCTTGATGATTTCTTCCTTGGCCATTTTCAGCTTGTGCTCGCGGTGGATGGCGCTGGTTGCCACGAACACATGGATACGGTGCCGCTCCGATCCCCTGACGGCCGCATGCACCTTCTCGATGTCGTTCGGATTGCAGCGGGCGAGGCCGCAGATCACCGGTCCGAGATTTTCGTCAGCGATTGCCTTCACGGACTCGAAGTCGCCCGGCGAGGCCGCCGGAAAGCCGGCTTCGATAATGTCCACGTTCAGTTCCGTCAGCGCCTTCGCGACGCGCAGCTTCTCCCGCAGGGTCATGCTGCAGCCAGGCGCCTGTTCACCGTCGCGCAACGTCGTATCAAAAATGCGAACTCGCTCAGCAGACATGTGTGCTTCCTCCGGCGATCTCTCGATTCAGTCTATTCTTCGAGCCAGTCCATGCGGCCGCGCAGCTCCGCGCCGACTTTCTCGATCGGGTGTTCGAGGTCGGCTTTCATCATGCGCTTGAATTCCGGCATGCCCGCCTCGTTTTCGGCGATCCAGTTACGTGCGAACGTGCCGTCCTGAATGTCGTCGAGGACCGCTTTCATCTGCTTGCGCGAGTTTGCGTCCACCACGCGCGGGCCGCTGACCATGTCGCCGTACGCGGCCGTGTCGCTGATGAACTTGTGCATTTTGCGAAGGCCGCCCTCGTGCAGCAGGTCGACGATAAGTTTGAGCTCGTGCATGACTTCGTAATACGCCACTTCCGGCTGGTACCCGGCTTCGACGAGCGTCTCGAAGCCGGCGACGATCAGTTCGGTCGCACCGCCGCAGAGGACGGCCTGTTCGCCGAAAAGGTCCGTCTCGGTTTCCTCGGCGAACGTGGTCTCGATGACCCCGGCCCGGGCGCCGCCGATACCGGCGGCATACGCCAGGGCGAGCTTGAGCGCATTGCCGGTGGCGTCCTGGTGGACAGCGACGAGGCAGGGCACGCCGTGACCTTCTTCATACTGGCGCCGTACGAGTCCGCCGGGACCTTTCGGCGCGATCAGCACGACGTCAAGATCGTCGCGCGGCTCGACCTGCCCGAAATGGACCGCAAAGCCGTGGGCGAACAGGAGCGCCGCACCTTCGGGAATAGCGTCGGCAACGGCCGCGTAGAGGCTTTTCTGGACCATGTCGGGCGTCAGGAACGCCACGATCGCGGCATCGCGCACCGCCTCGGCGGGCTCCATCACCGAGAGCCCATCGGCTTCCGCCTGCTTCCAGCTGGCGCCATCGGGGCGCAGCCCCATCACGACATTGAACCCGCTGTCCTTGAGATTCAGCGCGTGCGCGCGCCCCTGGCTGCCATAGCCCAGTACCGTTACCTGACGATCGTCCAGGCACGTGGCGTCGACATCCGCTTCTGAATACATCTTCATGGTTTGCTTTCCTTAGAACTCTTGCCAGTCAAAAAAAACCCCACAATCCGTCGCGGATGCGGGGCTTACGTTTTCCGTTGTCAGGATACGCGCTACCCGCCATGTCTCCTCGTAAGAAGAAGCACGAGCGAACGCAGCGAACCTGACAGTTCGCCCCGGGCAATCCGGCGTGCGCGCAAAATAATCATGCAGCGCATCATGTTGCAAGCCCTGATCGATGTCAACTTTCGTAAATTCAGTTACTTGTGTTACTAAAGTCTCCCGCCGGCCGTCGCCCACCCGGGTTTTTTTCGAGGCGGCCGAGCACTCGTCCACACGGTAATCGATGCTTCACGGCAAGGTCGTCAAAACGGCGTCCAGGGGCGCCCGGGCTTTATGTTGCGCTCAGGCTGGCGATCCACGAGTCTTATGTTATTCTTGGCGCCCGGAGCTTCAGGACCTGAAGTGATAAAGGAAATAATACACGGGGAAGCCGGCGGACAGCGCGCCGGAGGGCCAACAACGAGCAAAGAACATAAAGGTCCAGGATTTAATCGCCGCGGCGAAGGTGGAGAGGGCCGCGAGCGCAGGCAGGATCGCATCAGTCGATGCCTGCTTTTATTTGTGCATGTATTCAGCGGATACGTTGCATCCCTCTCCAAAAATACTAGACAAAAACGACCTTTAAGGAGCGTCCATGAAACGGTGCATAAATAGCAGCCGGCCCGTGACTCTTGCAGTACTTGCAACTGCAGTCGTCACCCTCTCCGGCAGCGTTTTCGCCCAATCCGTCGATCAGGTCTTGCAGGCTGAGCTGCGGCGGTTAAACCTGGCTCAGCAATCTCAGGAGCGGATCAACGAAGTCGTTGAGGGTACCCGTTCGCTGGAAGACCAGTACCGGGCAATAAATAAAGAAATCGACGGCCTCAGGGTCTACAACCGCCTCATGACGGCGCAGACCGAGGGCCAGAAGGCGGTCCTCGAGGACATCGCGCTGTCCATGGACCAGGTCGATGTCATCAACCGCCAGATCTTCCCGCTGATGGAGCGCATGATCGACGGCCTCGAGCAATCCATCGCGCTGGACGTTCCGTTCCTCATGGAAGAACGGACCGAGCGCGTGGAAAACCTCAAGGACATCATGGAGCGTTCCGATGTCAGCGTTGCGGAAAAATTCCGCAAGGTCATGGAGGCGTTCCAGATCGAAATGGACTTCGGCAGCACCATCGAGCCGTACAAGCAATCGCTCACGCTCGAGGACGGCACGACCCGCGACTACAACATGCTGCGCATCGGCCGTGTCGGTCTGTACTTCCAGTCCGAGAACACCAACATTACCGGCCGCTGGGATAACGAAGCCCGCCAGTGGGTGCTCGACAACAGCGCGCGCAACGAGGTCCGCAAGGGCTTGCGCATTGCCAATCAGTTGATTGCACCGGAACTGATCCTGGTACCTGTCAGCGCTCCGACGGAGGCACAATAATGAAACGCATAACAACAATTATTGCCGCGGGGCTGCTGGTGTTAGGAGCCGGAGGCGCTCAGGCGCAGGACGATGCGCGCAGCATGCAGCAGCTCCTCGAGCTGATTCAGCAAGGCCAGGCGCGTGATTCCCAGGAAGCGCGCCAGCGTGAAGCCGAATTCGCACGCCGCAAGAACGAGCAGCAGAACCTGCTCAACCAGGCGCGCGCCGAGCGCAACCGCCAGGAGCGTGAGAGTGAGCGGCTCGAGCAGCTGTTCGAAGATCAGCAGGCGGAGATCGTTGCCGCTCGTGCGGCCCTCGACGAGCGCCTCGGCGCACTCAAAGAGCTGTTCGGTGTCCTGCAGACGGTCGCGGGCGATGCCCAGGGCCGTTTCGCCAATTCGCTGACCAACATTCAGTACCCGGACCGCGAGGAGTTCCTGGTCGAGCTCGGCAGCAAGATGGCGGGCGCGAATTCGCTGGCGTCGATCGAGGATATCGAGCAACTCTGGTTCGAACTGCAACGTCAGATCACGGAAACCGGCAAGGTCGTGCGCTTCGAGCAAACGGTAACGCTCGCTAGTGGCGAAGAAACGCAGATGTCGGTCGCCCGTGTCGGCGCGTTCAACCTCGCGGGCCCGGTAGGCTACCTGCAGTACGACCCGAGCACCACGCGTGTCAGCGAATTGCAGCGGCAGCCTGATCAGTCGCGCTATACCAATTCCGCCAAGGAACTCGCAGCGGCTCAGGAATCGCCCGTAACCTTCGGCGTCGACATCACCCGTGGTGGCATCCTGGCGCTGCTCGTCGAATCTCCGACGATCCAGGATCGCATCAACCAGGGCGGTATCGTGGGCTACTGCATCATCGGCCTCGGCATCATCGGCCTGCTGATCGCAATCGTGCGCTTTATCGGTCTCACCAACGATAGTCGCAAGGTTGCCGCGCAGCTCAAGCGCGATTCGGCGAGCACGGACAACCCGCTCGGCCGGGTGCTGGCTGCTTACGAGAGCAACAGGGATGCGGACACCGAAACCATCGAGCTGAAACTCAGCGAGGCGGCCTTGAAGGAGATGCCGCGCCTTACCAAGGGCCTCCTGTTCATCAAGGTCATCTCCGTGGTGGCGCCGCTCATGGGTCTGCTCGGTACCGTTACCGGCATGATCAAGACCTTCCAGGTCATCACGCTCTACGGCGCCGGTGATCCGAAGATGATGGCGGGCGGTATTTCGCAGGCGCTCATGACGACGGTGCTCGGCCTGGTGGTTGCGATCCCGATGGTACTGCTACACACCATCGTCAGCGGTCAGAGCCGCAAGGTCATCAATATTCTCCAGTCGCAGAGCGCAGGGCTCGTCGCCCAGCATTCAGAGGCAAAGCACTAGGAGAGAGTCCATGCTCTGGCTAACTGACAGTTTCGAGGCCATCCGCGACTTCATGGAGCTCGGTGGTCCCGTATTAAGGTGGATAGCCGTCGTAATCTTTCTGATGTGGGTTCTCATCGTGGAGCGGATGCTTTACTTCCGCACCTCGATGAGGGCCTTCGCCCAGAAGATCCACGATGATTGGGAGTCGCGGCCGGAACGCCGCTCCTGGAACGCGCACCAGATACGCGAGTTGCTGATTTCGCAGTTCAGTATCGACACCAACCGGAATATCCCGATGATCCAGACGCTCGTGGCGCTGTGCCCGTTACTCGGGCTGCTCGGCACCGTGACCGGAATGATCAGCGTATTCCAGGTAATGGCAGTATCGGGTTCCGGCAACGTCCGGGCCATGGCCGCCGGTGTGTCGCAGGCGACGATTCCGACAATGGCGGGAATGGTGGGTGCACTGTCGGGCGTGTTGCTGGTCACGATACTCAGCCGCCGCGCCCAGCATGAAGTGCACTTCCTGGAAGACTCGCTGACGATGGATCACTAGAGGAAATCGACAATGCGCAAACATGATTTTTCATTTGGCGCCGGCGAAGAGGAAGAGAATGAAATCAACCTGACGCCGATGCTCGATGTCGTATTCATCATGCTGATCTTCTTCATTGTCACGGCATCGTTCATCAAGGAAGCGGGCATCGACGTCAACCGGCCGGACGCTCCGGTTACGGAGACCAAGCCCGAGGACGCGAACATACTCGTGGTGATCACGGCGGACGATCAGATCTTCATCGATCGCCGCCTGATCGATCCGCGCGCGGTCCGCGCCAATATCGAGCGCCTGCATGCCGAGAACCCTGAAGGTTCGGTTGTAATCCAGGCCAGCAAGAAGTCGACGAACAAGATGCTCGTGTGGGTCATGGACGCGTCTCGCCAGGCGGGCGTCTATAATATTTCGCTCGCGGGCAGTTCGGCTTGACCGGCTGACGGCCCGGCATATCAATAAAGGACAAGGCCATGCGTAAAAACAAGATGTTTGGCGCGGAAGAGGAAGAGAACGAGATTAACCTCACGCCCATGCTGGACGTGGTCTTCATCATGCTCATCTTCTTCATCGTAACGGCGTCGTTCATCAAGGAATCCGGTATCGATGTTGATCGCCCGGACGCACCATCGGCCGATTCGCAGGACGATGCAGCCATCCTCATAGCGATCAGCGCTAACGACGAGATCTGGATTGATCGGCGAGAGACGGAGCCCAACGCGGTCCGAGGCATGATAGAACGGCTCCACGCCGAGAATCCGAAGGGATCGATCGTCATCCAGGCCGATGAGGAATCGACCAACGAGATGCTGGTCGTGGTGATGGAGGCCGCCAAGCAGGCCGGCGTGACCAACGTGGCGATTGCCGCGTTGAAGGATTAGGAACAAAACGGGCAGGCAGCGGGTCCCATAAAGAGGAGAGTTGAACGATGTATGGCCGATACGCATTTTCGATCGTGATCGGAGTCGTGGTTACGTTGAGCCTGTTGTTTCTCATGCAGGTCCTCATTGCCACGGGCAAACAGGCGCTGACCAAACCCAGGGATCGCGCCAAGCTCGAGTTCGTCCGTGTGAAACGCAACGAGGCACTGAACACCGAAGACTTCACGCCCGAGAAGCCGCCCAAGCCACCAGAGACGCCACCCGAGACGCCGCCGCAGGACATGGACAACATCGACCCGTCAGCACCGACCATCAATGTCGCGCCGCCGCAGGTGGCGTCAGAGACGTCCATTGGCGGTCCCGGCGGCATGAACATTGCCGAAGGCGATTACCTGCCGATCGTACGTGTCGCACCGGTGTACCCGGCCAGGGCATTGTCCAGGGGACTGGAAGGCTACGTCGACATGTCGTTTACCGTGACGACCACCGGAACCGTCGAGGATCCGGTCGTCATGTTCTCGACCAGCAGCCTGTTCGAACGCGCGGCCATAAGGGCGGTTCTCAAGTTCAAATACAAGCCGCGAGTCGTGGACGGCGTGCCGGTGAGAGTGCCCAACGTCAAAACACGTATCACGTTCAAGATCGAGGAATAGAGATCATCGAATACCTGGCGGGATCAAACGACCAATAGGAACAAGTTCGCTATGAGCATATTGAGCCGAATTAGCCCGAAGATCAGTCTCGCTGTAATTGCGACGGTGCTTGCTTCAGGCGGTGCATTCGCACAGGACGACGAGCGCGCGGAACGCGATGCGCAGAAGACCAAGCAGGCCCAGGCGGTCAGCAAAGAGGTCTATGACAAGATCCAGAAAGCGCAGGAGCAGGTTGACGCGAAAGACTACCAGGGCGCCCTGCGGGCTTTGAACAGCCTCTACGATCCCGACAAGCTGACCGAGTACGAGCAGGCCAACGTCCTCAACTACATAGGCTTCGTGTACTACAACATGGAAGACATTCCGAACGCGATCCGAACCTACGAGAAGATGGTCGCGATTCCGAGTCTCGAGCCGCAGATGGGCAAACAGACGATGTACACGCTGGCCCAGCTCTATACGATGGAAGAGAACTACCAGAAAGCGCTGCAGACGATCGACCGGTGGTTCGCGCTGGAGAGCAATCCCGCGCCCGAGCCTTTTATCCTCAAGGCGCAGAACCTGTACCAGCTGCAGCGGTACCAGGAGATGATCGAGCCGATCAAGAACGCCATGCGCGTCGCGCGCGAACGGGACAAACCCGTCAAGGAAGACTGGTACGTACTGCTGAACTTCGCCTATTTCCAGGACGAGGAGTACCGCGAGGTTCGCGATATCCAGAAGATCCTGCTCACGAACTGGCCGAAAAAACGCTACTGGTTCTCGCTCGCCGGCGCCTACACCGAGCTTGGCGAAGACAATAATCTGATTGCCTCATACGGCGCGGCGCACGACCAGGGAATGCTCGAAAAGGAATCCGAGCTCGTGACCATGGCGCAGCTCTACATGCAGGCCGAAGTACCGTACAAGGCCGCGAAGTTGCTCGAAAAGGAAATGGAGTCGGGCCGGGTTACGAAGAACGCGAAGAACTACCGGCTGTTGTCGCAGGCATGGATGCTGTCACAGGAAGACGAGCGTGCCATACCGGCGCTACAGCAGGCCGCGAAAATGAGCGACGATGGCGAACTCGACGTGCGCCTGGGCAATACCTACCTCAACCTCGCTGAATACGACGAATGCATCGATGCCGTCCAGACCGGTTTGCGTAAAGGCGGTCTGAAGAACCCGGACAATGCACAGATATCGCTCGGCATGTGCCTCTACAACAAGCGCCGTTACCAGGCGGCCATCGAGGCGTTCCGAGATGCATCGAAGGCGCCGCGTTCGCGCAAGATCGCCCAGCAGTGGATAACGGTGATCAACGCCGACGTCGAACGCAACGAGCAGATTCGCCTCGCACAGGAAGCGGCAAACAAGAAACGCAAGGAAGTCGAAGCCCGCCGCAAGCAGGCTGACCGCGCCTGACGCATTTACTGCGCCGTTTCAGCTCCTTGATTGACCAGGGGCGTTGACCTCCGCAGGTCAACGCCCCTATAGTTCGCGGCTTTGAAAAACGGATAGTAGAGCCCGATGCCAAGGATCACGTACATCTCCCCCGACGGCACCCGCAAGGAAGTCGACGTCGAAAACGGCTACTCCGTCATGGAAGGCGCCATCAACAACAACGTTGCCGGCATCGTTGCCGAGTGCGGCGGGGCGTGCGCCTGCGCCACCTGCCACAGCTACATCGACGAAGCCTGGCTGGACAAGATCCCTCCGATGGACGACATGGAAGACAGCATGCTCGATGCGGCCTACGGACGTAAACCCAACAGCCGCCTGACGTGCCAGATCGAGGTCAACGACAGCCTCGACGGCCTCGTCGTTCATGTCGCCGAAAACGACTACTAGATAGCTGTAGGAGCGTGCCCTGGCGCGCGATCGATGCTGGATCGCGGTTCGAGAACCGCTCCTACAACCCCGAAGCCAGTAATCCTGCTACTACCGCAAGCCCGTCTCGAGGCGGGCGATCACCATGCGCTGGATCTCGCTGGTGCCCTCGTAGATCTCGGTAATCTTCGCATCGCGAAAATAGCGTTCGAGAGGCAGTTCCTTGCTGTATCCCATGCCACCGTGGATCTGGATGGCCTGGTGCGTGACCCACATCGCGGTTTCCGACGCAAACAGCTTGGCCATGCTGGCATTCAGCGTGTTCTTCTGGCCGGTTTTCCTGCATTCGGCTTTCGCCCACGCCGCCTGCATCACGAGCAGCCGCGACGCTTCGATGCGCATGCGCATGTCGGCAAGCTTGTTCTGAATCGACTGGAAGCTGCCGATAGCAGAACCGAACGCCTTGCGTTCCCGCGAGTATTCCAGCGACGCCTCGTAGGCGGCCCGCGCGATGCCGAGCGACTGCGCCGCAACGCCGACGCGCCCGGCATCCAGCACCATCATGGCAATCTTGAATCCCTGGCCCTCGTCACCGATGCGGTCCTCGACTGGGCAGCGGTAGTCTTCGAGTTCGATCTCGCAGGTTGCCGATGCGCGGATGCCGAGTTTCGGTTCCAGTTTGCCGCGGTGATAGCCGTCGGCTTCCGCGTCGACGATAAAGGCACTGATCCCGGCCTGTTTGCCGTCAGCACCCACGGTCTGCGCAAACAGCACGACGTATTTCGCAACCGGCCCGGATGTGATCCAGGACTTCTTGCCGTTGATCGTGTAATAGCTGCCATCGTCGGACAGCACGGCTTTCGCACGCATGGAACCGGCGTCGGACCCCGATTGCGGTTCGGTCAGGGCGTACGCGCCATTGACTTCGCCGGACGCGACCGGGACCAGGTATTTCTGCTTCTGCTCCTCAGTGCCGAATTCGAGTAACGGCACGCCGAACAATGAATTGTTGACCGAGACGATGGTTCCGTGGGCCGCATCCGCCGCGGATATTTCTTCCATGACCAGGGCGTAGCTGATCGGGTCGAGGCCCGAGCCACCGTACTCCTCGGGAATCTCGATGCCCATGAAACCGAGTTCTGCGGCAGCCTTGATCGTTGCGGCCGGGAACTCGCCGCTATGATCGAAATCGGCCGCAACCGGGGCAATCTCTTTCTGCGCGAATTCGCGCGCCGCGTCGCGAATCATCTGCTGATCTTCAGTGAGTGAAAAGTCCATATCTCCTCCTTAGGCAGCAGAGGATTATACGGTTTGGCGAGCGCCGGTGACATTGCGATCTACCGAAAACGTCCCGGGCGCATGACTACCGCAGTCGCAACGATTATCATTCCGGGCTCGAAACGGGGCGATCTGCGGCCCCGCCTTAGCAGCAAACCAGGAGAACTGAATGACCATTAAAGCGGGAGACAAGATGCCGAGCGGCACGTTCGGCGTTATGACCGACTCGGGTCCCGGCGCGATTTCCACCAATGACCTGTTTTCGGGCAAGAAAGTCGTGCTGGTTTCGGTGCCGGGGGCATTCACGCCCACCTGTTCAATGAATCACCTGCCCGGATTCGTCGATCATGCGGATGAAATCCTGGCGAAGGGCGTCGACACGATCGCCTGCATGGCGGTCAACGACGTGTTCGTCATGGACGCGTGGGGCAAGGATCGCGGCGTTGGCGACAAGGTCGTGATGCTTGCAGACGGCAACGGCGAGTACGCGCGCGCGCTCGGGCTCGAGATGGACGGCACCGGCTTCGGCATGGGTATGCGTGGCCAGCGCTTCGCGATCGTCGTCAACGACGGTACCGCGAGTCACGTGGCAGTTGAAGATCCCGGCAAGTTCGAAGTCAGCAAGGCCGAGGCTATCCTCGACGCGCTCTGACCAGTGTTATTGCGGCGCCCGCAAGGGCGCCGCTCCATCAATCGAGAGCGTCGGTCAGCTCGGGCACGATATTGAACAGGTCGCCCACGAGGCCGATGTCCGCCACCTCGAAAATCGGCGCTTCCTCGTCCTTGTTGATCGCGACGATCGTGCCGGCATCCTTGATCCCGGTGAGGTGCTGAATGGCGCCCGATATGCCGATCGCAATATACAGATCCGGCGCAATGATCCGGCCGGTCTGGCCCACCTGCATCTCGTTCGGCACGTAACCGGCGTCGACAGCGGCGCGCGAGGCACCGACGCCGGCGTCGAGTTTGTCGGCGAGCTTGTAGATCAGGTCGAAATTCTCCTCGCTGCCGAGGGCGCGGCCACCAGCCACCACGCGTGCGGCTGACTGCAAATCCGGCCGATCCGACTTGCCGGTCTCCACCGCGATAAAGCGCGTGTGATCCGGCACCTCCGCCGACATCTCCAGCGGCTCTACTGACGCCGAACTACCCGTGCCGACGGCACGATAAGACGCCGTCCGGATCGTGCCGACGACGGGGACACCGGCCGGGGCCTCGACAGTCACGACCGCGCTGCCGGCATAGATGGGACGTTTGAAGGTCCGCTCGCCCTCGACACTCATGATGTCGCTGATCTGGTTGACGCCGAGCAGGGCAGCGACGCGCGGCATCAGGTCCTTGCCGAACGTGGTGGACGGGCCGAGCACGTAGTCGTAGTCGCCGGCGAGCGCGACGATTTGCGGCGCCAGCGCCGCGGCCAGCGAACCCCGGTAGGCCTCGTTCTCGCTGCTGAGTACGCGACTGACCGACTCCAGGCTCGCTGCTTCGGCCGCGATGTCGCCCGCAGATTCCGCGAATACCGCGACATCGATCTCCGCGGAGTCGATTTCGGCCGCGCAGGCGATGCACTTGGCGGTGCTCGGGTTCAGGCTCGTGCCGTCATGCTCGGCAATTAACAATACCTTGGCCATTACACTAGTCCTTTATCTTTCAGGGCGCCGACAAGTGCGGCGACATCGTCGACCATGATGCCGCGCTCACGCGCAGCCGGCGGTTCGAAAGCGGTCTCCGCAATAGCCGGGCTGTCCGCAAGCGACAACTCGGACAGCGGTACCTGGTCCAGCGGTTTCTTTTTCGCCTTCATGATGTCGGGCAGCTTCACGTAGCGCGGCTCGTTGAGACGCAGGTCGGCGGTAACGACCGCGGGCAGGTCGACCTCGATGATGTCGAGGCCCGCGTCCACCTCACGGGTCACACGCACGCTGTCGCCGTTGAATTCGAGTTTCGATGCGAACGTCGCCTGCGGCCGTCCCCATAGCGCCGCCAGCATCGGCCCGGTCTGGGCATTGTCATTGTCGATCGCCTGTTTGCCGAGGATCACGAGTTCGGGGTTTTCGCGGTTGACGATCTCCAGCAGTGCCCGGGCGCAGCTCAGCGGATCCGGCATTTCGGACGTCTCCACCAGGATGGCGCGGTCAGCGCCCATTGCCAGCCCGGTACGAAGCTGCTGTTGTGCCTCCCCGGAGCCGATGGATACGACGACGATCTCGTTGGCTTCGCCACGTTCCTTGATCCGCAATGCTTCCTCGAGGGCGATTTCGTCGAACGGATTGATGCTCATCTTGACGCCGTCCGTTTCAACGCCGCTGCCGTCGCCCTTGACGCGTACGCGGACGTTGTAATCCACCACGCGCTTCAGGCCCACCAGAATCTTCTCCACCTGACTGTCTCCCTTGCTTCCGTATGCTCGCCGGGCAGGCGCCCGGCAGGCGGGATCGCTATTGTCTATGAGGGCAGCGGGGTGTACAAGGCGTGTACCTGTGAGATACGCGTATTGACACGTGAGCGGCCCGACACGAGAAACCCTGCTGACCAGCACGCAGGAACTGGCGGCCAGCGCTGGTGATCGGCAGCTGAGAATCCTCGACTGCCGCTTCGACCTCATGGCCCCGGAAGCGGGTCGCGCAGCCTGGCTCGAGGCGCACATTCCCGGCGCCGTCTATGCCGACCTGGACCGGGACCTGTCGGGTCCGGTTACCCCCGACAGCGGCCGACACCCGTTACCCCCGATCGAGCGCGCCTGCGAGACGTTTTCGAAGCTCGGCATTGATACGGATACGAGGGTCGTTGCCTACGACGACGCGAGCGGCGCAATCGCCTCCCGTGCCTGGTGGCTGCTGCGTTGGCTGGGGCACCGCAAGGTCTCGGTGCTGGACGGCGGGCTGCAGGCATGGCGCGCGGCAAACCTGCCGCTAGAGTCCGGATTGCAGGATGTCGCGGCGCGCCATTTCGAGGCAACTGCAGGGGCAGAGCGCGTGTTGACGTCGCAGGATATTGCCGCGACTATTGCGGCGAGCCGCGACTTCGTACTGATCGACGCGCGCGACGCCGCCCGGTTCAGGGGCGATGCGGAGCCCATCGACGCGAAGGCGGGCCACATCCCCGGCTCGAAAAACCTGCCCTATACCGAGTGCCTGCGCGAGGACGGGACCTGGCTGGACGCGGACTCGCTGCGCCGGCGTCTGCAGGCTCTCATCGGCGACGATGAGAGGGCGCCGTGGGGCGTCATGTGCGGTTCCGGGGTCACTGCCTGCCACCTGGCGCTTTCGGGGCTCCTGGCCGGTTACAGCGAGCCCGGCGTCTACGTGGGCTCGTGGAGCGAGTGGATCCGCGACCCCCGGCGGCCCATCGGCTGCGGCAGCGGACAATAGGTAGAATTGCGGCCGCGAAATCTGCGGAACCGGCGTAAACTTAACGCATCGAAAAGCCGTGGCGCGGCGGGGTTCGCGGACCCATGGGAACCTCGCGCGGGCGCACTCGTATTCCAGTTGGAAAAATAATTAAATGCTTTTCAAACAAATATTTGTGATTATTATTTCATGTGTTTTAGTAGCATGTGCGGGATCTTCCGAGCCTTCGCTCGGGGACGAGCCGGACACGCTGTCAGGCCGTTCGGATTGCATCTCGTCTGGGACTATCCGAGACTACCGGGTATTGGACGATGCCAACCTGGTAGTCACGGCAAACGGCAACAAGAATTATCATCTCACGCTCAGTCGCCGGGCGGTGGGTCTCAGGGCATCGTGGAAAATTGCATTCCGGTCCACCACCGGCCGGATTTGCGGCGGATTCGACGACATTCTCGTCGACGACGGCTTCGGCCCCGAGAGGATCCGCATAGCGTCGCTCAGGCAATTGACGCCCGAAGAATACGATGCATTACTGGTCAGGTTCGGCAAAAAGGAACCGGCCATCGAAAAAGCCCCGGCGACAGAGGATGTCGAGAGCGCCGAGGTGGAAGAGCTGGACTGACTTGCTTCGCAAACACACGGGCATGTTGGTCACGCAATCCGCAATCTCCGTGCGGACCCGCCCGGCCAGCCACACGGCTGGCCGGGGTTTTTATGCCCGGGGCTGACGCATGAGCGGGCCCCTGTCGGCAGTCCGGGTACTCGATCTTTCGCGAGTACTGGCCGGCCCGTGGGCCACCCAGTTGCTCGGCGATTACGGTGCCGACGTCGTCAAGATCGAGCGGCCCGGTACGGGCGACGATACCCGGCACTGGGGCCCACCCTGGCTGCAGGACCGGGCAGGCGCATCCGGACGTGAGTCCGCCTATTTTCTCGCCACGAATCGCAACAAGCGCTCGCTGACCATCGACCTGTCAGCCGCGTCCGGCCAGCAGCTGGTCCGCGAACTCGCCGCGGAAGCGGACGTGATCGTCGAGAACTTCAAGGCCGGAACGCTCGAACGCTGGGGCCTCGATCCCGAGCGACTCCGCGAGCAAAACCCCGGGTTGATCGCGTGCACGATCTCCGCATTTTCCCGGGACAGCTCGCGCGCCGGCGAACCGGGCTACGACGCGATGATCCAGGCGTCGGGCGGCCTGATGAGCATTACCGGCGGCTCCGCAGAAGAGGGCGGTGAGCCGCAGAAGGTCGGTGTCGCCATCGCGGACATCATGTGCGGCATGTACGCGGCCACGGCCATCATCGCCGCGCTGCACGAACGCTCGGCCAGCGGTCGCGGCCAGTCGATCGAAGTGCCGCTCTACGACAGCCAGGTCGCCTGGCTCGCGAACCAGGCCATGAATTTCCTGGTAGGCGGCGAGGTCCCGGGGCGCCTCGGCACGGCACATCCGAACATCGTCCCCTACCAGGCTTTCGGTACCGCGGACGGCCATATCATGGTCGCAGTCGGCAATGACCGCCAGTTCGCGGACTGCATTCGTGTTTGCGGCCTGCCCGAACTTGCCGGCGACCAGCGGTTCCGGCATAACGAGGATCGCCTCGCCAACCGGGCGGAACTCATTGCCCTCATGAGCGCGGCCCTCGCGGGAGAATCGTCGGCTCACTGGTTGGCTGAACTGGCAGCGGCCGGTGTGCCGTGCAGTCCGATCAACGACATCGGCGAGGTCTTCTCGGGCGGCTATGCACGTGAGAGCGGCCTCGTGCGGGCGGTGCCGCACCCCTACGATCCCGGCCTGCCGACGGTTGCCAATCCGGTGAAATTCTCCGCGGACGCCGTCAGCTACCGGGCAGGGCCGCCGCTGCTCGGGCAGCATTCCGGGGAAGTATTGGCGGACTGGTTAGGCTATTCTCCACAGACGATTTCTGAGCTCAGGAAAGCGGGAACGATTTGAACGTATCAACCCTGAATAAAGACCAGAGCAGCGGCGGAAACATCGGCGCGAGCAGCGCGCTCGGCGAGGTCAAATACGAGATCCGCGGCCAGCTCGCCAACCATGCGAACGAACTCGAAAAGCGCGGCTACGAGATCATTTCGCTGAATATCGGCAACCCGGGGCTGTTCGGCTTCAGAACGCCCGAGACCATGCGGCTCGCGATGATCGAGAACCTTGGCCAGGCCGAAGCCTACAGTCACCAGAAGGGCATCTTCCCCGCGCGCGAGGCGGTGGTTATGCAGCAACAAAACCGCGGCATCCACAACATCAGCGCGGACGAGGTGTTTATCGGCAACGGCGTCAGCGAACTCATCGACCTGTCGCTGCGAGCCCTGCTGAACCCTGGCGATGAAATCCTGGTGCCCAGCCCCGACTATCCGTTGTGGTCCGCCGCCGTCGTGCTGAACGGGGGCGTGCCCCGTTATTACGACTGCCTGCCGGAGAACGACTTCATGCCGGACCCGGCGAAGATCCGCGAGCTGATCACGGGCAGAACCCGCGCCATCGTGCTCATTAACCCGAACAACCCGAGCGGGGCCGTCTATGACCGCGATACGCTCGAGCAAATCGCGGACATCGCGGCCGAAACCGGGATCCTCGTGCTCGCGGACGAGATCTACGACCAGATGGTGTATGACGACGCCGAGTTCATCCCGTTCGCGACGGTGGCCGGCGACCGTGGCGTCTGCCTCACGTACTCGGGCTTGTCAAAGGTCTACCGGGCCTGCGGGTATCGCGTCGGCTGGTGCGTTTTCGGCGGCGAAATCGAGCGTGCGCGTGACTACATCCACGGCATGGAGCTGCTCGCGGCGCTGCGCCTGTGCAGTAACGTTCCCGGGCAGTGGGCGGTGCAGACGGCGCTGGGCGGTTTCCAGAGCATCGGCGAGCTTGTGCAGCCCGGCGGCCGCCTGTACCAGTCGCGGCAGTGCATCATCGAGCGGGTGGCGGGGAGCCCGTACCTGAGTCTCGTGGCGCCGATGGGTGCCATGTATGCATTCGTCAGGCTCCACAAGCGCTTCGACGGCAAGCTCGACGACCAGCAGTTTGCGCTCGAGCTGCTGGAAAAACGGCACGTGCTCGTAGCTCCCGGCAGTAGCTTCAATACGCCTTACACGGATCACTTCCGGATAACCACGTTGCCCGACCCCGATACGCTGCACACGGTTTTCGATCGTATCGACGACGTACTGGTGCAGCACGCCTGAGCCATGTATGGCTGGTTGCCCGAGGATTGCGACGAAGCGTCACAGGTCGTCACCGCGAGCCGGCGCCTTGCCCGGGTACTGACGGCCGAGTTCAACAGCCGGCAGGCCGCAAGCGGCAAAACGGCCTGGCTCACACCGGTCATCGTCGCCTGGCCGGACTGGCAGGCGCGGCTGCTCGCGTCGGCCGGGCCCGGTAGCCAGCCAGCCCGGCTGAACGCGCACCAGAGCCGCGTCCTTTGGGAACGCATCCTGCGCACGGTCATCGATGATCCTCTGGTCAATATCCCGGCCCTGACCCGGCACGCACGCGATGCGTGGAAACGGCTTCACGAGTGGCGGGTGCCGTTCGACGAATGCGTTGCGGCGGCAAGCAGCCGCGACCAGCGGCTGTTTGCTGCTGCCGCCTCGCGCTACCGGGAACGTCTCGCCGCGGAGAACTGGATCGACGACGCCATGCTCGGTACCACGGTCACTGCCGCTGTCGGGGCCGGCGCCATCAAGGCACCGGAGCGCGTATTGCTTGCCGGATTCGATCGCCTGACGCCGGAGGCCGACGTGCTGATTGCAGCCCTTCGCGAATGCGGTTCCCATATCGAGCCGGTGCCCGCCGCGGCTGCAACCTCCGACGTGTCTGTCGTCGCATGCGAGGACCCGGACGCCGAGCTGCGCACGGCAGGGAGGTGGGCGCGAGCGCAACTGGAGAGCAACCCGGACGCGCACGTCGGGATCGTTGTCTCCGGCCTGGAGCAGGACGCCCACCGCGCCGGGCGCCTGGTGCGCGAAGGCCTCGTGCCCGGCTGGCAATACGCTCCGGGATTGCAGCGCGAAGCCGCGAACGTATCGTTCGGGCGACGGCTACACGAATACCCGGCCATCGCAATCGCGCTGCTGCTGTTGCGCTGGTTGCATGGCGCGATCGGCGGCAGGGATGTCAGCCTGCTGCTCCGGACCCCGTTCCTCGGTCTGGCCGGGACCGATGGGCGAGCGCAGCTGGAACTCGAGCTGCGCCGGCTGCCGGACCGGGACTGGACGCCGGAGCTGCTGCTTCGTGCGCTCGGCGAGCGCGAGATGGCCGGCGACGCCGCCGACTGGCTGGCGCGGCTCGTAAAGCTCACGGACATCCGGCGTTCGACCGTTGCGGAGGCGTCCCCGGCGGCATGGGCGGCAATCGTGGACACACTGCTGGACGATTTCGGCTGGCCCGGCGCCGCAGCGCTCGGTAGCGCCGATTTCCAGCTTGTTAACCGGTGGCGCGACCTGTTGAACGACCTCGCAAGACTTGAACTCGTCATACCGCAAATGTCGCTCGGGCACGCCGTCGGCCAGTTGCGTGCCATGGCAGCGGACACGGTTTTCCAGCCCGAACTGGAAGGATCCGTGGTCGAGGTCCTCGGTCCGCTCGAAGCGGCCGGTATCGAGTTCGACCGGCTGTGGTTTGCGGGGCTGACGGCAAGCCAGTGGCCGCCAGCCGGCCGGCCCACGGCACTCGTTTCGCGGCGGCTCCAGCGTCACTACGGCTTGCCCGATGCCGATCCCGACGACACCGCGGCCTACGGGAAACGCGTTGTCGAACGGCTGCTGGGCAGTGCGGGCTCGTTGATCTGCAGCTATCCGCAGCGTAGCGGCGACGCACTCGAGACGCGAACGGCGCTGCTCGCGGACGTCGCGGAAAGCGATGCCCCGGAGGATCCGGGCTGGCACGCCCTGCGTCTCTGCGGCATGGCGGTGCCCGAAGGCCTGGACAGCGACCCGGTGCCGCCCGTGTCGGCCGACGAATCGGTAGCCGGCGGCGCTGCGGTCATTAATTGGCAGATGAACGAGCCCTTCAGCGCCTTCGCACTGGGTCGCCTGGGCATTTCGACACTGCGGCCGATCGTTCCCGGCCTGCCGCCGATACTGCGCGGCAACCTCATACATGGGGCCGCTTTCCACCTGTACCGGGACCGGCCATCACAGGCCGACATACGCGGCTGGCCGGAAGCGGATCTCGAGCAGCGGATAAGCGCCGCCGTGAAGCGCGCGTTTGCACGTTACGAACGGCACACCGACGGTGTGCTGAGGGAACTGTTCACGCTGGAACGCCAGCGCGTGGCACGCCTGTTGCGCGAACTCGTCGACGTCGACCTTCAGCGTGACCGCTTCAGCGTGCACGAGGTGGAAGTGTCCGCGGAGTTCGTCATGGCAGGAGTGCGGCTGGGTCTTCGCATCGATCGTATCGATCGATACGACGACGGTGCCGTGGCGATCCTCGATTACAAGACCGGCGGCCGCAGGAAATTCCTCGACGGCAGCGGCGAGCCCGCCGACGCCCAGCTGCTCGTCTACGCCGCTGCGACAGAGGAACCGGTAGCGGCCCTCGGCTTCTACAACATCGACAGCCGCGAGACGGCTCTCGACGCCAGCGGCAGGGACGAAATGGGCGCGGAAAACTGGCAGCAGGCCCTGGACCGCTGGACGCAGGCGGTCGCGAACGCCGCCGGCGAATTCGCGGCCGGCGATGTCCGCATTCGGCACTGGCAAACGCTGCGCGATGCGCGCGCGCTGAACATCCTGTCCCGCTTCGGAGAGCTTCGCCGTGACGCATGACGTCGCACTACTTGCCGCTGACGCGCAGGCGCGCGAAGACGCGCTGGACGTGACGCGCTCGTTCATCGTGCAGGCACCCGCCGGCTCCGGAAAGACGGAGCTGCTGATTCAGCGCTACCTGCGGCTGCTCGCGACGGTGGATTCGCCCGAGGAAGTCATTGCCATCACGTTTACGCGAAAAGCCGCCGCGGAAATGCAGTACCGGGTTCTCCAGGCGCTGCTGCGCTCGCAGCGCGGCGAGATCCCGGACGCGCCTCACGAACGGGTCACGGCCGACGCTGCCGCCGCCGCGCTCGATCGCGACCGGCGGGAAAACTGGCAGATCGTCGCCAATCCGCGGCGCATGCGCATACAGACGCTG